>Ga0256836_1000007_pt1 | contig 189687 bp, 185 predicted proteins | sample 4561380metaG_FD_185974 | JGI IMG/M metagenome (GOLD analysis project Ga0256836, IMG submission 185974) | Hydrothermal vent microbial communities from Guaymas Basin, Mexico - 4561-380 | ecosystem: Environmental > Aquatic > Marine > Hydrothermal vents | place: Mexico: Guaymas Basin | collected...
CAATTCCAAGATATTTAATAACTTTGCTTTGATATAATAACGATATGGGAATACTAAGATATGATAGATTAATCAAAGAGAGTAAAGAAGAGTTGGAGGAGTTGTTAAAAAAAGAGAAATGTAAGGGTATATAGAAGAATAAAAGTTATTTATCTATTAAAAAAACACCAAAGATTTTTTCAATGCATATGTCGCATTTAGATAGTGTTTGTTTTAATGAATATTTAAAAAATTTAAGTGAAAAATTTAAAAACGATAATATGGATAATGCAAGTTTTCATAAATCTAAACAACTGAAAGTCCCTAAAAATATTAAAATTGAGTATCTTCCTCCATATTTACCAGAGTTAAATCCACAAAAAAGAAGATTTGAAGATATAAAAAAATTTTTAAAGAATATAACATTTAAAACGATAGAAGAATTAGAAAAAAAAGTTACAGAAATTCTTTTTTCATATACAAAAAAGTAAATCAAATCTTTGGTTTCTTATAATTATATTATAAAGGCTATGAATATATGAGGATTGGTATAAAAAGAAAAACAAAGCAAAAAGGTTCTTTCCCTTCAAAAGAAGCAGCCTTTAAAGTCCTTTTTACTTCAACACAGGAGGTAATGGAAAAATGGAAAAGCTCTAGAATCAGAAACTGGTCTGAAATTTATCCACAGCTTGTGGTATATTTCCAGGATATTTTAGTAAAATATATTTAAGATTTAAGTATGAGGTTTACGGTTTACACAGTTAATCTGATGGGCTCGAACTTAATCTTAAAGGTCTTAAAATTGCTATTTAGTCAGTGCCTTTTTTTATTTTAATTTCAAAAGGTACGCTGTCTTTTATATGTAAATCCTGCTGAGGAAAAGGAATACCGATTCCAGCTTCGTTTAAAGCGGTATAAATAACTTTTAAAAATTCACTCTTAGTTCCCCTCGGTTTTCTTGCATATTCGCCCCTTACCCATACAAAAAGTTCAAAATTAAGAGAACTCTCACCCATTTCTATAAATATAACTTTAGGGGTTACGTCAAATTTAGGATGTTTTTTAATATAAGGAATATCTGATTTCTCAAGGGCTTTTAAAACAACATTTTCAACTTCTTCTATTTTTACTCCATATTCCACGCCAAAAGGAATCCTAAATCTGATAGAATCATCGTTTAAAGTCCAGTTTATTACATTATTTTGAATAAAAGTCTGATTGGGAATAATCAAATCAACATTATCATTCGTTCTTATAATCGTAGAACGCATTGAAATATCCATTACCTCACCTCTAGTGTTTTCGTCTATTTGAATATAATCCCCAACTTTCATAGAATTTTCAAACATTAAAATAATTCCGCTTATAAAATTGCTGACAATATTTTGAAGACCAAAACCGATACCAACAGACAAAGCACCGGCGATTATGGTAAAAGAGCTTAAATCAAGCCCTACGGCTTTTAGCGCACTCAAAAAAGAAACTACAAGAACGGCATAATAACCGAAATTCCCAAGCAGCGTTGCTACCGAATGGGACATTTTATATTTTTTTCTTATATTATAAATTGTTTTTTTATAGTATTTTCCAATATACCAACCTATAACTAAAATCAAAAGCATTAAAAAGAAATTAACAGGCGTTATTGTTTTATCCCCAACATTAAAAAGAGGATAATTTATTATCTGTTTAATTTTTTGTAGCGTAATAAAAGCTTCTTTTTTAGTATTGTAAATAATAATTTTAGACCCAAACGTTTGTTTTTCAATATCTCCTATGATTTCAGTGACGGCCTGATAATACTCTTTTCCTATATTTTTTGAATAATTTAATAAAATATTATCACTTTCTAAAGCTTTTTTATTATGGTTTTTAATATCGCTTAACCAAATTACAAGATGATTTTCAAATAAATTTTTATAAATTGTTTTTTGTTTTTTATCATAATAATCTATTTGCTTTTGTATTTCATTTATTTTTGTTTTATTATTTAATAAATCCCATTTTTGAAGTTCGATATTCAATTTTTCATAACGCTTTTGAATCTCAAAAAGCTGTTTTTTCAAAATATTAATATTATATTGAGCTTTTTTCACATCAAACTTTATATTTTTTAACTTTTCTAATAAAATTTCTTCAAATTCCGGCAGTTTTTTTTGCAATTCATCCAGTCTTTTTAAATAAACTTCCTTTATCTTTTTATAATAAATATACTGAAGCTTCTGTGTAACAGTCTGATTGTTTTTTAAAATAGAAATTTTTTTATCAAGTTCGTTTATTTTATCGGGCAGAGAATTTAATTCTTTTTTTAATTCAATAAGTTTTAAAAACAGATTTATATACTCTTTTTCATTTTTTATATTAAATTTTAAATCCAAAGGCTTATATTTTATTTCTTTTATTTTTTTATATAAAACAATATCCAAATTATACTCGGGAGAATTTTTAGGCACTTTTTTTATAAGGTCGTCGATATTTCCCGCAAATAAAAATACAAAAGTAAAAAGGATTAATATTTTTTTCATTTATTGCCTCCAAACCGGTCTTATATGTAATTTATGTAAATCAAATTTCAAACTTACAAAGAACATTACCAATACCACGCTTATACCTGTAGGAACAATTACGTTATAGTCATAGGTCATCTCCAACGCCAATACCACAGCCGTTAAAGGAAGTTTCATATTTACCCCCATAAAAACCGCCGCCCCGATTGCCGCAAAATAAAAAGGCTCTATTTCAAAAGGAAAATATAAATTCATAACCTCTCCAAATCCGTATCCTACAAGTGCACCTATACTCATCAACGCTATAAAAATTCCACCTACGGCGTTTGCATATAAAGATACGCTTGTGGCTATAATCCTTAACACTATAATTACAAAAATCATCCATAAAGGGAAATGAGCGGAACCGTTAATAAGTATTTTAACAACCTCATGTCCGCTAAATGCCGCATAAGGAGTGATTAGCATTATAGTCCCTATAATGCCGCCTCCTATTAAAGCAAAAATAAAATTACGGTAAGGCAAAAACCTTTCTATTATTTTTAAATTTAAAAATTCTAAAACCCTGTCTTTTAAAGATAGATAAAAAAACATAAAAAAAGTAATAACCGGAACAAACAAAACAGTTGCTACGATATATCGGAATTCTATAAACTTTCCGGTAGAATAAGTAAAAACAAGAGGCTCTAGAAAATACCATGCTATGCTAAATGCAATAACACTTGCAAGTATCAGATAGCCGGCAAAATCCCTGACAAATTCATAAGCCAGATTTTCTATAGCAAACATTATTCCAGTAACGGGAGACACGAAAACAGCGGCTATTCCACTGCTGGCACCTATGCTTAGAGAAACATTTAGAAGATTTCTTGGAAGTTTTAAAAATTCATGTATTTTATTGGATATCATTGCCCCTATGGCGGCACTTGGACCTTCGTTTCCAATGGCAAATCCGCTCGCTATTGACAAAGAAGATGCAAAAATTTTTAAAAACAAATCCTTAATAGTGAAAATAAGTCTGTTTTTTTCAACAGCTTCCGCTATTTCCCTAACTCCGTATTCTTTTATCGATTCATTTTTTGAAATCATATAATTAATGATAAAAATAGAAACCGTCGGTACCAGATAAACATACCAAACAGGAAGATGCCCTATAGTCTCAAAAGGGTTACCCAAAAAAAGCACAAAAGATAAAAATTTCGTTAAAAGACCGTATACTACAATGAATACACCTGATACCGTTCCGCTAAGAATAGCTAAAAGTATAAGCTTGGCAACCACAATTCCTCCTAAATTTCAAGCCATAAATACTTAATTCCCCCGACCAAAAACAAAAAAGCAATAGCCCCGATAATAAGCCCCATAAGTCTAGTAACTATTTTTAAACCGTTAACGCCTAACATTTTTGAAATATAAACCGCATTTCTAAGAGTTATGTAAACAATAAAAGAAGAAAGTAAAATAGAAATCAATAATATAGCTTTTTCTTTAAAAGAATGGGCTTTTTCGCTTAATACTATAATGGTGGTAATAACTCCCGGACCAAATAACACTGGAATGGCAAGAGGAATAATTGCGACATCATCCCTGTTTTCAGCTGCACTATGTTCTTCTTGCGTAGTATTTGTAGGAGCTGTCTCTTTACCTTGTATCATATGAAGGGCTATAATAAGCAGAACAACTCCGCCGATTGCCTTTATTGAAGGTATATTAATTCCAAAAATTTTTAAAATAAATCCCCCTCCTACCATTGTAATAACACTTGCCGCTAAAACGGTAAAGCTTGTTTTTTTTGTAACATCCGGAATATCGGAAAATTTTACAAGAGACATCATAATAGCCGCAGCCGCTATTGGATTTAATATCGTTATAAGAGAAACGGTATCAAACATTAATTCTTTCAACATTTATAACACCTTTATAACACCTTTTTTCAAAATTATATCACAAACAAAATATCCTGATTTTTCATTTAGTATAATTCTTAAAAAAAAGGCTCTTAATTGGTTTTAGCTCTTAAATACAGGCCTAAAAGATTTGAAGAAATCATTGGCCAAGACGCAATAGTAAAAACCCTCTCCAACGCACTTGATACAAAAAGAATAGTCCACGCTTATCTCTTTTCCGGTCTTAGGGGAAGTGGAAAGACAACTACGGCTAGAATATTTGCAAAATCTCTTCAATGCGAACATGGTCCTACTTCGTCCCCTTGTGAGAAGTGTGAAAACTGCCTGTTATACTAATTCCAAGATATTTAATAACTTTGATATAATAACGATATGGGAATGCTAAGATATGATAGATTAATCAAAGAGAGTAAAGAAGAGTTGGAGGAGTTATTAAAAAAAAGAGAAATGTAATGGTACATAGAAGAATAAAAGTTATTTATCTATTAAAAAAACACCAAAGATTTTTTTAATGCATATGTCGCATTTAGATAGTGTTTGTTTTAATGAATATTTAAAAAATTTAAGTGAAAAATTTAAAAACGATAATATAGTTTTAATAATGGATAATGCAAGTTTTCATAAATCTAAACAACTGAAAGTCCCTAAAAATATCAAAATTGAGTATCTTCCTCCATATTTACCAGAGTTAAATCCACAGGAAAGAAGATTTGAAGATATAAAAAAATTTTTAAAGAATATAACATTTAAAACAATAGAAGAATTAGAAAAAAAGTTACAGAAATTCTTTCATATACAAAAAAGCAAATCAAATCTTTAGTTTCTTATAACTATGTTATAAAGGCTATGAATATATGAGAATTGGTATTATCAGGAAGTTTTGAGAATTGATAGACGTTTTCAGACGCCCTAAAAAATCTTCCTTGATAGAAGATTTTATAAAGACGCATATTGCTTAAAAATTCAAAGCCTTCCTGGTAAGTAAATATCATAAAAGGTTTTTGTCTTATTGTTTACATTTCTTTTCAAACTCTTGGTAGAGTTTTTCGTTTTCCATACATCCGTTTGCACACACTATTCCTACGGCTTCAACTACTTTTTTTTGAGACTCCTTGCTTATATTCGGGTTTTTTTCTTTTAATTTGGCTACGAAAGAAGTTCCGGCAACCAGACCTAGTTGTATGCATTTGTCTTTGTTTTTTGTAATGTTTTCTTTTATAGCTTGTTTTTTACAAAGAGAGTATATTTTTGCATAAAAACAAGCCGCATTTTTTGTTGAGTTCATATTGGTATCTTTTGCAAATGAAAAAGATATTGCTACAACTCCTATTAGTAATAATTTTTTCATATCGTTCCTTTCGAAAAATAAAAAGCGTTATTTCGCAAACGCTTTTATGTAGTTTATAACCATGGCTATTGTAAATAACCAAAATCCGCTTACCATTGTAATTTCAAGACATTGATGTAGTTGCGGTAGTTGCATTTTTCCTCCTTTTTTTGTTTATTGTAGCATATATTAAAAAATAAAAAAAGCTTATTTAAGTTCCCCCCATCTTTTGCCAAAACTTATACCTACTTTTAAAGGTATTTTTAGTTTAAATACGTTTTGCATAATTTCTTGGTATTGATACGCTTCCTCTTTTGATGTTATATCAAAAATTAGTTCGTCGTGGATTTGTAAAATCATTTTGGATTTTGGGAATTGGGTTTTTATCTCTATCATTGCTTTTTTAATTATATCCGCCGCACTTCCTTGGAAAATTGTATTTACGGCTTCCCTTTCGAAGTTTGCTATAGTCCTTGCGTTTGCTGCTGCAAAATCGAAAAATCTTCTTCTTTTAAGAAGAGTTTCAACATATCCTCTCTCTCTTGCCAGGGCTTTTGTTTTTTCCAAAAAGCTTTTAACGGTAGGGAAAGTGGCGAAATATTTTTCGATAAACTTTTTTGCCTCTTTTGTGGAGACGTTTATGGTTTCACTAAGTTTTTTAGGTCCCATTCCGTAGATAAGACCGAAGTTTATCGATTTTGCTATGTGGCGTTTTTCTTTGGCTTTCTCTTCTCCGAAGATTTTTATAGCCGTTTCAAGGTGAATGTCTTTGTCTTCTAAAAAGGCGTTTATTAAATGTTCGTCTTCACTGAAATGAGCGAGAAGTCTTAATTCTATTTGAGAGTAATCAAGACTTACGAATAGATTTTGGGCTATAAATGCCTCACGAATATTTATATCTGTTGATGTAGGGATATTTTGTAGGTTTGGGTTTTTGCTAGAGAGTCTTCCAGTAGCAGTTCCGGTTTGTAAAAAATTTGTGTAGATTTTGTGGTTTTTGTTTTTCTTTGCGTACTCTTGAAGAGGTAAAATGTAAGTATTTAAAAGTTTTTCAAGTTTTCTGTATTCTAAGATTTTCGGGATTATAGGGTGGGTTTCTTTTAAAGAGTTTAACACTTTTTCATCTGTGGAATAGCCCGTTTTTGTTTTTTTCTTTGCCGGAAGTTTTAAGAGTTCAAATAAAACATAAGAGAGTTGTTTTGTGGATTTGATGTTAAATTCTCTTCCTGCTAAAGAGTATATCTCTTTTGTAAGTTCTTCAAGTTTTGAAGAGACTTTTTTTTCAAGGGTTTGCATATATTTGATATCTAGTGTGATTCCCTCAAGTTCCATATCTATTAGAAGATTTATAAAAGGCATTTCAATGTTTTCTATATCCCATTTAACCTCATCCCATATTTTTTCTTTTAATACTTTATAGAGTTTTAGAGTGATTATTGCGTCTTCCGCTGCATATTTTGTAGCTTCTTTTATATTCACTTCGGAAAAGTTTTTGTTTTTGCCTACGACTTCTTTGTATTTTATGTTTTGGTGGTTTAGATATCTTTTTGCCACACTATCAAGTCCTACGGGTGAATCCGGGTCTAAAATCCACGCCAAAATCATCGTATCGGATAGAGGAGTAGGGGGGGTTAGGTCGTATTTTTTTAACATTTTAAAATCGAATTTTAAGTTATGGCCTATTACTTTTTTTTGTAAAATAAGTTCTATGGCTTTTAGGGCACTTTCTTGATTGATTTGTTGGGTAACTCCTAAATAAAAGTGGTTTATTGGTACGTAGTAGGCTTTGTTTTCTTCAAAAGCGAAGCTGAATCCTACTATATTGGGATTTTCAAGAGAGTCGGTTTCCGTATCAAAAGCTACTATTTTATCTCCTATTTTTTCTATCGTTTCGAAAAGCTCTTTTTCGTTTTCGATTAAAACGGCGTCAAATTTTATTTGGGTGTTTGGCATTTGGGTTTTGACATAAAGCCCTTCTTTTTTTACTCTGTTTAAAACCGAAGTTATATCCAAATCCATAAGTTTATCGGCTACTTTTAAAATAGGGTTTATTTGAGGGTATTTAAACTCTTCCAGGTTTATATCTTTAAAAAGGTCTGTTTTTAGGGTTACTAATTTTCTGCTTAAAAACGCGTTTTCTTTGCCTTCTAGCAGTTTTTTCTTTAAAGCCCCTTTTATTTCGTCTATGTGAGCATATATGTTTTCTAGGGTGTGGTATTTGTTTATAAGTTTTGCAGCGGTTTTTACTCCTATTCCTTTAACGCCCGGTATATTGTCGCTACTATCTCCTACAAGTGCCTGGAAATTCGTAAAGTCTTTAGGGTGAACTCCGAATTTTTCCATACATTTTTGTTCGTTTATTTCCACTTTTTTGATAGGGTCAAAAATTACTATTTTGTCATCGTCTATTAGCTGGTACATATCTTTATCGTGGCTTACTATTTTAACTTTTATACCTTTGCTTGCCGCTAGTTTTGCAAGACTTGCTATTATGTCGTCGCTTTCGTATCCCGGTATTTCTATCATTTTAAAGCCCATATCTTTTATAAGCTCAACGGCTATTGGAAGTTGGGCTTTTAGCTCTTGTGGGGCTTCAGGGCGGTTGGCTTTGTAGTCTTTGAAAATCTCTTTTCTGAATGTTTCTTTTTCTTTACTGTCTAAAGTAAAGACGATATAGTCCGTTTCAAAATCTCTTCCAAGTGAAGCTATAAAGTTTAAAAATCCGGTTAGCATTCCGGTTGGAAAGCCTTTTTTGCTTTTTAGAGGAGGAAGGGCGTAAAAGTTTCTAAATAAAAATCCGAAAGTATCGATTATAGTTAAAGTCATAAAAAACCTTTTTTGATAAAATGTTAACATAAATTTAGAAGGAGTTATTTTGCAGCCTATAAAAATTATTAATTTAAAAGCGGCGGTTAGCAAGATTAGATATATAGGAGAGGGGAGAATTTGTGTAGTTGATGAGGATAATACGGTTAGAATTTACGATTTGAAAGAGTTTAAATTAGTAGGGGGATTTAGAATTAAACTTCCTAAAAATAATGTTTTTTCAAATGAAACTTCTATTTCTAAAAACGGTAATTTAGTAGCTATTGCCGTAAGAGGAAAACATAAAGTGACCGTTTGGGATGTAAATAAAAAACAACTTTTATATACGCTCGGTTGGCATAAGGGAGATATATTAAGTGTGGATTTCGATTCGGAAGAGAAATATCTTTTAAGCGGAGGAGAAGACGGAAGAGCTTATATGTGGTCTATGAAAACGGGGAAAATGGTCTCGTCTCTTCCTCCTCATGCGGATTATGTTACAAGTGTCGCTTTTTCTAAAAATTCCTTGTGGGCGGCTACCGGAAGTTACGATAAATCGGTTTGTATTACGAATATATCCTCAATGGGGGTAAGTTATAAAAAAAGAATTCATAAAGGTGCCGTTACTTGTTTGAACTTTTTAAGTAAACAAAAACTTATAAGCGGCGATAAAAGCGGAGAGATAGCTTTATGGAATTATGCTAAAGGAACGGTTGAGAATAGATTTATCGGTATGACAGATATGATAGTTAGCGTTGTTTTCGATGTAAATGAAAAGTATATGTTCGTTGCGGCTAAAGGAAATAAAAAAATAGCTCTTTATTCTTTAGAAAATAACGAATTAATAACAGATTCTTTTATTAAAGTGCTTGAAATTCCTAGTGAATTGGAGTATATAGCGGAATTTAATTATCTGGTAATAGGGACTGTTGACGGAAATATATATGTTTATGATTTGTATGCGGATGAGAAAAAATTAATTTCGTTTGTTTCTTCCAACGATTTGTCCGCGGCTTATGAATTGGTAATTCGTAATCCTTTTTTAAAATCTACGAAAACATATGAACTTATGGAAAAAAAATGGGAAGAAATTTTAAGTAAATCTCAACAACTTTTGGAAAGAGGAGAAATAAACGCCGCAAAACAGATATTGTCTCCTTATTTAAAAGTGGCTTTAAAAAGAAATTTTATTCAATCTTTAATTAACGATTTTAATGAATTCGAAAAATTTAAAAACGCGGTAATAAATAAAAGATATCCTTTAGCTTACTCTATAGTTGCAAAATATCCTTTTTTAAAAAATACCGTTTATTATAAAAAAATGGAGGATATTTGGAAACAGGCTTTTAATAAAGCTAAAACTTTGATTATGAAAAAAGGAAGTGACGAAGAAGTAAAAGAGCTTTTAAAGCCTTTTAGAGGAGTTACTCAAAAGACTCCTTTTATTCAATCTCTTTTTAATCAAAAACAACTCTTTCATCTTTTGTCCCAAAAGCTTGCTAAAAGGGATTTTACCGAATTTTTTATGTTGGTAAACAGATACCCTTTTTTATCTGAAAGCGAAGAGTATCAAAAAGCGGTTTCATACGGAGAAAATTTACTGAAAAAAGCTTACGAGCTGTTAAAAAAGGGAGAATATAAAAAAGTATTGCATATAGCGGAGATGTTAAAAAGTTTTCCTAATTATAAAGAAGAAGTGAAAGAGTTGGAAAAACAAGCCAAAACTCTTATAGAGTTTCACAGGCTTTTAGCCGAAAAAGATCTTGGTAAAATAGAAAAATTCGTATACGAACATCCGTTTTTAGAAGATAACGAAGATTATAAAAAATTACAAAAAGAGTGGTCGGAGGCACTTGAAAAGGCTGAGAAATTTGCTTCTAAAGGAGATATATCAAGTATTTTCGAAACCGTTAAGCCTTATATAAACATAAGAGTAAAAGCGGCAAAAATAGGTCAAATTTTAAGAAGTGCTTATTTAAATCAGATTTTATCTTTGCTTGCTAAAGTTTTAAAAGGAGAAAAAAAAGAAACTATTCAAACTTATCTTCAAAAAGCGGTTGATAATTATATTAAACTTTTCGGATACGATTCTGAAATAGAAGATTTGGTACAAAAAGCTAATAAATTAGGTATGAAAATAAAAATTTTTCACACTAACGAATCAAATGTTTTAAATTGGGTTTCTTATAAACTTCCTTCTAAAATCTGGGACGATTTAGAAGAGGTTTGATTTTTTCAAACTCTTCTTGAGTGTTTATATTAAATGTATTTTTAATTTTTATTTTTTTAGGATTTATTGGAAAAACTCTTAAGGAGGTAAAATTTTTAAGCATTGTGTAGTCATAGTATCCTATTAAGGGATTGTCTTTTGCGACGGCTTTTCGTTTTAAAAGTTTTTGTAAAGACTTAATATCTACAAGAGGAGTATCCACACTTAAGACAAATACTTTTTTGTGTTTTTTTATTATCTCTTTTAAAGCGAAAACAGGAGCATAAGTTTTTGATTTTTCTATAAAAAAGGGATAGTTTTTAAATTTTTTTTCTTTTGCTACGAAGTAGACGTTTTTAAATAGTTTTTTACATTTTTTGTATTGATGTTTATAAAAGAGTTTGGATTTGTCTTTTTTAAATCGGGATGATTTTCCTCCTACTAAAATAAAACAGGGGATATTAGTCTCTTTTGAATATCCCACTTTTTCCACCTTCTTTATATAAAAGTTTAATATCATTTATAACCATTTCTCTATCTATAGCCTTTGCCATATCGTAAATCGTTAAAAGTCCTATTGAGGTTGCTGTTAGAGCTTCCATTTCTATACCGGTTTTGGATGAGGTTTTTGCAGTAACTTTTATTTCGAATCCTTCTTCAAACTCTTCTACATTCACATCCACGCCGTCAATTAGTATGTTATGACACATAGGGATTAATTCGCTTGTTTTTTTACTTCCCATAATAGCCGCTATTATTGCAGTTTGAAGTACGGCTCCTTTTTTTGTTTGTTCGTTTAAGATAGCTTCTTTCGTTTCTTTTTTCATATATATTTTTCCACTTGCGACTGCTACTCTTTTAGTAACTTCCTTATCTCCTACATCTACCATTTTCGGATTGTGTTTTTCGTTTATGTGTGTTAGCATTTTAAATCCTTTTTTAACTTTTTTAAAATGATACTAAATATTAGCCCTGTTTCATATCAATAGCTCTTTTTATCATTTCGTCGCTTGTTGTAACGGCTTTTGCCGCAGATGAAAAGGCTTTTTGAGTTACTATAAGTTCGGTCATAGCTTGAGTAAAATTGACGTTTGAGTCTTCAAGAGTGGATGAGAGTACTTTAGCTCCTGGTATATAGGTGTTGTTGTTTTGGTATAAAAACGCCTGGTTTGAATTATCGGTCTGTTTGAAAAGACTATCTCCCATACTCTCAAGCCCCTGGTTGTTTTGAAAATGAAATATCGGAATTTGACCGAACGTTACGGTTTGATTGTTGGAAAAAATCCCTTTTATCTCTCCGTTTTCGGTTATTTCATAATTTTTTAGATATCCCTCTTCCATACCGTCTTGTTCGAACGTATAGGTAGGTGCGTTTTGGTCTTTTTGGTATGAAGTAAGGTTTAAAGTAAGAGTTATATTTTGAGGAGAAGATATTTTTACGGTATTTGAGGAGACTAAGTTTCCTACCGAATTAAAAGTAAAATCTTGGGTTTGAGATGATATTAAATTACCTTCGTTGTCCGAAATATTAATTTTTCCTTTCCAAATAATAGAATCGTTTAAAACTTCTTTTTTCGTAAAAGTAACGGATAAAGTGTTTTTATTGCCGTTTGTATCGTAAATTACTCCTCCAAAACTTTGAGAATTCGATAAAAATTCCGAACTTTTCGCACTTGTACGGGCTATTATCGTATTTGCCGCATTGTATAGATTATTAAAAAATTCTTCGTTTGTATTTGAAGCTTTCAAAATTCTAGTGTCTATCGTATCGTTTGATAAATTACTGACCGTAATTTGTCCGTTATCTTCCAGATATACTTTACTCATACCGGGATAAACGTCGTTTAGTACGCTTTGCATTTGGGATATTAAATCGTTTACGGTTGCGAATTCGTTGTTGTTTATAGGGTTGTTTTTATAAACTAATACTTTGGCTTCGGAACTTTTGGTAAATGATGAGTTTGATATTAGTTTTAAATCGTTATCGGTTGTTGAGAATGAAATTCCGTTTGTTGTTTTTTCGTATTTGATGTTTGCTTTTTGTAGTTTGGTTGAAATATCCGGAGTTTGGAGGTAATTATATAAAGCGTCTCGGATTTCTTCCTTTGTAGAACCGTCCGGTAGATTTAGTTTTATATCAACCCCGCTTACGCTAAAGTCTATATTTACCTCTTTTCCGTCTTTAAAATCATTGTTAATACAAACTTCTCTCGATAAAACACCGTTTGAATAATTGCTTTTTTCTCCTACATTATATACGAAGTCGTCATAATCTCTTATATTCATATTTTCACCGTCTTTATTGTAAAGGGCACTAAAGTAACTATTCGTTGAAGCCGGTTTGGTGTATGTTATTTGATTTGAGTCGTTTAAATTTGTAACGATTTTTACGTTTTTGGTCGCAAGGGCGGGAAGAATTACGTTATTGGGAAGAGATATTTTTGATAGAGGTCTTGTTTGGGTTAGGTTTGTCGTGTCAATGTTTCTATCCACTATATAACCGTCTTGGGTTGGAATTAGATTGTTTGCGTTTGCTACTAGTAAATATCCTCCGTTATCGTTTACTAAATTACCGTTTGCGTCTCTTGTAAAACTTCCGGTTCTTGAATAAAAAGTTTGATTGTTTTTTAAAATTCCAAACCATCCTTTACCCTCTAATGCCAAATCAAAAGGATTGTCGGTTTTTATTAAGCTGCCTTGAGAAGTGTCCATAGCAGTTGATGAAAGTTTAGAACCCATTCCTATATCGGAACTTACGGCGTTGGTTTCTAGAGTTTGGGCGAAAAGCGTAGAAAATTCGGGGATATTTTCTTTATATCCTACGGTATTTACGTTTGATATATTATCTCCCCAGATATCTATTCCGTTTTGAAAACTTTTAAGTCCTATAACTCCGTTATAAAAAGATGTAGTCATCTTTACCCTTGCCACTCGTATATTTCTTGAATTTTGCTAAACGGATAGTAGTTGTTTCCTAATTTTGCGTAAGGCTCTCCGTTTTCGAATTTTACAGATTCGATAGGATACGCTCCCAGTTTCGTTTCGTGTTCGGTGCCGTCCGGTGATGTATAAGTTGCCGTTACTTCGTATGTATCGCTAGGTACTCTCTCTCCATTGTCACCTATTAAATCCCAGTCGAAGTTTAATACGCCTTTTGTATGGGCTTGTAGGGGGAATGTTTTTACTACGTTTCCGGATTTGTCTTTTATTTGAATTTTTCCGTTTGAAATGTCGTTTCCAAAGTATAAATCAAAATTAATACTGCTATCATCATCCGTTACGTTTATGTATCTGTATCCGGTGTCTCCCATTTTACCGATAGCGGCTATTGTATTAAACTGTGTTGAAGTACTTAAGGTTTTATTTAAAGAATCAAGAGTGGTTTGCATATTTTGGTTCATTTCCATTGTGGATAGTTGGGCTGTTTGGTCCAGCATTTTATCCGTATCCATAGGGTCTGTAGGGTCTTGGTATTGAAGTTCGGTTAAAAACAGTTGCATAAATTGGTCGTTTGTTAGTTGAGAGTTCGGGTTGTATACGAAATCATTTGTAGAAGTAGTCGTTTGAGAGACTGAAGTAACTGCCATAGTAAACCTTTTTTATTTAATTAAGCAAAAAACGTGCCGTTAAGCGTATTGATAAGGTATTTCTATTATTAGTTCTTCATCTTCTTGAGTGTATTTTTTTTGTTGGTTTTGGTTGTTGTGTTTTTGTTGCTGATTTTGGCTGTTTGAATTAAAACTCATATTTACTTCGTTGTAGCCCATATTGATTAGGTTTTGTTTTAGTTCTTGCTGGTGGGTGTTTAAAAGGTTTATTGCCGTATTGTTTGAATTTATCTGAATTTGAAGATTGTCTCCTCTATGAATTAGGGTAACTTCAACTTTTCCTATCTCTTTAGGATTCATTTCTATTGATATTTTAGAAATTGGCGGTTTATACTCTTCAATGCTTTTTTGTAAGGATGTAGCGAAATGTTTTATTGTTTCTCTTGCTTTTTTGATGTTGGTTTTTAGTTCGTTTATAATATTAACATTTTGCGGTCGGTTTTCTAAATGAGTAGTCGGAGGTTTTTGATTTTTAGTTTCTTTGCTGTCTGTTTTTTCGATTTTATCCGGTTTATTAAAATTTTTGTCCGTATTTTTCATATTTTCTTCAAGAGAGTTTAAACGGAAATTTTCCGTATTCTCCTGAGAATTTTTAGTCGAAAGTTGAGGATGTTTTTTAGTGGAAGAATCTTTTTGTAGTAAAACGGATAGGGCGGAGGGTAAAGAATTTGATTTTTTATTTTGAGATTGATGTTTAGGAATTTCGGTTTTTTTTAGATTAAGAGTTGCTATTTTGGGTTTGGGAGAATTGATTTTTAGTTGCGATTTTGAAGTATTGTTTTTAGAATGTTCGATTATTATTTTTTTAATATTCAATTTTTTTTTATCGGCAAAAGCGATTAATTCTTTAAAAGATTTAATATTTTGAAACTCTTTAGTTTCTTTTTCGTTTAATATTGTATATTTTAATTTTATTTCTGATTCGACTATTTTTTTTGTAAATTCAAGTTTCTCTTCTTTGGATAGGGTTTGAAGTTGGGTGGATGTATTTAGTATTTTTAAAATTTCTTCTTGAGTAATTTGTGAGGGCGGATTTTGTAAATGCTGGTTATTTGATTTTTTCGGTTCTTTTGTAAGTGGTTTGTTTTCTGTTTTTTTTATATTCGTATCGATACTTAATTTTATATTTTTGGATGTTTTCGGGTTTTCTTTTGAGAGTTTTAATAATTCGTCTAAAAAGTTTATATTTTCGGAGTTGTCTTTTTTAGTTGATTTTTGTGGTTTTAAAGACAAAAGAGATTCTAATACCCCCTCGATCATCGACATAAAAAAGCCTTTTTAGGAAACAAGCAAAACTTGTTCCTAAAAGATTAAATTTTTTTTACGTTGAATGTATGAATAAGGTTGAGGTTGTCTAAAAGTTCATATAAAATATCAGAACCTATCTCAAGTGAAATTTGTTTTCCTTCGTCTTTTAGTTTTACAAGATATCCTATAATACTGCTTGGCATTCCGAAACTGTCTTTTACTTTAAGAATAATATAATCGCTGTTGATAGTTTTTAAAGCGTCTATTACGCTTTCGGCGTTTGCTATGGTTTTAATTACACCTTCTATTTCTATTGTATTTCCGTGTTGATGAATATTAAATTCCATAATTTCTCCTTATAAAAAATTTGACCGTGTCTCCGTTGGGAGAGTATGCGGTCGCACTGGTAAAAAAATTAACCATTAATATTCCTCTGCCGGAATATTTTTTTAATCTTTCCTGTTTGAAAATTTCACTTATGTTAAAGTTTGTTTTTTTGTTTTCTTTAATTTCGAATTTTACGTATTCTTTTGATAAGAATACTGATATTTTAACATAAGTCTTTTCATTTTCTATAGTTTTGTTTTCTTTAATAAGTTTTTCTTTGTTTATGATTTTTTGGTGTTCGAATATATTTAGTAAAAGTTCTATTAAAATGAGGGATATTATCTCGAACTTTTCAAGATTTAGATTTTTTATATCTTCTAAAATTATATCGACGTCTTGTTTTTGAAACGAATACTCTTTTTCAAATATTTTTCGGTATCTGAAATTTTCTTTCGTAACGGATATTATAGTGACGTCGTCGTCGAAATTTTCTATTTGTTTATTTATTTCTTTCATAATATCGTTTAAGAAATAGTGTTTTTTTAAAAGTTGAGGAAAAATTTTAAAAAGTAAAGTTCCGTTTATCTCCTTTTCTAAAAGACCGTCTGATAACATAAGCATCATATCGAAATTTTCTTTGTATTCATTTATTTGTATGTTATTGGAATTAAAAGTATCTATTAGCGGAAGATTATTGGGTTTTAATTTTATGATGTTTTGATTTTTTTTTATATAAATAGGGGGCATTGAAAAGTTTACGTATTTTATTTTTTTTTCTCCGCATTCCACGAACATAATACATAAAGCTTCGTCTTTTAAAAGAATTGTTTTTATGTAATCTATGGTTTTTTTTACGTATGTTTCGAAGTTGTATTTTATAGTTTGGAAAAGATAAGATAAAAAACTTATACTAAGTATTGCGGTAAGCGATGCACTAAGTCCTTTACCCATAGAGTCTACTATACAAAAGAAGTTTTTCGAATTGTTGATTCTTATGGCGAAATAAGAGTCTCCGCTTAAAATATCTTTCGGTTGAAAATAGATACTTACTATTTTATCTTTAAAAAATTTCATATTGACGTCGTCTTTGATAATTTTTAATTGTTTATTAAGAGCTAAGTCTTCTTGTTTGTCTTTATATTTTATTGCTTGTTGCAGTTCTTTTGCGTAGCGGATTATTTTATTTTCAAGTTTTTTAAATGAAATTAACGTTTCTAGACTCAATGTGAAGTCGTCTTTATCGGCACTTTTTAATAAAACCGATTTTGCTCCTTTTTTTATATATTTTAAAAATCTGTCTTTGTCTATAGTTGAAGTTAAAACCGCAAAAATCAAGGTGTTGTTTATCAAATGTCTATAAGTTCGAAAATATTCTTCGTCTATAAAGAGCAAATCCAGATTATTTATAAATTCGCAAAATGAAGTGAAAGTGTAAATATTTTTAAAACCTTCTTCTTTTAAATAAGTCTCGAATTTATAATTTAAAAATTTGGATGTAAAAATTCCTATTTTTAAATCTTCTCTTTTCATTTTTTACTCTTTTTTAAAATTATAATTAAAGAATCGGGTTGTGTCTTGAGTTTAAAAGAGATATTGAACTCTTGGGTCAATATGTTTTTGGCTACTAGCATTCTTATATCTTTAGAACGTAAAGATAAAATATTTTTTAAATTCGGAAGTGTTGAAGTGGTTATTATTATAGAATTATTTTCTGTTGTTATTGTGATTTTTTTTTCTTTTTTATTTTGGATTTCGTCTCTTAAATAAAAAATAATTCCTATTAATGCCGAATAAAATAGAGATATATTTCCGGATATGTAAAAGTCGTCCTTTGTTTCTATTTTGAAATCTATTTTTCTGTTGTATAGTTGAATAGAGAGTATTTTGCTTATTTTTAATAAAATTTTGGATATTTTTATATATTTGGTTTTATTATCGAAAGGAAAAAAATCGTTAATCGTTTGAGATATGTTTATGCATTGGTTTTGAATGAATTTTGAAATTTCTTCCACTTCTTTCGGGTTTAATTTATTAAATTTAGCATTTAAGGATAAATTACTCATAGCTATGGCTATAGAATTTAAAGGTTGCCTTAATTGATGTGAAAATAAAGCTACTGTTTCTTTTGTGTAAATTTCATTTAATTGAGTGTAAAAAAGTCTTTGGAGTTTTAATAATTTTTCATATTTTTTGCTTATGATTTTTTGAACTTGAAGATTTTTTTTATTTAATTCCGATGAAATTTTAACGGCTGCTTTTAATAAAAAATGCTTCGTAACTTCCGAATCATCGAAATAAACTTCGTCTTCAAACGAAAAATTTTTGTCCGATTTTAAAGCTAAAAGCGATAAAGAATTAGTAACGAAAATGTATTTGTTTTCTTTTAAAAACATTTCGCCGTAACCTACAAAACCTATCATTTTAATATCTAGTTTTCGAAGTTCTTTTTTTATTTCTTCTTCCATAATTAGTTTTTTTCCGTAAGAGAAAGTTAAAAGACCTTGTTTTATTTCTTTCGCTTCTATTTGTTTTAAGGCTTGAAATTTATTTATAAAAGATATGACGTCTGGAAGACCAAATGAGGCTATTTTTGATAGGACGTTTCCTAGTAAAACTATATGAGATTTATTAATTTTTAGTATACTTCTTGGAATGTTGTTAAACATAATGGGAATGGAAAAAGTCGATTTTATATTTGCATTTTCTATTTTTTCTCCAAAATATTCTTTTAAAAATTCCGATGCTGGTTTATGGTTAATCGAATATATTTTGTTTTTTTTATATTTGTTAATTTCAAAAAACGCTTTGGCATTTATGTATTCTAAAATCGAAAAATTGAAAGTGCTTACATTTTCTATTAAAGCCACTATCGCTGCGTGTTTGTGTATTTTATTTTTGCTTATTATCATACTTTCCGGTAATATGCCGTTATCTGCCGCTAAAGCTCCGAAAAGAGGAGGTTTAAGCTCGGATTTGTTTAATTTTTTTAAAAACTCATCCGGGTTAAATTTATAAGGGTCGGCGTATATTATCATAGCGGATGTAGAAGGAGAAATTAGAGATTTTACTTTTTTTCCTATTTCTTCCGAAGATATTTTTAAAAGGTCGAATTCTTTTACCGTTATGGGATTGTTAGTAAAAGTAAAAGAGATTAAAATTTTTTCGTTTAGGATTTCTCTATTGTAAATTTCTGCGGCACTGCTAAGTCCTATTATTTCCACTTTTTCAAAATACTCTTTTAAAGTTTTTATAATAATTCGTAAAACTTGTTTTTCATAAACTCCCGCAAAAATTTGTATAAAGCAAAATTCATTTTTATTGAATTTTAATAAAAACCTTTCTAAATCTTCTATTGATGAGAATATTTTATTATAAATTTTCAAATTTTCTCCTTAAATATCGTAATCTCTTTAATAAGAGGTTTGGATATGAAATTTTCTTCTTTTATATTACTTTCGTATTTTTCGAAACATTTGTCGTTTATAAAGAATATTTTGTCTTTATCTTTTGCGAACATAGGGATATCGCAAAAATTCATTAAATCTATTATTACCGATTTAATTTCTTCTTTTCTTGCTTTTTTAGTATTAAGATAAGAGTAGGCTTTTACGAAATCTCTATTGTGAAATTTAATAAGTTCTTTTGAGAGAACTTCTAAAAAGTTATCAAAAGTTATAGGTTTTACTAAAAAACCGTCTACTCCTATTTTTATTAAATTTATTAAATCTTCGGTTTGAGTGTAAGCTGTAATTATTATAACTGAAATGTCTTTATTTAAGTTTTTTATAAATTCGCTCAGTTCTATTCCGTCCATTCTAGGCATTTTTAAATCTGTAATTACAATATCTATGTGGTTTTCTTGTAAGACTTTTATCGCTTCTTCTCCGTTTACGGAGAGATATATGTTTTTGAATGAAAAGTTGGATAAAAGTTTATTCATCTGTTTGAGTATCGCTTCGTCGTCATCTACTATTAAAAGCGAATATTGAGAAGCTAAGTTTTTTATATCTTCAACTTTCAAAATTAATCTCCTTTTTAGGTTTTGAAAAATAGTATCCCTGAGCGTATTCTATTCCTATTTCTTCTATTTTTTTTAAGATGGTTTCGTTTTCTACGAATTCGGCTATTACTTGTGCTCCTATTGAGTGAGCTAAAATATTAATAGACATCACTATTTTATGCGAATTTTTTTCGTTTAATAAAGTTTTTATGAATTTGCCGTCTATTTTTATATAATCTGGAGAAATTTGTAAAATTCTTTCAAAATTCGAATATCCACTTCCAAAATCATCAATCGCTATTTTAAAACCGTTTTTTTGAAGTTTTTTTAGGTTGTTCATATTTGTTTTATTAAATGTTGAAATATCTTCTAAAATTTCCAATGTTATGTTTTGAGGAGGGATATTTCTTCTTTGTGTTTCTTTTATAATGAAGTTTATAAGTTCCGAATGGTTTAAATCCATATCTGTGATATTTATGGATAAAGGAAAATTTTTGGCTTTATCTAAAGATTTGATAAAAATTTGTTTGGTTAATTCATGAATGAGTCCGGCTCTTTTTATATCTTCTATAAATTCGAAAGGATTATAAATTTTATTTTCGTCTATAATTCTCGCTAGTACTTCGTATTTAATCGTTTTTTTAGTTTTTACATTCACTATAGGTTGAAAAAAAGGCTCTACTTTGTTTTCTTTTAAGAGTTTTAGAGTAAAAGAGAGTTTTTTATTTTTATCAGAAGCTTTTTTTAGTTTTTTTTCATCTATAAATATAGCAGTGTTTACAAGAGAATTTTCTTTTAAATAGTCTGTTACTTTTGTTATGTTGTTTATTAAGTTTTTCCCTTCTGAAAAGAAACTGACTATAGAGTATGTAATAATAACCGGCAATTCGTTAAAATATATTTTAGTGTTTTCAAGAGAGCGTTTTATTTTTTCGAATTCTTTTACGTTTTTTAAGATTAATATGAATTGGTCACTTCCTATTCTATAGATTTTATCTGAAAAAAGTTTTAATTTATTGGCAGTCTCTTTTAATACTCTGTTTCCGAATTCAAATCCGAAAGCAGAATTTATTTTTTTGAATCTGTTTATATCTATTAAAACTATGAAATATTTGTTTTTGTCTTTAAATTCCATATTCATTTTAGCTATATTTCCTATACCGGTAATAGGGTCGGTTATGAGTTCTTTATTTTTTTCTTCTATAATTTTTAATAGATTTTTTTTTAGATTTTCGTTTTCTTTTTCTATTTGTATTATTTGGATAATTTTATTTAGAATTTTTAAAAAGTCTTCAAGTAAAAAAGGTTTAAATAAAAAACCGTCCGCTCCAACTTCTATCGCTTTTAATAAAAATTTATTGTCGTTATATGCGGATATGAAAATGACTTTTAATTTCTGAGATTTTTGTTTGAATTCTTCAGCTAATTCGATTCCGTTTTTTTCAGGAAGTGAAATATCGGTAATTAAAAGCTCTATTTTGTCGTTAAATATCTCTTTAGCTTCCGAATAAGAGCGAACGGAAAATACGTTTTTAAATAATTTTTTTAGTAAAGTGGTTGTAGCTTTATTTGTTTCTTCGTGGTCTTCTATGTATAAAACCGATACTTTTTTTGAAATTTCCAATAGTTCTTGCACTTCTTTGCCTTTTTTATTACAATAATTATACATAAATGATATCAAAAAAATAGATCGAAAGTGAAGTAAATGAAAAAATTTTTAAAAATAATAATGTTTTTGATGGGATTTTATCTATTTGGGGTTATAATTTTACTCTTTATTAATTCTCAAATAAATTTTCATAAATTTGTTAACGAACTTCAAAAAATTATTTTAAAATTCGAAAAAACTCATACGAAAGAGTGTCTTGAAAATATTCAGGTTGTTTATGAAGGTCTTCTTTATCAAAATTTTCCTCCGGAAAAGATAAAAAAAGTGTTGCAAGAGATAATAGAAAAGAAGAATTCTAAAGAAATCCATAAGTATATTTTTGTTTATGAAATTTATAATATTAACGGAGGAAAGAAATTTGCTAAAATGCTTATTAATCCAAATGTGAAAAATTTGGAAGGAAAGTTTATTGATAGTGATTTTAAAGATGTAAAAGGTAAAGCTTTTAGAGAGGAGATGTTAAAAATTGCAAGAAGTGTTCAAAAAGGCTTTATAACTTATTATTATTTAGATCCTTTAACCAGAAAAGTTTTTAAAAAATTGACTTATATGATTTATTTACCTAAAATTCATTGGATTGTAGCTTCGGGAATTTATGTGAATTATATAAATGGTATTACTGAACATTATAAAAAATCTCTTTTAAGATATATTTTTACGACGATGGCTATAGTGTTCGGTTTTATGATTATTGTAGCTTTGATAATTTTTTATTGGCATAAAAAATTGTTAGACGAATTACAAGAAGAGATAATTCACGAAAAGGATATTTTAACTTTAATTCCTTTGATGGATGAGGATATTATGAAATTTAATTTTGATTCTCCTTATTTAAAGGAGATTTTTAATTTAATAGATATTAAAAAATTCGGAATTTTTGAAAACGGAAAAAAAATTTTCGGAGATGTTTTATGGGATGAAAAAAATGTTATTAAGTATAGAAATTATCATTTTGTATTCAAAGAAAAAAAAGAGGAGTATCTTTTTATTTTAAATCATATAGCTTCTATTTTTTATTTGGCGTTTAATAAGAAAAAGTATGAGAAAAAATTAAGAAAAAAAATTAAACAACAAATAAAGGAGATTAAGGAAAAAAATAAAGAGCTTATTCTAAAAGAAAAAACAGCGGCACTCGGAGAAGTTGTTGGAAATATTGCTCATCAATGGAAACAACCTTTAAATGCTATTTCAAATATTATAAATAACGTTTTATTGGACCTTGAGCTTGGAGTGTGTGATAAGGAGGGATTTAAGGCTTCTTTGAGAGAAGTTCAAAAAATTACTAAAAATATGGCTTGTATTATTGATATTTTTAAAAATTTATATAAAATTTCCGGAAAAAAAGAGTTGATTACTTTAAAGGAGGTTTTTGATAATGTGTTTTTGATTTTTGATACTTCCGATGTTAAAATACATAAAAATATAAAAGATTGTGAGTTTTTAGGTTATTTGAATGAATTAGAGCAAGTAATTTTAGCTATTTTAACTAATGCTAAAGACGAATTTAAAAGGAAAAATATAAAAGGCGAAATTTTTATTACCAGTTATTGTGATGATAAAACGGTAAGAATAGAAATAGAAGATAACGCGGGAGGAGTTCCGGAAGAACTTAAAGAAAAAATATTTAAAGAATTTTTTTCCACTAAAGATTCAACCGGTTTGGGGCTTGCTTTTAGTAAAAAGATTATAGAACAGAATTTTAAAGGAAAAATCTGGGTTGAAAATACCCAAAGAGGAGCTAAGTTTATTATAACTTTACCCCCTCTCCAATTAAAAAGGAGTAAACGTGAAAAGTAGGCTGTATTACAGTTCAAAAGATGTTTTGTTTTTAGCTCTTGAAGAACTTTATACTAAGATTAAAGAAGACGAATTTTTAGAAGATTATGATTTTATTTTTTTTGCAATTTCTCCTAAATATAATCCAAAAGATGTTAATATCAGTATAAAAAAAGTATTTAATACGGATAACTATTTCGCTTTTAACGCTATTAATGCTTTCAATAATGATAAAGTTGTAGAAGGTGTAGTGGGACTTTTTATCAAATTTGAAAGAAATGGAGAAATTGTAATAAACAAACCAGATAAAAACGGATTAAATTTAGTTTTTTTACCTTATATGGAAAATAGAAGTGAGTGTGAATTTTTAAATAAAATACCAAATTTGAGTATAGGCGGTATAGCTTCTGGGGAAAGGGCTTATTTATATTATGATAATAAAATCGTTAAAGACGATTATGTAGTGCTTACTTTTAAAAACGTTGATTATCGATTTGGAATATCTTTGGGGTATAAGCCTATAGGTCCCACTTATAAAGTTCAAGTTACGAAAAAAGAAAAAGTTTACGTAATTAATTATGAAGATGCTTCCTTGATAGCAAAGAGACTTTTAAAAAATCTTGATGACGATATAAAAAATTTATGGTATTCTCCCGTCATTATCATTTCAAAGAAAGGATATGTGGATTTTGTTCGGACTTTTAAAAAAATAAAAGAGAATGAGTATGTAGAATTTTTTGGAAATATAGAAGTAGGAGATATGTTAAAACTCTCTTTTGCTACGGAAAAAATGCTTTTAGAAGAAGATAAAAAAGTGGCTCTTAATTTAAGAGAAAATATGGAATATGTGGAACTTGCTTTTAATTTTTCTTGTGTGGCTAGAGAGTATGTTTTGGGTAAATATCAAGAAGAAGAACCGAAAATTTATTCTCAAATTTTAAATGCTCCTCTTTTTGGATTTTTTACATACGGAGAAATAGGTCCTAATTTCGATTTTTCGTCAGTTAGGCTTTATAATCAGTCTTCATTAGTAGTAGCGTTAAAGGAGAAATGATGAAAGACGTTCAAATTCAAGTTTTGCTTAATATTTTGGATGAGGTTACTCAAAGATATGATGAAATTTTCGAAATTAAAGAAAGACTTTTAAGAGAAGCTAATTATAAATCAACTCACGATTTATTGACGAATTTGTATAATAGGTCTTATTTCGAAACTAAGGTTAAAACTTTAATTAGAAAGAAAGAGCCTTTCACTTTGGCGTTTATGGATTTGGATAATTTTAAATTCGTAAATGATACTTACGGACATAAAGTTGGGGATGAGGTTTTAATTCAGGTTTCTGAAATTTTAAAGAAAAATTTAAAAGGCGGTGATATTATAGCTAGATTCGGAGGTGATGAATTTGTAATTGCGATAAGAGAATGTTCTAAAAAAGACGCTTTTAAATTATTTCAAGAGATAATAAACGAAATTAAAAAAGTATTAAGAATTTATCATATAACGGCTAGTGTAGGGATAGTTTATTATCCCGAAATTAAAAATTATAACGATTTGTTAAGAATTGCGGATGAAAGAATGTATGAAGCTAAAAGAAAAGGGAAAGATAGGATAGTTTTTTAAATTACGAATTTGTCTGTTTTATTTTCCAAATTTTGAATTATATGTTTTAAAGATGTTGAGATGTGTTTTAATTGTGTTGATATCTCTTTTGAGGTTTTGCTCTCTTGTACAAGTCCTTCCACTGCTTCTATCAGCATTCTTACGTGGGTATTTATTCTTGTGGTTTCATTTAATGCTTTTTGAGATATAACAATAGTTACGTCTAAAGAGTTTTTGGTATTATCTGTTTTTTCCATTAGTTGAACTGTTTCTTCTGATAGTTTACTAAACTCTTTTGCGTTTTCTTCTATTTCATGTTGCGATTCAAGAACTCCTTGAACTATTAAATTAACAGCGGCGTCAATTTCTCCTAGAGATTTTTGGGTACGTTCTGCTAGTTTTCTGACTTCATCAGCAACTACTGCAAAACCGCGTCCGTGTTCTCCGGCACGTGCCGCTTCAATTGCCGCATTTAATGCAAGTAGGTTTGTCTGGTCTGCTATTTCTTTAATTATTGAAATAACATCTTTAATTTGATTTGACTGTTGAGCTAGAGAAGAGATTTTATTTGAAATTTCAATCTCTTTTTGAGAATCTTTTTCTATCTCTTTTATAACTTTCTTTAAAGAGTTCATCATATCTTCTAATGATGTACTGGTTTTTTGGATATCATTTACAGTTTGAATAACTTTTTCTTCTGCAATTCCTAAGTCTTCTTCAATTTCTGATGTATGGACTTTTACACTCTTTACTAAATCTGCTTGGGTTTGTACGCTTTTATCTATTTGGGTGGATATATCATCGGTTCTTTGGGCGAGAGATAACGTTTTTTGGATGGTTAGTTTAATATCTTTTATAACTTGGGCTAAATTTTCTATAAATTTGTTTATAGCTCTTGCGATTAAATTAATTTCTTTAGAGCCTTTTTCCTCTAAGTGAATTGTTAAATCGTCTTCTTTTTGAGTAAGTATTTGAGCATATTCTTTTACCGGTTGTATGATATTTCTCTCAAAGAATATGTTAATTGCAATTATGATTATTACGATAAATACGATTATTGCAATAATACCTCCGATAATCATATACTTTTCTGTTTTTTGAATAGATTTTTTTACTTGTATCATAGGAATTTCTACACTTACCATTCCTCTAACATCGCCTACTTTATAATTAAACGCTACGTTTCCGTAATCTTTTACCAACGCTTTATAAAGATTAGCCGGTACGTCTTTGTAAGGTATACCGTGACATTTTAAACAGACCGGTTTTATAAAAAGAGGTTTTGCGTATCTAATTACTGTTTCACCCTTAGAGTTTTTGTCTATTTCCCAATACTCTTTTAGATGTTTTTGTTCGATTAATTTTAAAATTTTTGCCTCTTCCGGGGTAGGTTTGTTTAGAGGGTTTCTGTATTTAAGAGAAGTTTGTTTAATATAAAATCCGGATTTTTGAGTAACTTCTTTTGCTACTTCTCTACCGGAGAATGCCGGTGTTGCCGCCCATCTTGACATATTAGGATTTATGATTTTTACGTTTGGAGCTAGTTTTGCCATATAGTGACGCATAGCTATTAGTTCTTCAGCCGCTTTTCTGGCTTTATCGATATTTTCTTGTTTGGCTAGGTTGAAAATTTGTTTTTTTACTATTATATATCCGGGAATTAAAATTAGAATTAAGGATATTACCACTATTAAAATAATTTTAAATTTCGAACTCATAGTAACTCTTTTTTCTAATTATAACAATTTTTGTAATGTTGTATTTCGATTTTTCAATCTAAAGCGATTAAAAAACGTACGTTTTGTAATAATAGTGTCAAATTTTTTATATTTAGGGAATTGATGTATAATTCTGAAAAAAAAGGTATTATATGAAAAATATTAGAAATATTGCGGTAATAGCTCACGTTGACCACGGGAAAACCACTCTTGTGGATGAGCTGCTTAAACAATCCGGTACTCTTGATGAGAGAAAAGAACTTGGTGAGAGAGTAATGGATAGTAACGACCTTGAAAAAGAAAGAGGAATTACTATTCTTTCTAAAAATACTGCTATTAGATGGAAAGATTATAAAATCAATATTATTGATACGCCGGGGCATAGCGATTTCGGTGGAGAAGTAGAGAGGGTTTTAAAAATGGTTGATGGGGTTTTACTTCTTGTAGATGCACAAGAGGGTGTAATGCCACAAACTAAATTCGTTGTAAAAAAGGCTTTGTCTCTTGGACTTAAGCCGATTCTTGTAGTAAATAAAATCGATAAACCGGCAGCAGAACCGGATAGAGTTGTGGATGAGGTTTTTGATTTATTCGTAAGTATGGGGGCTGATGAAGACCAGCTTGATTTTCCTATTATTTACGCAGCGGCAAAAAACGGTATAGCAAAATGGGATTTGGAAGACGATAACGAAGATATGACTCCGATTTTTGAAGCGATTGTAGAGCATATTCCGGCACCGGCCGGAGATGAAAACGCTCCACTTCAAATGCAGGTATTTACACTTGATTACGATAATTATGTAGGAAGAATCGGGATTGTCAGAATTTTTAACGGACGCGTTAAAAAAGGTGAAAACGTAACTTTGGTAAAAGCCGATGGAGAAAAAATAAATGGAAGAATTACAAAGCTTTTAGGATTTATAGGGCTTGACAGAATGGAAATAGACGAAGCTAGTGCTGGGGATATCGTAGCGGTTGCCGGGTTTGACGCACTTGATGTAGGAGATACTATTGCCGATAAAGATAATCCGGTAGGACTTGATCCGCTTCATATAGAAGAGCCGACAATCAGCGTAATTATGAGTGTAAACGATTCACCACTTGCCGGGACTGAAGGTAAAAACGTAACGGCTCCGAAACTTAGAGATAGACTATTTAAAGAGATGGAAACAAATATTGCGATGAAAATAGAAGAACTAGGTGAGGGTAAATTTAAAGTAAGTGGAAGAGGTGAACTTCAAATTGCCATCCTTGCGGAAAATTTAAGAAGAGAAGATTTTGAATTTTCATTATCAAGACCGGAAGTAATTATAAAAGAAGAAAACGGAGTAAAACTTGAACCTTATGAATATGTTGTTGTAGATGTTCCTGATGAATATAGCGGAGCGGTAATTGAAAAGCTTGGAACGCGTGGTGGAATTATGAAAAATATGATGCCGTTAAGTGACGGTAGTACAAGAATCGAATTTGAAATGCCGGCACGCGGGCTTATAGGTTATAGAGGCGAATTTATGACGGATACTAAAGGTGAAGGGGTGTTAAACTCAAGCTTTTTAGAATTCCGTCCAGCAACTACTAAGCCTTACACAAGAAAAAACGGAGCGTTAATTTCTATGGAAAACGGAGTTGCCGTTGGATATGCGATTTTTAACCTTCAAGATAGAGGTAGAATGTTTATAAAACCGGGTGATAAGGTTTATAACGGAATGATAGTGGGAGAACACAGTAGAAGTAATGACCTTGAGGTTAACCCTATTAAAGGTAAAAACCTTACAAACGTTCGTGCTAGTGGGAGTGATGAGGCGATTAAACTTGTACCTCCCGTTGAAATGACTCTTGAAAAAGCTCTTGAATGGATTGAAGAAGATGAACTTGTGGAAGTTACTCCAAAATCAATTCGCGTTAGAAAAAAATATCTTGACCCTACGGTTAGAAAAAGAATGAGTAGAAATAAAAAATAACTCCTCTTTTCTCTTCTTGTTATAACTTTTTCTTATATTCATTCGAAACTTTAAAGCTTTTGATAAAATTTGACAAAATGATTAAAGGAGCGGTATGAGAAAGTTTTTTATTCTTTCAGCCGCTTTGTCGAGTATGCTTTTGGCTAAGAGTGTAAATTTTGATACGGTTTTAAAAGAGACGTTACAAAATAACCTTGAATTAAAGGCAAAAAAGCTTAATATCGACAAAGCGAAAGCACAATTAGAAGAAGCTAAGGGATATGATTGGGGTAAATTAATATTTAGTGAGGAAGTAAGTAGAACTAATAACGCAATGTATGTATTTGGAATGAAACTTGAGAGTCGTGAGGCTACTTTTAAAGATTTCGGGTTTGGTGATTTTTTAGGTGGGGTGGTTAATGTTTTAAATCAATCGAATACATTTACCGATTTTAAAAACAAAATGACCGATTCGGCAATGGCGGCTCAACTTTTATCTACGCAACCTAAAGATTTAAACTATCCGGATGCCAGGACTAATTTTAAAACGAAGTTTGTGTATGAGGTGCCTCTTTTTACCGGTTTTAAATTGAAATACGCAAAAGAGATATCAAAACTTCAAGTATTTGCCAATAAATTTAAATACGCACACGATAAAAATAAACTTGCGATAGAGGTTTTAAAAGCCTATAACGGGGCTGTAGCTGCTAAATATTTTATAAACGCTTTAGAAAAAGCGAAAGAGACAACCTCTAGTTTTGTAAAAATGGTACGAGATTTTAAAAATGTGGGAATGGCTACCGAAACGGATTTGTTACAAGCTGAGAAAAGAGACAGTGAAGTTGATGCAATGCTTATAGAAGCTAAAAATAAATACGTTTTGGCACTTTCTTATCTTAAATTTTTAAGCGGAGATAAGGAGATAAGCGATGTCGGAGATTTTAAAGTGATAGTGTCTCCGAAATTGGATTTAAACGATTTGAAAAAAGAAGCTTTAAAAAACAGAAACGATTTAAAATGGATGCAAAAAAACGTAGAAACTATGCAAAAGAAAGTTAAAATGGACGAATCCGTAAAATATCCTATGGTAGGGGCTCATATCGAATACGGATGGAATGACGATACGTTTAAACTTAACCGTAATAAAGATTACTATTTAGGTGCTATAGGAATTAATTACGCTATTTTTAATAAATCTCAAACCGCAAGACTTCAAAAGAGTAAAATAGAAGCTATGCAAACGGGGTATTATTATAAATATATGAAAAAAGGTATAGCCCTTGAAGTTGAGCAAAAATATCTTGATTTAAAATCAAAAGCTTCCGTGCTTAAAAATAAATTTTTAAATAAAGAGTTGGCTCAAAAGATACTTAAAAAGTATGAATTTATGTATAAACAGGGAATGGTAAACGTAACTATGTTGCTTATGAAAGAGGCTGATGCAAGAAAAGCGGAAGCCGAACTTATAAAAGCAAAATATGACGAGGCTTTGGCTGCTGCTGAACTTAAAGCGGCACTAGGAGATTTAGTAAAGGAGAGTAAATGATTAAAAAGTTAACTTTAATTTCAATCGCGGTTGCCGGTTTGTTTGCGTTTGAAACGGCTGTTGCTCAAAAAAAAGAGATAGAAATTAAAAAAGAGTATGTAGCGGATATCTATTCGCCAAAACAAATTATGGTGGCTACCAGAGTTATGGGATACATTAAAAAAATAAACGTAGAAGAGGGTGATGTTATAAAAAAAGGTCAAGAACTTTTTGTTGTTGATCCTAGTGACGTTTATTCTATGTTAAATCAGGCAAGAGGAGCGTTGCTTCAAGCGAAAAGTGGTGTGTTAATGGCTGAAATGTCTTATGCCGACGCTAAAAAAGATTATGAGAGATTTAAAAATCTTTATTCTCACGGAGCGGTTAGTAAAAGAGATTTTGAAAAAATGAAACTTATGATGGATATTAGAAAAAAACAAGTGGATATGGCAAAAGGTATGCTAAAACAAGCCGAAGCCGGTCTTAATATGGCTAAAAATCAATTAAAATACGCAAAAGTGGTATCTCCGATTGACGGGGTTGTAACTTCAAAAATGAAAAAAGTTGCCGAAATGTCTTTACCAGGATATCCGGTTTTAGTATTAAGCGATATTCACAGTTTAAAAGCAAAAAGTTTCGTAAAAGAGAGCGATATAGATAAATTCAAACTAAATATGCCGGTTAAAATAAAAGTCCCGGCGTTAAAAAGAGAGTTTAACGCAACAGTCGCTACGATTATTCCTAGTGCAGACCCGGCTACACATTCTTATATCGTAAAGTATACGTTTAAAAATGTAAAAGGTCTGCTTCCGGGGATGTATGCAAAAGCTAAAGTGGTAGTGGATAAAAAAAAGGCGGTTTTGGTACCTTTTAGTGCTTTGACTACAAGAAGTGGTGTTGTGGGTGTATTTGTGGATGATAATTCGGTAGCCCATTTTGTGCCTGTTAAACAAATCTCCCAAGAAAAAGATTTTATAGCTGTTAAAGGTTTAAGAGGAGGGGAGAGAGTTATTTTATATCCTCCAGCTAATTTAACGGATGGACAAAAATTATAGGAGTGGCAATGGAACGTCTTGAAAAATTAAAAGCTCAATTCGAAGAAAAAAGAAGAGAGCTGGAAGAAAAAAGAAGTTTTTTTGATGAAGAAGAGATGATAAAAAAAGAAGAGGAACTTAAAAGTATTGAAAAAGAAATAAAAAAACAAGAAAAAGAACTTAAGGCTATTGAGGAGGAGTTGTCTTTAAATATTGCCGGTAAACTTGCCAGAACGTTTCTTAAAAACCCTTTAACGTCGGTAATTGCTTTAACTATTATGTTAATGGGGTTTATTGCGGTTCTTTTTACACCAAGAGAAGAAAACCCTCAAATAGACGTACCCGCTGCAAACGTTATTGTTATGTATCCGGGGGCTAGTTCTAAAGAGGTTCAAAACATTATTGTAGACCCTCTTGAGAGAACGTTAAAAGCTATGACCGGAGTTAAACACGTTTATGGTATGGCTATGAACAGTGTAGGGATTGTAACGGTTAGATTTAAAATCGGAGAAGATAAAGTTAAAAGTATGTCAAAACTCTATGATAGAGTTATGCAAAACTTAGACAAACTTCCTAAAAGTGTAATGCCACCTCTTGTAAAACCTATAGATATTGACGAAGTACCTATTGTTACGTTGGCACTTTCAAGTAAAAAATATAACGATGCCCAGCTTTACAGAATAGCTCAAAGACTTTTATCTCCGTTAGCGGCTGTTAAAAATGTAAGTATTATAGGAATAAAAGGCGGTCATAAAAGGCAGTTTAATATCATTATAGACCCGGAAAAACTTGCGGCTTATCACTTATCGATTGGTCAAATAGCTATGGCTCTTAAAGGAGGTAATGTCAATTATCCTTTAGGAGGGATTGATAGTACAAAATATTCGATTCCCGTTGAATTTGACGGATTTATAAAATCAATTAAAGACGTAAAAAACATTATAGTTGCAAACTATATGGGAAGACCTATTTATATTAAAGATATAGCGAAAGTTGAAGACGGGGTTGATTTCCAAAACAAACACGAAACGACTTTTGTAGGTGGAAAAGCCTTTTATGAAGACCCTAAGTTAACCGGAAAAATTGAAGAAAAATTCCCGGTGGGAGAAAAACTTAATCAAGTTACTATTTTCTTAGGTAAAAAAAGAGGAACAAATGCCGTATTTGTTGCAAACGATGTACTTAAAAAAGTTGAGGAACTTAAAAAAATTCTTCCAAAAGACGTTGAAATTTACGTAACCAGAAATGACGGTAAAAAGGCAAATCACGCAGTAAATGAGTTGATTTATCACTTATTGATTTCTCTTGGAATTATCGTAATTTTACTTATTGTAATGCTTGGATGGAGAGAAGCGTTAATAGTTGCATTTACCGTTCCGCTTATTCTTTCGATTACATTATTTATAGGTATGCTTGCCGGACAGACAATTAACAGAATTACATTATTCGCACTTATTTTATCACTTGGTCTTTTGGTTGACAGTGCAATTATCGTTATAGAAAATATCCATAGACATTTTGAAATTGGAGACAAATCAAGAGAATGTGCGGCAATTTACGCAACCAACGAAATAGGAAATCCTACAAATATTGCTACTCTTGCGATTATTTTAGCATTCGTTCCTATGTTTTTCGTAACGGGAATGATGGGACCTTATATGAGACCGATTCCGTTTAACGTACCGGTAGCGATGATAGCTTCACTTGTGATTGCTTATATGTTTACGCCGTGGGCTGCTGTTAAATTTTTACCGGAACATAAAAAAGAAGCTAATCACGAACCTTTTGATATCAGAAAAACAAAAACATATAAAATTTTCTATAATATCCTAAATCCTTTACTTACTTCAACTCCGAAAAGGATTGTATTTTTTGTGGGATTAATCGTACTTCTTGTAGGTTCTATGGCACTTCCGGCGTTTAAAATAGTTTTATTTAAAATGCTTCCGAGTGCAAATAAAAATACATTTAATATTACTATCGACCTTCCAAAAGGAAGCAATATCGAATCAACTAAAGAAGTTAGCGACTGTGTGGCTTCTATATTGAAAAAAGAGCCTGAAATTCACGATTTCGAACAGTTTATAGGAACTGCTGGAGTGGTTGATTTTAACGGTCTGCTTAGAGGTAGCAGTATGAAAAGAGGGGAAAATATAGGTGAGATTAGAGTAAATCTTTTCCCTAAAGAAGAGGGCAGAATTGAAAGCTCAATCGATATGGTTTCACGTTTAAGACCTATTATTCAAAGTCAGTGTAGTTTCCATAACGCAAACATTAAACTTGTAGAGGACCCTCCGGGACCACCGGTAATTGCTACATTACTTATGCAAGTATTCGGTGGGGATGAAAACGGAAGAGTTAAACTTGCAGAAGAGATTAAAAAGCTATATAAACATACAAAAAAAGTTGTTGATATAGATATTATGAGAGATAAGGAAATTGTTAAATATAAAATAGTTCCCGATAAAGAAAAAGCCGCTTTAGCCGGAATTTCTACGGAGCAGATAGCGAAAGTGTTAGGAGCGGGATTAAGAGGAGCGGTGGTTAGTGTCGCTCATATTCCTAATGAAAAAGATCAGGTAGGAATATTCGTAAGATTTGAAAAAAATGCAAGAAATTCAATCGAAGCACTTGATAAGATTAAATTAATGTCTATGACAACGCATAGGTTGGTGCCTTTAAAAGAGGTTGTAAAAGTAGTGCCGGTTGCATATGATGGAATAATTACAAGTAAAGATTTAAGACCTATGGTAATGGTTACGGGTGAGATGGATAAAAGAGGTAGTTTATATGCATTGCTTGATATATTTAGCGAATTAAAAGACAAAGGAATTCCGGGGTATAGAATTACTTATGACGGTAACCCTAGACTTAACCTTAAAGCCATTGACGAAAAAACCGGTAAAACGTATGATTTAATTTGGGGAGGAGAATGGGAGCTTACGTTTGACGTATTCAGAGACCTAGGAAGTGCGTTCGGTGTTGCTGTAATTCTTATTTATCTGTTGATGGTGGCTTATTATAAAAACTTCAGAGTGCCTAGAATCGTACTTGCGGCTGTACCGCTTACGTTTATAGGTGTGCTTCCGGGGCACGCTGTTATGAACTGGATTACGTTGACGTTTTTACATTCTAAAACATACTTTACCTCAACAAGTATGATAGGGTTTATCGCACTGGCCGGTATTGTCGTTAGAAATTCACTGTTGCTTATAGACTTTACAAACGAACTTATAAAACAGGGTAGAACGATTAATGAAGCCGTAATTGAAACCGCGGCTACAAGATTCAGACCGATTATTTTAACAGCACTTGCTATTATTCTAGCGTCATTTGTAATCGTACTTGATCCGGTATGGCAGGGACTTGCGGTTGCATTAATTTTTGGTGTGCTTGCCTCTACATTGCTTTCGGTAATTGTAATACCGGTGCTTTACTGGAGATATCTCGTATCTAAACACAAAAAAGAAAAACACGTAAAATACGGACTAGGAGAAGTTTAGTCTCCTAATTTTTCTTTGATATAATTCCCCCAAAAAAAGGTTATAAATTGAAATTTATAATTTTGTTGTTTGCTGTTTTTTTGTATGCCGAAGATTATGTGCAGCTTTACAGGTTAAAAGGAGAGAAGGCGGTCGTTAAGTATCTGGAAGCTCTTTTGCAAAGCAAATCTTACTGGATGAATAGATTAAAAGACGAAAACGTCAGTTTCGGATATTATGAATCCCCTAAAGATATTTTGGTATGTATTAAAAGAAGTAAAATTTTGAATGTTTATAAATTTAAGGATTTGAGTCTGAAAAAAGTGGATACCATTAAGGTGCTGACCGGACTTGACGGGGATAAAAAGGAAGAAGGAGATTTGAAGACGCCTATAGGTGTGTATAAATTAACGGCTTTTTTAGACAAAGTGGACTCATTTTACGGACCTTTTGCGTTTGAGACCGGGTATCCTAATTTATTTGACAGGGTAAGGGATAAAGACGGACACGGTATTTGGATACACGGGGTGCCTTTAAGAAGAAAAAGAGATTCTAATAACACCAAAGGCTGTATCGTTATGCAAAACGATAAATTGGAAAATTTAAAAAATGAAATAGATTTTAAAGACACTTATCTTTTGATAAGCGAAAATAAACCTTTTAAAAGCACCAAAAACGAAATAGCTTCATTGCTTGCTTTTATTTATAAATGGAGATATGCGTGGGAAAAGAGCGATTTTGAAAAATATAAAAACTTTTACGATAAGACGTTTAAGAGATTTGACGGTAAAAATTTAAAGGAGTTTTTGGAGTATAAAAAAAGGGTGTTTGAAAATAAAAAAAATCAAAAAGTCAGTATAATTTTTAAAGATATAAGCATTGTTCCCTATCAAAACCTTTCTAATGAAAAAATTTTCAGGATTAATATGTATGAAATTTACTCTTCGAGAAGTTTTAAATACAGGGGAAATAAAGAGCTTTACGTAAAAATGGATAAAAGTGGTATAAAAATTTTAACGGAGAAATAGTAATGAAAAAGTTATTGATTTTTTTTGGTGTAATATTGTTCGGGGCAAATTTGCATTTTAGCTTGTACAAAAAAGAAGCACTTCCGGGAAATACTCTTCTTGTTATAGGCGGTATTCACGGAAATGAACCGGGAGGATATTACGCGGCTTCTTTTTTGGTAAAGTATTACCATATAACAAAAGGGGCTTTGTGGGTTGTACCTAATTTGAATTTTGATTCTATTATTAAATTTAGAAGAGGAATTTACGGGGATATGAATAGAAAATTCGATTTTATATCCCTTAGGGATAAAGATTATAAGATAGTACAAGATATAAAAAAGATTATTTTAAATCCTCAGGTGGATATGGTTTTAAATCTTCACGACGGACACGGGTTTTACAGGGATTCCTGGCAAAATTCCATTTTTAACCCTTCTGCGTGGGGACAGACGTGTATAATAGACCAGGAAAAAATAAAAACCAACAAATTCGGAAATTTAGGGGATATTGCAAGAAAAGTCTCTCAAAATTTGAATAAGGATTTAAAGAAAGATTATCACTGTTTTAATGTAAAAAACACAAAAACAAAGTTTAAAGACGAGCAGATGAGGCTTTCTCTTACATATTTTGCCATTACCCACAATAAACCGGCTTTTGCGATAGAGACTAGTAAAAACATAAAAGAACTGCCTCTTAAAATTTATTATCAGTTAAAGGCGATTGAAGAGTATATGAAAATTATGAATATAGGGTATAAAAGGGACTTTAATTTAAGTGTGGAAGAGATAAAAACTTTGCTGAAAAAACAGGAGTATGTAGTTATTAACAATAATACGATTTTACCTCTTAAAGGTTTGGTTAAAGTTATAAGATATTTTCCTTTTAATTCCAGAAAAATATCTTATTATTCCAAAAATCCTTTGGTTGCTGTGGTAAAAGAACACTATTATTATATATTGTATGAAGGAAATCACCGTTTGGCGGTTATTTATCCTCAATATTTTAATAATTATTGCAGATTAAAATCTCTAAAGGTTATTGCGGACGGAAAAGAGAAGGATGTTAAGTTGCCTTCGGTTATAGAGGTAAAAGATTATTTTGAAGTTGAAAATCTTAACAGAAGAGTTAACGTTATAGGTTTTAGTTCCAAAGACGGAGAGACGGGTGTAAAAATTACCAAAAATATGTTGCCGCCGAAATTCAGTGTGGATGTGAATCATTCTATTTATAGGGTGGAAATTTATGATAAAAAAAGTTTTTGCGGAATGTTTTTAGTTAGATTTAAAGGAGAAAAATGAAAATAGTAGTCGCAAGTTCCAATAAAGGGAAAATTAAAGAGATTAAAAGTTTTTTTAAAGATATAGAAGCTGTCTCTTTTTTGGAAATTATGGAGCCTTTTGAAATAGAAGAAAACGGAAAAAGTTTTAAGGAAAACGCCGTTATAAAAGCAAAAGCCATTTATGAAAAAATACCGGGAAATATTGTTTTAGCCGATGACAGCGGTATAAGCGTTCCTGTTTTAGGGGGAATCCCCGGGATATATTCCGCAAGATTTGCCGGAAAGAATGCAGGTGATAAGGATAATTTATACAAACTTATAAATGAATTGAAAAAGCATAACCTAAGAAAAACACCAGCTTTTTATACGGCGGCTATTGCACTTGCAACACCTTACGGGGTTTTTACAACTCATGGCTTTATGAGAGGGGAAGTTATTGATGAAGCTAGAGGCGATAAAGGTTTCGGATATGACCCTATGTTTATTCCAAAAGGTTTTGAGAAGACTTTAGGTGAATTGGACGAAAGTGTGAAAGCGAAAATTTCTCATCGTTTTAAGGCTTTGAGTTTAGCTAAGATTATTTTAAATACTATAAAATAATTTCTATTTTTCCTTTATCTTCTTTTATTTTTCCGATTTCCGAGAAAATTTCTTTTGCTAAGTCTATATAAATCGGTTCGTTATGAAAAAGAAAAATAATTTTTAATTGATTGTCTTTAAAAGAAAGCATTATTTCATACTCTTTTATTTGAGTTAAAATATTGTTAAAAGCTTTTTCCAGCCATATTTTATCGAAAAGAATCGCCTTATCTTCGCAATTTAAGTTAATATTCGTTAATTTTTGCAGTAAAGATACGATATAAATTTCTTCTTTGTTTAAAGTTGATTTCTTAAATTTATCTATTTCCGAAAATATTTCAAAAAGTTCTATAGCTTCGTTTGCAGCTTCTTTGAGATTGTTGATAATAACGTCTTTTTTATGAGAAGGGATGTTTTTTTTGTTTAAAACTGAAGAAGCAAACTTTATAGCTCCTAATTTGTTTTTAATCGTATGTACAAGTCTTCTTTCCATTGTTTTCTCTTAAAATAAAATATATCCTAAATCTCTTTTTGAGATTATTATATCTTTTTTGCCTATTTTTTCTCTTATTCTCTTTATTAGCACCGTTAAGGTGTTTTTAGGAACTGGTTCTTCCCATATGGCATTTATTAAATAATCGGCAGATAAAATTTGACCTCTATTTTTTAGGAATACTTCGAGTAATTTAGATTCTTTTTTTGTAAGAAGAATATTTTTACCGTTTTTAATTAATGCTTTAGAATTAAAATCATAATAAATATTATCAGTAATTTTTTGTTTTTTAAGATGAAAAATTTTGTTTATTCTTAAAATTATTTCTTCATAATCAAAAGGTTTTTTAATGAAATCTTCCGCACCTATGTTAAAGGCCTTTTTGATATTTTCTATATCCGTTTTGGCGGATATTATTATGACTTTTACATTTTGAGCCAAATGAGGATATTTTTTTAATTCTTGTAAAAAATTTCCATCGGGTAAAAGCACGTCCCCTATTATTAAATCTATGTCTTGATAATTTTTTATAGATGAAAAAAACTCTTTTAAGCTGTAAAAAGATTTTACTTCATATCCTTCGCTTTCAAGATAAATAGTTAAAGCGTCGTTTAAATTTTTCTCATCTTCTAATACCGCTATTTTCATAAACCCCCTTTTTTAGCTGAGAATTCAGAATTATAACAATTCGGATTGTTATAATTCAAGGTGTTTTTAGCGTTATAAAATTAATTTCGAACTAACCGAACATACTGCGGTTTCACTTCTTAAAATAAAGCCGTTTAAACGTAAGATTTTTGTAAAATATGTCTTTTCTTTGTCACTAAATCCCCCTTCGGGTCCTATTAACACCGGAGAGTTTATATTTTCCGTTATTTCTTTTCCGTTAAAGTCTAAAGCGTAAAAATCGGGATATTTTTTAAAAAACTCTTTTGAAGAGTTTAAAATTTCTATTTCTATTATATCGCTTCTTCCGCATTGTTGAGAAGAATTTATTAAAATTTTTTCAATTCTGGATAATTTTAATTTGAAGTTCTTTTGAGAAAAATCGCAATATACGAAACTTATTTTACTTACTCCTATTTCGTTTAAAGAGGGTAAAATTTTTTCTATATTTTTAGGGTCTATTATGCACCAGCCAATATGAAGAAATTTATGAGGTTTATTCGGTTTTAATTTTTTATCTATCAAAGATAAATAAGCTTCTTTTTTGTTAATTGCGGTTATTTTGTATATATAAAGATAATCGTCTTTTAAGTTTCTTATGTTTACCGATTCGTTCGGTTTCGTTCTTCTTACTTTGAAAAGATATTTATGTTCTTCCCCGGTTAGAATTAAGTTTGTTTTAGGGTCGGGATGATAAAGAAACTGCATATCGAACCTTTTTTTGATAGAATTATAATATATTCGTTTAAAGGAAATTAATGCTAAAAGAAATAAAGCTGTTTTTAACTAATCCGGAACAAAGTAATATAACGAAAATTTTAAATTCTGATTATAATGAATTAAAAATTCTTCAAAAAATGTTAAGCGTTTATTTGGAATCAGGAGAAGAGGTTAAAGTTAGGGAAATTTTAAGAGAAGTATTTAAAGTCGAAGGACTGGAAGCTTTAGAAAAAACGGAGCATATAACAACTCTTTTAAAAGAGGGATGGATTGTTTTGGATTCTTTTAATAGAGTAAACGATAATTTGACTACGCTTGAGCTTTTTAACTCTTCCGTTTCTTTATCCGTCTCTTTTTTAAAACTTTTAGAAGGAAAGGAATCCGATTTGGTAATTCCTGAAAAAACGCCTTATAAAGAACATTCGGAGTTTTTACGCGACGAATTTTTAAGGGTAAAACTTTACGAGAGATTATACTCTTTAAAATCCGATTTTTTAAAAGAATCCGCAAGTATAAAGAGAGTGAAAAATAAATTAAAATTGATAGAAGATATAATTGAAGAAAAAATAAAAAAAACTAAAATAGATTTACCGGTTTTAAATTTTATCCGAGAACGTGAATTCGACGAAAAAGAGGAGCTGATATTTTTGGCTCTTTTAAAAGAGGAATATACTTCTGGTAACGAACGACTAAGAGAACAAAATTATCTTTTGAGTTTAATTAGTGAGAATGAAATAGAAAGGATAAAAAACAGAAGTTTGCTTGATGATAATTCGAAATTAGTGGGAGAGGGTGTTTTGGAATATGATGAGCTTTTTAGTGTGACGGGAGGATATACGAAAGTGTTTTTTATTAATGAGGATATTTTAAAAGAACTTGTTTATCCTAAGAAAAAGCATAAAATAGAACATATTCTAAAAGAGAGTATATTTGATTTTTGTGAGCCGGTAAAAGGATTTGAAGAGGTGGTGTTGCCTAAAGCTACGAAAGAGACCGTTGTTAGACTTTTAAAGCAAGCGGATAAAAAGGTTCTTAAACTTTTAAAAGAGTGGGGAATTAAAACCTCAAACGATATTGAAGCGAAGGTTATATTTTACGGACCGCCGGGTACGGGTAAAACTTTAACCGCTTATGCTATCGCTAAAGAATTTGATAAGCCGATTTTGAGTTTGGATTCTAGTAAAATACTTTCGATGTATGTAGGAGAGAGCGAAAAAAACGTAAGAAGAATGTTTGATGAATATTATTCCATATGTGAAAAATTAAAGACCAAACCTATTTTACTGTTGAATGAAGCCGACCAATTTTTAAGTACAAGAACGAGTGCTTCTTTTAGCAGTGCGGATAAAATGCATAATCAAATGCAAAATATTTTTTTGGAACAATTGGAAAAATTCGACGGATTTTTAATAGCAACTACCAATTTGCTCGAAACTTTGGATAGTGCTTTTTCAAGAAGATTCGATTATAAAATAAAATTCGAAAAACCTTCTTTTAAAGAGAGAAAAAGGTTGTGGGATATGAAACTTCCTAAAAATGCCGAATATGAAAAAAACTTTAGTACGGAAATTTTAAGTCGATATGAATTAAGCGGTGCCCAAATAGAGGTTGTTATTAAAAATACCGCTTTAAAAACGGCTTTAAGAAAAGAACCAGTATTTAAAATGAAAGATTTTGTAGAAGAAATAGAAAGAGAACAAAAAAACGCTTTTGATTCTCAAAATGAATTGGGTTTTAAGATTTGAAGATTTTGTATGTTTAAACGAAAAAATAAGTTTATTAAATTTGAACGTTTTACTGAATAGTTATTTATTACCCATGGTAACTAGCTTGAAAATAACTTTCAAAATTCGGATAATATTTGTTTTATTAAGTTTTTTCTTTTATAATATGAGAGTGCTTACATTTTTAATAAGGAGTGATAATGGAAATTATTATGTTTTTTGCATTGGGTATTTTAGTGGGAGTAATATTATTATATTTAATAGGTATAGCGGTTGCACCTTTAAATCCTGGGGAAATTAAAAACGATCACTTTGAGTGTGGTTTGCCGCCTAGTTCGGAAGTACCTATGAAAGCGAATTTTGGATATTTTATATTTGCTATCGCCTTTATCGTATTCGATATGGCGGGGTTATTTTTTAGTTTATTCGTATTTGCTGATACAAATGAGGCTTTAAATTGGGCTATGGTATTTGGAATTTTATTGTTTGCAGCTATTACGATTAGTATGAAGGAGTATAGAAATGTTAAAAGTGCTTGATTTTTTTAATTACGCAAGAAGTAAATCTCCGTGGATTGTACATTTTTGTAGCGGGTGTTGTTCTCTTGAAATATTGGCAGCTATGGGACCTAGATACGATTGGGAGAGATACGGTTATATTATGACTCCGACTCCAAGACAGGCTGATATTATGTTTATTACAGGGCTTGTTAGTAAAAAGATTCTTCCGGCTCTTCTTAGAACTTATGAGCAAATGCCGGAGCCTAGATATGTAATAGCGATAGGTGCTTGTGCTTATGATGGAGGTCCTTATAACGATTCTGAAGCCGTTATTAAAAATATGACGGAAATTTTACCGGCTGATGTGTTTGTTGCCGGATGTCCTCCAAGACCTGAGGCTATTATTGCCGGACTTGAAGAGTTGAAAGAAAAAATCAAAAGAGGCGAACCTTCCGCATCCAGTCAAGGCGGACTTTGGAAACAAATGAAATTTTAAGGAAAGACTATGGAGAAAATTAAAGAGATTTTAAACAAATACGATACGGAATATGTAGAAGATTACAAAACTACGTGGGTTAAAGCAAAACTTAAAAATAGAGAAGATTTATTAAAAGTAGTTCGAGATTTAATGAATGAAGGTGTAAAAACTTGTTCTACAGTTTCTCCTACCGATTTTATTGATGAAAATAAAATAGAGGTTAACTATTTTCTTGAAGATTTATTTAATAAAAAAAACGTATGGTTAAAAGTGGATGTTCCAAGGGAGCTTGAAAATTGTGAAATTGATTCGATTACTCCTTTAATACCGAGTGCCGATTGGCACGAACTTGAAGCTTATTCCACTTACGGAGTTAAGTTTAAAGGGCATCCGAATCTTAGATACTTTTTAATCAGTAGAGATTATTACGGTAAGTTTCCTTTTAGAAAAGATTTTGACTGGAAAAAGCACGAAGAAAATTTAGTGGAAAATATAAATGCAATTACCGAAGAGTATTTTGAAGAGTATGAAGAGTATGAAAGTAATAACGGACATCAAGGTAGTAAGACGGTTTTGAACTGGGGACCTACACATCCGGCTAGCGGGCCTATTAGATTAAAAGTTTATATAGACGGAGAAAAAATAGAAAAAGTTCAACCAGATATAGGTTATGTATGGAGAGCTTTGGAGCATTTGGCTGAGAGAAAAGACTTTATAGGGACTATTATAGCTGTCGAGAGAATCTGTTTTATGGATAATCCGAATCCGATGATTTGTTATTCTCAAGCCGTTGAAGAAATTGCCGGGAAAGAGATTACACCGTTTGCTAAATATATGAGAGTGATTTTAGGTGAAACTGGAAGAATTGCGTCTCACTTAATTTCTCTTGGCGGATTTTTCGGTACTATTGGGCTTCATACTTTTATGATGTGGTGTCTTGATATCAGAGAATATTTCCTTGATGTTTTGGAAGATTACAGTGGAGCTAGAATTGCCACTGCTTGTATAGAACCGGGAGGAGTTAGGTATCCACTTGAAGATCCCCAAAAATGGTTTGATTCTTTAGAGAGGGCTATGAATAAATTTGAAGAAACAAAAGATGATATTACCGATATTTTCTTAAAAAACCCTATTATGAATACAAGAGCTAAAGGAGTTGGTGTATTTACGATTGAAGATGTTGAAAAATATTATTTAGCAGGTCCTATAGCAAGAGCAAGTGGAGCTAAAATTGATGTAAGAATAGATGAACCTTATGCCGGGTACGATGATTTAAAAATGGATTATGTAACTTGTGAAAACGGAGATACTAGAGATAGGCTGTTTATTATCTTTAAAGAAATTGAGCAATCTATTGATTTAATTAAACAGGCTCTTGAGAAAATTAAAACGGGAATAGAATCCGGTGAAATTGATCCTAAAAAAGACCATTTAATCAGAATGCCAAAAAGAATGCCGGCAGGTGAGGCAGTAACCAGAGTTGAATGGGCAAGAGGTGAAATGCTTATGCATTTGGTTACGGAAGAAAAAGCAACAAGCCCTTATAGATTAAAGCTTAAAGCACCTAGTGTAAATCATACTATGGTACTTGATAAATTATTAAAAGGTAAATCCCTATCGGATATTCCGCTTCTGTATGGAAGTATGCATATCTGTCAGGGTGACCTTGATAGGTAAGGAGAGAAAATGAGTGTAGGAAGTATGTTATTTTATATTTTTGTTTTTCCGGGATTACTTTTTTTGCTTGTTTGGACGTTTTTTGTATTTTATTTTGCAAGAAAGGTGTTAGCTTATATTCATAAAAGAGTGGGACCTCACTTTAACGGACCGGCGGGTACTTTGCAAACTTTTTACGATATAGTGAAACTTTTGACAAAAGAATCAATTACTCCTAAAAGTGCCGACCCTTATCTTTTTAATATTATTCCGATTATTACACCTCTTGTAGCAGCATTGCCGGTTATTTTGATTCCTTGGACTCCGCTTATTAACAACGGACACGGGATTTTGGATACTCAATACGGAGTGCTCGGACTTGTCGTATTAATTGGGATTGAACCTTTCTTACTGTTCTTAACGGGGTTTGGTTCCGATAATAAATATTCTTTTTTAGGAGGTATGAGAATTTTAGCTCAAATGATTTCAATGGAAGCACCGTTTTTCTTAGCCGCACTTTCACCGGCACTTCTTTTTGGTACGATGAATTTATATGATATTATGTATTCGAATACGTGGCTTACGGCTTTGATTTTACTTCCGGGAGCTATTATATTTATTATAGCAATGCTTGGAATTCTTGAACAACCTCCTTTTAATATTCCGGATGCGGAACAAGAGATTGTTTACGGGTTTTATACCGAATATTCGGGAACGAATTACGTACTTTTAAAATTTGCCGAATTTACCGAAATGTTAGTGGTAAGTGCAGCTGCGGTTACTCTTTTTTTCGGAGGGTATAGAGGGCTGTTTTTTGACAGTTTTTGGTGTTTGTTTTTAAAAATTGCTTTACTTGCATTGATAATGGTTGTTATTAGGGCGGCAAATCCGAGACTTAGACTTGATCAAATGCTTAAATTTTGTTGGAGTTGGTTGACACCTCTTGCGGTTTTAAATTTAGTTTGGATAATTTTTGCAAAAATATATATTTTAGGAGTATAGGATGTTTTTTAATATTATTGAAAAAGCTTTTAAAGTTACGAAAGCTTTTAAAGAACCTAGAATCGCTACGAAAGATGTTAGTAAGGACGTTATGCATTATTCTCCTATGTTTAGAGGAAAACACGAAATTAAATATGAAATTTGTACCGGATGTTCTGCTTGTGAAAAAATCTGTCCGGTTGATGCGATTAAAATGGAGCCGCTTCCGATTAAAAGACCAAAAGCATTGCCTGAAGTTAATCTGGGAATTTGTATTTTTTGCGGACTTTGTGAGGATGTTTGTCCCACTAAGCCGGAAAAAGCTATTAAGCTTAGCGGCGGTACGTTTGAAATGATTACCGGTGGTACGAATGAGGATTTAGATAAATATTGGGTTAAATGTGATGTACCTAAAGAGTGGATAGAGCAGAAGAAAAAAGAAGAAGAAAAAGTGAGAAAAAAAAGAGAAATGATGGCTAAGAAAAAAGCGGAAGCTGCTAAAGGAGAGGCGTAATGAGTGTATTGATTTTAGCATTGGCAGTGGTACTTGCCGTTATGTCTTTAACTCAAAAAAATACGGTACCGGCGGTACTTTCGTTTGTTATGATGATGTTTTTGTTGGGGATTTACTATATTTTAATGGATGAAAAACTACTTGGACTTTTCCAAATTTTCGTATATACGGGTGGTATTGTAGTTTTAACTCTATTTGGTGTTACTGTAATAGGGTCGAAGTTTCCTAAATTTGAAATAAGACCTTGGGCTGTAGCTGTTGTTACTGTAGTAGTTATAGGGCTTTTGATTATTCCGTTTATTTTACCTCCTATTCATTATGAAGCCAAAGCTTTACCTTTGAAAGAACAAGTGAAAATTTTTACCGATTTTTATTCTGAAATCGCAATTTTTATGGGTGTGGTAGCGGCTAGCGTGTTATACGGAAGTATTAGAATGTTACATACTTTAAAGCATGAAAAGGAATAAAAATGATAGGTTTTTATATTGATACGATTTTTGCGATTATTTTGTTCGGAGTGGGATTATACGGGGTAACAAGCAAAAGCGATTTTTTAAAAATTTTCTTTTCTTTGGAAATTTTACTTAATGCGGTTATTTTATTTCTAGCTAGCGGTGCTTATCATTTCGGATTAACTAAAGGTTTGGCGATAGCTTATGTAATTATAGTGATAGCTACTTTAGAAGCTGCGGCGGGAGTACTTATTTTCTTATTGAGTTATAGAATAACCGGAGAAATTATTCCAGATAAATTAGATAAGGCGGTGAGTGATGAGTAATGCGGTATTAGTGTTATTAGCAGCTCCGTTTATAGGAGCTGTTTTGGCGTATGTATTGGGAAAAATTAAAATCAATTTAGCGTTTTGGGTAGCGGAAATTGTGGGAATTATGCTTTTTATCGCTAGTTTAGTGATATTTACGATTCATAGCGGGTTACCGATTGATATTGATTATACGTGGATAGCGTATGGGGACTTGAGACTTCCTTTTGGTATTTATATTGACCGTTTAAGTATAGTAATGCTTTTAATTGCAACAGGTCTTGGATTGGCTGATATTCATTTTGCCCATGATTATATGGGAGATGACCCGGACCAACCTAGGTATTATGCAAAAGTTTTATTCTTTATTGGAGGTATGATTTTACTTGTTATTACCAAAGATTTAATCGGTGCTTTTGTCGGTTGGGAATTTATGGGGTTTGCTTCTTATGCATTGATTAGTTTTTGGTATTATAAAAATTCAGCTGCAGATGCCGGTATGCAGGCGTTTTTATATACAAGATTCGGTGATATTTTTATTTTAGCGGCTATCGGTTTACTTGTTTATTATGTAGGTACTTTAAATTTAGTTGAGTTAAACGAACTTGCAAATGCGGGAGAAATAAATAAAACCGTAGCTTTAATAGTGGCACTGTTTATTTTTATGGGTGCTGTCGGTAAATCAGGTCAGTTTCCACTATACCCTTGGCTTATGAACGCAATGGAAGGTCCTACAACCGTTTCGGCACTTATTCACGGTGCTACAATGGTTAATTCCGGTATTTATATCGTAGCTAGACTTTTTGATTTCTTTGCTTATACCGATGCTTTGTTTATAGTTGCGAATGTTGCGGCACTTTCAGCGTTTATCGGTGCTACTTCGGCTCTTGTTCAAAAAGAGATTAAAAAAATCCTTGCATATTCGACTATGTCTCACTTATCGATAGCATTTGTGGGGCTTGGAGTCGGAAGTCTTGCAGCCGGAATGCTTCATCTTGTGAACCACGCAATCTTTAAAGCGTTACTTTTCTTAAGTGCGGGGGCTGTAATTTATATAGCACATCATATAAAAGACGCTTGGAAACTCGGCGGGCTTATTAAAATGGCTCCTTTTGTGGCATTATTTATGGCGATGGGGTCACTAAGTCTTGCCGGTGTACCTCCGTTTAGCGGATTTTTTTCAAAAGAGATGGTTGTTTCTGCGGCGTGGGTTCACGGAAACGAATTTACAAAAGTGTTTGTAACTATTGCAGCACTTTTATCAATTGCATATATTACGAGGCTTTGGATTTTAATCTTCTTAGGAGAACCTAGAAATGAAGATATAGCGGGAAGCGTTCACGCTCCAAGTAATCTTTGGATGAGGTTACCTCTTGGTGTTTTAGCGGTAATAACTTTGGCAATTTCAATTTGGCAAAGCGATATAGTTCGTTTTATTTTAAATGGAAAAGAGGAAGTTGAACCTTATATTGCAGGTTTAACGGCATTTATGTTAACATGTATGCTTATTATTTTCTTAATTGTGGTTGGGCTTTATGTTAAAAGTCTTAATTTACTATACAAAATTGCATCACATCATTTCGTACAAACAATTCATCAGATTTTATTTAACGGATATTATGTAGAAAGAATGATTACGTGGATTTCAAAAACAATTGTTGTAAACTCTTTAGCAAAAGCGGCTAAATGGTTTGATACGAACGTAATTGATTATATCGTTAATTTAACCGTTGATATTTCTTTTGGTGTTTATAAAATACTTAAAAAAGGTCATAGCGGTAAAATAGGGACTTATATGGGGCAATTCGTAGTTGGTGTTGCAATTATAGTTATTGCTATCTTAATAATTGTAAAGGGTCTGTAATGGTAGCTGTAGATATAATTTTCGCTCCGATTTTCTTGTCGGTGCTTTTGTATTTTATAACAAGAAATAATCAAGAACTCGCAAAGTATATTGCACTGGGGTGGTTTGTCGTTCAGTTAATTATTGTGATTAGTTGGTATAACGCTTTACCGGCGGAGGGTTTTTATAATTTGGGTACATTTTTAAAAGTGCCTTATTTTGATTTTTCTTTAACTTTAAAAATTGACGCTTTAAGTGTAGCGATGCTTATATTAACGGCTGTACTTCTTATTTTAGTTATATTTACATCTTGGGAAGAAAAAAACCAAGCGGCTTATTTTAGTTTGTTGGTACTATTTAGCGGTCCGATTTTTGGTGTATTTATGACTACGAACGTATTATGGTTTTTTATGTTTTGGGAATTGACTTTGGTTCCTATGTTTTTTCTTGTCGGTTTTTGGGGCGGTAAGAGAAGAATTTATGCAGCGATTAAATTCTTTTTATATACGCACGTTGCAAGTATGTTTATGTTTATAGGATTTTATCTTCTTTATAAACAAACTGGTTATTGGGACTTAAGTGAAATAAAAGAAGTTATGCTTGCGACCCCGGCACTTATTTGGTGGTTGATGTTTATAGGGTTTGCGGCGAAACTTCCGGTATTTCCGTTTCATACGTGGTTACCTGACGCACACGTTGAGGCACCTAGTTCTATTTCGGTACTTCTTGCCGGAGTACTTCTTAAAATGGGTGCTTACGGTTTAATTAGATTTACGGTTGAGCTTATGCCTTATACGACTATTGAATTTTCAAATTGGATGTTGATTATAGGTATTAATACTACACTTTTTGCCGGTATGCTTGCGATTTATGAAAGACATATTAAAAAAATGGTTGCATACAGTTCCATTTCGCATATGGGGCTTGTTGTAGTTGCAATTGCTACAATGACTTATGACGGTTTAAGTGCGGCACTTTATGAAATGATAGGACACGCACTTGTGATTTCGCCACTCTTTTTAATTGCCGGATGGCTTCATCATAAAACTCATACGTGGTATATGGATGAGATGGGTGGAATTATGAAAAAAGCTCCTTATGTGAGTGCAATTTTTATTTTAGCCGGTATGGCGGCTCTTGGACTTCCCGGTACTATGGGGTTTGTAGGCGAGCTTACCATTATAGTGTCGGCTGTTAAATCGTTTGGTTGGTGGGTTGCGGTAATTGCAATAGCTTCTTTAATCAGTGCCGGGTATATTATTTGGGCGGTTAGACGTGCAATTCACGGAGAGATGTCTCCGATTGTGCAAAAAGCGGATTTTACTATGAGTTTTCCTGAAAAACTTGCTTTGGGTGTATTTGCGGTTATGATTGTATATTTCGGTATTCAACCGCAACCTATTTTTGATTTGGCAAATAAAGCGTTTAGCTTTCTTGGAGGGATGTGATGAGTTTTATAATATTAGTAGCGACGGGATTACTTGTTCCGGTATTTTATAAAAGTAATATTTTTATTGCTAAGTTAATAGCGATAGCGGCGTTTATTGCCAGTGCTATAGCGATTTATAACGGTGCGGGTTTAAATAGTGTGTTCCCTTTTTTCGTATCGGATGATTCGATTAAGTTAATGGAGTATGTATTGCTTGCGACTTTGGCGGCAGTTACTCTTTCTTTAACGGGATTTGAGAGACCTTTAATCGCTCAAATGCTTTTTGTGGCAAGTGCAAGTATTGCGATTTTAGAGACAAATAACTTTTTCTTATTTATTATTTTGTTTGAGGTAATTGCTATTATTTCTTATGTTTTAGTTGCAAATATCAGAAATTTCTATAATGCCGAAGGTGCTATAAAAGCTTTTATAGCAGGTGCAGTTGCGAGTGGTATTATTTTGCTAGGTTTTGTTCTTTTTAGTTTTGTAACGGATAGTTTTAATTACGAAACTATGAATGTAGAGGGAAAATTTACTTTAATTGCGGTTGCCATTATGCTTGCTGGTATTTTTTATAAGCTTACAATTGTTCCTATGCACGGATGGGCGGCTGATGCTTACGCTCAAGTAAACCACGCGGCAGCCGCTATTTTAAGCGGGGTTATTAAGAGTGTAATGTTAGTGGCTGTATTTAAAGCGTTTTATAAGTTTTTAATCGCATATCCTTTATCAACCGTTTTAATTTTCAGTTTCTTTGCAATTCTTACAATGACGCTTGCAAACTTTATGGCATTGTGGCAAAAAAGAATTTCAAAAATTTTGGCATATTCTTCAATTGCTCATAGTGGGTATGCTTTAATTCCTTTTGCGGCGGCAGCTAGTATGTATGCTTATACGGGGGTCCTTTATTATGCGATTGCATATATTTTTATGCAAACAAGTGTATTTTTACTTCTTAACGATTTAAGAAGAGAAGCTGGTGTGAAATATCTTGAAGATATTAAAGGACTTGGTAAGAGAGCACCGGTTCACGCACTGTTTTTTACGTTACAACTATTTTCTTTAGCGGGTATTCCTTTACTTGCTGGATTTTTATCTAAAGCAGTAGCGTTTTATGCGGGTGTTGATGCCGGACTTTGGTGGGTTGTATTGATTGCTCTTTTAAATTCGGCTTTGGCAGTTGCTTATTATGCTTGGATAATAAAACATATTTACTTTGATAAAGCTATTGTAAAAGATAAAATCAATGTTTCAAGCGGAAGCTTAATAGGGCAGTTGATTTTATTAGCTGGTACTATCTATTTCGGTATCGTAGCTGCTGATGTTTTTGCTACGACGGTTCCGCTTTCAATGTAGTCTTTTGATATAATTATCAAAAAAAGGCTACATTTGAGAATTCTTTTCTCTTTTTTATTATTTGTATTTTCTTTTGGATTAGAAATTAATGTGGATTATGCAAAAAATTATGAAATACTGACTCTTTATAATACTTTTCCTTTTCATTGTATGCGTTTACAAAAAGAAGTGGTTTGTGAATTTGATAAAACTCCTTCTACTCCGGTTTTTAAAGCTGATACGATTTATTTTAGTATCAATCCTATTTTTAAAAAGAAATTTTTTTTAGATATAAAAGTTAAAAAACCTTTTGTTTTAAAGTCTTTAGGAGATAACTTATATAATGCTCCTTTAATTGGTAAGAAGATAAAAAAATCTAGAAAATGGGTTATTTTGGTTGGAGTTAGTTTAAAAGAAGATAATAAAGGGCTTAATTTTTATTACCGTAATTCTCCGAAACTTTACGTAGGGACAATCGATGAAAACGGAAATCCTATAAACATTAATCAAGAAGCAGCCGATGTTGTAAAGTATTTTGAACTTCAAAAGTTTTTTTTACAAGGTAAAGATATTTTAGATGATTTGGATTCTTTTTTAAAGAAGTATTCTCATTCAGTTTTTATACCGGATGTTTTGTTTATGAAGCTTAAACTATTAGATAAAAAAAATATGCCCGATAATGTAATTAAACTTGGAAAAGAGTGGATTAAAAAATATTCTTTTAATGAAAATTTACCGAAAGTTTTGCTTTTAATTGCAAAAAATTATACAAAACTTGGATTTTTAACTGATGCTAGTTATTTTTATCAAAGGATAATTATTGAATATCCAAAAAGTGATGAAGCTTACTTAGCTATGATTTATTGGGCAGATCAACTTTATATGACGGGAGAGAGTAAAAAAGCATTGATTTTATACAAAAGAGCTTTATATTCTACTAAAAATATGGAAGTGGCTTCACTTGCCGCTATGAGACTTGCTCAAAGATATATGGATAAAGGTGATATAAAAACTGCGATTGAATACTACAAAAAAGTGTATGAAGCCAATAAAGATTTTGTTTTAAGGGATAAATTAAAAGCTTTTGATTTGGCGAAAAACCTAGCTTCTCATAAAATGTACTCTTTTGCTATTGATATAGGTTCTGATTTATTAAAAAGACTTAAAAAACTTGATGATTTGTATGAGCCGTTGGAGTATTATTTGGCTCTTTGGGCGTATGAAGATAAAAATTATAAATTATCTGCTTATTATATAAATGAATATTTGAAAAATTTTCCCTATGGAGATTATAGCGATAAAATAGGCGATTTAAGAGATAAGGTGCTTTTTGAAGTGCCGGACGATAACGTAACAGCTCAATTGCAAAAGATAGATGAAGTAATTGAAAAATATAAAGGTCTTCCTATTGCCAAAAAGGCACTTTATAAAAAAGTTATGCTTTTGTATAAGCTTAAAAAATATAAAGAGATTTTAAGTTTAAAAGATGAAATTTTAAAGCTTGACGAATTTAAAGACGGTAAGTTTTTGGAAAAAGTGGCAAAAGAGTATGTAAAAGAGCTTTTAAAAAAGAAAAAATGTTTTAAGATTGTAAAACTTTTAAAAGAGTATAAAATAAAACTTGAAAAGAAATATGACGATGAAATATATAAGTGTGCTATGAAAACGAAAAATTACTCTTTAGCTTCAATTGTTTGTAATAAATATTTAACTTCACCGGATGATAAAGTATTTATTAAGTGGATGAAAAGAAAAATAGACGCTTTATGGGGAATGGGGGATTATGAAGATGTTATAACGGGGGTTGATGATTTATGTGAAGCGGCTAAAGAATGTTTGGAGTATAAACTTAAAAAGTTTTTTGCTCTTTGGAAATTAAAAAGATTTAAAGAAGCTTTAAAGGTTGCTTATGAGCTTGATAAATATGACGATATAAGAGTAAGTGACGTGTTTATTAAAGTGGTGAATTACGCTTTATCTCACAACAATCCTCTCTTAGCCGCTCAATATGCAAAAAAGATTATATATTTACAAAACAAATACCATACTTATGTTTATTCTCCTTTTGTTGAGTTCACTTATGCTCAATACACTAAAAACAAAAAAGAAGCGATTAAAGTTTTAAAATCTTTGCTTAAAAGAGTAAAAGGTGAAGATAAGGCTAGGGCTTATTATATGCTTGCTAGTTTGAGTGAAAACAAAGATTATCTTAAAAAATGTATAGAGATAAAAGGTTCTAAATTGTGGAGAGGTCTTTGTGAAGATGCTTTAAATCTTTTTTAGGATAATCTCTTCAAGATTTTCAAGAGGAGCTGAAATTTTTTGGGGGAATTGGGTTTTGTTAAAAATTTGTTGTCTTTTTGCCAGTCTGCTTGTGTTTGTGATAATTTTTTCTTTTAGTTCTTTTAAAGAGTATTTTCCGTTAAAGTATTCAAGCACTTCTTTAACTCCTATGGCTTTTAGTGCCGGAAGTCTTCTGTCTTTATATGTTTTTTCCAAAAAAGAGACCTCTTCTATTAGACCTTTTTGGAACATCTTTTGGGTTCTTTTTTCTATTCTTTTTCTTAAAACATTTCTTTTTACGTCTATTTCAAAAATCGGGATATTTTTGATTATAGGTATTGGAGGGTTTTTTTGAAAATATAATGTAGGAGGTATATTTGTAGCTAAGTATATTTCTAAGCCTTTTTGAATTCTATAAGTATCTTTAGGAGATATTTTAGAAGCAAAGAGAGGGTCTGTTTTTTGTAAAAATTCATAATTTAATTTTTTTACTTGTTGTTTTATCTCTTCGCTTATTTTAGGCATAGGAGATATGCCGTCTATCATAGCTTTTAGGTAAAAGCTGCTTCCTCCTACTATAATGATATTTTTGTGAGGGATTTTTTTGTATATTTCTATAAATTTTGAGACGTCAAACTTTTCATTAGGATAAATTTCATTTATTCCGTAATGTTTAACTAGTGCTAATTCTTCTTTTGAAGGTTTGGCGGAGGCTATATCTATCTGTTTATAAATACTTAAAGAATCAAGAGATAAAATTTCATAATTTAGTTTTAGTGCCAGTTTTATGGCTAAATCGCTTTTTCCACTTGCAGTAGGACCTATTATAGCAAACATCGTTACCTTTTTTGTTACAATTATACAATAAATCCAAAGGAAAAAGATGTTAAAAAAATATATGGAACTTGTAAAATTTTCTCATACGATTTTTAGTATACCTTTTATTTTAATTTCTATGATTGTGGCAGCTAACGGTTGGTTTGGATTTAGGCTGTTGTTTTTAGGTATTTTGGCGGCTGTGAGTGCCAGAAATTTTGCCATGGCGGTAAACAGGCTTGTAGATAAAGATATAGACGCTAAAAATCCGCGAACTCAAAATAGAATTTCGGTAACGGGAGAGATTAGTGAATCTCAAATAAAGCTTTTTATTATTGCAAACGCTTTAATTTTTATAGGAATTGCTTATTTGATTAATCCTTTGGCTTTTAAGCTTTCCATTCCTATTTTGGCAGTGCTTGGAGGGTATAGTTATTTTAAACGTTTTAGCGAGTATGCTCATTTGATTTTGGGTGTTGCTTTAGGACTTGCTCCTATTGCGGGTGTTATAGCGATAAAAGAGTCTGTTCCTTGCTGGTCTGTGTTTTTAGCGTTGGGGGTTATGTTTTGGGTTGGAGGATTTGATATTTTATATTCTCTTCAGGATATGGAGTTTGATAAAAAAGAGGGGCTTTATTCTATTCCGTCGGTTGTCGGAGAGAAGGGAGCTATTTTTATTTCAGGGATGTTTCATCTTTTTAGTGTTGTATTTTGGGCTTTGTTTGCAGCTTACGCAAAGCTTGGCTTTTTCGGATGGCTTGCTGTATTTATAGCCGCTTTAATTCTTTATTACGAACATAGATTGGTAAAAAAAGATTTTAAAAATATTCCAAAAGCATTTTTTGACGTAAATGGGTTTTTGGGAATTATATTTTTAATTTTAATTATTTTAGATAAGGTTTGATATGCCAAGACTTATACCGGCTTATATAGATTTTGAGTTTAGTGTTTATAACGATGAGTTAAAAGAGGAGTTTGATAAACTAGGAAGTGAGACTGATGACCCTATAGGTCAATATATAAAACTTGCAAAAGCAAGAGGAGAAACAAAAGATACCGACCCAGTGTTACTGGAACTTTTAATAGCACTTCACAGGAAAGTGGACGAACTTAGTGCATATGTGAAAAATGAAAAAAAAGAGTTTGTGAAACTTGACTTTGCTACTCGTATAATAAAAATAGGGTTTGAATATTTTGAAATAGAAGATAATCTTTTAAAAAAAGGGATGAAATATTACGGGAGAATGCAGCTTCCCGTATTTCCTCAAAGAGAAGTAGGAGTTGTTTTTGAAGCTGAAGAAGAAAATTTGGCTAAAATCTTGTTAATGCACGAAAGAGATATTAAAGACTATAACGCTTATATTATGGCAAGAGAGAGGGCTATTATTCGAGAAATGAAGAAGGCTAACAATGGATAAAATGATCGTAATTATAATGTTTTTAGGGCTTAGTGGGTTTTTATTTTTTTTGTTCTTATATATAATGAAAAGAGATAAATTTATAGAAGAAAAAGCGGCTGCTTTCGAAAGAAGTTTGGATACTTTAAATCAAGAGGTATATTTTTTAAAAGAAGAGCTTAAAAAAAGAAATATAAACGCTTCTTTACAAGAAATAGAAAAAATTATTAATCGTTTAATTAATGATATTAAAAAGCTTGAGACGAAGCATTTAACTCATATTCAACGACTTGAACAGAAAATGATGAGTATAGAGTCTTCCGTAAAAACCAAAACCATAGATTTTAGTAATATTACGAAAAGTGACGAACAAAAAATCGTTTCGATGTATAAAAACGGTTATACGATAGAAGAGATATCAAAAGAACTTCGTATTCCGGCAGGGGAGGTTGAGCTTGTTATTAAGTTCCAAGGACTTTGACGTTTCCTTAAAGTTTACTTAAATTAAGTTTTTTTTAAGGTTTCTAAACTACAATTCCATACCTAAAAAATTCACAAAAGGTGTGATAATGAAATTTACTAAATCAATTAGAGAAGAAGATGTAAAAAGAGATTGGATTTTAATAGATGCGAAAGATAAGACTTTCGGTAGATTGATTACTGAAATTGCAACTTTACTTAGAGGTAAACATAAACCATACTTTACACCTCATGTAGATTGTGGTGATTATGTTGTAGTAATTAACGCTGATAAAGTTAGATTTTCAACTAGTAAAAAACTTGAAAACAAATACTATAGACATACCGGTTATTTCGGTAGCGTAAAAGAAGAAACGGTTGAAAAATTACTAAAAGAAAACCCGGAAAAATTATTTAAATTGGCAACAAGAGGAATGCTTCCGAAAACTAAACTAGGAAGAAAAATGCTTAAAAAATTAAAAGTTTACGCTGGTGAAAATCATCCTCATACAGCTCAAATAAAGGGTAACTAATGAAAATGCACGGAAGAATCTACGCAACAGGTAAAAGAAAAGAGGCGGTAGCTAAAGTTTGGCTAAAAGCAGGTAGCGGAAACATTACGGTAAACGGAAAAGCTTTAGATGAGTTTTTAGGTGGTAGAGAAGCTTTAAAACTTAGAGTTAGATGGCCGTTAATGCTTACTAAACAAGAAAACGCGGTTGATATTGATGTGAAAGTATTCGGTGGTGGGTTTGCCGCTCAAGCTGACGCAGTAAAACACGGTATTTCAAAAGCACTTGTAGAATATGCTCCGGAATTTAGAAGTATTCTAAAACCGGCTGGACTTCTTACAAGAGACGCAAGAAAAGTTGAAAGAAAAAAATACGGAAAGAAAAAAGCGAGAAAATCTCCACAATTCTCAAAAAGATAATTTTTCTTTCTTTTTTTCTTTTTCATATTCTTCAGTGTCTGGCACGATTTAAGAAATTTATCTCTTTTCCGATTTGGAATAAAAGTTGCTTATTTTGATAAACTTCCAAGGACGGAATATGAGGGTTACCCAATTTACTCAATATAATAACTTTATTTTAAATCAGCAAAAAACTCTAGATGATTTAAATACCGTTCAAACTCAAATCTCAACCGGCGAAAAAATTCAAAATATGTATGAAGACCCGGCGGTATATACTAAATTTTTGAAATTAAACGAAGAAATAACATCTTTAACGCAAGTAAAAGATTCCGCAACGTTTGCCCAAACCTTTGCTAATGAAACGGATACTACTTTAAATGATTTTGTAAATACTTTAGGTACGTTTAAAACGAATCTCTTAAAAGCTGCAAACGAAACAAACGATGAAACCTCAAGAGAAGCTATCGTAAGCGAACTTGAAAGTGAACTTGCCCATTTAAAGGATTTGGCTAATACTTCAATTGACGGAAAATATCTTTTTAGTGGAAGCAAATTCAATACTAAACCTATTGACGATAATTACGAATATCAGGGAAACGACCAGTATGTAAAGGCATTCTTAGGTGCCGGGGTTGAGAGAGAGTATAATATTCCGGGAAGTGAGTTGTTTTTAGGTAGAGATAACGATTATGTAAAACATATTTCAACAAACGTAGTCCAATACGATAAAATGAAAGCAAATCCGGAGTTTGTTGTAAGAGGTGCTGACGGAAATTTATATATCGATAAAGATTTAACTCACGATAGTAACGGAAATATTTATATTTCCCAAGCGGATAGCGACAATTCTCCTATTAACGAACCTATTACGGGTGAGAGTCAAATAAGAATGTTAACGGGGGTTGCCGATATAGACAATGGAGACGGTACTTATAGTGACGGGAAAAGTTATTTTTATATAAAAGGAAAAAAAGCAAACGGTGAGACTATAGATGTTACAAATCCTCCTTTGGAGCTTTCAAATTCCGCTACGGTTAACGATTTGCTTGATAAAATAGGTGAATTGTACGGTAATACGGCTACTTCTAAAGTTGTGGATGTAAGTTTAAACGATATGGGCGAAATTCAAATTAAAGATATAGTAAGTGGTAAGATGTTAACCGATTTTTATATGGTGGCGAGTGATACTAAAGAAAGCAGTATCGATGATTTAGTAAAAAACGGGGATTATATAGTTGAATTTCAAAAAAGTGGTTTTAATTCCATAAGAAACCAATCTACAATAGAGGCTAATAACTCTTATTTTGATAATAGAGTATTTAAATTCGGAGCCGTTTTTAAAACTATAGATACGAAAAGAGACGCTTTAGCAGAGGATAAAGTTTATAATATATTGGGAAGTGAAGGAATTAGTGATATTGATGGGACTGTGCAGCCTTTGAATAGTATAAGTTTTACCGGAACGGATACTAGTGGAAACAATGTAAATTCAACTTTACACATTACAAGTGCAACGACTATGCATGATATTTTGAATGAAATAAAAAGTCTTTACGGGAATGTTGATGTTAAACTTGAAAACGGAGAGATTATAGTAACCGATAATAGTGTAGAAAAAACTCAAGGTTCCAGTTTAAGTATTAAAATGCAGGCACTAGATACAAACGGAAATCCTTTGGAGGTATTTGCAAATAAAGATGTTGCGAATTTTGATAAACTTTATATGGATAAATCCGGAAATGAAATAAAAGGCAACGTATCTCAAATTCAAAACGATTATAGAGTTTATTTTAAAGATAATGAAAAAATTATAGAAAAAAATCCTTTTGCCCAGCAATATGCCACAAACGATACTTCTATAATAGATACGATGGGAGACGATACTCTTCCAAAAACCATTAATCTTAAATTCAAAGATATAAACGGAAATTTAAAAACTGCAGTAATTGAACTTAGAGATACGCCCGATGTAAACGGGCATTTGAGTAATTTGTGGGTTGATAGCAACAATGACGGTATAAAAGAAGATAGTGAGGTTTACGATATTTTTGAACCGAACGGCGATTTAACCCCGGGGCATACTCAAATTACCACAACAACGGCAATAGACCCGGTTACTTGTGAGGCTTGTACTGTGGAAAATACACAAAAAGGTCTTACTTATCAGCAGTTAAGCGATGTTGTGGCTATGGTTGTAACCAATAATCTGCCGTCTTCCAATAGTGCGGATGATTATAATCAGGCTGTTAAAAGTGCAAGAGAGATTGTTGATGCCGGGGTTGATGAGAAAGGGAGATTTTATTTAAAAGATAAAAGCAATTCCGCAACACCTATAGATTTAAGTATTTCGACGGATGACAGCTCTTTATATTTTCAGGCTAATAACGCAATTACTATAGATTCTCCGGAAGTTGATTTTTTTGATACGTTGCAAAAAGCAATAGATGCTGTTAAAAACGGAATGAATTATCCGGATTCCGAAAAAAACCCTAGAAATTTCGGTATACAAGGAGCAATAGAAGCGATTGGCCACGTGACCGACCACATAAGACGCGAACACGCTAAAATAGGGGCTGTTAGTAATGAATTTGAGATGACTATTCAAAGAGTAGATATGTTAACCCTAAACGTTCAGCAATTACAATCGGATAATATCGATACTGATTTGGGAGAGTCCGCTATGCAGCTTTCTTCACTTCAGACTTCATATCAGGCTCTTTTGGCATCTATTGCAAAAATTAACAATTTAACATTACTTAACTATTTGTGATAAAATTTCATTAAAAAGGTTGGGTTTGAAAAAAAGCGTGTGTATTTTTCTTTTTTCTTCTCTTTTTTATCTGTTTGTATCCACTCTTTTTCCAAAAATTTCGGTTGTAGGAAAAGTGGGGGCTTTTTTAGGTAAAACTTCTTTTTTACTTTTTGGATATTTATCTTATATTTTTCCGTTTTTACTTGGTGTTTTGCTGCTTTTAGCTTATAAAAAGAGGTTTGATTATACGATTTCCCTTAGGGTTTTGGGAGGTGTGTTTTTGTTTTTTGATTTGTTGTTTTTTCAGGCTATGGTGTTTAAAGTTGGAGTTATAGGGAATTTATTTGTAAACACCCTTAAATTTTATATAGGTTTAGTGGGGGTTGGTTTATTGGTACTTGTGATTTTTATATGGAGTCTGTTTTTGCTTTTTGAAGAAGAGATAATAAATAAAATCTATGAATTAAAAAACAGATATCAAACTCTTAAAATTTCGAATTTGGTTGAATTTGGTACAGCTAAAAATGAAATAAAACAGGATTTTGATAGTTTAAAAGAAACTCCTAAAACAGAGGTTGAATCTCAAATAAGAACTGAAGAGATAAAAGAAGTTTTTGATTTTTCTGATTTTGACGTAAGTAATGTTTTGTTGGATGAAAATGATGTAAAAGCGTTTAAAAAAGCTCAAGAAAAAAATATGGAAGAATTAAATGTTGAAGTGAAAAAGGATTCTTTTAAAGAAAATGATACCAAAACTGTTAAAATAAAAAATAATGAAATTAAAATAAAAAATAATGAAATTCAAAACAATATGCTTAAAGATAATGAGATAAAAGAGATTAAAATTGAAGAAAAAATTAAAGATACTAAAGATGAAATTCAAGAATCTCAAGTTGAGAAAGCTCAATCGGCTTCGAAAGTAACTCATGTAGAAGAGCTTGAAGATACTAAAAAGCTTTTATCGGAAATTGAAACGGGAGAGAGAGAAAAACCTAATGATTGGGTGTTTCCTCCACTTGACTTTCTTAAAAAACCACCGGCTAAGAAAAAAGAGGTAAACGAAGCCGAAATTGATAAAAAAATTAAAACTTTAATCGAAAAACTAAAACAGTTTAAGATAGAGGGGGATGTTGTTAGGTATTATGTGGGACCGGTTGTTACGACATTTGAGTTTAAGCCTCTTCCTCATATAAAAGTAAGTAAAATTTTAGCGTTGCAAGATGACTTGGCAATGGCTCTAAAGGCACAATCAATTCGTATTCAAGCTCCTATCCCCGGAAAAGACGTTGTAGGAATAGAGATACCCAACGATGAGGTCGAAACGATTTATTTGAGAGAGATACTTGAGAGTGATATATTTAAAAAAGCCAAATCCCCTTTGACTCTAGCCCTTGGAAAAGATATAGTAGGGGCTCCCTTTGTTACGGATTTAAAAAAGCTTCCTCACTTGCTAATTGCCGGTACTACCGGAAGTGGGAAGAGTGTGGGGATTAATGCGATGATTTTATCTTTGCTTTATAGAAATTCTCCGGATGAGCTTAAATTTGTAATGATAGACCCTAAAATGCTTGAATTTTCCATATTTAACGATATTCCTCATCTTTTAACGCCGGTAATTACGGAACCTAAAAAAGCCATTACAGCTTTAAATGCTATGGTAAAAGAGATGGAGAAACGCTATAAGCTTATGGCAAAAGCTAGGGTTAAAAATATTGAAAATTATAATAACAAAGTTTCAAAAGAAGAAAAACTGCCTTATATTGTGATTATTATAGATGAACTTGCGGATTTAATGATGACAAGCGGTAAGGATGTAGAGTATTCCATAGCAAGACTTGCTCAAATGGCACGGGCTAGTGGAATTCATCTGATTGTAGCCACTCAAAGACCAAGCGTTGATGTCGTAACGGGGCTTATTAAAGCCAATCTTCCAAGCAGAATAAGTTTTAAAGTAGGGCAAAAGATAGACAGTAAGGTAATTTTAGACCAATATGGGGCTGAAACTCTTTTAGGAAGAGGGGATATGCTTTTTACGCCTCCAGGAATTAGTGGACTTATTAGGCTTCACGCTCCTTTTACCAGTGAAGATGAGATAGAAAAAGTTGTGGAGTATTTAAAATCTCAAAGAGAAGCCGATTATGATACGACTATTATTTCTCAAGAGAGTGAAGTTTTAGAAGAGGTTGAGGATTTGGATGAATTGTTTGAAGAAGCTAAAGAAATTATATTAAAAGAGAAAAGAACAAGTATCTCTTATCTTCAAAGAAGACTTCAAATTGGGTATAATAGAGCAGCTAATATAATAGAACAGATGGAGAGAATGGGGATTTTATCACCTCCTAATTCAAAAGGACAAAGAGAGATATTAATATGAAAGGAAAAAAAATGAAAAGAGTAATTATTACATCGATTATAGCGGCTTTTTTTGTCGGATGTTCTACTAAAAGTGAGCCTATGGCGACATCCGTTGTGCAGTTGGTTGGGAATCAAGAGGTTGTAGGTTGGAACTCTCCGGAGCCGGAAAAACCTAAAGTGAAAGTTGTTGTAAAAGAGGTTGTTAAATATAAACCGGTCGTTAAGACAGTTGTAAAATATAAAACTAAAACTGTTGTAAAAACTGTTGTAAAGTATAAAACCGAACACGATAATGACGGAGACTGGGTACCGGATAGTGTGGACAAATGTCCTAATACTCCGAAAAATTTAGTGGTGGACCATAACGGATGTCCTATTATTACCACTTTAAGAATTAATTTCGATACGAACAGTTATAAAATTAAAAAAATCTATTATCCGGATATTCAAAGAGTCGCGGAAGTTTTAAAAAGTAATCCTTCTTTAAAAATTGAGGTTGCTGGATATACGGATGATAAAGGGAGTAAGACATACAATATTAAACTCTCTCAAAAAAGAGCGGAAGCGGTAAAAGAGATTTTAGTAAAGAAATTCAAAATAGACCCTAAAAGAATTGTTGCTAAAGGATATGGAGAAGCTTATCCGTTAGTGCCTAATACAAGCGATACCAACAGAGCCTTAAATAGGAGAGTTGAAATAGTAGATATTACCAATAGAATAGAATCTAGTAAAGCTAAAAAAACTGCAGAAAACATAAATAAAGTTAAAAAAGAGATTTTGAAAAAAGAAAGCAAAAACACTAAAGAAAAAAAAGTTTCTAAAGCCTTAGAAGCTAAAAAAGCTCCGATTAAAATTAAAACTCCGGTTAAAACGGAAAAAATTGCAAAAGATGTGAATTTATCGAAAACAACTAATTTATCTAAAAATTTGAAAACTAAAAAAGCAGAAAACAACTCTACTAAAAAATAGAGGTTTAAACCTCTTTTCCGTTTATATAAAGAGTGTCTACTTTTGTGGTGTGTAAAATTATCTGAAGAGGTAGTAAGTTTAGATTTTTTACTTTGTTTGGAAGTTTAAATGTAATTATGTCCGCGTCTTTTCCTTCTTCTAATACACCGTTATTTAATCCTAAAGAGTTTGCGGCGTTTATCGTAACTGCTTTTATTAAATCTTTTGCAAGATATTTAGGATGTAAATCCGTATGCATTAAAAGGGCTGCTCTTATTTCTTTAAAGAGATTTAAAGAAAAGTTAGAACTTTTCCCATCAGTTGCCACACTGTAAGGAATTGAGAAGTTTTTTACGCTTTCTAAGTCTAAAAGTCCTACGTTTAAGAGTCTGTTTGAAATAGGGCAGTGGGTTATGTTTGCATTTATTTCGCTTATTTTCTGAAGCTCTTGTTCGTTTGCGTGAACGCAGTGGATAAAATTGACGTTTGTGTTTTTAAACATTTCTATAAATTCTAAAGGTTTTATTAAGGGGTTTGCGTTTTTAAAGTGCTTTTTAAAGAAAATTTTAAACTCTCCCTCTCCTTTATCAAGCCATTTTCTTTCGGCTTTGCTTTCCATAAAGTGGGCTTGAAGTGGGAGATTGTCTTTTTTAGCTATATCTATTATTTTTCTCATTAAAAAAGGGTGTACGGAATAAGGAGAGTGAATTGAGATTCCTACTTTAAACTTTTCGTTTGCTATTTTTGTAGACTCTTCAAGCCTTCCTAAAAAATCTTGGTAAATCATATCGGCAGCTGCAGGGTTTGTACCTATTATTTCATTAAAGTAGACAACTTTTAATGGAGAGTATTTTAGGTATTTTAAGTCGTTTCCGGTAGAACTTATTTCTCCAAAGGCACACACTCCACTTTTTTTCATTTCTTTTATGGCGTTTTTAAAACATTCGCTTTTACAGTTGCTAAATAGCTCTTCTCTTGAATCTATGACGGAATTTAACCAGCACATAAAATCGCCATATTCGAGTAAGGTTTGATTGTTGCTAAATTCAAGATGTGTGTGGGTGTTTATTAAAGCTGGCATAATTACCGAATTTTTTCCCAGATATTTTGAGTCTTTTGAAGTGGTTTTTGAAATTGATATTATTTTTTTATCAAATACTATTTCGGCATCTTTTAGAATTTCATATTTTTCGTTTACGGTTAATATATAATCTGCCCTTAGTTTTGTCAAAATCTATCCTTTTTGTATTTATTAGCAAAAGTTATACCAAATTATAGTAAAATAACAAAAAAAAAGGAGTAAAATATGAAAATCAAGGTAATTCACGGACCGAATCTTAATATGTTGGGAGTTAGAGAAGTAAATATCTACGGACCTATGAAACTTGAAGATATAAATAAAAACATGGAAACTTTTGCTAAACAAAACGGATTTGAAATTGAATTTTACCAATCAAATCACGAGGGTGATATAGTAGACGCTATTCAGGAGTGTTTAAACGAGGGAGTTGATGGAATTATTATAAATCCGGCTGCATTGACTCACTACTCTATTGCCGTAAGAGACGCTATTAAAGCAGTGGCACTTCCTACGGTTGAAGTTCATATGTCAAATATCGCAGCAAGAGAGGAATTTAGACATAAATCTTTTATTTCCGACGTTGTTGCCGGTACTATTACGGGATTTGGACCTTTTAGTTATCATTTGGCTTTAATTGCTATGATTCAGATTTTAAACGAAGTAAAAATGGTAAAAGAGGCACAGGGAGTTAAAAAATAATGAATTATATTCTTAACAAAGAGAATGAAATTTATTATGAGTGCGGATGGAGTAGTGATAATGCTATTTTTTTAAAACTAGGCGATTATAAGTATGTAATTACGGACGGAAGATATACTCTTGAAGCAAAAGAAGAAGCAAAAGCGGAAGTTATTGAGGCTAGGGATTTGGTTAAAAAAGCAAAGGAGCTTATTTTAAAGCACAGAGTAAAAAGGGTTGTTTTGGACCCTTTGAATTGGAGTTTTAAAGAGTATGAAGAACTTGGAAGGCTTGTTTCTTTAAAAGAAGAGAAGTATTTTTCTCATAAAAAAAGAATGATAAAAACCGATAAAGAACTTGAACTTATAAAAGAAGCCGTAAAAGAGGGGGCTATTGCTTTTAAAGAGTTTATAAAAACCATTCACACCGGACTTGATGAGTATGAGCTTAGTTTTAGATTTAAAGAGTTTTTAACTCAAAGAGGAAGAAGAGAACTTAGTTTCGAACCTATTGTAGCTATTAATGAAAATGCCGCAAAACCTCACGCAAGGGTTAGTGAAAAAAGCTTGAAAAAAGGAGATTTATTGCTTCTTGATGCCGGGATTAAGTATAAAAGATACTGTTCGGATAGAACCAGAACTATTAATGTCGATAATTTAAGCGACGGTAAAATTCAAAAGTTTTCTCCTAAAATTCAGAAAGTTTACGATGTAGTGTTAAAAGCTCAAAAAAAGGCTATTGAAGCTATAAAAATAGGTATGCCTATTTGTGAGCTTGATAAGATAGCAAGAGATGAGATAAAAAAAGAGGGTTTCGGTGAATTTTTCGTGCACTCTTTAGGTCACGGAGTAGGGCTTGATATTCACGAATGGCCTTATGTCAATTCAAGAAACGGTATAAAAATTCAAGAGGGTATGGTCTTTACAATAGAACCCGGAATTTATATTCCTAATGAATTCGGAATTAGAATTGAAGATATGATTATGATAACGCATGACGGAAAAGTTGAGGTTTTAAGTGAGGAGATTTAATGAGTATCAGTAAAATAAGAACTTTTCTTTATAAAACTGCAAAATATTTAGGAGATGTAAACGCTATTAAAAAAGCTTTAAAAAAAGGAGATTTAACTCCTATTATTAAACGCATTTTAAGAAGAATTTACGGGTATATAACTTCTAAAGGGATGCCTAAATAATGAGAAAAATCATAAAAACAACCTATTTCCCGGCAAAAATTAAAAAAAGCAATAAAAAAAACAGAGTCTTAATAGGAATTGGTTGTAATGTCGGTAACTGTATAAGAAGATTTAAAAAAGTTTATCGTTTTTTAAATTCTCACCCTAAGATAGATGTAATTCAAACCTCAATTATTTATCAAAATCCTCCTTTTGGGTATTTAAACCAACCCGATTTTTTTAATTCCATTTTAGTGATAAAAACCGATTTTTCTCCGCTTGAATTGTTAAATTTTTTGCTTTATACGGAGAAAAAATTTAATAGAAAGAGAAGTTTTAAAAATGCTCCTAGGACGTTGGATTTGGATATAATTATGTTTAATAATATAAAATTAAGTCATAAAAGATTAATTGTGCCGCATCCGTATTTTAAAGAAAGAGATTCGGTTTTAGTACCATTAGCGTTAAAGGATTAGATTGAAACTAAAGACATTTAGAGGCTCAACTCATCAAGAGGTTTTAGCTAAGGTTAAAGCGGAATTAGGAGAAGAAGCGTTAATCGTATCTACAAAAGAAATAAAAAAAAAGACTTTAACTTCTCCGGGACTTTATGAAATAGTAGCGGTTGTAGAAGAAACTAAACATCAAGAAAAAAATGAAAATATCTCTTTAAGAAAAAAAGAAACAAGCGATAAAGAACATGTAGAAGAAGTAATGCTTAAATTAAGTTCGGCTGCAAAAGAGATAAACTCTTTGTCGATGGAATCCGATTTTATAGAAAAGAATTTCGAAAAAGAAATTAAGGAAAAAAATTTATGTGATGAGGATTTGCTGAAAATAAAACAGCAAATTCAAAATATGCAAGATACTTTAAAGTTTTTGCAAGCTACTATTTGGAGTATTACAAATAAAAACGACGACCTAGAGTTGCCTCCTGAATTTAGTGAAATATACGCACTCTCTCGTGCTAGTGGTATGAGTGAGAAGCATTTGGATGAAATTATGAAACTTACCATTAAATATATGCCTATGAAAATGAGACAAAGAAGAGAGTCGATTATAAGATATTTTCACACTCTTTTAAAAAAGATGATTCCTATTAGAATAGAAAGAGAAATAGTCCCTCCTCATAAAAAAATTATGATGTTTGTAGGACCTACGGGAGTTGGTAAAACAACTACCATAGCAAAACTTGCGGCAAGATATGCTTATCAATTATCAAGAAGACATAAAGTGGGGATTATCACTCTTGATACTTATAGAATAGGAGCGGTTGAGCAGTTAATGACTTATGCTAAAATGATGAAACTACCGATTGAAACAGTAGTTGACCCTACCGATTTTGAAGAGGCTTTAAATACCTTAAGGCATAATGATTATATTTTAATAGATACGGTGGGAAGTTCTCAACATGACAAAGAAAAAATAGAAAAACTGAAGAGTTTTTTAAAGGTTGATACGTTTGCCGAAATTAATATAAATTTAGTGCTATCGGCAGTTACAAAATATGAAGATTTGCTTGATATTTATAAAAACTTCTCCATATTGCCGATAGATACTTTTGTATTTACAAAACTTGACGAAACGAAAACTTATGGTAATATATTTTCACTTCTTATAGAAGTGAAAAAGCCGGTAAGTTATTTTTCAATAGGACAGGAAGTTCCGGATGATTTAATTGAGGCGGGGGCAGATTATTTATTAAAAGGAATATTAAATAAGGAGTTTAATTGAAAACTCAAGCAGATAAATTAAAAGAGTTGGTAAAAGAAGATATTCGAAAGCACCCCTCAAATACAAGGATTATAGCGATTACAAGTGGTAAAGGTGGAGTTGGTAAAACCACTATTACTGCTAATTTAGGGTATGCTTTACATAAACTTGGCTTTAAAGTGGCACTTTTTGATGCAGATATAGGTCTTGCTAATTTAGATGTTATTTTAAAGGTAAATACCGATAAAAATATCTATCACGTATTAAAAAACGAATGCTCTTTAAAAGATATTATAGTGGAAATTGAAAAGGATTTTATTCTAATTCCGGGTAAAAGTGGTGATGAGATTATGGAATTTGCGGATGAGGTAAATTTAAGTAGGTTTTTTAACGAACTTGATACTTTAAAAGATTTTGACTTTTTTTTAATCGATACGGGTGCTGGAATTGATAAAAAGGTTCAAATGTGGCTTGAATCTGCCGATGATGTTATAGTAGTAACAGTACCCGAACCGGCCGCTATTACCGATGCGTATGCGATGGTAAAGATTATTAGTGAAAAAAAAGATTTGGCCTTTATGCTTTTAAATGAAGTTAGCAGTGAAAAAGAGGCTTTAAATATTTTTTCTAAAATAAAAAGAGTGGCATTTGATAATTTAAGTGCGGCTTTTAGGCTTCAAATGATAGGATATTTAAAAAAGGATAATTTAGTTTCCAATTCTTCAATAAAAAGAACTCTTTTTGTAAAAGAGTCTCCTTATTCGGTTGTAAGCGAGCAGATTTTTTTAATTGCTAAAAAACTTGCTAAAATTTCGGAACGAAAAGTGCTAGAAGAAAAAAAAGGAATATCAACTTTTTTCAAAAAGATATTTTCGAATTTTTAAAGGTTTTTGATGAGAGGAGAGAATTTTATCTATTTTTTTGCTTCTAGCGGATTTTTTATAGGTGTGATTTTTTCTATTTTACACGATTTGGATTTTGAGAGTTTTTTGTATGCCACTTTTGTAATTACGGCTGTTTTTTATCTTTTGAGTTTGGCAAGTGTGACGTTTTTTATAAAATATTTGGATGTGCATAAAATTTCATATTTCGATAAGCACCAAATTGATGAGATTTTAGACGTTCAAATAAAAGAACTTGAAAAAAAAGAGGATTTTATTCTTGAGAGTTATGAATTTATAAAAAAAATCGAAGAAGAAGAATTACAAATAATTAAGAAAAGATGAAGATGAGTTACCAAAACCCTTACGAAGAACAGATGAATTCTTATCGAGACTCTTTGGCTGTTGATTATATGCCGGCGGTTAAGGCAATGGCCGCTAGGCTTAAAGAAAGGCTTCCTAGCAGTGTTGAGTTTAACGATTTGGTTTCTATAGGTTTGGAGGAACTTGTAAAACTCTCAAGAAGATACGACCCTAAACAGAACGATAATTTTTGGGGATACGCTCAAAAAAGAATTTACGGAAGTATGCTGGATTTTCTTAGAAGTCTTGATACGGTAAGCAGAAGCGACAGAAAAATTATAAAAGATATAGATAAAATAATCGAATCTTATCAAGCGGAATATGACGTCGAACCGGATGACGAATATATAGCCAAAGAGCTTGGAATAGATGTGGAAAAGGTTAGAAAAGCCAAAAATGCAAGTGAAATTTATAACGTAATGCCTATTGAAGAGCAGATGAACTTTTTTGAAAACGTTTCAAAAGAGATAGAAGAGGAAGAGTTGATAGAGGCGATTAAAAAGATTCTTTCAAAAATGAGCGAAAAAGAGCAGCTTATTATTCAGCTTTATTATTTTGAAGAGTTGTCTTTAAAAGAGATAAGCGAAATTTTAGGAGTAACTGAGAGTAGAATTTCTCAAATACATAAAAAAGTTATAAAAAAATTAAGGGAAGAGTTAAATGGCTGATATTTTATCTCAAGAAGAGATAGACGCACTACTTGAGGTTGTCGAAGAAGAGGACATAGCTCCCGATGAGCTTGAAAAGGCGACCGATTTACTTGATAATAGACAAATTACTCTGTACGATTTTAAAAGACCGAATAGGGTAAGCAAAGAGCAGCTTCGCTCAATCCGTGCTATTCACGATAAAATGGCGAGAAGTTTGGCAAGTGATATTTCTTCTTTAATGAGAAGTATCGTTGAAATTCAACTCCATTCCGTCGACCAGATGACTTACGGTGAATTTTTAATGAGTTTGCCTAGTCCTACTTCGTTTAACGTATTTTCTCTAAAACCGCTTGACGGAAAAGGGGTAATAGAGCTTAACCCGTCAATAGTTTTTCCTATGATAGATAGACTGTTAGGAGGGAACGGGGCTCCTTTTGAGACTACGCGGGAGTTTACGGATATAGAACTTAACCTTTTAGACCAGATATTGAAAGTGGTTACTCAAAATATGAGAGAAGTTTGGTCGCCTATTATGGATATGTACCCTATAGTGGAAGCTAAAGAGTCAAGCCCTAATGTAGTTCAAATCGTTGCTCAAAATGAAATTGTTATTATGGTTATTATGGAGATAATTATAGGGCATACCAGCGGTATGATGAATATATGTTATCCGGTAATTACGATAGAATCTCTTCTTCCTAGACTTGCAAACAGGGATTTGATGCTTAATGAAACAAGTGGTAGAAAATCTAGAAATAAAGAACTTAGAGCTCTTCTTAGAGGAGCTAAAATCGAACTTGAAGCGGTTTTAGGGTATGCCGAACTTGATATGAAACAGGTGTTGGATTTGAAGGTTGGGGATATTATAAAACTTAACCGTCCGGCCGATGATACGGTAATAGTTAAAGTTGACGGAAGGGAAAAGTTTATAGCTGAATTTGGAGTCAGAAGATATAGAAGAAGTATAAAAATAAGAGATATTCTAAAAACCGAACACGATGAAATTAAAGAGATTTTATTAAAACTTGAACAAAAACGTAAAGAAAAACTTGAGCAAATAACAGGAGAAGAGAGTGAATGAGTTTAAAGAGCTTTTAATTAACGAAATAAAATCAACCGTCGAAGGTTTAATAGGAATTGCACCTGAAATTTCTATTTTATCCGAAACAAAAGATATAGGAGCTACTAAACCTAATTATGCAAAAATAGTTATTAAAGTAAAACCGAAAGGTGAGATTTTATTTTTAGTACCGGCTGAAATAGCTACGGCTCTTGGTGATTTGATGTTAGCAGGAGATGGAGAAGCTAAAAGTGAAATGAATGAAGACGACTTAGACGCTATAAAAGAGATAGTGTCTAATATTTTCGGGGCTTTAAAAACGACTCTTAGTGCTCAAGAAAATGTCCCGAAACTTGAATTTGAAATAAAAGATGTCTCTTTTGTGGATAAAGAAGAGGATTTGAGCGAATACGCTTATGCTATTAATATGGAATGTAAAATAAACGATATTATAAAAGTTTGTCAGATTATTTTTGATGAGGATTTGTTGGAAGAGTTACTTCCAAATGCAACTCAATCTGCTCCGGCTACTACCTCTTCGTCTCATGTTGCTACCGATTTAAAAGCCGAAATGAAAAATCTTGAAATGCTTCTTGATATTAAACTTCAGCTTAGGGTTAGAATAGGAAGTAAAATTATGCTTTTAAAAGATGTGATTAATATGGATATAGGAAGTATAGTGGAGCTTAATCAACTTGCAAAAGAACCTCTTGATATTTTAATAGAAGATAAAAAAATAGGTGAGGGTGAAGTTGTTATAGTTGATGGTAACTTCGGAATTCAGATTACTTCAATAGGAAGCAAGGAAGAGAGGCTTAATACTCTTAAAAAGTAAGCCTTATTTTTTAGATTTTTTCTTAATAGGGGTTACTAGCATATTGATATAATTCCCCTCCAGTTTAGGTTCGTTTTGTTTTTCTGCTACGTCGCTTATCATATCCCAAACTCTGTTTATTACTTCAAAACCTTTTTCAGGTGTTGCAAGTTCTCTACCTCTTAGGAATACTCTAAGCTTTACGTGTTTACCTTTGTTTAAAAAGTCTCTTATGTGTTTTACTTTATAGTCTATATCGTTTTGTTGGATTTTTGAAGTGAATTTAATCTCTTTTACTTCTATTTTTACTTGTTTTTTCTTCGCTTCTTTTTTCTTTCTTTCTTGTTCATATTTGTATTTTCCATAATCCATAGCTTTTGCAACCGGTGGATTTGCATTTGGTGCCACAAGAACTAAATCAAGCCCTTTATTATAAGCAATCTCAAGGGCTTTGTTTGAATCTATTATTTTAGGTTCGTTTTCTCCGTCTACAAATCTTACTCTGTCAGTGAAATTCACAATATCTTCGTTAATTAATACTTTTTCAGCTTTACTCATAGTTTAACCTCACTTAATTTTTTAATCATTTCCACAAATTCTCCTTTTGTCATTTTATATTGTTCGCGTTTTTTTCTATCTCTAATGGCAACTAAACCGTTTTCAACCTCTTCATCACCTATAACCACAACATAACCTACTCTTCTTTTTTCTGCGTTTCTGATTCTTTTGTTTAATGAATCGCTACTTGCGAATATTTCAGTATTAATATCGGCTTCAAGAAGCTTTTTTTGAATAGATTTTGCATATTCTACGTGAGATTCTGCAATAGGTATGAAAATAGCTTTAATAGGTGCTATGAATGTCGGGAATTCTCCGGCGTAATGTTCCGTAAGAATTGCAATAAATCTTTCAAAACTTCCGATTATGGCTCTGTGAATCATTACCGGTCTTACTTTTTCGTTGTTTTCGTCAACGTATGTAATATCAAATCTCTCCGGAAGATTGAAGTCTACTTGAATAGTACCACATTGCCATTTTCTGCCTATTGCGTCTGTAATTTTAATATCTATTTTAGGTCCGTAAAAAGCTCCTCCACCTTCATCGATACCATATTCTTTGTTTAGTGAATTAAGAGCGTTTTTAAGAGATTCGGTAGCTTTTTCCCAAATTTCGTCGTTTCCTATTGATTTTTCGGGACGTGTAGAAATTTCCATTTCGTAATTAAATCCGAATCTCTCCATTATGGAGTCAACAAACTCAAGAACTTTAATAACCTCTTGTTCGATTTGGTCCGGTCTACAGAAGATATGAGCGTCGTCTTGTGTAAACTCCCTAACTCTTAAAAGTCCGTGAAGAACTCCGCTTTTTTCGTGTCTATGAACCGTTCCGAATTCAAAGAATTTTAAAGGAAGTTCTTTATAGCTTCTTACTTTATGTCCGAATATTTTAACGTGGCTTAAACAGTTCATAGGTTTTATGCCGTATTCTTCTGCCGGTTTATTCGGGTCGTCGTGTTCTATTTCCGTAAAATACATATTTTCTTTGTAGTTGTAGTAATGACCCGAAATTTTCCACATATGGCTTCTAAGAAGCTCTGGTCCTCTAACAGGCAGATATTCGCGTCTTATGTGAGCCGAATATAATAGTTTTTCAAGGTTTGCTCTAAGAAGTGCCCCGTTTGGAAGCCATATAGGCATTCCGGCACCTATCTCTTCGTTAAACATCCAAAGCTCAAGCTCGGTACCAAGCTTTCTATGGTCTCTTTTTGCCGCTTCTTCAAGCATTTTTAAGTACTTTTGTAAGGCTTCTTTTGTAGCAAACGCCGTACCGTAAACACGCGTTAGCATTTCGTTTTTAGAATCACCCCCAAGGTACGCCCCGGCTACTTTTTGAAGTTTTACATTATGAAGATATTTTGTATTCGGTACGTGAGGACCGCGGCATAAATCTTCAAAATCTCCTTGTTTATAAATAGATACCGTATCACTCGGTATCATATCAAGTACGGCTTGTTTTAGTTCGTCGTCTTTAAATTTTTTTCTGGCTTCTTGTTTGGAAATTTCATATCTTGTGATGTCGAATTTCTTTTTTGCTAGAGCTTTCATTTTCTTTTCAATGTTTTTAAGGTCTTTGTCCGTAATTGGAGTTTGTGTTTTTAAATCATAATAAAATCCATTTTCTATCGTTGGCCCTACGTAAAATTTTGCATCTGGATAGAGTTCTTTTATAGCTTGAGCCATTAAGTGTGCTGCTGAATGTCTTATAACCTCAAGAGCTTGTGGCGAATTATCGAAGTATATAGGTTCACCACCTTTTATACCTTTAGCTTCGGCTGTTTGTAAATCTACTATTTCGCCGTTAATTTTTAAAGCAATAATATCTTGTTGCATTAAAATTCCTTTATATTTAGTGAAGAATTGTGTAAATGAGGATAGTTGTTTTGCAGATATGAAGAATAATTATTCAAGAGTCTCCTTATTTATTGCATTCTCCTTTTTTTGTTGAATTTTAGCTTAATAAAAATTTAATGTCAATATTTGTTTAAAAAGTACATTTGATATAATTGCATAAAAAAAGGCTTATAATGAAATTTATAGGAACTCGTGGTACTGATGAGAAAAAGAGTTTTAGTGAAGTTATTTTAAATCCGGCGGCTCCAAACGGTGGGCTTTACATTCCTAGCAAACTGCCTACTATAAATGAAAAGTTTTTATATAAATATTATGACGTACAGGGTAAAAAACCTTATACCCATTTGGCAAGAGGGGTATTAAAATTATTTAAAATAGATATAGATGATAAGCTTATAGATAAAGCCCTATACACTTACTTAAATGCATTTGACGACCCGGATGTTGTGCCGGTTGTAAAGCTTGATAGCGATTTGTTTGTAGGAGAACTTTGGCACGGACCTACGCGTGCTTTTAAAGATATGGCACTTCAGCCTTTTGGAGTAATGCTCTCTTCTTTGGCGAAAGAGAAAAATGAAAATTATCTGATTTTAGCTGCTACAAGCGGAGATACAGGACCGGCTACTTTAAAAACGTTTGAAAATAGAGAAAATATAAAAGCCGTTTGTATTTACCCTCATAACGGGACTAGTGAAGTTCAGAAACTTCAAATGGTTACAACTTCCGCTTCGAATGAAAAGGTATTGGGAATTATAGGGGATTTTGATGACGCTCAGAGTGCATTAAAAGCTCTTTTAAAAGATGAAGAATTTAAAAATACTTTAAAAGAGAATAATTTAAAACTTTCAGCCGCAAATTCTGTAAACTTCGGGCGTATTATTTTCCAGACTATTTATCATATGTGGAGTTATTTGAAACTTCTTGAGAATGCCGAAATAGATATGGGAGATAAAATTGACGTAATTATTCCGAGTGGAAATTTCGGTAACGCACTTGGGGCTTATTATGCGAAAAAAATGGGGCTTCCTATTGAAAAGATAATTATCGCTTCAAATAAAAACAATATTTTATATGAATTTGTAAAATACGGAAGATACGATTTAAGAGACAAAAAATTAATTCATACCATTTCTCCGGCTATGGATATTTTAAAATCAAGCAATGTTGAGAGAGTTCTTTTTGCTAAATTCGGAGAAGAGAGAACTAGAGAACTTATGGAGAGTCTTGAAAAAGAAGGGTATTTTGAATTAACTCCAAAAGAACACGAAAAAATAAAAGAAGATTTTCTAGCCGATTTTGCAACTGACGGGGAGTGTGAGGAGATTATTGCAAAATATGCTAAAAAATTTGATTATATTATGGACCCTCACACTGCAACTGCTATAAAAGCTTATGAATATTTAAAAGATAAAGGTAAGATTAAAAATAAAGTAGTAGCTTATTCTACTGCGGAATGGACAAAATTCGCACCTAGTGTTTATAAAGCTCTTACAAAACAGGATATTGATAGAGAAATGGCAGAAGTTGAGGAGATTAGTATAAGCGATAAAGATGCCATAGCGTATATTGAAGCTCATTATAACGTAAAAGCACCGGATGTTATTAGAGATCTATTTGAAAAGGAGATAAATGAGACTATTATTAATAAAGATGAAATAAAAGAAAAAATTGTGGAATTTATCAAAAATTAGTGATATAATTGATTAAAAAAGGAGGGGATATGGTAAACGGTGTAGGAAATATAATGACAAATCCAGCTCAACCCATTCCAATGGGAAATGTTAGAGGACCAAGAGACGGTAGTAGTCAAAGAGGTCAGCAAATTCAGCAGCAACAACAAATTCAACAACAGATTCAACAACAAACCCAGGCAAAAGAGCAAAATCAGCAACAATCACAACAGATTCAACAACAAGCTGCAATGGCTATGGGAATCGGTGCAAATTTGAACTTAATGGCTTAGTTTGTTAACCGTTTTTGGTATTTATATTTTTATCCTTATAGGATTTATAGCTAAAAAGAATTTTAAAGAAGTAGAGGGGAAGACGTTAGTTGTTCTCTCTACCTATTTTCTTCAGCCTTTTTTGACATTATGGGGAATAATGCTTATTCCTTTAAATTACGATTTGATTATTTCTCCTCTTATTTATTTACTTATAGTTTTTATTTCTCTTGTTTTTACGTTTTTACTGGCTTTATCTTTAAAAGATAAAAAAGAGAAAATTATAGCTTCTTTAACACCCCTTATAGGTAATACCGGTAATTTGGGTATTCCTTTGAGTTATGCTCTTTTTGGTGATATAGGTGCTAGTATTGCTACTATGATAAATCTTGCAAATATCTTTTTTATTTACAGTTTCGGAATTTTCTTTTTTGCTAGTGGTAAATACTCTTTTAAAGAGGCTTTTAAAAAGATTATAAAAATTCCGGTACTTTGGGCAGGTATTTTGGCTCTTGCTTTGAATATAAGTGGGGTTAAACTTAGTCAAGAGGTTATGAAAATTTTACAGATGGGTGCTTTTGCGTCTATAGTAATTCAACTTTTGATTTTTGGAATCTATGTGGCCGAAATAAAAGTAAAAGAGGTGGGAATAAAACTTTCGTTGGTTACTATTATTAATAAATTCTTAATATTTCCAATAATCGGATTTTTTTTGCTAAAATATTTTTCTTTAAAGCCTTTGTTTTTTAAAGCGGTTTTATTGGAGATTTTAACACCTTTGGCTGTTACAAATGTAAATTTGGCGGCTCTTTTTGATTTATATCCACAAAAAGTGGCTTATCTGGTGGTGTTAACGTCTGTTTTATATATAGGGGTAATATTTTTAGTAATATAAAGGTTGGTTATGAAAAGGGCGTTAGTAGTAGGTTTTTTAGCTGTCTTTTTGTTTATTGGGTGTGAGTCAAAACCGGAAGAAGTGAAAATAGCAGTAAATGAGTGGATAGGCTATGCACCTTTGTTTTACGCAAATGAAAAAGGGTGGTTAAAAAAAGATAATATACGTTTAATAAGGACTGTTTCTTTAGGGGAGAGTGTAAGATTATATGAGAGTGGCTTTGTGAATTCGTTAGCAGCTACTCAGTATGAATATTCTAAATTAAAAAATTCGGTATATCCGGTACTTTTGTTGGATAGGTCTTATGGGGGGGATATGATTTTGTCTAATAAGTCTTTAAAAGAGATAAAACAGTCTAAAAAAATTTTGGTTTATTTGGAGATAGATTCGGTTAATTATCTTCTTTTAAAAACATTTACCAGAAAATATGATATAAATTTTAAAAAATTTCAATTTGTAAATGACGATCAGCAACAGATTACAAAAGAGAAATTCGATTTAAGAAAACCTATTTTAATAGTCACTTATTCTCCTTATGACGTTTGTTTTTATAAAAAGGGTTTTAAAGTGATCTCATCTTCTAAAGATAATGGATTATTAATAATAGACGCACTTTTTGTAGCGAAGAATCTAAAAAAAAGCAGGTTTGAGAGATTGAAATTTTATATAGATAAAGCGGTGGAGATCGTTAAAAAAAATCCTAAAAAAGTTTATGAAACGGTAAGAAATTATTATCCTAATTATTCTTATGAAAATTTTTTGTTTGCTATAAAAAAAATAAAATGGGTAAATCATCCTTCTTCCCGTTTGCTTGATTTATTAAAAAAAGATAATTTTCCTGTTCAAGGATTAATCGGTGAAAATTAAAAATTTCATTTTCTTGTTAAATTTAAGCGTAGTAATTTTGCTTAGTGTGTTTTTATTTGTTCTTTATAAATATCAACAAAATGTAGCGGTTGAAATATTAATAGATGATTTGAAAAAGGACCTTTTGGATAGTAAATACGTAGCGGTTAAATTTTTAAATGATACCGATAAAATTTATATGTTAAGACCTTATTTTGATAGAGAAATAGCTAGGAATCCTTTGATAAGAGGATTTTTATTAAAAAGGGGAGAAGATAATCTATTTATTTCGGGAGATGTGGATTTAAAATTGCCTTTGCACTCTACCCTTATAAAAAGTTCTTTAAAAGATATTACTTTAAACGATTTATTGGAAAAACAAGCTTTTTATATTCCTATAAAATTTTTTTCTTCTAACGAACATAGGAAAGTTTCTTATAAACTTTACGTATTTTTAAACAAAACCGAGATTATATCCGTTTTAAACAGTTTGAAAATAAAGTATTTCCTTATTTATTTTGTCGTTATAGTAATGATTTTTATTTTGATTAATTATTTAACCACTAAATATTTGGTAAGACCGTTAATGAAAATAAAGAGGATTATAAAAAATAAGAAAACGAACGAAAAAGAAATTATTCCCATTTATGAATTGGAGGATATTAAAAATTTGGTTTTAAAAAGTTTTGAAAAATTTGATGAAATTATTAAGAAATTACGTAAAGAGTCTTTAACGGATTCTTTGACCGGATTAGGTAATAAAAAAATGCTTCTTAAAAAAGTGAATAATTTAATAAGTAAGGAAGAAAGATTTTGTTTAGTTTTTATAGATTTGGATAATATTAAACAAATAAATGATTATTACGGGCATACTATAGGAGATGAGTTTATAAAGAAAATTGCGGATAAATTAAGAAAATGTTTAAAAGAGAGAGAGTTTTTAAGTAGAATAGGGGGAGATGAATTTATATTGATTCTTAAAAATTGCCAAAATAGAAGAAGTTTAGAAGTTAGATTGTATAAATTGCTTGAGCTTTTGGAGGAAAAAATAATAATCGGAAATTACGAAATTATTGCTTTAGCTAATATAGGAGTTGCAGTTTATCCCGAACATGGTAATTCTTTCGAAGAACTTTTAAAAAATGCCGATATGGCTATGTATCAAGCTAAACATTTAGGAAAAAATAAATTTGTGATTTTTAATAATTTTGTGAAAGATAAAGTAAGTGAGGAATTACGATTGATAAGTAAGTTGAAAAAAGCTTTTGAAAATGAAGAGTTTGTTTTATATTATCAACCTAAAATTGATAAAAAAGGTAAAATTTTTGGAGCCGAGGTTTTAATAAGGTGGATTGATGAAGATAAAATAATTTATCCTAAAACTTTTATTCCTCTTATAGAACAAACAGGTTTAATTTGTGAAATAGGAAATTGGGTTGCAAAAGAAGTGATAAAAAATATTAAAGAATGGGAAAAAGATGATTTACTTAAAAATCTTTCTTTGTTTTTTAACGTATCGTTCGTTCAAATGAGATATGAAAACTTTTTATTCGATATTCAAAAATTAATATCTTTTTTTAAAACGGATACTTCTAAAATAGGAATTGAAGTGAGTGAAAACGTATTTCAGGAGAATAAACATCGGGCTTTATATTTATTGGGGCGATTAAAAAAAATGGGATTTAATATAAGTTTGGACGATTTCGGGAGAGGAGAATCTTCTTTGTCTTTATTGAAAGATTTAGAAATAGATTTTTTAAAGATAGATAATTCTTTTATAAATGCTATAAACAATAAAAAAAATTATTTTTATGTTAAATCTTTGGTTGAAGTCGGTAAGAATTTTAATATTAAAATTTTAGCGGAAGGAGTGGAAACGGAAGAACAGTTCAAAACGTTAAAAAGAATGGGAATTAATTATTATCAAGGATATTATATTGTAAAACCTATGGAAAAAAAAGAATTTATTGATTTTGTAAGATTAAATAAGCTAAGATTAAAAGAAGTTTAAATGTGATATAATTTGAAATATTAACCTATCAAAGGAGTACGGATGAAAAAGTTTTTGTTATTGATTGTAGGTGTTTTTTTGAGTGCTAAAACGTTATGGCTTTATTGTGGCATTACGATGAAACAGCCTATGTTGGAGATAGTACATAAATTTGAAGAGTTGCATCCGGGAGTGAAAGTTAGACATTTGTTCGGTTCTTCGGGAGTTTTGTATAAAAAAATTTTAACTTTAAGAAAAGCCGATTTATATTTACCGGGAAGTGATAAATTTATTAAAAAAAATCCTTCTCTTTTTATAAAAGGTGCGGAGTTGGGATATAATCAACTTGCTATTTTCGTACCTAAAGGTAAGTCTAAAAATGTTAAAACTTTGGCCGATTTTGCTAAACCTTCTATAAATACCGGTTTGGGAAGTGATCACAGTTCGGTTGGAAAAGCTGCTAAATTGGCTTTGGTTAAGTACGGAGGTAAAGTTTTTTATCAAAAGATAAGAAATAAATCGGAAATTTTTTCAGCTTCAGCCGATATGTATGACGCTTTAATTCATAATGAAATTGATGCCGGACTTAACTGGAAAGCTACTTATTATTGGGGTGAAAACTCTAAAAAAGTTGATTTTGTAGAAATTCCTACTCTATATGCACCTAAGAAAAAACTTATTTTGGTTATTACGAAATATTCAAAAGATAAAAACTTAGCACAACAGTTTTTGGATTTTGCATCTTCAAAAGAGGGGCTTGCTATTATGAAAAAATGGGGATTTAGATAATCCCCCTGAAATATAAACTTGCTATACCGAAATATTCGTGAATAGCTTTATATGAGTGGTATAAATTTCCTATTTGAGGAAATATGCTCCAGATTGAATATGTAGGATTGTAAAAAAATCCCACTGGTTTTGGAATTACTTCGAAATTAAAATGCTTAAATAGTATTAAACTTCTTTTCATATGATAAGCACTTGTTACTAAATATATTCTTTTATGAAGATGTAGTTTTTCAAAAAGTTTTGCACTAAATTTTGCGTTTTGATATGTGTTTAGAGAGTATGTTTCTAAAAAAGTTTTTATTTTACATCCACAGGTTGAAGTTATGTAGTTAATATCTTTTTTTGCGTTTAGGGCTTCTTTTATTTTTAATCCTCCACCGGTAAATATAAGTGGTAAACTCTCTTTTTTTGCTATTAAAATTCCGTAAACTTCTCTTTTAAAAGCATCCGGGTATGACTTTAAAGGGTCTATGGGGTTTGTACCACCACCAAGCACTACTACTGCTTTAGGAGAGGTGTTATCTTTTTTGAAGTTGTGTTCTAGAGGATAGAGTAAAAGATTCGCTATAAATTTAGTAGAGAGTGCCCACAGTAACACTCCGGCTGAAAAAAAGATAAATTTTGCCTTTTTTGCAAAAAATCCGGCTAAAAAAAGTATAATTATAAAAATTCCCGGTGGCAGGAATAAAAACGTAAAAAGTTTTGATATAACATACATAGTCGACCTTTTTTTGAAATTATAATATAAAAGGAGAGTGAGTGAATGTTTTAATCACGGGAGCTAGCAGAGGTATAGGAAAGGAACTGCTTAAGAGATATTCAAAAGAACATACGGTCTATGCAGTGGCAAGAAACGTAAATGAACTTAAAAACTTGAAAAACGTCGTACCTATTGAGATGGATTTGGCTGATACCGAAAGAGTTAATAAGTATTTTAAAAAATTAGATGTAAGTTTTGATTTGGTTATTGCAAATGCTGCTATTTCCCTTCCTCATTCTCCTAATTTTACTCCTTTTTGTGATTTTAAAAAAACGATTGATATAAATTTTTTGAGTGTTCACGCAATGCTTGAGGGGGTTGTGCCCAGGATGAGAGGAGGGAAAATTGTTTTGATATCTTCTTTGGCATCTTTGGTTGGGGCACCTGGTTCTATGCCTTATAGTGCGAGTAAAAGGGCTTTAAATTCTTATGCACAGTCGTTAAGAAATTTGCTTGTGCCTAAAATTAAGGTTATAAACATTATGCCCGGATTTATAAAAACCGATATGACAAGTAAAAATAATTTTTATATGCCATTTTTAATGGAGTTGGAAGAGGGGGTGGATGAGATTGTTTATGCGATTGAAAAGGGAAAAAAAGAGTATGCCTTTCCAAAACGCTTTTATTATTTGATAAAATTGTTTAATATATTGCCGGTTTTTATTCAGGATGCTATTTTGCAAAGGGTTGGAAAATGAAAAAACTATATAAGGTAAACAATGATTAGCGTATGTACTTATTGTGGGGTAGGGTGTGAGATAGACGTTGAGGTTAAAGATGGTAAGATTTTTAAAATTCATCCCTTAAAAAACGGAAAATCAAGTGGTGGGGAGCTTTGTATAAAAGGCAGATACGGATATGAGTTTTTGGATAAAAGAATAGATAAACATTTGGTAAGTTTTAAATTTATCGAAAAAAACAAAGAGAAATTTCCGTTTGAGATTTTAGTCAGACTTGCCAATTTATACGAATATGATGAGAAATTTTATGAGGCACCTTACTCTTTGGCAGTAGATTTGGCAGTTTGGAAAATAAAGGATATTTTAAATACTTACACTTCAAATCATATAGCTTGTATAGGAGGGGCTAGGACTTCTATAGAGAGTGCTTGGTTTTTTCAGCGTTTTGCAAGAGAAGTTTTAAAAACTCCTAATGTGGATAATTGTGCAAGAATTTGTCACTCTCCTAGTCTTTCTGGGCTTAAAATGAGTATAGGAGAGGGGGCTAGCAGTGTAGAGTTTGACGAGCTTTTTAATACGGATGTTATTTTTGTGATAGGTTCTAATACTACTCAAGCCCACCCGATGGTTGCAAGCAGAATCATTAAAGCTAAAAGAAGAGGTGCTAAGGTTATCGTAGTTGACGTAAGAGAAATACCTTTAATGAAGTTTGCGGATATTAGCGTAATTTTGCCTTTTGAATCCAACCTTTTGTTTTTAAATGCCATAGCAAAGGAAATGATAGAGCAGGATTTGGTAAATAAAGAATTTATCAACCTTAGATGTGTAAAATATGAAGATTATAAAGAAAATATTTTAAAGCATAGAGATTCTAAAGAATATTTTAAAAAGTTAAAAGGTTTTGAGCATATTGCTAGTCAAATAGAAAAGATAGCAAGGCTTATTTCTGAAAATAAAACCATTTTTGCGTGGGGGCTTGGAGTAACCGAGCATATAGATGGTACGGAAGCTGTGAATGCTATAAGTAATTTGGCTATGCTTAGTGGGAATTTTGGAAAAGAAAGAGGGGTTTTACCTCTTAGAGGACAAAATAACGTCCAGGGGGCTTGTGATGTAGGATGTTTGCCTTATTATGGTCCGGATTATACCATTCCTAACGAAATAGGGCTTATGACCCCGGATGTAATAGAATATATGCTTGAAGGTAAAATTAAAGCCGTTATTAATATGGGAGAAGATATTTTACACGTTCATCCTAATTTAAATAAAGTAAAAAAAGCTTTTGAGAAGTTGGAATTGTTAATGGTTATGGAAGTTATGAGAAACGAGATTACCGAATATGCAGATATTGTATTTGGTGTAAAAAGTGCTTATGAAAAAGAGGGGATTTATATAAATGCCGAAAGAAGACTTCATTTATCAACACCTTTAATTAAAAGCGATATGCCGGATGACTGGGAGGTTTTAAGGGATATTTCAAATAAACTGGGAGAGAACTTTTCTTATGTAAGAAGTGAAGAAGTCTTTGAAGATGTAAAAAAAGAGGTAAAAAGATTTGAGGGGGCTAGTTATGAGAGATTAAGAGAAAAGCCTCTTTGCTGGCCTATAAAACAAGACGGAAGCGATTCTCCCGTACTTCATATTGATAAATTTAGTACGTCTGATGGAAAAGGGCATTTTCACTATCATCCTTACCGTTTAAGAGGGGAAGTTAAGGATTTGATAGAAGGAAAAAGAAAATGGTATCTAAATACCGGAAGAGAACTTCCTCAATACAATAACGCAGCTCAAACAAAGCCTAGTGAAAAATTGACAAAAAGATATTCGGAAGATATTTTACTTGTAAACGAAATACATAAAAACGAAATAAGCGAGTATGTAAAACTGAAATCAAAATATGGCGAAAGTGGGGAATTGAAGGTTAAATTTACTAAAATCGTAAGACCTTATACCCTTTATACCACTTTTCATTTTGCTAAAAGTAATATAAACGCCCTTTTTGGAGATGCCCATGACCATAAAGTAAAAACTGCAAGATTTAAAAGTGTGGAGGTTGAGATAGTTAATTGTAAATAACTCTATTTCTTCCCTCTTTTTTAGCCTGATACATAAATTTATCAGCTCTTTTTATTAAAGTATTAATATTATCATTTTTTTTAAGAATAGTTACACCAAAACTGCAAGTTACTTGAGTGTCTAAAAAATGATAATTTTCTATTAATGTTTTTAATTTTAAAGCTACCTCTTTAGCTTCTTCTAAAGTTGTATTGAGTAGAATTATAATAAATTCCTCTCCTCCCCATCTACCGAAAATGTCATATTCTCTAATATTATTTTTAATTAAATTAGATATTCCTTGTAATACTCTGTCTCCTGTTAAATGGCCGTATGTGTCGTTTATTTTTTTGAAATGGTCTATATCAAAAAATATTATACTAAGAGGTATTTGATGTCTGTTTGCAAAGGCTATTTGTTGTTTTAAACTTACTTCTGTTTTATAACGATTAAAAATGCCGGTTAAAGAGTCTATAAGTGATATTTTTTTAAGTATTTTTTCTTTTTGAGTCTTTCTTTTCAGCTCTTTTTTTAATTTTGATATCCAAATTAATAAAATAATTGTAAAAGCCATAAAGATGCTAAAAAAAATTAAAACTTCTTTTAATGAAAAACCTTTTTGATAAGTAACGTGGATCCATTTTTCATAAATTTGATTTTTCTCCTCTTCGCTTATCTTAGCTATAGCTTGATTTAAAATATTTTTTAATTTCATATTGTTTTTAGAGAGAATAAATCTCATTTTGAATTCCCATGGAGTCTTTCCTGCTATTTTTAAGTTTGCGAATTGGTATTTGTTTATATTATAAATAAGTACCGGCATAATGTCAATTGCAGCGAAAGCTTTATCTTCACTTACTAGTTTTAGGGCTGTTTTTGTATCTTTTACGGTAATAATTTTATAAGAGGGATAATATTTTTTTAAGAGATGTTCTAGTGTATAATTTTTTCCGATTGCTATGGTTTTGTTTTTTAGAAAAATCATTGAAGCTATATAGCTTACGTTATTTTTGGTAGCTATTGTAATTGGAAAAGTGGCATAAGGTTTGGTAAAAATTGTAAATTTTTCTTTTTGAGGAGTTTTGTTTGTTCCAAGAGATATATCTACTTTTTGGGCTTTAATAGCGTTTAAGATATCGTTCCACGAATTGTAAATTTTACATTTTAATTTTATGTGACCTTTTTTTTCGATTAATTTTAAAAAATCTATCGAAATTCCGACTAGTTTGTGATTTTGTAAAGTATAAAAAGGTGCCCATGAGGTTGTAGCACAAATAAAAATTTCTGATTTTTTTGCATATAAAAATATAGTGAAAAGAATAATCAAATATTTCACTATTTACCTTTTTATATAATTATATCTAAAAAGAAGAAAATAAAGTGTTGAATTCAGCATTTTTTATACAAAAAATTTTTTTAAGACTATTTTAAGTGAATTTGAGTTATAATACTTTTAACGCTTAAGGTTCGAGGTTCGAATGTACATGAAGCATTTTCTTACATCGGCTTCATGAAAATTCAGTGTTATCATAAGAAATATGTTGTTTTTATAAGGAGAAGATATGAATAAAAAAATAGATTGCCGTAATATGGCATGTCCTCAACCGGTACTTGAAACTAAAAAAGCTCTTGAGGAAATGAAAGAAGGTGTTTTAGACGTAATTGTAAATTCTATTGCTTCAATTCAAAATGTAAAAAGATATGCGATTAATAACGGATTCGAACCGAAAATTAAAGAGCTTGAAAATGGAGATACTCTAATAACTATTGTAAAAGGGTATGAGTGTTCTGTAGTTGATAGCGATGATGAGTTTTTAAATAAAACTATATTTATTAAACACGATAGAGTCGGAGAAGGTAAGCTTGGAAATATTTTAATGAAAGGTTTTTTAAAAACGACTCTTGAGTTTAAAAAACTTCCCAAAAATATTGTTTTTGTAAATAGAGGAGTTTTTTTAACAACAAAAGAGTCTGAAATTATAAATATTTTAAAAGAGTTTGAAAAAAGAGGAGTTAAGATATACTCTTGCGGACTTTGTATGAATCATTATAATATTCCTTCTAAAGAGTTGAAGATTGGAGAAATAGGGAATGCATACGATACGATGGATATGCTTTTAAATACGGAAGTTGTTAGTTTATAAGCTCAAAGTAATTAAGAAAGGTTAACATATGATAGTATTGGATAATTCTTTTAAACTTACAAAATATGTAAAAGCAGCTGGGTGAGCGGGTAAATTGGCTCCGGAGGAGCTAAACGAAACAACTTGTTATCTCGGTTGCAAAGATGATAATTTGATTGTGGGCTTTGAAGGCAATGAAGATGCTAGTATTTATAAAATCAGCGATGAAGTAGCTTTGGTTCAAACGGTTGATTTTATTACGCCCGTTGTTGACGACCCTTTTGTTTACGGTCAAATAGCGGCTGCAAATTCTTTAAGCGATGTGTTTGCTATGGGAGGTAATGTTAAGACGGCTTTAAACGTAGTCGGATTCGATTCTTTACATCATTCTAAAGATGTGTTAAAAGAAATTTTAAAGGGGGGTGAAGATAAAATAAGAGAGTGTGGAGGAGTTTTAAGCGGAGGGCATACGATAGAAACTCCAGAGATGATTTACGGACTTAGTGTAACTGGAATTGTACATCCTGCAAAAATTATAAGAAACAATACTTTAAAAGAAGATGATGTGATTATTTTAACAAAACCTCTTGGAATGGGAATTTTAACAACGGCTATTAAAGCGGATTTGATTGGGGAAGAGGTAATAAAAGAGGTTGCTCAAATTTTAAGTACTCTGAATTACAAAGCTTCTCTTATTGCAAGAGAGGTAGGTGTGAATGCTATGACCGATGTTACGGGATTTGGACTTTTAGGGCATCTTTATGAGATGTGTGCGAATAGATTTAGTATAGAAGTGGAATTTGAAAAAGTTCCGTTTTTAAAAGAGGCTCTTAATCAAGCAGGTATGGGGATTGTTCCGGCAGGAAGCTATAATAATCAAGCTTTTGTAAAAAAATATGTTGAATTTATGAGGGATTTAACATTTGAAGAAGAGATGATTTTATTTGATGCCCAAACAAGTGGAGGGCTTCTTATAAGCTTATCTCAAAATAGTGCTAAGGAGTATTTAAAAAGAGCGAATGAAGAGGGAATATTTGCGAAAGAGATAGGAAGTGTGAAAAAATTAAACAACAAGTTAATTTATGTAAAATAAATGTATGATTCTCTTGCTTTTTTTTTAATTTATTTAGTATTATTAAACAAAAAAAAGGAGATAGGATGCTTGTATTTAAACATTATTTCGAGTATGAAAACAAAAATATAGAAAATTTTGCTTTCGAGAGTTTAAAAAATGAGTATGAAAGTGGGGAAATAGGGTATTATCATTTACCTAAAAACGTGGAGAATCTTATAAAAGAGGTTTCGAAAATAAAGGATGATTTCGAAACTCTTGTAATTGTGGGGATAGGGGGTTCTTCTTTAGGAACTAAAGCTATTTATCGTTTGTTAAAATCAAACTATAATAAAGTAAAAAAAATTATTTTTTTAGAAAATACCGACCCTATAGAACTTAGAAATAAATTTAACGAAATAGAACCTAAAAAGGCTAAATTTATTGTAATTTCAAAATCTGGTTCGACGATAGAGACTATTTCTATTTTTAAAGCTCTTTTGGCCAATTTTAATTTATCTTTAGAAAATGATAAAAATAAATTTATTATTATTACCGATTCTGGTTCGCCTTTGGAAAAATTAGCTCAAGAATATAAAATTAACGTTTTCAATATTCCTTCTAATGTAGGAGGAAGATTTTCCGTTTTTAGTGCGGTGGGAGTTGTGCCTCTTTATTTAGCGGGATTTAAAATAGAAGAGATAGTAAAATCTGCGGGAGAATTTTTTAAATCTTTTTTTGATAAAAAAGAATGGCATTTAATTAAAAAAGCTTCTTTTATTTATGAAAAAAGTAATTTTTATAAAATGAACGTTGTATTTTCTTACTCTTCTTTGCTTGATGAGTTTAATAAGTGGTATGTACAGTTATGGGGAGAGAGTTTAGGAAAAATTAATAAAAAAGGAAGAAGAGTAGGGTTAACTCCTATAGGTCTTTTAGGTTCAATCGATCAGCATTCATTTTTACAACTTTTAATAGAAGGACCAAAGGATAAAACGGTAACTTTTATTAAAGTAAAAAATTTCGAAAGAGAACTTAAAATTCCTAAATTATCTTTGCCTTATATACAAAAGTGTGATTTTGTAAACGGTGTTAGTTTTAATGATTTAATTAACGCCCAATGTGATGCCACAAAAGAGAGTGTAATTAGAGCCGGAATTGATGTTGATGAAATTATTTTGGAAAAATTAAATGAAGAAAACGTAGGTAAACTTTTAGCTTATTATGAGCTTTTAACTTCTGCTGTCGGAGCCTTATTTGAGATTAATACTTATAATCAACCGGGAGTTGAGCTTGGTAAACAAATCTTAAAGACTAAGTTTTAATTATCTTTTAAGATTGTTTACTGTTTGAAGCATTTCGTCGCTGGTAACTATCGCTTTACTGGCGGCATCATACGCTCTTTGACCGGTAATTAAATCGGTCATTTCTTCTACAAGTTGAACATTACTCATTTCTACAAATCCCTGTCTAAGTTCTCCTGCTCCGTCAAGTCCGGGAGTCGTTACTATAGCTACACCGGAAGCCGATGTGTCTATGTATAAATTGCTACCTAAGGAGTGAAGACCGGCTGGATTTATAAATTTTGCAATTTGAATTTGTCCGATTTGTTGCATTTGGGTTTGCCCGGCTTCTAAGATACTTACCGTTCCATCCGTTCCTATCGATATTTGAACGGTATCTGCCGGAATTGTAATATTAGGTACTAATTTGTAACCGTCGCTTGTAACTATGTTTCCTTCCGCATCCAGTTTAAAAGCTCCATCTCTTGTGTAAGCTATTCTTCCGTCGGGAAGCTGTACTTGAAAAAATCCATCTCCCTGAATTGCAACGTCAAGATTGTTTTCCGTTTCTTTAAAGTTTCCTTGTGTAAATATTTTAGTAACAGCTGTAGGTCTTACTCCAAGTCCTACGTTTATACCGGTAGGAGATTGAGTTGTAGTTGATGTTGAAGTTCCGGCATACTCCATTGTTTGATAAAAAAGGTCAGCAAATTCTGCACGCTGTTTTTTGTATCCTATAGTATTAACATTTGATATGTTGTTTGAAACGACGTCTATTTGCATTTGTTGAGCCATCATACCCGTTGCTGCACTATAAAGACTTCTTACCATGTTTTACCTTTTGTTGTTCTTTAGTTAAATTTAAGCAAAAAGTGTTCCTATGCTCTTATGTTTGCTAGTTTTTCAATAGCATCACGATTTAAATCGTCCATATACGTAGTCATTACTTTTTGATATTCTTCTACTAATCTGTTTGTTTCTATTAGGTTTGTCATTTGAGATATCGGATTGACGTTTGATTTTTCTAAAAAACCTTGAATGGTTGAATTTTTAGGGGTTAGGGTAATGGTTTCGGGGATAAAATTAAACATATTGTCTCCGACTTTTTTTAAAGTGTTTAGATTATCTACTGATGAGATTTTTAAGGTTGCTATTTTTTGGTGGTTTTGGTAGATGTTTGCATTTTTATCTATTATAATAGAGTAATTAGGAGAAACTTGAATTGGATTATTTTTTTCATCTAGTACTTTAAATCCGTCTTTGTTTACTAAAAATCCGCCTTTGTCTATTTGAAAATTTCCAGCACGCGTTAATCTCTCTCCACCCGGAGTTTGAATTGAAAAAAATTGGTTTTTTTGTTTTAGGGCTATATCTAAGGGGTTTGATGTTTTTTTTATATCTCCTATACTAAAATCGGTATACTCTTCTACTACTATAGGTACTTTGTTTAAGTTTCTGTTTAAAAATTTAGCCGCTTCTTTTGTGTTGTTTTCAAGAGGTAATTCATCTCTTTTTTCGCTAAATATTCGTTCGAAATTGCCGATTATAATATCATCTTGTTTAAAACCAGGAGTATTGACATTTGCTAAATTATTTGATATTACGTTAAGTCTATTAAATTGGGTTACCATTGCACCGGTAGCGTCGTAATAGCCGTTTAGCATTGAAAAACCTTTTTAAATTTTAAAGCAATAATTGTTCCGAAAAAATTTAGTATAATTTCAGCCCTCAATTTACAAAGGAGTATAAATGGCATTGCCTAAAGAACTTGAAAAACTTTTCAAAACCAATAAAAACGGTATCGTTACTTACGAAACTATAGTAAACCTTTTACCTAAAGTTCCTACAAAAGCTCAAAGTAAAGAGATTTTAAAAGCTGTAAAAGAGAATAATATAAGATTAATGACAGCAGCTGAAGTTGCTAAACTTAAAAACCTTGAAGATGTTGTTAAGAGTGAAGAAGAGAGAGAAAGAAAAAAAGAAGAACTTGCAGAAGAAATTTTAAAAGATAAAGAATTGCTTGAGTGGTCTCGTTCGGATAGTCCGGTTAGGATGTATTTAAGAGAAATGGGGCATATTCCGCTTCTTGATAAAGATGAAGAGATTGAAATTTTTAGAAGAATTCAACTTGGAGAAGAGATTATATTAGATGCTATTTGTTCGATTCCTTTTTTAATCGATTTGGTGTTAAAATATAAAGAGCCTCTTTTAAACAGGGAAAGAAGGGTAAAAGAACTCTTTAAAAACTTTGTCGATGAAGAAGAAGTAGATGATGAAGAGTCTAAAGAAGGAAAAAGACAGAAAAAAATTTCTATTCGTGAAAAAAGAATTAATGAACTCTTTAAAAACTTGGAAAAAGTCAAAAAAGAGTGGGAAAAAGTACTTGATGAGTATGATAGGGTAATTAATGCTAAAGATATGGATGAACTTGAGAGACTCCATAAAATACTTCAACTTACATTTAAAAAGAAAAAAGTAAAAGAAGCATTAAACGAGCTAGGTTATACTTCAAAACTTATTAATGAAATCGTAAAAACTGTTGAAACGGCTTTAAAAGGTGATAAAGATTTTGAAAAAGAACTTAAGAAAAAAGAGTATAGACTGCCTCTTTTTAATGAGCAGTTAAGAAGACTTCATAAAGAAATTCTAAGCAAAATTACGGAATTATCTAAAGAAGATATAGCGGCAATGGTTCCGGAACATACGATGGTAAATATATATATGGATATTAAAAAGCTGGTAGAAGCTAAAAAAGCTAGTGATAATATGTTCGGAATGGATCCTAAAAAACTTGAAGTTATTTTAGAACAATTAAAACGTGGTAAAAAAATAGTAACAGAAGCTAAAGAAAAAATGGCTAGGGCGAACTTAAGACTTGTTGTAAGTATTGCTAAAAAATATACAAATAGAGGTCTTCCTTTTCTTGATTTGATTCAAGAAGGAAATATAGGTCTTATGAAAGCTATTGATAAGTTTGAATTTGAAAAAGGGTATAAATTTTCAACATACGCAACTTGGTGGATAAGACAGGCAATTAGCCGTGCTATTGCAGACCAGGCAAGAACGGTTAGAATTCCTATTCATATGATAGAAAATATCAACCAAATTAATAAAATCGTTAGAAAATACGTTCAAGAAGAAGGAAAAGAACCATCTCTTGAAGTAATTGCAAAAGAGATGAAAATGCCGGTTGAGAAGATTAAACAGATTTTAAAAATTTCAAAAGAACCGGTATCTCTTGAAGCTCCGGTAGGAGAAGAAGATGATGGAAAATTTGGGGATTTTATAGAAGATAAAACATTTACGAATCCTTATGAAGAAGTTGTAAATGAAGATTTAAGAAAACATATAGAAGAGATACTTGAACAGCTTAATGAAAGAGAAAGAGCAGTTATTAAGATGAGATTTGGGCTTATGCCGGATAAAAGTGAGAGAACTCTTGAAGAGATAGGAAAAGCTCTTAATGTAACAAGAGAGAGGGTTAGACAAATTGAAAGCAGTGCTATTAAAAAGCTTAGACATCCAAATATCGGAAAGTTTTTGAAAAATTATATTGAGGGGTAAGATTGAAAAAATGGAAGTTAATTGAGAACTATTTAGTTAGATTTATAAAAGAAGAAATTATAAAAACAGGGCTTAAAAGAGGTATATGTGGACTTAGTGGAGGAATTGACAGTGCCGTTGTGGCGGTGCTTGCAAAAAAAGCGTTAGGAGATAATTTTAAAGCTTTTATGCTCCCAAGTCAATTTTCTTCCCCTTCTTCTATTGAAGATGCAAAAAAGCTTTGTGAAAAGTTTGATATAGATTATGAGATAATTTCTATTGCTCCACTTCTTAATGCGTATCCTATTGACGATAAAGTGAGGTTTGGTAATTTTTCTGCAAGAATGAGGATGGCAATTTTATATGATAAATCTGCTGAACTCTCTGCGTTAGTAATTGGTACGAGTAATAAGAGTGAGCTTTTATTAGGATACGGGACTCTGTTTGGGGATTTGGCAAGTGCCCTAAATCCAATAGGGGATTTATATAAAAGTGAAATTTTTGAATTTGCCAGGTATCTTGGGGTTAACGAAGAGATTATCAACAAACCTCCAAGTGCCGATTTATGGGAGGGGCAAAGTGATGAAAAAGAGCTTGGATACACGTATGAGGAGCTTGATAAAGTTCTTAGGGATTTTGTGGATGAAAGAGCGACAAAAGATGAGCTTATAAGAAAATACGATAAAGATTTGGTTGAATTTGTGTTGAGAAAAGTTTATTTTAATCAATTTAAAAGAAAAATGCCGATAATTGCTAAGCTTAAATCAAGAACTATTACTCACGACTTTTTATATGAAAGAGATATTAAACTGTAAAATGGAGCGTTTAAAAGTTTTGGTTTATAGATTTTTTGAAGAGATGCTTTTTTATCCGAAATGGTATCACTATCCTTTTATTGTTTTACTTCTTCCTTTTTCTTTTATTTATATGACGATAGCTCATTTTAAATTCCCCAGAGAACTTGAAGATTTAAAAATCCCTATAGTATCTGTAGGGAATATTATCGTGGGTGGTAGTGGAAAAACACCTTTTACGATAGCTTTGGCAAATGAGTTTAATTCTTATAAACCGGCTGTTGTATTAAGGGGATACGCAAGAGAGAGTAAAGGTCTTTTTGTAGTAAGCGAGTGGGGGGATATTAAAACGGATGTAAAAACAAGTGGCGATGAGGCTATGGAAATAGCTCTTAGTACGGAAGCCTTAGTAATTGTAAGTGAAGATAGAAAAAGTGGAATATTAAAAGCCAAAGAACTAGGTGCTGGATTTGTTATACTTGATGATGGCTTTGATAAACCTTTTAAAAAATTAAATATCGTAATAGATGAAAAGATAAAAAATCCTTTTTGTTTACCGGCCGGAGGATATAGATATCCTAGAATTGTCCTAAGATATGCCGATTTGGTTTTAAAAGAAGGAAGGGATTTTAAAAGAGAGGTTAAGTGTCCCAAAGGAGATATTTTAGTAACGGCTATTTCCAAACCTAAAAGATTGCTTAAGTTTTGCAAACTGCCTTATAAATTCTTTCCTGACCATTATGACTTTAAACAGAAAGATTTAAAAGAGTTTAAAAATAAAACTATTCTCACTACAATGAAAGACTATGTGAAACTTAAAGACTTTAAGCTAAATTTAAGAGTAATAAGATTAAATATTGCTATAAATAAAGAAATTTTGAAACAAATAGAAGATTATCTGATAAAATTTCAATAAAAAGGTTTTAAAGTGGAGATTAAAGAAAAATTAAAGCAAGAAGAAGAACTCTTAATAAAAGTATTTAAGCTTGAGAAATTTGTAAAAAAATATAAATTTCATTTAGTAGGAGTCGGAGTACTTATTGTTTTAATTGCGATAGGAAGTTATGTTAATTCTTATTTAAAAGAACAAAAGTTAATCAAAACAAACGAAGCTTATAATAAACTTCTTGTAAATCCTAACGACAAGAATGCTTTAAAAATTGTAAAAGAAAATAAAAAACTTTATGATTTATATCTTTTAAGTAGCGATAAAATTGAAAATTTACAAAAAGTCATTACTCCAGAGTTAAAAGCTATAGCGGCTTACAAGATAGCAATGATTAAAGGCGATGAAAAATCTCTTGAAAATTATCTTTTAAATCCCGAATATAAAATTTTAAAAGACCCAGTAAGATTTGCTTTAATAAGACTCTATTTAAAAGACGGAAACAGAAAAAAAGCGGAAGTTATTTATAATCAACTTTCGCCGAATTCGGAATTAAAGCCGCTTGCTAAATATTTAATTCATTACGGGATTGTTAAATGAGATATCTTTTATTAGGGCTTTTTTTGATTTTTAACGGATGTGCCGATAAGGTTTTTGAGCCTAAAAAAGTTGAAGTTAAAAAGTTAAAATCAAAAGATTTTAAAGAATTAAAAGAGTATACAAAACATAATTTTACTTTTGCCGACTTTAAATTAAAGTATTCAAAACCCGGTATTGCTTTTGACGGTGTAGAGGGAGTGGAGGTTCATTACGATTTAAACGGAACTTATTTGGATAAATTTAATAAAATAAACGATAACTTGGCAGTTTTTGGAAATAAAATTTTGGTTTTAGATGAAAATAAAACTTATTCGCTGCCTTTTGTAATTTATGGAGCTACTAAACATAAAAATAAAATAGCGGTTGTTTTTGAAAACGGAAAATACGGTATTTTTGATACTAAAACAAAAAAAATGACTTCTATTCTTCAAAGTGATGAGACTTTAAGTGTTAAATATCTTCATGCGAATCCAGTTTTTTATAATAATTTGGTTTTATTTCCTTTAATAACCGGAAATGTGGCTGTTGTAGATTTAAACGGAAATTATATAAGGACTCTTGCCATTTCTCAAAATCCTTTTAACGATAACGTTATATTCTTGAAAATAGTAAATGGTAGACTTTTTATGGCAACTCCTAGCCGTTTAATACTTTTTAACCCTAACTTTTTGATAGATTACAGTGTGGATATTAAACATATTATCGCTTATAACGGATATTTGTATATTTTTACGCCGGATGGGGAGATTATAAAGTTAGATTCCGATTTAAAAGAGATAAAAAAAGTAAAACTTCCTTATGCTAGTTTTTATGCTCCGGGTGTTTGTAAAGGAAATATTTATACGGTTGAAAAGGAAGGATATTTGATTAAAATTACTCCTAATTTGCAAGTGACCGTTTATAAAGGAAATAATTTTGACACTACTACCAACAGTATGTTAAAGATTGATAAATGTAGAATTTACAATTATAATAAGGTGTTTATAATTGAGTAGATATTTAGAGGCTTTTTTGGAGTATCTAAAGATAAATAAAGGTGTAAGCAACCACACTTATAATGCCTATAAAAGAGATTTGACTCAATTTGAGGAGTTTATCGGGAAGCCTATTATCGAGGCTGATAACAGAGATATTATCTCTTTTTTATCTACTATTGAAAATAAACGTTCTTTAAATAGAAAATTAAGTGCTATTAATTCGTTTTTTGATTTTGCATATAAAAGAGACTGGGTTGAGAGCAAACACAAAATAAAACAAGCGAAAATTCCTAAAAATTTGCCTAAGTATTTGAGTAAAGAGGAGATTTTAAGAGGAGTTGAGCTGATTGATACCAGAATGTGGTATGGACTTAGAGATAAAGCTTTAATTTTGTTTTTATATGCTACAGGGCTTAGAATTAGTGAGGCTTTAAACGTAAAACTTGGCGATATTGAAGACGGATGGGTTAAGGTTGAGATGTCAAAAGGAGAAAAACAAAGAGTGGTGCCTATAGCTCCTATGGCTATGAGTGCTATGAAAGAGTATCTTCATAAAAGACCTTGTAACAGTGAATATCTTTTTGTAAATAAAAACTGTAAGCCTCTCTCTAGAATCAGTGCTTTTAAAATTACTAAAAAATATCTAAACGTCTCTCCTCACGTTCTTAGACACTCATTTGCCACGGCTCTTGTTCTAGGAGGAGCTGATTTGAGAGTCGTTCAAGAACTTCTTGGACACTCTTCTTTAAACACTACTCAAATTTATACCCATATTCAAAAAGAGAATTTAAAAGAGACCGTTTTAAAATATCATCCTTTAGAGATGCTTGATGAGTAGTTTTAAAGAACTGACGGATATTTTAATAAAACACGGGATTTTGTGTAAAAAACTAAAAGAACTTAAATTAAACACCAGAAAAAAGTTGAAAGCCTATTTGGGAATAAATTTAAAAAACGAATATTGTTTTATAGTTAAACTTGAGAAAAAAAGCAGATTTTTAAGAAAAGATATTGAAACTTTATATGAGTTTATGCCAAAAGAGATTAACTTCAGATATAAAAAGAAAATTCTTATATTAAATTCTCCGATATGTTCAAAAGCTAAAGAGGAACTTAAAAGTTGGAAAATAATATGGTCTTAGTGGATATAGGCAATACCAATTTTCATATTTTTGATGGTAAAAAAGTAACTCATACTAAAAGGATAGTTTCTTTTAAGGATGATGTTTATTATATAAGCGTAAATAAAATTAAAGAAGAGGAGTTTTTAAGTAAAAATCCGGGAGCTGTTAATTTAAAAGAGTTTGTGAGATTTGAAACTTCTTATAAGGGGCTTGGTATTGACAGAATAATGGCTTGTAAGAGTGTAAAAGAAGGGGTTGTGGTTGATGCCGGAAGTGCTATTACTATTGATGTTATGGAAAACGGGGTTCATTTGGGTGGTGTTATAATGCCCGGGCTTTTTAGTTTTAAAAAAGCTTTTGGTACAATTTCAGAAGTTTTAAAGGTTGAATTCTTTTTAATTGATGAGAAAAAACTTCCGAATTCCACCAATGAGGCTTTAAATTACGGGAGTTTAGGAGCTGTTAAATGTTTGATAGAAAAACTTTCAAAAGGTAAAAAGATATTTTTTACCGGGAGTGACGGGAAGTTTTTGTCTGAAATGTTTAATAATTCAGAGTTTGTAGAGGATTTAGTATTTAGAGGAATGTTAAAGACAATAAACGAAATGGAGAGAAAATGAGTTTAACTATAGCTTTGCCAAAAGGTAGAATTGCAAAAGAAGTATTGGAGATTTTTAAAAAGATTTTTAATGAAGATTTTGAATTTGAAAACAGAAAACTTATTTTAAAAAAAGCCGGGTTTACGTTTTTAAATGTAAGAAATTGGGATGTTGCAGTTTATGTTCAAAATCAAGCCGCAGATATAGGGGTTGTTGGGTTTGATGTTTTGAGTGAATTAGAAAGTGACGTGCTTGAGGTTATGGATTTGGGGCTTGGTAAATGCAGAGTTAGTGTTGCTGGTATAAAAGGTGATGAGAGTTATAAAGAAAAAACCGAAATAGTAGTGGCTAGTAAACTTCAAAACATTGCAAAAAAATATTTTTCCAAAAAAGGTATTCCGGCAAGTATTATAAAGCTTAACGGTTCTATCGAACTTGCTCCTCTTGTAGGGCTTAGTGATGTGATTGTGGATATTGTAGAAACAGGAAGTACGTTAAGAGAAAACGGGCTTGAAGAAAAAGAGGTTATTATGACTTCAAGTGCCAGAGTTATAGCCAATAAAAACTCTTTTATAGAGAAAAAATATGAAATTTTAGAGTTATTAAGCAAAATAAAGGAAGTTCATGGGGCTTGAGCTTTACGGTAAAATTGAGGACTTGTTTTTAGATAAAGAGAGTGCTTATATTTTATGGAGTGAGTTTATAGATGTTTTAAAAAAAATCGGAGTAAAAAACGTACTTGATATAGGTTGTGGGAGTGGAGATTTTTGTGCTTTGGCTAAATCAAACGGTATAAATATTAAAGGGATAGATTTAAGCCAAACTCAAGTAAAAAGAGCAAAAGAGAAATGCGATTGTATCGTTAAAGACGTGTGTGATTTAAAAGAGAAGTTTGAGGCTGCAGTGGCTATTTTTGATGTAATTAATTATATGAACAACGAAGAATTGAAAAAATTTTTTAAATGCGTAGAAAAAATTATAGACAGATATTTTATTTTTGACGTAAACAGCTATTTTGCTATGAACGATTTGGCGATAGGTACTCTAAAAGCAGAGGATGAAAACAGATTCGGTGTTTTATACAGTGACTTTGAAGATGATATGCTTATTACCGAAATTACTCTATTTGAAAAAGAAAAAGAGTGTTATAAAAAAGAACAAAGAAAAATCATTCAATATTATCACAGTATAGAAAAACTTCAAAAATTAACGAATATGAAATTAATCGATAAAATTCCTATTTCGTTGTATGAGAGTGGAGAGATAGAGAAGTGGATTTTGGTTTTTGAGAAGTAGTTATTTGGCTTTAAAACTCTCTTTGCTTACACAAAATTCAGTTACGAAACATTTTTCGCATTTCGGGTTTTTGGCAGTGCAGATATAGCGACCGAAAAGTACAAAAGCTTGATGAAGTTCGTTTAAGTCGGTTTTGAAGGCTTTTATTAAATCTTTTTCCGTTTCTATGACGTCTTTTGCGTCCGTTATACCCAGGCGATGTACCACTCTAAAAACATGGGTATCTACTGCCATTCTGTTTTCTCCGTTTAGTTCTATTAAAAATACGTTTGCAGTTTTATTGCCGACACCTGGAAGTTTTATAAGTTCTTTATATTCTCTAGGTATTGTTCCGTTGTAGTTTTCTTGAACCATTTTTGCCATAGCTACTAGATTTTTTGCTTTGTTGTTAAAAAAGTTACACGATTTTATAAGCTCTTTTATATCTTCAATATCGGCATAGGAGAGGCTTTTAATATTTGGATATTTTTTAAAAAGTTTAGGGGTTATTAAATTAACTCTTTTATCGGTACACTGGGCAGATAAAATAATAGCTACTAAAAGTTCGTAATCGTTTTTGTAGTTAAGTTCGGTTTTACTGCCTTTATAATGGGCTAAAAATCTTTTTTTTATTTCTTCTAGCTCTTTTGGCTTTCTTAAAACCATTTTTTTCCTTTTTCAAAAATTATATCAAAAAAACCTTGCATAATAACTCTTTAAATAAATGCTATAATAACGAATATTTTCTAAAAAAGGAGAAGTATGGCTGGACATAATAAATGGTCTAAAGTTAAACATATAAAAGCAAAAGAAGATGCAAAAAAAAGTAAAATTTTTACTAAACACGTTCGTGCTATTATGACTGCTGCTAGACAAGGTGGTGGTAATCCGGATAACAACCCGGCACTTCGTCTTGCAATTGATAGGGCAAAAGCGGACTCAATGCCTATGCAAAATATTCAAAGAGCTATAGATAAAGCTACAGGAAATTTAGACGGAGTTGTTTTAAGTGAAGTTACATATGAAGGATACGGACCGGGTGGTGTGGCTATAATGGTAGAGTGTTTGACTGATAACAAAAACAGAACCGTAGCGGAGATTCGCCACGCGTTTAAAAAAGCTGGAGGAAGCTTGGGTACTAGCGGAAGTGTTGCTTGGATGTTTGAGAAAAAAGGTATTATAGTAGTTACCAGAAGTAACAAAGATGATGAAGTGATGGAAAGTGCTATTGAAGCGGGAGCTGAAGATATTAAAGAGATGGATGAGGTTCTTGTTATAGAAACGGCTCCGGAGGATTTTAATGCGGTTCTTGAAGTGGTAAACGCAATTGATGGAATAGAAATTCTTGAGAGTAATATTCAGTTAACTGCTACAAATTTAAGTGAAGTTGATGATGAAACTGCTGAAAAAGTAGAAAGACTTATTGAAGTTTTAGAAGAACTTGATGATGTTCAAAACGTAATTCACAATATGGCTTAATGTAATATTTATGTTAGGTTTATACAATTAGAAAAAAAGGAGATTTTATGAAAAAGATTTTAGTAGGAAGTTTATTGGCTGTGGGTAGTTTATTTGCATTTCCGGGAATGGCCGGTGGAAGTATGCACGGGGGGAGTACGGCTTTAGTAGGAAAGCCTTTACCTGGACTTAAAGATGATACGGTACTTGCAAAAGTAAACGGAAAGCCGATTAGAGTAAAAGATATAAACGCTTATCTTCAAGGAATTACGGGAGATAATAGAATAAGACTTCAAGACCTTCCGGCTCAACACGTAAAACAGTTTGTAAAACAATATATCGAGCTTATGGAAATTTATAATTCTAAAGCGAAAAAAATTACAAACACGCCTCAATACAAAGCTGCGGCTATGAAACTTGCGGTTGGAATTTGGCAAAGAAACGAATTTCAGAATATAAAAGTTTCCGATAAAGAGGCAAAAGAGTTTTATGAAAAAAATAAAGATTTATTTAAAACTACACCTAAAGTAAAAGTTAGACATATTTTAGTAAAAAACGAAAAAGAGGCTGAAAAATTAATTAATGAATTAAAAGGTCTAAAAGGTAAAGCACTTGAAAATAAATTTGCAGAACTTGCAAAAAAATATTCTCAAGGACCTAGTAAAATTCAAGGTGGAGAGCTTGGCTGGATAGATCCGAATCAAATGGTACCTCCTTTTGCAAAAGCTGTTGAATCTATGAAACCAGGAGAAATTACTTTAAAACCGGTAAAAACAAGATTCGGTTATCACGTAATTTTAGTTGAAGCTAAAAACGACAAAAACTATATTCCGTTTAATGCGGTAAAAGCTAAAATAGTTGAATATCTAAAAGCTAAAAAACTTGAAAAGAAACTTCAAAAAATTAAAAAATCTTATAAAGTGGAATATACAATTCCTAAATCAAAATAAAAGGAGGAAAGATGTTTGATTTTGTAAAACCTGGGGTATTAACCGGAAGTGAAGCTGCAAAAGTGATGGATGTTTGTAAAGAGAAAGGTTTTGCACTTCCGGCAATTAATGTAGTAGGGACAAATTCTGTAAATGCGGTAATGGAAGCTGCAAGAGAGGTAAATCTTCCTATTATCGTTCAGTTTAGTAACGGGGGAGCTCATTTCTGGGCTGGAAAAGGGCTTGATAATGAAGGAGAAAAGGCTGCAATTTTGGGTGCGATAGCAGGTGCTAAACATATCCATACATTAGCAGAGGCTTATGGAGTGCCGGTAATTTTACATACGGACCACGCGGCAAGAAAACTACTGCCTTGGATTGATGGGCTTTTAGAAGCAAACGAAAAACATTATGAAAAATACGGAAGACCTCTTTTTAGTTCTCATATGCTTGATTTAAGTGAAGAACCTCTTGAAGAGAATGTGGCAACTTGCAAAGAGTATTTAAAAAGAATGAGTAAAATTGATTTGCTTCTTGAAATTGAACTTGGAGTAACCGGTGGGGAAGAGGACGGAGTTGATAACACCGGAATTGATAACGCAAAACTTTACACTCAACCGGAAGATGTTGCTTATGCTTATAAAGAGTTAAGTGAAGTTAGTGATTTATTTACAATTGCTGCAAGCTTTGGAAATGTTCACGGAGTTTATAAACCGGGACACGTAAAACTTGAACCGATTATCCTTAAAAACTCACAAGAGTATGTAAGAGAAAAATTTAATTTAAAAGATGAAAAGCCTATTAGATTCGTATTCCACGGAGGAAGTGGAAGCGAGCTTAGCAAGATTCACGAAGCTATTGATTATGGTGTGGTTAAAATGAATATCGATACGGATACTCAATGGGCGTTTTGGAGTGGAGTAAAAGGTTATATTGAAAAATATCACGACTATTTACAAAGCCAAATTGGTAATCCGGAGGGTGAAGATAAACCGAATAAAAAATACTATGACCCAAGAAAATGGTTAAGAGAGGGTGAAAAGAGTATGAAAGCAAGAGTAATTGAAGCATATAAAGACCTTAGAGCTATCAAGTGATTTATGAGTATATAAAAGAGGGGTTAAAAAGCTCTTCTTTTTTTCTTCTGCCTTTTCCTACAGGAAGTGGTAAAACTTATGCCGTTAAGAAATTTATCAATTCCACTTCAAAAAAAGTTTTATTCGTAACTCATTTACATCATCTTTTAGAAGACGTTTACAAAGATGTTAAAAATAAAAAAGTACTTTATTTAAAAAGTGACGTCCAAAGCGTTCTTGACGTTATAGATGAAAAATTTGAATTTGTAAACAGATATGAAGAGTTTAAAAACATTAAAAAATATTCCAAAATAAGGGGCGATTTATATGATATTTTAAAAGATGACGTAAGTAAGTTGAAATTTAGGATTTTAAGCGACTCAAAAAGACTTCTCTCAAAAGATTTGACAAAACTTTTAAACGATGCTAAAAAGCTTTTTCCTTCAGTTGAAATTGAAAAATACGATGTAGTAATTACCACCACCCAAAAACTTGCCAGAGGGTTTTTTAATTTTGAAAATAAAACGTTTAAGAGTGTCTTTAAAGACGGTGTTTTGTTTATTGACGAGTTTGACGCCCAAAAAGAAGTCTTAACGGATGTTTTTTGTGATTTAAAGGATATTGAGATAATTGATTTGTTTTTAAGAATATATTTTGGCATTAATCAAAAAGAGTTTATTAAAAGATATAACCCTTCCAAAGAGCTTCGTTTAAAATTTAAAACCCTTTATAAAAAAGGGATTGACAGGTTTTATAGGGTCGATACTGTAGATAATTTTTACACTTTTGCTATGGACAGTTTTAACGGTGTTATGGAAAGTGGAGATTTTATTGATAAAGAGCTTTTTGATGAAATTAAAAGTACTTTGAATTGGTTTTTCTCTTTTTCTAAAAGATATATTAATGAAATTGATGAATATTTAAGATACGTTTTGGCTAAAAACAGGGATGAGTTTTATTCATATGCTTTAAAGAAAATTCTTTATCAGGATTTTGAGTTAGGGTCTTTAAAGGATGATTTTTATTCTAAAGGTTTTAGTTTGATAAACATTTCAAGAGAGGTTGATTCTGAAATAGAGAGTTTTAAGTGTTATGATGTTTTTATAACGCCGGAAGGTTTTTTAAAGAGTTTAAATGAATCTATGCAGATAGTCGGCATTTCTGCAACTTCCGAAATAGAAACGGTGATAGGTAATTTTGACTTAGATTATTTGGAAGTTGATAAGTTTGAAGTGCCTTTAAAAGAACTTGAGGATAGAGAGATAATTTCTAAAGTGTTTGATGGTGATTTGCATAAATGTATAAGAGAGTGTTTTTTAGGGGATTTAAGTGCTTTAGAGATAATGAACTTTATAAAAAGGGTAAACGAGTATGCTTTGAGAAAATTTATTCATTTTTTTTACGCTTATAAGGAGTTTATGGATAATAACATTCATACCTTTTTGTATCTTGAGATGCCTTATTTAACCAATTATAAGAGCTTTTCAAAAGAGTTTAACGAACTGTTTACTCTTTTTTGTGCTGTTAATGGTTTTGAAAACTATGTAACCGAACTTAGGGATAAAAGAGAATTTAAAGCGGGTAAAAGAAGTTTTATCATAAGCAGTTATAAAAATATAGGGGTTGGGGTTAATCTTCAGTATGAATATAAAGGTTTTGTAAAAGATATAGACGCTATTTATCTTGGCGAAGTTACCAACTTAATTCCGGAAGATAAATTAAAATCCGTTTTTATTTTGTATTCTTTATACGTAAACGGGTATATAGGAAGTTTTAAAAAATATTTTTTAGAAATTGTAAACGGAAACTTTAGAGGGGTTAAAGGATTTTATGCTCAAACGGATGATTTTGTTGCAAATGTGGTTAGGGTGTTGATTCAGGCGGTAGGGAGGCTTTATAGGGCTAAAAACGATAAAATTTATGTTTATACGAATAAAGCAAACTCTGATATTATCGCTTCGTATGTCGGGGATGTTTATCTTCCAAAAGCTTTAAAGAGTTTGGTGGGAGTTGAGAGAGGCAGTGTAAAACCTTCTTTTGAAACTAGGATTAAGATTAAAAACTCTCATATAAAATCCAAATTTAGCTATTATAAAAAAGGGTTTGAAAATTCTAAGATAGTTTTACAGTATAAAAAATTGAGAGAAGAGATTTATAACTCTTTTTCACTGGATGAAGAAAAAGAGTTTAATGAGAAGTTTGAAAGGAAATATTTTTATAAACAAAAGGATGATTTTAATTATCTTGAAATATCTTTTGAGAAAAAAAGAGGTTTTAGTGAGTATAGAGAATTTGAGTTTGAGGGGGAATTTAAGAAGTTTGAGTGTAAAATAAAGGGAGAATATCTTCTTTTGCCTTATGCTTATGAGATTTTTAAAGGAGTTTTGGGAGAAAAGGTAGGAGCATATGTTTTTAATAACCATTTTTCTATAAAACTTGAAGAAGTGGAAGAGTTTGAGGTTTTTGATTTTAAGTTTAAGGATAATTATATAGATTTTAAAAACTATTCCGATTTTAATTTAAAAAGAGATATAATGCCTTTAATAGAAAAAGTAGCTTTGAAACTTAAAAGAGTAGGTGGTAAAAAGGCTTTTTTGATTAATGTTTTCGGAAAGGAAGGTAAGATTTACGAGGTTGGGGATGTGGTTGTTGTGCCTTATTTAATAAAAGGGGATAAAGTTAATATGAAAGTGAGGGAGTGGTTTGATTAATAAAATAGTTTTTAACTTAGAAAAAAAAGAGCTTTTTAAAAAGTATTATTACTATAAAATGCAAAAATCAAAAGAGAATTTTAAAAAGCTAAAAAAGATAAAAAAAGAGTTTTTTGAAGTAAGCGAAGATACTATTATAGTAGCTTCAAAAGAAAAATTAAATCTTTTAAAATTATCTTTTAAAGAGTTTAGTGAACTTTGTTTTGATTCTCTTTTTAACATTTATCTTAAATCGTTAAATCAGGAGAATGCTTTTTGTGGGTATAGTGACGGATATTATACTCATTTTTCCAAAAATATTTATTTAAAATTTTTTTCTTTAAAAGGGGCTTTAAATATAGTTGCTAAAAAAATTAAAAAGAAAAAATCTGCAAAATACGCAGCTAGAGATTCTTTATATGTTTGTGAAAATGGGGAATACTCTTTTGTGCCTAATAATAAGCAGGTTAAATATTTGGGGTTTTACGATAAGGATTATTCAAAGACAAAGCAGTTTCATTTGATGAGGTTTATTGAAAAAAGTGGAGTTTGGTTTGAAGAGATTGAGTTTAAGAAGTTTGTTTTCAGCAAGAAAGAAGGATTGGAAGATAAATTTAAAGACCTTGAAATAAAAGTTGTAAATTACACCAAAAATAGGGGTTATGAAAAAGAGCTGATAGAGATGATAGAAAAAACGGGAGCTAAAATCGTAAAAAATTCTAATTTAATTCTTACTATAACTCTTCCTAAAGAGAATTATTCTAAAAACGATCCTTATAAAAAAAAGGGTTTTCTTTCTCAAAACGTAACTATTAAAACTCCTATTAATAAAACTAGCGTTTCAGTTTTATTAAAAGAGCTTTTAATAAAAGAAGAAATAGAAAAAAAGCGGTTTTTAATTCCTAAACATCTGTTTGGTGGGTTTGAGTTTTATATTCCTTACAAAGAGAAACTTTATGGGATGAAAGTTTATAAAGATAAGTTTGAATTTATTATTAAAGATGATTATTATGATGCTTTGATGGTAATTAAATATAAAGATAATGTCAATGTAATAAAAACAACACCTTATAGGAAACTTCCCAAACGTTTAAAAGAAATTGACTCTCTTTTACAAAAGGGAATAAAGATAAGAAATAAAAGCTACTCTTATCTTTATGATGATTTGATAGGAATAAACTATTTTGAAGAAGAAAACAGACTATTATATTTTACAGGGCTTTTGCCAAATTCTTTACGCTCTACCTATAAAGGGCTTGTGATTAGAGAAATTGATGTAATTAAGGGCAGAGTTTTAAAAGAAGTACTTGAATCTATGGATGAATTTTTTGTAAATTTTAAAGAATTGACGGTTATGCCTTATTTTGCAAAATATATAAGGGAAAAGTATGAAATCCCCTATCGTGCCTTTTGAATTTAGAGGTAAATTTTTTCACGTTAAAAGAGATGATTTATTAAGACCTTTTGAGGGAAATAAGGCGAGAAAATTTTATTATTTTTTAAAAAACGATTTTCCGGGTATTAAAAGGGTCGTTTCTTTTGGGTCTAATCAGTCTAACGCTTTTGGAGCGTTAAGCAGGCTTTGTAAGTTAAAAGGGTGGGAATTTGTTTATTATACCTCTCATATACCTTCTTATTTAAAAGAAAATCCCCAGGGAAATTATCTTTTGGCTTTAAAAAATGAAGCGAAAGTTATAGAATGTGGACTTTATGGAGAAGAACTTAGAAGTTTTGTACTTGGTTTAAAAGATAAAAAGACTCTTGTGATAGAAGAGGGGGGAAGGGTTAAAGAAAGTGAAGAGGGAATAAAACTTTTGGCAGATGAGATAAATGACTATGCCAAAAAGCATAACTTAAAAGTTTTTTTACCGAGTGGTACCGGTACAACTGCCTATTTTCTTTCAAAACATCTTGATGTTGAGGTAATAACGACTCCGTGTGTTGGGGATGAAAATTATTTAAAAAAACAGTTTGAGTGGCTGGGTGGTGGAAAAATCCCTACTGTTTTACCTCCTAGAAGGAAATATCATTTCGGAAAACTTTATTTGGAGTTATATAAAATATGGAAAGAGTTAAAAGAGAGTGGAATTGAATTTGATTTATTATATGACCCTATAGGATGGGATACGATTTTAAGGCATAATCTTAAAGATATTTTGTATATTCATCAAGGTGGGATTATAGGGAATGAGAGTATGTTAAAAAGGTATGAAAGAAAATTCGAATTTGTGTAGATTTGAAGCATTATTTATAAAATTTTCTTATATTAATTGTAAATGAAAAGGCATTTTGATATTATTATAGTACATTTCAAAACGGAGGGTAGTATGGAATTTTATGTCACTGCTTCTATAGTGTTGCCTTGGATAGCGGCACTTATTATTTATTTAGCTAAAAATGACACTGTTACAAATGTATTGTCATTTTTGATGTTACCTATTTTAGGCTATTTTGCTTGGGAGGTTTATTTTAGTAATACTTTACCTATGTTAATCGAGACTCCTAAATGGGTGGGTAGTTTAATTACTATTTACGATTTCGGTTTACTTGGTTATTTTTTATATCAAGGTATGAAAAACAGAAGTATTTTGGTTTCAGCTTTAGCTATTTTGCAATTGGCTCTTTTAGTTATTGTGGTATTGATGATTCAACATTCTGATACTGCTGATATTTATGTAGATAAATTAACTGCTTTTATGTATATGATTGTAGCGATTATTGGGGTTCCTATTGCGATTTTTGCTACTAAATATATGGAGTTTGATGAAAAAGGTAAACACAGTTTCGTGGCTATTTTAATTTGGTTTTTAGGTGTTATGAATTTTGCCGTAAGTGTAAATAACATAGAATGGTTTTTTGCACTGTTTGAAACGACTACTTTAGCTTCATTTGTTTTAATTAGATTTAGAATGGATAAAGAAGCCGTTAATAATGCCATTTTAGCTTTATGGATGAATCAAATAGGTGGTGTTGCTATTTTATTTGCTCTGTTAATGTTAATAAAAACTAGCGGAATGTATCATTTTACGGATTTATTAAGTGTTGATCCTAAAATGTTATCTTTAGCTGCTTTAGGGTTTTTAAGTTTAAGTGCTCTTGTTAAAGGTGCTCAAATGCCTTTTCATAAATGGCTTTTAGGAGCGATGGTTGCCCCTACGCCGGTTAGTGCGATACTTCACTCTGCTACAATGGTAAAAATAGCACCTTATTTACTTCTTAGAATTTCTCCTATTATTAAAGGTACGCTTTTAGCTAAACTTTTGATAATTACGACTGGATTTGTTTTCGTAGCAGCGGCGGTAATAGCTCTTACGCAAGATAATTTCAAAAAAATTCTTGCATATTCTACTATTTCGCTTTTAGGTCTTATGATGCTTGCAGCAGTTGTAGGTACGCCTATTGCTATTACTGCTAGTTTAATCTTAATTCTTTTCCACGCATTTGCAAAAGGTTTCTTATTCGTAGAAGCAGGTGTGCTTGAAAAAGTATTCCATGTAAAATATATTAAAGAGATGAGAAGACTTATAGAAAAAGCTCCTCTTACATTAATGTTTATTTTCTTTGGATTTTTAAATATGACTTTTGTACCTTTTGGTACTTTTATAGGTAAATGGTTGATGATAGAAGAGGTTAGTGGATTTTTATCTCATGGAAGTTATATACTTTTAATTCTTTATGTGGGTGCTGGAAGTGCGTTTTTAAGTGTTCTTTATATGAAAGTTCTTGGAATTAGCGTTAGAAAATCTCATGGTATAGAAAAGATAAAACTTACACCTCTTCCTTTAAGATTTAATTTTGTTTCGGTTTGGTATTATGCTTGGTTATTTGCTTTAACTATTTTTATTGCACCTTTTATTTCTACTCAATTAGTACCTATTGCAGGTGAGATCAGCGGTGGTTTGGTAAATATTCACGCTGACGGATTATCACTGATAATTAATCATTCGACTCTGTATTTTTGGCAGATTATGGGTGCTTTAGCTATTTTACTTTTAATTCATGCTTTACCGTTCTTTGTACATTTTAAAAATGTAGATACTGCTATGCCTTATAATTGTGGAGAAGCGTTTCCAAGACATATAGAAACTTATAATTTCGTATGTATTTCAAAATATGAAAGTTATATAATAGCTTTTAGTGTTGCTTTATTTATTATGGTATTAGTTCTTGGAGGAGGTTTATTATGAAATTCGAGACATTAATGTTTCTTTTAACTCTTTTTGCTCCTATTTTAGGAGGACTTGTATATGGAGTGGAAAGAATAGTAAAAGCAAGAATGCAAAGTAGGGTTGGTCCTCCTTTAATGCAACCTTTTTATGATTTTTTTAAGCTTATGGATAAACGTCCTTTAATGGTACATTCATTGCATGCTGTTATGGGAATTATGTATTTTATAGCGTGTTGGTTTTCTTTGTTGGTTTTATTTATGGGGAATGATTTATTAGTAGCTGTATTTTTTCACGTAATTGCCGTTTTAGCTTTAACAATAGGAGCGTTTAGCGTTAGAAGTTCTTATAGTGTAATTGGGGCTATGAGAGAACTTATGCATATGATAAGTTATGAACCTTTAATGGTTTTAATGGTTGTTGCTTTTTATGAAGTTGTCGGAAGTTTTAATTTAAAAGATATTTTAAATTATCAAGGAATTCCTCTTTTTGAAATTCCGGTGGTATTTATAGCTTTTGTTCTTGCTATTCCGATGATGTTACATAAATCTCCTTTTGACGTAGCCGAAGCTCATCAAGAAATTGTAGGAGGTCCTGAAATAGAATATAGTGGTCCTTTTTATGAAGCGTTATATACCGGTAAATGGATAGAGTATATTTATGTATTTTTCTTTGTATTTTTATTTGGAGGAAGTCATTATTGGTTAGGTGCATTGCTTGTAGTGTTGGTATTTTTATTTGTAAACGCACTTGATAACGCTAGTGCAAGACTTGATTTTAGAAGAATGGTAAAATTCTCATGGTTTGTACTTATACCGGTTTCAGCTCTTAATCTAATCTTTTTATCTTTATGGAGGTAGTTATGGGAATTTTTAGTAAATTTAGAAAAAAATCGCCTTGGATTTTACATTATAATACCGGTGGATGTAACGGATGTGATATAGAAATTTTATCCGCTCTTGCACCTAAATTCGATATAGAAAGATTCGGAATGTTAAATAGGGGGAATCCTAAACAGTCCGATATTTTACTTGTAACTGGACCGGTTACTAAAAGATGTAGGGATGTTTTAAGAAGACTTTATCTTGAAATGCCGGAACCTAAAGTGGTAGTGGCAATGGGAGCTTGTGCTCATGGCGGAGGAATATTTAGAGATTTTTATCACGTGGAAAACGGGGTTGATAATATAATCCCGGTTGATGTTTGGATTCCCGGATGTGCTCCAAGAGTTGAAGCTTTAATTGATGGTATGGTTGAAGCCGTTAAAATTTGGGAGAAAAAAACGAAAGAAAAAGAGTATATGAGAAATCATAGCGAAGAATTACTTAAAAAATTAGGAGCTAGAGATGATGATTAATCCTGAAGTTACGTTTTTTGAAGTAACGCTTGATAATGTAGTTGATTTAATTAAAAATTGGTATAACGAAGAGAAATATAATTATGTGACTGTAAATGCTACCGATAGTGGAAACGGCGTAACTATAGACTGGATATTTTCTAAATACTATGATAAAAATAAATTAGTGGTATTTAGAGCGGAAAATGTAGCGTACGATGCAAAAATCCCTTCTATTGTAAATGTTGTACCTAGTGCATGGATAGCGGAATGGGAGCTTGCGGATTTATTCGGACTTGATGTTGAAAACGCTGCAAAAGGAGTGTTTATAGAACCGGATGCTCCTCAAGCTCCATTAAGAAAAGGAGATAATAATGGGAAATAGAATAGTTGTACCTTTTGGGTCTCAACACGTGGCACTGCCGGAGCCAGTTAGTTTTTTGTTTGAGACTCAAAATGAAGTAATTACAGACGTACAAGTTAATATAGGATATGTACATAGAGGAATAGAAAAAGCGGCAATGACAAAATTCGAATTCACTCAATTACCTTATCTTGTAGCTAGAGTATGCGGTCTGTGTTCTATTACTCACGCCGGTGCTTATACTCACGGAATTGAAAAACTTTTGGGGATTGAAACAAATAAAAAAATAGATTACTTAAGAATGTTAGTAGTGGAGCTTGATAGAATTCATTCTCATATGTTGGCAAACGGTCATGTTGCAGAAGTAGTGGGTTATGAAAATCTATTTATGCAAACATTCAGATATAGAGAAGATGTAATGGATATTCTTGAGAGAATTACCGGGAATAGAGTTCAATATGATTATCAGGTAATCGGAGGAGTGGCTAGAGATTTTGATAAAGAGATAGAGGAATTCGCAAGAAAAAAACTTTTAAAACTTAAAGCGAATACTGAAAAATTGATGGAATTTTTTGAAAACGACTATACTTTCGGACTTAAAACTAAAGGAGTAGGTACTATCTCAAAAGAGATGGCGGCTAAATTTAATACGGCGGGACCTATAGCTAGAGCAAGCGGGCTTGAAACGGATGCTAGAGCCGAATATGATTATCTTCCTTTTGAAGAAGTTGGATATAAGCTTCAAACAAGAACAGAAGGGGATGTTTGGGCTAGAAATATGGTTAGATTTGATGAAATTATGAATTCAATTGAAATGTGTCTTAATATACTTGATGGAATTCCTGAAGGTGAACATAGAGTAAAAGTAAAAGGAAGACCGGATGGAGAAGTTTTTATAAGAGTGGAAGCTCCAAGGGGTGAATGTTTTTATTATTTAAAAGGTAATAAAACGAAAGTACTTGATAGGGTTAGAATTAGGGTACCGACGTATGCAAATATTCCGGTACTGAAAGAATTGTTTGTAGGTGAAAAATATTCAGACGCTCAGGCAATAGTATTAAGCTTTGATCCTTGTATGAGTTGTACGGCAAGATAAAGGAGAAAAAATGATTCAAATGTTTATAGAATCTCTTAAAAATTTGGTTTCAAAACCGGAAACAATTAAATACCCTTTTGCTCCTTCTCCTGAACCTAAAGGATATAGAGGGACTATTCTTTATAATGAAGAGCTTTGTATTTTTTGTGATAAATGTGAAAATATATGTCCTCCGGGGGCAATAAAATTTGAGGTTGTAGATATTGAAAGTGGCAAAAAGCAATATAATTACAACCCATATCTTTGTATCTATTGTGGGGCTTGTGTTGATGTTTGTCCTAAAGCTGATGAAGGATGTTTAATTCAAGCGGAAACAAGAACCCCGGTACTTGGAGAAAGTATTGTAAAGGATAAGAGACTAGGGTATTTTATAAATGAGATAGATAATCCTAAACTTGTAGAAAAAAAATGGCGTGAGCTTGAAATTAGAGCTGCTAAAAGCAGAGAAGATTTAGTAGCGTATAAAAAAGCTAAAAGAGCTGCAAAAAAAGCCGCTAAAGCGAAAGTTAGCGAATAATCTTCCATTTTTTTCTTTTTAGATGTATAATAACCTTATGAATTTATCATAAGGATTTAAAATGAAAATCGCATTTTTTGAAGTAAAGCTGGAAGAAAAAGAGTTTTTTCAAAAGCATTTAAAAGGGCTTGATTTAGAGCTTTTCTTCTTTTCTCATTCTTTATCTGAAAAAGATAAAGGAGACTTTGATGTTCTTTCTATTTTTATTCATTCTAAAATTACGGTTTCCGTTTTAGATAACTTTCCTAATTTAAAGTATATTCAAACTCGTTCCACCGGTTATGACCATATAGATTTGGTGGAGTGTTATAGAAGAGGTATTTTTGTAAGTAATGTAAGAGGATATGCCGGACCTGCCGTTGGCGAATTTGCTTTTGGTTTGTTGCTGGAAGCGTTAAGAAAAATTTTTGTAGCTATAAATAGATTAAAAGTTGGTAGTACCGATTATATGGATTTAAAAGGTAGAGAAATAAAAGGTAAAACAATAGGTATTTTAGGGTTAGGGCATATCGGTAAAAGCATTGCTAAGATAGCTAAGGGATTCGGAGCGAATGTGGTAGGTTTTGTAAGGGATGTGAGCAAATGTAAAGATGTGGAATGTTATGGTAATTTGGAAGAAGTTTTGAAAAAAAGCGATATTTTATTTATCGCACTTCCTTTAACTCCTAAAACTAAAAATTTAATTAATAAGTCAAATATAGATAAATTTAAAGGAGATATTATCATTAACCCGGCAAGAGCTGAAATTATAGAAGAAGATGTTTATGAGGATTTTAAAGGTATTATAGCCGCAGATGTATTGCCTAATTGGGAACTTGCAAAAAAAGATAATATTATAGCCACACCTCATATGGCTTATTATACGAAAGAAGCTCTTGATAGAATACTTCGAATCTCTCTTGATAATTTAAACGATTTTTTAAATCATAATAAACCTAGATTTTGCTTACAAGAAGTTTGTAAAATAGAATACAATTTTAAGGATGAAAAATGAAAAAATTGATATTTTTTCTTTTTAGTGTTTCTTTGTTTGCTTGTAGTTCCGATTGTTTAGTTTGTCATCCTAAACTTAAACCGCTTGAATACGACAAACACAATAAATACTATAAAGAACATCATTTTTTGATTACTTGTACAAAATGCCATCCTAATCATAATAATAAAGAAATGAGTGAGTGTGGGGCTGACTGCTTTGAATGTCATAGTAGACAAAAACTTATAAATACTCCTATTCCTCAACATCAAAGATTAAAAAACTGTACAAAATGTCATAAAGATAGTATTACCGATTTAATCCCGATGGATAGAAGTAATAAATTTTTAAATTTTCAAAAAAAATAGAAATTTTTCTGTTTTTTTCTTGACATTAAAAAAGTTTTTTCATATAATTTCACTACCACAACGACAGGTTGTGAAAGAAAAGATGACCCGTTAGCTCAGTCGGTAGAGCATCTGCCTTTTAAGCAGAGGGCCGTTGGTTCGAATCCAACACGGGTCACCATTTATCCGGCCCCTTCGTCTAGCGGTTAGGACACCGCCCTTTCACGGCGGCGACACGGGTTCGAGTCCCGTAGGGGTCACCACTTCAAAAGTCCTAATCCACTTATAAAATTTTGTTTGGTCGCTTAGCTCAGTTGGGAGAGCACCAGCCTTACAAGCTGGGGGTCGCAGGTTCGAGCCCTGCAGCGACCACCACTTACAATGTGAAGTTGGAGCCGTAGTTTAGCTGGTTAGAATGCCGGCCTGTCACGCCGGAGGTCGCGGGTTCGAGTCCCGTCGGCTCCGCCACACTTCAAAAACTCCTTAATTTCGGTATCTTTTGAATCTCAACGAGATAAGTTTCAATTGTTTTTGGCGGATTTTTGTCGGTAATTAAACTTAATCTTTGTTTTTTAATTTCTACTCTAAAACTCTATTTGTCTTTGGATTTCTTAACATTATTATAGTTGTTTTTTCTCATAATATCTCATAATATAGATATTAAGGTCAAATGCGTTTAAAAAAGATTTTGAATTTATTTGTAATCAGTTTATTTCAAGCTTGTTATTAACTAAATTACTATCTTCCAAAGAATAGCCAGTTACTCTTATCAGTTGCTATGTCGTAATTATCTGAAGAAATTTAATATCCTCTTCTTTTTCAATCAAATTACCGCTTATTGCCAGAAGGTCGGATTCATATTTTAAAGCCTTTTTCATTATCTTAGTATTCCCATGAGTATCTGTGATGTGTAAAATTTTTATTTTATTTCTTCATTTAACAACTTTGCTTCGAGGTAAACAACTTCTTTAAACAGAAGTCCTTATATTTGTTGTGACTCTTAAAGCAAATCCAAAAGGAGTGTTTAAAATTAAAATAGCTCTTTTATTTCCCGGATTTTTCTTAAGTTCGTTATAGATATTTAAAAGTTCTTCTTCGAAATTTTCTCCTATGTTTCTTTGAATAATACTAATTTCTTCTTTTATAGCTCCTTTTTCGTCTTTTGCTTCTTCGAGGCTCATAACTTTTCTGCACGTAACCCTTAAAAACTCTCCTACTTTTTCTACTTGTGCTTTTATCGCTATAGGTTCGTCAAGGTTAAATTCGTTTAATTTTTCCAGGTCTCTTTCAAATATCATAATATCTATTTTTCCGTGAAAGTCCATAAGAGTAGCTATGGCGAACTTATTTCCTTTTTTGGAGATTTTTATTTTCATACTGTCTATTTTTCCGACAAACAAAGCCTCTTGAGAGATAATTTCTTCTACATCGCTTGAGAGGTTGTATTTTAGCTGTTGAATTTTTTCTTTGTATGGGTCTAGAGGGTGGGCTGAAACGTAAAATCCTAAGGTTTGGTATTCGTATTCAAGTAAAGTTTTTATATCAAACTCTACACTGTTTGGGATGTTTAAGTGTTCATCTATTTCTTCTTCAGCCATATTAGCAAATAGAGAGTGTTCGTGGTTTATTGCGTTTTTTTTCTCTTCTACGCGTTTTTTAAATTCAAGTATCTCTTCCACGTGATTTAACATAGATTTTCTTGAGAGTCCGAAATCATCCATAGCACCGGATTTTATGAGTTGTTCTAGGACTTTTTTGTTTACTTTGCTCGTATCGACTTTTAATATAAAATCTTCCAAATTTTCATAAGGTCTATTGGCAACTATACTCTCAATTGCTTTTGCACCGACCCCTTTAATGGCACTAAGTCCAAAAAGAATCTTATTTTCAATCGGTGTAAATTCTGCGTTTGATTTATTTACGTTTGGTGGTAGTACTTCAATTCCTAAGACTTTTGCCTCTTCTATGTATTTTGCGATTTTATCGGTATTTTCCGCTTCGTATGTGAGAAGGGCACTTAAAAACTCCGTCGGGTAGTAGGTTTTTAGATATGCAGTTTGGTATGTAATCATTGCATATGCGGCGGAGTGGGATTTGTTAAATCCGTATCCGGCGAACTTTTCTATAAGTTCAAATAGGCTTTTAGCGTTTTCGTATGAAAAGCCTCTTTCTTTTGCACGGGTTGCGAACTCTTCTGCGTATTTTTTCATAAGGTCGACTTTTTTCTTACCCATAGCCCTACGGATAATATCCGCTTCTCCTAAGCTAAAGCCACCTATTGCCTGAACTATTTGCATAACCTGCTCTTGATAAACAATCACTCCGTAGGTCGATTCTAAGATAGGTTTTAATACTTCTTCAAATTCGTCAAAAAAATAGCTTATAGGCTTTCTTCCGTGTTTTCTTTCGATGTAATCGTCAAGCATTCCGGCATCCATAGGCCCTGGGCGATATAGGGCAAGCATAGCGATGATATCTTCAAAAGTGGTAGGTTTTAGGCGTTTTGCCAAGTCCTGCATACCGTCGGATTCTATTTGAAATAGTCCTAACGTATGTCCGGATTGAATAAGCTCAAATACTTTAGGGTCGTCAAGAGAGAGTAGGTCTATGTTTATTTCTTTGTTTTTGTTTGTTTTTATGTTTTTTACGGCTCTGTCTATTACGGTTAAGGTTTTTAATCCTAAGAAGTCGAATTTAATTAAATCCACTGGTTCTAAGTAGTTTAGAGAGTATTGAGTTACAATTGTGTCGTCTTTTTCGTCCTGCTTGTAAAGAGGGGATTTTTTCCAAAGCTCTTCATCGCTTATAACAACTCCAGCCGCGTGCATTCCGGTGTTTCTTTTAAGTCCTTCTAGGTGTTCTCCGAATGAATAGAGTCTGCTATAAAGAGGGTCTTTTTCTATAATTTCATTTATTTTAGGTTCTAGTTCTTTTGCTTTTTCAAGGGTTATACCTAGTTGGTCCGGGATTAGTTTTACGAATTTATCGGCTTCGCTGTAATCTATTCCGAAAATTCTGGCAACGTCTCTAAGTACACCTTTTGCAAGTAGAGAACCGAACGTAATAACTTGTGCTACGTTTACTTTTCCGTATTTTTCGCGAACATATTCTATAATCTCGCCCCGTCTTTCCTGACAAAAATCCATATCTATATCGGGCATACTTACTCTTTCTGGATTTAAGAATCTTTCAAATAAAAGCCCGTATTTTATAGGGTCTATGTTCGTTATTTGCAGTGAGTAAGCAACAAGTGCTCCAGCTGCACTACCACGCCCTGGACCTACTGGGATTTTGCGTTTTTTGGCTTCTCTTACAAAATCCCAAACAATCAGCATATATCCCGGGAATTTCATTCTTTTTATGATATCTATTTCATAGTCCAGTCTTTTTCTGTACTCTTCGTGTAGTTTTTCCGGTATGTATTTTAATCTCTCTTCAAGACCTTCTTTACATTTGTATTCAAAATACTCTACGTCGTTATCGATATCAAGTCCCTCTTTTTGGGCGTACTCTTTTGTAAACTTAAAAGTAGGAGGAGTAGGGTTTCCAAGAGGTATTTCAAGGTTTATGGATTCGGCCAGTTTATCTGTATTTTCTATAGCTTGTGGGAGGTCTTTGAATATTTCTTCAAACTCATCTTTGGTCTTGAAGTAGTTTTCTTTAACTACTGGTTTTCTATGAAGGTCGTCAAAGAGTTTATTGTTTTCTATACATTCAAGAGCGTCTTTGTAGATGTAATCGAGCTTGTTTAGAAAAAATATATTGGAAGAAGCAAGTAAAGGGGTGTTTGTTTCTTTTGATAGGGTTATTAAATCGTCTTGGATTAATTCTTCGTCTTCTGCGTCTCTTGTTATTTCAAGATAAATTTCGTTTAGATTTTCTTTGTAGATTTTTAAAATTTCTTTTGCCTTTTCATAACCTTCGGCACCTTTTAGGATGTTTTCTTCTTTAAAGATATTTAAATGAAATCCGACCTCACTATCAAGCATAGGAAGTATAAAGCAAAGTCCTTCTTTGTTTTTTATAATCTCTTCAAAAGGTAAGTAGGGTTTTTCTCCTCTCATATTGTAAAGGTAAGATATAGAACTTAGATACATTAAATTATCGTATCCGGTTTTGTTTTTGGCGATAATAATCAGTCTGTGGATGTGATTGTCTCTTATAATGCTTACTTCGCTTCCTATTATAGGTTTTATATCGTTTGCACGGCAGCTTTCATAAAATTCAATCGCACTGAACATATTGTCAAGTTCTGTTATTGCAAGTGCGTTAAATCCATACTCTTTTGCTTTTTTGATAAGGTCTTTTATTTTTATAGTGGAATGTAAAAGTGAATAGTCACTATGAATATGAAACGGTACCAATGGAAGCCTTTTTGTGAAATTTTATCAAAAGTTACAATATAAAAAAATATATTTTAAAGTTTAAGCCAAGGGAAAAATTAAACAAAATAAAGTATAATTTCATCAAAAAAGGCATTGTATGCAAGATAAAATTAGAAACTTTTCCATTATCGCCCATATAGACCACGGTAAATCTACATTGGCCGATAGACTTATAGAGTTTACGGGTGGAATAAGCGAGAGGGAAAAAGAAGACCAGCTTTTAGATTCTATGGATATAGAAAAAGAAAGAGGAATTACCATTAAAGCCCAAAGTGTAAGACTTGAATATAAAGACTATATTTTAAATTTAATCGATACTCCGGGACACGTCGACTTTTCTTATGAAGTTAGTAAATCTTTAAAAAGTAGTGAAGGGGCTTTGCTTGTAGTCGATGCCACGCAAGGAGTTGAAGCCCAAACACTTGCGAATGTTTATATGGCGATTGAGAATGATTTGGAAATAATTCCGGTAATTAATAAAATAGACCTTCCAAGTGCCGACCCGGCAAGAGTGGCAGAAGAAATTGAACAAACTATAGGAATTGATGCCAGTGAAGCAATTTTAGTAAGTGCCAAAACGGGAGAGGGGATAGAAGAGCTTTTAGATGCGATAATTGAGAAAATTCCGGCACCAAAAGGCGACCCTAAAGCTTCTACTAAGGCTTTAATTTATGACAGTTGGTTTGATAATTATTTAGGAGCCGTTTGTCTTGTTAGGGTGTTTGACGGAAGCATTAAAAAAAATCAAGAAGTACTTGTAATGGGTACGGGTAAAAAGCATAAAGTTTTAGACCTTTATTATCCTCATCCTATTAAAAAGTTAAAAACCGATGAAGTAAAAACCGGTGAAATTGGCGTTGTTGTAATGGGGCTTAAAAACGTTGCTGATATCAGGGTAGGTGATACGATTACCGATGCGAAAAATCCCGCCAAAGAACCTGCAGATGAATTTGAAGAAGCTAAAAGTTTCGTTTTTGCGGGGATTTATCCGATTGATACCGATAAATACGACGATTTAAGAGACGCACTTGAAAAACTAAAACTAAACGATGCATCCATTACATTTGAGCCTGAAACTTCTCAGGCTTTGGGATTCGGATTCAGGGTAGGGTTTTTAGGTATGCTTCATATGGAGGTTGTAAAAGAGAGGCTTGAAAGGGAATTTGGAATAGAACTCATCGCAACAGCTCCGAGCGTTACTTATAAAGTAAAACTAACTGATGGCGAAGAGATAGAAATTAGTAACCCTAGTGAACTTCCGCCGCCTAATAAAATAGACAAAATTTACGAACCTTATGTGAAAGCTACAATTTTGACTCCTAATGAATTTGTGGGGAATCTGATTCAGTTTTTAAACGAAAAAAGAGGAATTCAGACAAAAATGGAATATCTATCCCCGGAGAGGGTTTTACTAGAGTATGAGATTCCTTTAAATGAAATAGTGACCGATTTTTACGACAAACTCAAAACCCTTACAAAAGGTTACGCGAGTTTTGATTACGAGCCTATCGGTTACAGGGAAGGAGATTTGGTTAAAATGGATATAAGGGTTGCTGGTGAGCCCGTGGATGCTTTAAGCGTAATTGTTCCAAAAGACAAAGCCGAAAGAAGAGGACGTGAGCTTATCAAGGTTATGAAAGAGCTTATTCCAAGACAGCTTTTTGAAGTGGCTATTCAGGCAAGTATAGGGAATAAAATTATTGCCCGTGAAACGGTAAAAGCACTTAGAAAAGACGTAACGGCTAAATGTTACGGTGGGGATATAAGTAGGAAAAGAAAGCTTCTAGAAAAGCAAAAAAAAGGTAAAAAAAGAATGAAAGCCATCGGAAAGGTAAATATTCCTCAGGAAGCATTTTTGAGTGTGCTAAAGATTGACTGATGTATATTGTTTATATTGCAGCCGCAATTATTACGATTATCGGACTTAAATTTCTTTCCCCTTTTTTGATTTATCTGATTTTATCGCTGTTTTTAACGCTGTTAATTTATCCTTTTATATCTTTTTTGGAAAAAAGAAACATACCGTTAATTGCGGGTTATGTAATTTCCGCACTGCTTGTTGTTTTGGGCTTTGGCATTATGTTTATGGTTATAAATTCATCTTTAAGAGAGTTTTTACAAAATGCCTCTTTTTATCAGGAGAAATTTTTAGGGCTTATAGGTAAAGTGAACGGATTTTTAAAAAATTACGACTTAAAAATAGATTCCGATATGCTAAGCGGCGGTGAAATAATTGTTTTGGCAAAAATGTTTTTGGCAAAGGCTGGGAATGTTTTAAAGGGCTTTTTAATCGTATTTATCGGTGTTTCGTTTATGATATTTGAAGCCGGTAATTTCAATAAAAAACTCTCTTTAATTACTGCAAATAAAAAAATGTTTGAAACTTTTTTTAAAAACACTCAGAAATATTTTCTTATAAAAACATTTACTTCTTTACTTACCGGATTTTTAGTAACTTTAATGCTTTTGTATTTTAAAGTGCCTTATGCCTGGCTTTTAGGGATATTGGCTTTTATTTTTAATTTTATTCCGGTTGTCGGTTCTATTGTTGCAGCAATTCCGGGGGTTTTGATAGCATTTGTAACATATGACGTAAGTGTTTTTATATATGTGAGTATCGGTTATCTTATTATAAACAACGTAGTCTCAAACGTGATAGAACCTAAACTTATGGGTGAAGGACTTGGTCTTTCGCCCGCGGTTGTATTTTTTTCGCTTCTTTTATGGGGATGGGTTTTTGGTATTGTAGGAACGTTTTTAGCGGTTCCTCTAACAATGACGCTTAAACTGGCTCTTATGAGCTATGAAAAAACGAAATGGCTTGGTATTTTGCTTTCTAAATAATTTGGAAATTAAGCCCCGCAGGCTGCGGGACCGCCTTTCCAGTATTTTTTTTCAAGTTCTAAAAATCTGTTTCTCTCATCTTCAGTCATAATTCTTTCGTTGTATTCGAACTTTAATCCCATATTTTTAAGAGGTGTTTTTACGGAATTGATTAACTGCTCTTTAATAGGAATGTTCGCAAAAGGCCAAACGAAAGTAGCCTTTATGGTGTCTCCTTCAAAGTCTATATCTTGAAGGATTCCCAGATTTGTAAGGCTTGTGGCAATAGCTGGATGTTGAATACTCTCTATTGTTTTTACTATTTCAAAAAAGTTCATTTTAAACCTTTATTTTAAATTTAAAAAATCTTTAATTTCGTCAACTTTGTTTAGTTTTTCCCAGCTAAACTCTTCTCTTCCGAAATGTCCGTAAGCTGCGGTGTTTTTGTATATAGGTTTTAATAAATCAAGTGAGTCGATAATACCTTTTGGTGTTAAATCAAACACTTTTTTAACGGCTTCTTCTATTTTTGTTTCGTCAACTTTAGCAGTTCCGTGAGAGTCTACATAAATGCTTACCGGCTCAACTACTCCTATAGCGTATGCTATTTGAACAGTAATTTTTTCAGCCGCTCCTGCGGCTACTAGGTTTTTGGCAACCCATCTTGCGGCATATGCTCCACTTCTGTCAACTTTTGTAGGGTCTTTACCACTAAACGCTCCACCACCGTGAGGTGCCGCACCACCGTAAGTATCTACGATAATTTTTCTACCGGTAAGTCCGGCGTCTCCTTGAGGACCACCGATTACGAATTTTCCGGTAGGGTTTATAAAATATTCTACGTTTTTACTTAGCATATTAGTCGGAATTACTTTTTTAATCACTTCTTCAATTACGGCTTCTTTGATTTCGGAATAGTTAATATCGGGTTCGTGTTGTGTTGAAACTACTACCTTTTCTACGCTTACCGGTTTTCCGTCTACGTATTTAATGCTAACTTGAGCTTTTCCGTCCGGTCTTAGCCATGGGATTATCGCTTCTTTTCTTGCAACCGATAATCTTTTTGTAAGTTTATGTGCAAGTATTATAGGAATCGGCATAAGTTCCGGTGTTTCGCTGCAAGCATATCCAAACATCATACCCTGGTCTCCGGCTCCTATAACTTCTCCTTTTTCAACCCCTTGACGGATATCCGGGCTTTGTTCTCCGATTCCGTTTAATACACCTGCGGTTCTGTAATCAAACCCGTATCTTGCGTCCGTATAACCTATTTTTCTTATTACTTCTCTTGCGATTTCTTGCATAGGAGCGTAAGTTGTTGTTTTAAGTTCTCCTGCAATAATACAAAATCCGTTACTCAGAAGTGTTTCACAGGCAACTTTTGCATTTTTGTCTCTTTCTATGATATAATCAAGAATAGCATCACTTATTTGGTCGGCCATTTTATCTGGATGACCTTCTGTTACGCTTTCACTACTAAAAAGATATTCTCTCATTAAATCTCCTTAAGGAATTTTTGTAAAAGTATAGCATAAAAAAATTTGATATAATCAAATTAAAAAAAAAGGTTTTTTGATGAAAATTTTATTGGTTGAAGATGATGAATTTATTGGAGAAAGCATAAAAGATTATCTTGAGTTTCAAAATAATAGGGTTGATTATTTTTCATCGCCTTTAAAAGCTTTAGAAGAGATTTATCCGGGAAATTACGATATTTATTTGCTTGATTTGAATATGCCGCAGATGAGTGGATATGAGCTTTATGAAGAGCTTAAAAAATATGCAAGTGATATTCCGGTTATTTTTATTACGGCTTATTCGGATATAGAGCATATAGAAAAAGCGTTTGAGCTTGGGGCTGCGGATTATGTAAAAAAACCTTTTGAGTTAAAAGAGCTTGAGTTAAGGATAAAAAGGCTTGTTTTTAAAAAAACAAACAGAGTTCAGATTACTGAAAATTACAGCTTTGACGTTAAAAACTTAAAGCTTTTTTATAAAGACGAAGAGGTCGAATTAACGCCTAATGAAAAATATTTTCTGGAGATTTTAGTAAAAAATATAGGTCAAGTTGTTAATATGGAGACGCTTAAAGATTATATTTGGGAAGAGAAAAGTGTTTGCGATAACACTCTTAGGACTCAAGTTAAGAAATTAAGAGCAAAATTAAAAGAAAATTTCATTAAGAATGTAAGAGGAAGTGGGTATAAAATTGAGAAATACAAATGATTTTAAATTTGATATAACGGTTGCGTTTGTAATTTATGCATTTTTGATTGTAATGTCTTTAACTTATATAAGTATTTTCTTTTTTACTAAGATTGCAACCAAAGAGTTTCAGGAAAAGGTAAAAATAGCTGCTAATAACATTATTCATATATATAAAACCAAGGAAAATATAGCAAAACAAAGCACTCTGGCTCTTTCTAATAGTGAGCTTATAAGTGGAAATTTAAAAATAGATTCTGATATTTTAGCCTCTATTTTTAAAATTTTTCTTTCTTCTAATATCGATTTTAAAAAAATTAAATATCTCAACAGATATGGGAAAGGTATAGTCTATTGTGAAAAGAAGAGAAATAGGATTTTTTGTGATGGGAGTGATAATAAGAGTTTTGTTTATAAAAATTTGAGATTTGAAGATTCTTTATTAACGGAAGAGAAGTTTATTGATGATTATATAGAGTATAAAGTTATTTCTCCTTTAAAAAACGCAAAAGGATATATTGTTTTGGAGTCGATTTTCAGCTCTTTATTTAATGCTTCTAATAATTTTTATAATTTAATTGTAATAGATAAAAAAGGAAAAGTTGTTTATAGTAGCCTTTTTAAGGCGACTAATCTTTACGATATTTTTAGTTATTTGTTGGCGGATAATATAAAAAAAGCGAATAATGAGTTTGTAACGGACGATATTTATGTTGTAAATTTAAATGACAAATATAAACTTATTTTTGTGCAGAATAAAAAAATTTTAAATCAAACAAACTCTATCTCTCAAAAACTTGCGATGATTATGATTGCTATTGCGTTTTTACTTGCCATTCCTCTTGGAGTGTTTTTCTCTAAACCTTTATATAATTTTTATAAAGAACTTGATAAAAGAGTTCAAGAAGAGATTAAAAAAGTTCAGGAAAAAGATAGACTTTTAATGCATCAAAGTAAACTTGCAGCCTTTGGGGAGATGCTTGGTAATATCGCACATCAGTGGAGGCATCCTTTAACACGGCTTTCATTGTTATTACAAAATCTTGAAATGGCTTATAATTGCGGCAAACTTGATAAAGATTATTTTGAGAAGATAAAAATAAAAGCAAAAGAACAGATTGATTATATGTCTCAAACAATAGACGATTTTATCAACTTTTTTAAAAAAGATACTCAAAAAGAGGAGTTTTGTCCTTATGAGATTATAAAACACGCAATAGAACTTATGGAAGGAAGAATTAAGCAAAACAGAGTGGATGTAAAAATTGAGGTAATAAAAAAAGAGAAAATTTACGGCTATAAGGGAGAGTTTTCGCAGGTTATTTTAAATATTATAAACAATGCGATTGACGCTTTTAACGAAAAAAATATTCAAGATAAAAAAATTGTAATAAGAATTAACAATAAAAAAATAGAAATTGAAGATAACGCAGGAGGAGTGCCTAAAGAGATTCAAGATAAAATATTTGAACCTTATTTTACGACTAAGTTTCAATCTCAAGGTACCGGAATAGGGCTTTATATGAGCAAGGTTATTATAACCCAACATTTTGACGGTAAATTATATACCTATAATTCTAAAAACGGAGCTGTATTTGTAATAGAAGTATAAAAAGCACTTTTTTAGCACTTTAAATAATTATAATTGCATTAAAATATTAAAAAGGCTAATGTATGAAAAAGGCGACTTTAGGAGCACTGATAGCAGGAGCCGTAATAGGGCTTGGAATTTCATATGTAACAGCGGTACTTGTAGATGTAACGGGAAAACCGGAGTTTTGTGCCAGTTGTCATACTATGAAACCGATGGTTGAGAGTTTTCATAATAGTGTGCACGGAGGAAATAATCCTCAAGGATTTGCAGTACACCATTGTACCGATTGTCACTTACCTAAAAAATCTTTAATGGGATATTTGGTTGCTAAAGGTATAACCGGGACTCAAGATGTTTTAGCGGAATTCGGATTAATTAAAAAGGTTGATTTTAAAGAAAATTATTGGGAAATGAAACATTACGTATATGATAGTGCTTGTTTGCAATGCCATCATATGGTAAAAGAACCGGAAAAAGCTCTTAGTATGAGTGAATCTAGTAGATTTGCACATAAGTATTATTGGACACAAAAGAAAAAAGGAGCCGATATTAGTTGTGTAAGTTGTCATAACGATTATACTATGCCTCATTTTGCTCATCCGGGACTCCGTGATAAATTAATAGAAGAGTGATTTTTTCTTCTTTCTTCTTTAATCTTCTTAAAAAATGACTACTTTAATAGTAAAATTTGTTAAAATACCTTAAAAAAGGTTTGTTATGAAAAAGTTATTTTTAGCAGTGTTGTTGGTTGTTAATTTATTTGCTCTGGATTGGAGCGGAAAAATTAATTGGGCTATGAGTTTTGATTTTGCTAAAAACCTTGCGAAATCTCAGCATAAATTAATTATGGTTGATATCGGTCTTACTACGTGTCCTCCTTGTAAATACTTGGCACAGCACGTATATACGGATAAAGATGTTTCTTCTTATATAAATTCTCATTTTGTTTCGTTGTTTTATTTAGCTGATAAAGATTATTTACCGCCGATTATTCAGAATTATTTCACAGGTACAACTCCTACTGTTTTATTTTTAAAACCGAACGGAGAACTTGTTTATTCTATGATAGGAGCTAGACCTCCTAAAGTATTTTTGCAAATTCTGAAAAATGTAAATAAAGGTGTAAAATGATAAAAAAAATACTTAACGTGAGTTTTTCTTTGCAAACAACGGTGGTATTGGCATTGTTTTTTTTAATTGCTCAAGCTTATGCAACATTTTTTCCTAAAATGGAAATAGCTTGGGATATTGTTTATGGTAAATTTTGGTTTGAGCTTATTATGTGGCTTTTGGCTATTAATTTAATAGGGGTTTTAATTAAATATAAAACTTATAAAAAACCTCCCGTATTTATTCTTCATTTGGCAGTTTTAATTATTCTTTTGGGAGCTGCTATAACTAGATATTTTGGGTATGAAGGACAGTTATATTTAAGAAACGGGGAGACTAAGTGTGAAATTCTGGTAATAAAAGACAAGGCACATCCATCGGATGTTTATCAGAAAAAACTGGGCTTTTGTATTAAGCTTGATAAATTTGTAATGCATAAATACCCGGGAAGTATGATGCCTAGTAGCTATGATAGTTTTATAAGGGTAATTGATAACAATAAAAGTTTTAAATATCATATTTATATGAACCACATTTTGGTTTATAAAGGGTATAGATTTTATCAGGCTAGTTATTTTCCGGATGAGAGAGGGAGTATTTTATCTGTTAATCACGACCCTGGGATGTGGATAACTTATTTAGGGTATTTACTTTTAGCGATAGGGTTTTTCTGGAGTATGTTTTATAGAAAGAGCAATTTTATGAAAACGGTTAGAAATTTGAAAAAAAGTGGATTGTTTGCGTTTTTATTTGTGTTGATGTTGCCATCTTTTTCTAAGGCTATGGATTTGGCTACTTTTAAATCATCTTCTTTAAAAGTTAGTGACGAGTGGAGTAAAGTATTGGTTCAGAAAATGGGTAGAATTGAGCCTATGGATACTCTTGATTTGGATATAGTTCATAAACTTACTTTAAAATCAAAACTTCACGGATTAAACTATAATCAGATAGTAGTGGGGATTTTAACTTATCCGGAAGTTTTTGAGAAATTGCCTTTAATTTATGTAGGACATCCTAAAATTAGAAAAATTCTTGGAATAAAAGGAAAATATGCGTCTTTTGTAGATTTTTTAAATCCGGACGGTAGTTTTAAATTTGCAAAAGAAATTGAAAAAATCGACGCCATTCCGGATAAAGACAGAAACGTTTTACAAAGGGAATATTTAAAATTGGGAGAGAGATTTTTTATATATGAAACTGTTGAAGACGCTTCTATTTTTAATCTTTTTCCCACCCCGAAAGCTAAAATGATGAATTATAAATGGTTTAGCGTTTCCGATATTCAAAATTCTATAAAGATGGGAATTATGAGTCCTATGGATGCACAGTTTTATTATAATCTTTTTAAAGAGTTATATTTAGGGCTTAAAACGTTTGACGTTCAAAAAACAAAAGAGGCTAGAGAAAAAATTTATGAGCTTCAAAAAACATATTCGGGAGATATTATTCCTTCTTGGAATAAGATAGAGTGGGAAATTAAATACAATAGAATGCAGATTTTCCCTAAATTGATAGGAATATATACTCTTTTAGGTTTAGTTGCCATTATGCTTGGATTTATAGAAATTTTAAAACAGAAAAGATTTGTAAAAACGGAAAACGTAATTGTATTTTTAGGAGTTTTAGCTTTACTTATTCATACGGCAAATATGATTTTAAGATGGTATGTAGCAGGTCACGCTCCTTGGTCCGATGCTTATGAATCTATTATATTTATTGCTTGGGGTAGTGCTTTTGCTTCTTTAATTTTCTTTAGAAAATCTATGCTGGCACTTGGTGCTGGATTATTTGTAGCTGGTATGTTTATGATGGTAGCTCATTTAAACAATATCTCACCTCAAATTACGAATATGGTACCGGTACTTAAATCTTACTGGTTGTTAATTCATGTAGCCGTTATTACTTCAAGTTATGGATTTTTAAGTGTAGGTAGTATGCTTGGATTTTTAAATTTAATTCTTTTTGTTTTAAGAAATAAATATCCGCTTGATGTTCAAATTAAACAATTAAACAATATTATTTATATAGCACTTTATATAGGACTTGCACTTTTAAGTATAGGTACGTTTTTAGGTGGTATTTGGGCAAATGAGAGTTGGGGGAGATATTGGTCATGGGACCCTAAAGAGACTTGGAGTTTAATTTCTATGATAGTTTACGCTCTTGTGATTCATACTAAAATGATTCCTCAAATGAGAGGGCAGTTTATATTTGCACTTTTGAGCTTTTTAAGTTTCTTTTTTATTTTAATGACATATTTCGGGGTAAATTTCTATATTGCTCAAGGGCTTCATAGTTATGGACAAGGTGTTGCTGAGGGATATGGATGGATTAGGATTGTTTTTGCTGGAATGGGAGCTTGGATAGCGGTTGTGTTTGTATCTCTTTTTATTTCTATAATTAAAAACACAAAAGACCCTATGAGTGTTGCTAAAATTAATGAATCAAATGAGTATCATCCGGAATATAAGGATAAATGATGTATTTTATTATTAGTTTTAATTACAGAAATTCGGATGTTGTTTTAAGAAGTAAACTTGCTAAGCTTCAGTTGGAAGATTTTAAAGACTTTAAAGAAGTCTTTTTGCTTTCTACTTGTAATAGAATTGAAATTATTTTTAATAAAAAATGGGATTTAACAGAACTTTATGATAGGGTGTTTAAAAAAGTGATCACTCCAGAAGAACTTGTTAAAGCTGAAGTTTTTGAAGAAAAAGAAGCAGTAGAACATATATTTAAAGTAGCTGCTAGTCTTGATTCTATGGTTGTCGGTGAAACTCAAATTACTGGTCAGCTTAAAGAGGCTTTTTATGAAGCTTATGAAAAACATTTTATAGGTCAGGATTTAACAAGGCTTATCCATTTTTCTTTCAAATGTGCTAAGAAAGTAAGAAATCAGACTCAAATTTCAAGTGAGCCAGTTAGTGTTGCTAGTATTGCAGTAAGAAGAGCTAAAGAAGAGTTAAGTGATTTGAGTGGATACAGTGCCGTAGTGGTTGGGGTTGGAGATACTGCAAGAATTGTTTGTAAAAATTTAATAAAAGAAGGTGTTAATATTGTTTTGGTTAATAGAACTGTTGAGAATGCCTTTGCGTTAAAAGAAGAACTTGGAGATGATGTGAATATAGATATACATTCTTTAGAAAAACTTCCGAAACTTATTAATAATTATAGACTTTTGTTTTCTGCTACAGCTTCAAATTGTCCTATTATTAGAAGAGAACATATAAAAGAGACCTCTTTTAAGAGATTATGGTTTGATTTGGCTATTCCTAATGATATTGAAGAGATTGGATGTGATAATATTAAAGTTGTAAAAGTTGATGATTTAAAAGAAATTAGTCAAAGAAATCTTCAAAAAAGACAAAAAGAGCTTCAAAATGCAAACGATTTAATTAAAAAGTGTGTTGATGAGTTTGAAAAATATCTTCAATCCGTTTCTATTGATCCGGTAATTAAATTTTTACAAGAAAAGGCAAAAGAGTGCTCAAGGTCTGCTTTGGATAATGCTATTAAGAAAAAGTATCTGCCAAAAGAGATGGAAAATGAGGTTGAGAAAATTTTACACAATGCATTTAAAAGATTTTTACACAATCCAAACATTACATTAAGAAAAATGGCGGACAGTGCTGAAGTAGATGTTTTGGTATCTGCTGTTAAAAGACTTTTTGGAATGAACAGTGAAAGTTTAGATATGAATAAGTGTGAATACCATATGGAAAAAGGAATTTTTAAATAAGGAGAAAAAAAATGATTTTTATTGATGCTTGTTTTGGGAAAGAGACCCCTTATACGCCGGTTTGGATGATGAGACAAGCCGGAAGATATTTACCGGAATATATGGAAGTTAGACAAAAAATCGGTAATTTTTTGGATATGACGAAAAATCCGGAAGTTGTAGCAGAAGTTACGCTTCAGCCTATAGATATTTTAGATGTGGATGCTGCTATACTTTTTAGCGATATTTTAAATTTACCTATGGAAATGGGACTTCCTCTTAAATTTGAAAAAGGTATAGGTCCTATTTTCGATAAAACTATAAAAAACGAAGAAGATATAGAAAAATTAGACTCTAGTGCAGATGAGAAGCTGGAATATGTTTATAAAGGGGTTAAGCTTATAAGAGAGCGTTTAGCTGAAGATAAGGCCTTAATAGGATTTGCTGGAAGTCCTTGGACTATTGCTACTTATATGGTAGAAGGAAGAGGTTCTAAACAATATGCGAAAATAAAAAAAATGGTATATTCAAATCCTATGATGTTACATAGACTTTTGGCTTTTAATACAAAAGAGACTATTGAGTATCTTTCAAAACAGATTGAAGCCGGGGCAAATGCCGTTATGATATTTGATAGTTGGGGAGGAGCTTTAGAAAAAGATAAATTTTTTGAGTTTTCTTGGAATTATATGAAAACTATAGCAAAAGAGTTAAAAGCCAAATATCCTCATATTCCGGTTATCGGTTTTTCAAAAGGGGTAGGGCTTTATATGAGTGAAATGGACGGAGAGTTTGACGTAATAGGTATAGACTGGAATACTCCTATGGATTATGCCTTAGGGATTTTTAAAGATAATTATACCCTTCAAGGAAATATGGACCCTACAAGGCTTTATAGTAAAAGTGCCACTCGCGAAACAGTTAAGAAGATAGCTGCTATTATGAAGGGACATAGACATATATTCAATTTAGGGCACGGGATTTTACCGGATGTACCGGTTGAAAATGCCAAATATTTTGTAGATTTATGTAAAGAGATTACAAAAAGGTAGAAAGATGAATTTAAGAAGACTTAGATTAAACGAAAATATCAGGGATTTGGTAAGAGAGACTTATGTAACGAAAAAAGACCTTATTATGCCTATTTTTATAAAAGAGGGTCTAAAAGGAAAAAACGAAGTAAAATCAATGCCGGGTATTTTTCAGTTTGGCGAAGAAGAGTTTTTGGATGAAATTGCAGAGTGTATAGATTTGGGAATTAAAGCCGTAATTTTGTTTGGAATTCCTAAGTTAAAAGATAGTTGTGGAAGTGACGCGTTGGATGAAGAGGGCTTGATTGCCAGAAGTGTAAGAAAAGCTAAAGAGACTTTTAAAGATAAAATAGCTATTATTACGGATTTATGTTTTTGTGAATTTACGGACCACGGCCATTGTGGAATTATAAATCCTCATTTAAAAACGGTAGATAACAAAGCCACTCTTGAAATTAGTGCTAAGCAAGCACTTATTCACGCTAGTGCCGGAGCTGATATGATAGCACCTAGTGGAATGATGGATAATATTGTAAAAACTTTAAGAGAAGCTTTAGATGATAACGGATACTCTCATATTCCTATTATGAGTTATTCTACAAAGTTTGCAAGTGCGTTTTACGGGCCTTTTAGAGATGCTGCGGAGAGTGCCCCGGTTGATAACGAATATGTTCCTAAAAACAGAAAAACTTATCAAATGGATGTAGCTAATTCTCGTGAGGCTTTGCTTGAGAGTATAATAGATGAAGTAGAAGGTGCGGATATTTTGATGGTAAAACCGGCACTTAGCTTTATGGATATAATTAAAACGATAAAAGAAAACACCCTAAAACCTCTTTGCGTTTATAACGTAAGTGGAGAGTATTCAATGGTAAAGGCTGCAGCTCTTAACGGATGGGTTGATTATGAGGCTTTGATGATGGAAATACTTACTTCATTTAAAAGAGCCGGTGCTGATATGATTATAAGTTATCACAGTAAAGATGCGGCGAAACTTTTATAATTTGGTAAAATTAATATAAAAAAGGATGTAAATGAAACTTACAATTGCAACTCGTGGAAGTAAACTTGCTTTATGGCAGGCTGAATGGGTAAAAGAGAGACTTGAAAAACTTGGTCACGAAGTGGATTTAAAAATAGTAACCACCACAGGGGATAAAATTTTGGATAAGCCTTTGGCTCAAATCGGTGGTAAAGGACTTTTTATTAAAGAAGTTGAAGAGGCTTTATTAAAAGGAGAAGCTCAAATAGCCGTTCATTCGTTAAAAGACTTTCCGACTCAGTATGACGAAGAACACTTCACTCTAGCGGCGATTCCTAAGAGAGAGTCTGTTGAAGATGTGTTTTTATCCGAAAACTATGAAACACTTGCGGAACTTCCTCATAACGCAGTGATAGGGACTAGTTCTATTAGACGTGCTATGCAACTTAAGGCTTTTAGGGATGATTTGGTAATTACGGATTTAAGAGGAAATGTTGATACTAGAATCAATAAATTAAAAGACGGAAAATATGACGCTATTATTTTGGCTTATGCCGGGGTTAAGAGACTGGGACTTTTAAAAGAAGTTAAATACTTTGAAGTGCTTGATACCGATATTATGGTACCGGCTATGGGACAAGGTGCTCTTGGAATTGAAACTATAAATGATGAAGAAGTTATTAATGCGGTAAAACCTTTAAATGATTTAAGGACACAAATTGCAGTAACGATAGAGAGAGATTTTGTGGATACTTTAAATCTTGGATGTCACGCTCCGGTTGGAGTTCATGCTAAATTAATGGTGGATGATTCCATTAAGATTAAGGCGGTTTTATTAAAAGATGATAAAGTTGTAAAAAAAGAGATGGTTATTTCATTTGACGAATGGGAGAATGCCGGAAGAGAGTTTGCCAGAGAATTTATATAAAGGTTTAATATGGAAAAGATAGATTTTAAAAAGTTATCCAAATTTTCAAGACACGCACCAAGATATACAAGTTATCCGACCGCAGTTGAGTTTAGGGATTTAAAAGAGGAGGATATCTTACCATTTTTAAAAAGCGACAAACCTATTAGTTTGTATTTTCATTTGCCGTTTTGTAAAAGTGCTTGTTATTTTTGCGGATGTAATGTCGTTTATACTTCAAAAGAGGATAAAAGAAAAAGATATATTGAATATCTCAAAAAAGAACTAAACAATTTATCAAAACATCTGGATACTTCAAGAGTTGTAAGGCAGCTTCATTTCGGAGGGGGAACTCCTACTTTTTTTACTCCCGATGAACTTAAAGAGATTTATGAGCTTATTTACTCTTATTTTAAAAATTACGAAAAAGACGCAGAGATTAGTGTGGAAATCGACCCTAGGTTTTTTTCAAAAGAACATATGGCGGTTATGAAAGAGTTCGGGGTAAACCGTATAAGTTTCGGAGTTCAGGATTTTAATGAAAAGACTCAAAAAGCGGTTAATAGAATTCAGCCTTTTGATTTAACAAAAGAGGCTGTTGATATAGCAAGGGAAGCCGGGGTTGATTCTATAAATATAGATTTAATTTACGGTCTTCCTTATCAGAGTTTGGAGACTTTTAAAAAGACTCTTGATTTGGTTTTAAAACTTGACCCGGATAGACTTGCGGTATTTAATTACGCTCACGTTCCGTGGCTTAAAAAGGGTATGAGAAAGATTGATGAAACAACACTCCCAACTCCCGAAGAAAAACTTAAGATTTTTAAATACGTAATAGACTTTTTTGAAAGTAATGGTTACAAAATGATTGGAATGGACCATTTTGCAAAACCAAGTGATGAGCTTTTTAGGGCAATTGAAAAAGGTGAGCTTCACAGAAATTTTCAAGGATATACCACAAAAGGTGGGGCTGATTTAATAGGTATCGGTCTTACTTCCATTAGTGAAACCGAAGATGCTTATTTTCAAAATTACAAAGATTTAAAATCTTACGAAAAAGCGGTTGACGAAGGAAAAATACCGGTATTTAGAGGCGTTATATTAAGCGAAGAGGATAAAATCAGAAAATATATAATTATGGAAATGATGGCGAATTTTTCTTTTGATATAGAAAGATTTGAAAAGAAATTCGGAATTAATTTTTTTGAAAAATTTGAAAACGAAATAAAAGAACTTCAAGAATTTGTGGATGAGGGGCTGGTTGAAATCACTCCTAAAAAAATAAAAGTAAACAAAACCGGAAGTTTACTTATAAGAAACATTGTTTTAGCGTTTGATGAGTATTTCAAAAAAATGAAAAATCAAAAAGTTTTTTCTAAATCAGTATAAAGGCTAAAAAATGGTTATTTCAATAGGTAATTTACCTTTAAAAGAGATTAAGGCGGATTTATTTTTACATCCGGTTAAATATAAAGACAGTATAACTTACGAACCGATGGCTGAAGAGGCTGTAATAGCTCTTATAGCTAAACATTTCACATATAATAAGGTGCCACAAAAGATAAAAGAGTATTTTGATGATATGGATGATGGGTATTTGTTTAGTGAGAGTAATTTTGACGAGTGGGATTTGGAAAAACTTAAAGTCGGGAAACTTTTAATAGGAAAAGATATTTATTTTCATCCTAAATTTGAAAATATTAAAAAATTTTTGACTATTTTAAGAGATTTCGGTGGATTTAAGATTGAGGGAATTGAGATTGAAAAGTTTTTTGAAGCTAGTGACCCAATTTTAGAAGAGATAGTTGAGGTTGAAAAGAGTTATGAACTTTCATTAGAAGAGATTGATGAACTTCCTAGTTTTGACGGAAGTGTTGTTTATGCTTGTAACGATACGAATGTAGTAAAAAGCAGTGAACTTTTGTGTTCTAATCAGTTTGTAATTGCAAATAGAATCAAATCTTTAAAAGTTGAAATTGAGGGAGAAATTAAAGAGGTAAAAAAAATACCGGAGCTTAAAGGAACTTTCGGGATTATATTAAAAGATGTAAATAGTTATCCGTTTTTAAGGGTTAATATAAGAAGTTTGTGATGAGCTTTAATCCTCTAGTTTACAAATACAGCGATTATATAAAATGGGAAGGGATTGGGAGTTAATAGAGGGGGATCCATTTTGCAATGGCACCAATGCTCTTTTGGAAAACATCAAATTTTAATAAGTAGATTGGTTCAGCAAATTAATAATGAGTTAAAAGAGTGTGAGTGTGAGACGTATCCGGAACTTGACTGGATAATAAATGAAAAAACAATCATAAGACCGGATATTGCCGTTTATTGTGAAAAGATAGAAAAGTATCCGACAACAACTCCAAAAATTGCAATAGAGATAATATCGGAATCAACAGCGGGAAAATATGAAGAGATTAAGTTTAAGTTATATGAAAAAGAGAAAGTTGAGTATTATGTTTTGGTATATCCGGAGTTTGAAAAGGTAAAGATTTATAAGCTTGATAATAAAAGTGATGATAAAGTTTATGAAAGGAATAAAAAATTTAAGTTTGATTTATACGAAATTGAGATAGATTTTGGTAAAATATTTAAAAAAAGGAGGTAGCAATGGCAGTTAGAGTATGTGTTCCGCTTGCAAATGGGTTTGAAGAGATTGAAGCTATGAGTTTAATTGACGTAATGAGAAGAGGTGGAATTGATGTAGTTGTTGCAGGAGTCGGAGGAGATGTAATTTATGGGGCTCATAATATCAGAGTAATTCCAGATACCAAAATCGAGCTTGTAAGTGCTGATGATTTTGATTTAGTTGTACTTCCGGGAGGTCTTCCAGGGGCTATAAATTTAGCAGAAGATAAGTACGTTCAAAATCTTTTAAAAGAAATGGATAATAAAGGTAAATATGTAGGTGCTATTTGTGCGGCTCCTTACGCTTTAAAAGAAGCGGGAGTACTTAAAGATAAATATACTGCATATCCCGGATGGGAAGGTAATATTAAAAAAGAAGGGTATGTTGCAGATGCAAAAGTAGTGGAAGATAAAAATGTATTAACAAGTAAAGGTCCGGGGACTGCTATCTGTTTTGGTCTTGAAATTGTTAGAAAATTTGTAGGAGAAGAAACTTATAAACAATTAAAAGCAGGACTTTTAGCAGATTTTTGTTAATAAAACTAAGGAGGGGAAAATGAGAGGAATTGAAGCACTTGAATATTTTCTTGAAACATGGCATTCTAAAATGAGAGATTTAGAGGAGATTTGTGAGTTTGATGCATTGATTGAGTATCATTTTGGAAATGATATGAAAGTTTATAATACTTCGGTTATTGTTAAAAAGTTTTTCGATAGAAAAATATGTTTAAACGGAATTGACGATATTAACGAATTTTTACCGGAAGAAATCGAATATGACCCGTTTAGTGGAAATCTTTATATAAAAAGAAATCTTTTTGAAATAAAAATAGCTCCTAGAATCTGCTAGGAGTCCTCTTCTGTTTCTAATTCCATACTCATAAGATACATATCTTCACCGTCTATAATTTTTATATTTGGTGAATGACAATCGGGGCAAAGGTATTCGTCCTTTTTAAGTTCGCTTGTTTTTCCGCAGTCTTTACATTCTACTACAACGGGTTGAATGTGCATTATAAATTCGGCGTTTTCACACATTGTACCTTCTTTGAATGTTTCAAAAGCCGTTTTTAAAAGTTCCGGTTCCACTCCGCTTAATATTCCTATTTTTATTTCAAGTTTTGTTACGAATTTCGCGTTATGTTTTTTGGCGTTTTCTTCCGCTAATTGGAGAAGGGAATCAACTATAGAGTATTCGTGCATAATGAATCCTTTAAAAAAATATGAATTTTAATATTTATCGGATTAATAAGTTTTGAAATTATATTATAATAATGATAAAAAAGGCTAAAAAGTGACGAAAGAAGAGAAAAAAGAATTAATAATGAAAATCGCTTTGTCTCTTTTTGCTAAAAGAGGGTTTTATAATACTACTATTTCAGATATTGCTAAAGAGATGGAGATGAGTGTCGGAAATATGTATAACTATTTTCCTTCAAAAGAATCACTTGCAAAAGAGCTTTTGATATATACATCCAAGAAATTTGGAGAAGAAATAAGAAAAATAAATGAAATGGATATTCACAGCAGGGATAAAATAAAAAAAATAGTCGAGCTTTATTTTGAAACTGCAATAAACGAACCGGAATTAATAGATTATTTTATAAGGGTTTATCTTTCAAATAAAGAAATTTTTGCAAACGGATGTGAGGGGATGCTCTGTGTTTCGGCGTTTGTAACGGAAATAATGATATTTTTTGAAGAAGGTGTGAGAAAAAAAGAACTTAAAAACCAAGACTTTTTTGCGGCTTTCGGACTTTTTATGGGATATATAGGCGGACTTGCTTTTTTAAACAAAGAAGGTATTTTAACTAAATCTTTATATGAATATGTTGAACCTGTAAGTGAAAATATTTACAATGCACTCAAAGTTTAAAGTTTTATGGATTGATGCGAATACTTGTTACGGATGTTCGCACTCTTTTTTTAATTATAAGGAATTCTCTTCTCTTTTTGACGAAATAGAATTTTTATATCATCCTCTTTTTTTATCTAATGATTTTAGTATTCAAAATAGCGATTTGTTAATAGTCGAAGGGGCTTTAAGGAAAAATTTTTTTAGAATGGGGTATGAATTTAATGAATTGTTGGATTCTTTAATTAAGAGAGCTTCTAATATTTTAGCATTGGGTACATGTGCGGTTTATGGAGGAATTTACGGAGAAGGGCTTATGTTTAATAAAAAAGAAAAAGGAAAATATTTCGATTTGAATATTATAAATTTACCCGGTTGTCCTCCTCATCCGGATTGGATTGTTTATATTTTAAATATGTTGAAATCGAATAAGCAAATTTTACTTGACGAACTTAATAGACCTAAAGAAATTTTCGCTTATACTTCTCATATGGGATGCGTAAGAAACGAATATTTCGATTGGAAAATTGATGCAAAAGATTTCGGAGAAAAAGAGGGGTGTCTTTTTTATCTGCAGGGTTGCCAAGGACCGTTTACTCACGGTAATTGTAATAAAATTTTATGGAATGAAGTGAATTCGAAACCAAGAGCGGGGACTCCTTGTTTCGGATGTACGGAAGCTGATTTTCCAAAAGATAATCTTTTTAAAACCGATACGTTTATGGGGATACCGGCTAATATTCCATTGGGAGTTAGTAAAAGAGCTTATTTAACTTTAAGCGGGGTTGCTAAAAGTCTTAAAAATGATAGACTTGAAAAGAAACTTATAAATTATCTTAAGGAAAAAAATGAAGATAGATAAAAAAATTATCTCTAAGATAGAGGGTGAGGCGGTTTTAAAGATTCAAGGAAAAGAGAAAATAGAATTTGTGGAAATAGAGTTTTGGCAAAATAACGGAATAGAAGAGTATTTAAAAAACAGACATTTTTTAGACGCTCTTGTGATTAACCCTAGAGTGTGTGGAATTTGCGGACATTCTCATCTTTTTGCAACTGCAAAAGTTATAGAAAAGGTCTTTGATGCCAAAGTTTCTAATAAAGCTAACATTTTTAGGGAAATTACCACTTCTTTAGAGATAGTGCAAAATCATATAAAATGGTTTTATATGACTCTTTTTCCGACAATTATAAAAGATAAAAAATATATTTTTAAAGCAGTTAAATTTGCTTCCGAAATTTCAAAAGCTATAGCCGTTTTAGCCGGGCAATTTCCCCATAATTCTTATATTGTACCGGGGGGAGTTACATGCGATCCGACTTATGTAGAAATAGTAAAATTAGAAAATATTTTAAAAAAAATAAAAGAAGATTATATGAAAGAAATAATGGACGAAGAGCTGTTTTCTTGTGATTTGAATCTCTTTTTCGAAAATTTACCTAAAGATATCGGTAAAAGTTTAAATAGGTTTTTAGTGTTGGGAAATAATTCTTTTTTTGAATCGAACGGAATGCTTGAAAAAGTAGAAGAAGAAAAAGGATTTTTTAAAAATGTTTTTTATAAAGGAGAGTTTTATGAAGTTGGTTCTTTAGCCAGAGCTATCGTAAGAGAAGATAAAGTTATAAAAAAAATTTATAAAGAATATAAAGACGGAATTTATACGAGAGTTGTGTCCAGATTGTATGAAGCTTTATTACTTTTAAAATATGTGAATCTTATTATAAAAAAAGTTGATTTAAGTGAAAAATCTTTTGAAAAGCCTTCTATAAAAGACGGAAAAGCTAAAATTGCGATTGAAGCTCCAAGAGGTAGTTTGATTCATGAAATTGAAATTAAAAATGAAAAAATATCGTTTTATAATATTATAGTTCCTACTCAATTTAATTTAGGTTCTTCTAAAAAGAGATTTTCTCCCGCTCAAGAAGCTTTAATAGGCGAAGATTTAAAATATACTGATGTGATATTTAAATGTTTCGATGTATGTGCGGTTTGTATATCTCATTAAAATTAATATTGTTTTCATAAATATAATTTTATCTAATATCTATTGAAAAAAGAACATTTATTTGAGTATAATAAAAATCTTAAACGAATGCTTAAATGAAAAAATTTCGGAGGGTTACAATGAATAAAATTTCTTTAGAAAAAGTAAAAGAGAGATTGGAATCTCTAAAAAAACTTCCGGCGATAGGTGGTAGAAACGTTTCTCAAATTTTAGAAGAAAAAGGATTTACAAGAAGAGATTTTCTAAAATGGTCGGCGGCTATGGCTGCAATGTTGAGTTTGCCTAGTTCATTTACTCCATTGATTGCCGAAGCGGCGGAAGTGAGCGATAGACTCCCGGTTATTTGGCTACATATGGCTGAATGTACAGGATGTAGTGAGAGTTTAATTAGAACGGATACTCCAACAATTGACGATTTGATTTTTAATTATATTAATCTTGAATATCACGAAACTCTTATGGCAGCTGCCGGTTGGCAAGCGGAGGAAAATTTAAAAGAAGCTATGGAAAAATATAAAGGTAGATATATTCTTTGTGTTGAGGGTGGAGTACCTACGAAAATGAACGGAGAATTTTTAACTTTAGGACCGCATGCAGAAAGCGGAATAGAAGTTTTAAAAAAAGCAACGGATGATGCAGCGGCTATTATTAGTGTTGGTACTTGTAGTGCATTTGGAGGAATTCAAGCGGCTGCACCTAATCCTACCGGTTCGAAAGGAGTATATCAAGTAATTGATAAACCTGTAATTAACGTACCGGGATGTCCTCCTAGTGCTAAAAATATCGTAGGTACTATTATTTATTATATTTTATTCGGTCAATTACCGGCAGTTGATAATTTCAACAGACCTAAATTCGCATATGGACTTAGAATTCACGATTTATGTGAAAGAAGAGGTCATTTTGATGCCGGAGAATTTGTAGAAGTATTTGGAGATAGCGGTGCGGAGAACGGATTTTGTTTATATAAAGTAGGATGTAAAGGTCCTTATACGTTTAATAACTGTTCGCGTGAGAGATTTAACCAACATACATCTTGGCCGGTTCAAGCGGGACACGGTTGTTTAGGATGTAGTGAGCCGGATTTTTGGGATGCTATGTCACCTTATGAAGAGCCTTTAGCGGATAAAAAATTTGATTCGCCTTTAGCGGATGAAACGGCGGATAAATACGGTGTTACTATTTTAACGGTAGCAGGTGTGGCGATTGCGGCACATGCGGCACTTAGTGCGATTAAAAATCCAAAAGAGTAAATATAAAGGAGAAACGATATGGGAAAAAGAATAGTAATTGACCCTATTACAAGGATAGAAGGTCATTTAAGGGTTGAAGTTGTCGTAGATGAAAATAATAAAATTACGGATGCGTTTTCAAGTGCCACTTTATGGAGAGGGATTGAAGTTATCGTAAAAGGAAGAGACCCAAGAGATGCCGGATTTATTACTAGTAGAGTATGTGGGGTTTGTACTTATTCTCATTATAAAGCCGGAATTGTTGCGGTGGAGGATGCTCTTGGTATAAAACCTCCTTTAAATGCTCAATTGACAAGAACGTTAATGGATTATGCTTTATTTTTTCATGACCATATAGTTCATTTTTATCAATTACACGCACTTGATTGGGTTGATGTGATGAGTGCACTTAAAGCCGACCCTAAAAAAGCTAGTGAGCTTGCATTTAAATATGTTCCGGAGGGATATAATCCGATAGCAACAGGTGAGGATGAATTAAAAGAAGTTCAAAAAAGAGTTGCAAAATTTGCAGAAAAGGGTGATTTAGGACCGTTTAAAAACGGATATTGGGGTCATAAAACTATGAGATTTACTCCGGAACAAAACTTAATTGCTTTAAGTCATTATTTAAAAACTCTTGAAATGCAAAGAATCGCGGCTCAAATGATGGCGATTTTCGGTGGTAAAAACCCTCATCCTCAAAGTTTAACGGTTGGTGGGGTAACTTGTATTATGGACCTTCAAGACCCGGCTAGACTTGCAGAATATAAAACTAAATTCGAACAATTAGCCGATTATGTAAACAGAGCTTATTATGCAGATATTGTAATGGCTGCCGAAGCTTATAGAAATGAACCTAGTGTTGTTCAAAAAACCAAATTAGGAAATTTCTTAGCTTATAAAACTATGCAAACAGGTGAAAATTCTTGGTTGTTTGATGCTTGCGGATATATTAAAAATCACGATTTATCTAAGTTTTATCCGATTGATGAAGATAAAATTACAGAAGAGGCTACTCACGCTTGGTATAAAAATCTTGATAATCCTACTCATCCATATGATGAAACAACTGAACCAGATTATACTGGATATGTTGAGGGTGAAAGTATTGATGGACAAGGTAAAATTGTAAAGACAAAAGTTGTTAACGAAAAAGGTAAATACTCTTGGATTAAATCACCAAGATATGACAACGAGCCTATGGAAGTTGGGCCTCTTGCTTGTATGGTTGTAAACTATGCTAAAGGAAATAAAAGAGTTCAAAAAGTTGTAAATGATTTCTTAGCTAAAACTAATCTTCCGGTAGAAGCGTTATTTACGGTACTTGGAAGAACTGCCGCAAGAATGCTTCAAGCTAAAATGATTGCAGATTACGGATTGGAAACTTTTAATAGTTTGGTTAAAAATCTTAAAAAAGATCAAACAACAGTAGCACCTTATATAATTGATAAAACTAAAGAATACAAAGGTAGATTTATTGGTGACGTTCCAAGAGGAATGTTGTCTCATTGGTGTAGAATTAAAGACGGAAAAATAGAAAATTGGCAAGCTGTTGTTCCTTCTACTTGGAATGCCGGTCCGGTAGACGGAAAAGGTAAAAAAGGAGCTTATGAAGTAAACCTTATAGGAATGACTTTATCTGATCCGGCTAAACCTCTTGAAGTGATTAGAGATATTCACTCTTATGACCCATGTATCGCATGTGCAGTGCATGTAATGGATGTTAAAGGTAAAAAACTCGGTGAATTTAAAGTAGACCCGCTTTACGGGGCGTGCTAAGGAGGCTAAAATGAAATTTTTAACTAAACCTATGAAATACCTAGGAGGTATTGAATTTTCAGCTGGTTATAGATGGCAACATTGGATTAGGGCTATTTCTATTTTCGCCCTAATTATTACCGGGTTTTATATTGCTAATCCTTTTATTATATTTGCTAATACGGCAGCCGAGCCTACTAGATTTTTACAGGCTTATATTAGAGAGTGGCATATAATTTTCGGTTTTGCTATGATTGGTGCGGTTTTATATAAAACGTTTTTCTTTTTCTTTTTCAGGGAAGGAAAATATGAAAGAGAATCAATTAAGGATGCTTTTAATATTAAAATAGCTCTTCAGCAAATAGGATATTATTTATTAATCGCAAAACACCCTCATACTAAAGGTGTTTATAATCCGTTACAATTTTGGGCTTATGTTATGCTTTATGTTTTCTTTTACGGAATAATTATTACTGGGCTTGCACTATATGCAGAAGTTTATCATAACGGTTTGGGAGCGTTTTTTTATCCTTTTGCTAAAGTGGTGGAAAGTTTTTGCGGAGGGCTTGCTTATGTAAGAGTTTGGCACCATATCTTTATGTGGGCTATTATTGTAGTTGTATTTGTTCATATTTATATGGCGGTTTATAATGCTGCTTTTGCTAAAAACGGAGGAATGGATGCAATTTTTTCCGGTATGAAATGGGAAAAAGAAGGCCATCATTAATTTTTTCCCCTTTTGGGGAAAGAATAGATAATACAAAATGGATTTAGTCTGTTTTGCAGTGTCTATTTTTGATGAAAGGTTATTATGAAAATATTAATTTTAGGGATAGGAAATATTTTATTTGGAGATGAAGGGATAGGAGTTCATTTAGCTAATTATATTGATGAAAAATATGAATTTAAAGGACCACACCAAGTAGATGTGATTGATGGAGGGACTTTGGCTCAAAGATTAATTCCTATAATTACTGAATATGATAAAGTATTTATTTTTGATTGTGTTGATGTTGATGACGCAAATATAGGAGATGTTTATTTTTTTGATTTTAGAGATGTTCCCGAATGCGTAAGTTGGCAGGGAAGTGCCCATGAAGTAGAAATGTTACAAACTCTTCAGATGATTGAAATGATGGGAGATTTGCCGGAGACAAAAATTATAGGAGTTGTGCCTTATGTGATAGGAGAGGATACTACGTTTAGTATAACCGAAGAAGTTCAAAAAGCGGCTAAACTTATGGAGAAAATTTTGATTACCAAACTTAAAGAATTAGGAGTTAATCCAGTAGTTAAAAATGATAAAGTAGAACTTACTCAAATAGCAAAAGAGTCTTATAAAAGAGGGGTTCCTATAGAATCATTACGCGGGTTAGAGGTTAAGTAAAGGAAATAAGTAAAGGAAAAATATGATATTAAAATTTAGATTCGAATTAGACTTTACAAACGGAGTTGTTGAGAAGATTTTGTTAAGGGTTGCAAAAGAGACGGGAGTTAAGCTGGGATTAAGTAGAGATGAAAGAAATTTATTTGCCTATGTGAAAGCTTCGGAAGAAATTATAGAAGATTTTTCAAAAAAATTGGCAAACGAACTTCCTATTAGTATATTTTTAAAATCCCTTGATGCAGAAGTAACTAATGAATTTAAAGATGATTTAAAAAGAGAATTCCCTAGTATTAATTTACCTCCTTGTCCTAAGTGTTTGAGGGAAGTAAAGGATAAAAACAATTTTAACTATTATAATCCTTTTTATCATTGTGAAGTGTGTGGGTATAAATCAAATGGAGAAATGAAAAGTTATAAAGAGGTTTTCGAAAATTTAGCTTTTAAATTAAAAAATAAAGAAAAAATTTATATTCAGACAATGAACGGAAAATATGAAGTTTCCACATCGTTAGAGGATGCAGAAATTATAGTAGCAGTTGATTTGTCGGCAGTTGCTACATATTTTATGAGTTTTGTAGGAGAGGCGAAAGCACTTGGAAGTATTGAAAAACCATTTGTAAATTTAAAAACGAATCTTAACTTTAAAAAAGAGTTTGGAATTTCAAATCCTTCGTTTTTAGTGAAACTTCCGGATTGTATGGTACTTGAACTTTTATGTGAAGAGATAAAAGATGATATTAAACTTTTAGGGCTTAAAAAAACCCAAAAAAGTGATGATTTTAGCTTTGATGTTGAAAATAAAGATGAAGTTTTATTAGCGGTAGTGACTGATACTAGAAATAAAGATATTTTGATTCAACGAGGAGACAGAGCGTTATTACCTAAATATGAAAAAGCGTTTGAAAAAAAAGTTGTAGGTGCTTATAAAGAGTACAGTGCTTATGTAACCGATGATAAAACCATATTAAAAAAAGAAAAAAACGACTCAAAAATAAAACCAGCTTTTGCTGGATATTTTGGTGTATTGGCACAATGGAATTTAGAAAATAAAAACAGTGTAGGATTTGCATTTTACAAAGAGGAAGATAGTAAAATTATGCTTAATTCTCCTAAATTCGGATTAGTGGAGTATATTGATTTTGATTTTAAATTTTCTTCTTTTGAAGAAATTTTCGCTTCAATAAAAGCTATGAATGAAACCGGAGAGAAACTTGTTAAAAATTTTTTTGAAAAGCAAAAAGATTTAGCATTAAAAGCTTTAAATGCTGATTTTTCTACCTCAAAAAAAGGGGTAGCCTATTTATGGGGGGTTATTGGAGTGTTGTTGGGATTTGGAGATAATATTGATGAGGGATTTGAAAGACTTTTAAGATATGCAAACTCTGCTATGACTAAAAAAGGTCCTAGAATAGATTATAAAATGAAAGATAAAAACTTAGACCCTCTTTGGGCTGTTAGGACGGTAATGAGTTTTAAATTGGCAGGGGTTGATGATTATTTATTAAGTTTTGGTGTGATTGAGAGTTTTGCCGAATTTTTAACAAATATTTACGAACAACTTCATAAAGAGTCTCTTTTAGACGGAGCTGTTATTGTAGGAGATTTGTTTGAAGGGGAATTTTTAAATAAAGTTTATACGAATATTAAGAAAAATTATCCGACCTTTACTCCTAAGGCTCTACCTATTAGTGGAGCTATTGAAGCGTATGGAAGTGCTTTTATTTTATCGAAAACAGATAATTAATATCTTTTTAATGAATATTATTTATAATTTTAAGGCAAGAAATTGCTTTTTTCATTTTTTCTCCTTTTTCCCTTTTCCTCCTTTTATTTTAATACCAAAGGCTTTTTTTGAGAACAAGATACATAATTGACGGAATTGTACAAGGTGTAGGATTTAGACCTACTGTCTATAAAATTGCAAATTCTCTTAATTTAAAAGGTTTTGTTTTAAACAGTGGAGAGGGTGTTATTATTGAAATAGAAGGTGATAATAGCAGTAAGTTTTTAGATGAGTTAAAAAGAAATCTTTCTCCTCTTGCTAGAATAGATTGTATAAAAAAAGAGAGACTCCCTCTAAAAAACTTTAAAACTTTTGAAATATATTATTCAAAATCTTCAAATAAGACCACTTCCATTTCACCCGATATCGCAGTATGTGAAGAGTGTTTAAAAGAGATTTTTGATGTTAAAAACAGAAGATATTTGTATCCTTTTATCAATTGTACGAACTGTGGTCCAAGATATACGATAATTAAAGACATTCCTTATGATAGAAAAAACACCTCTATGGCTAAGTTTAAAATGTGTAAAGAGTGTGAAAAAGAGTATAATAATCCTCTTGATAGAAGATTTCACGCAGAGCCTATTAGTTGTTATGATTGTGGACCTAAACTAAGAGTAATTGATAATGAGGGTAAAGTTTTAAATGTAGAAAATGAGATAAAATTTATAGCTGATAAAATCAAAGAAGGAAAAATTGTAGCCGTAAAAGGTTTAGGAGGGTTTCATTTGGTTTGTAATGCTACGGATGTTGAGGTTGTAAAAAAACTTAGAGAAAGAAAAAGACGCCCTTTTAAGCCCTTTGCTATGATGTTTAAAGATATTGAAAAAATTAAAGAGTTTTGTGATGTGAATAAAAGGGATATTGAGCTTATTACTTCTAAAGAAAAACCGATAGTTTTGGTAAAAAAGAGAAAAGACTTAAAGTATATAGCAGATAAGATAGACAGATACGGGGTGTTTTTGCCTTATACTCCGGTGCATTATCTTTTGTTTGAGTATTTGGATTTTCCTATTGTGGCTACAAGTGCTAATATTTCGGATGAACCTATTATAAGAGATTTTAAAGAGTTGGTAGAAAAATTAGGAAATGTGGTTGATTATGTTTTGGATAATAATAGAGAAATAATAAACGCTTGTGATGATAGTTTAGTCCAAGCGATTGAAGATGAATTTATTACGTTAAGAAGTGCTAGGGGATTTGCTCCTTTTAGTTTGAATTGTAAAACTAATAAAAGTATTTTAGGAGTGGGGGCTAATCAAAAAAACACTATCTCCCTTGGCTTTAACGGTAAGTTTATTCTCTCTCCTCATATAGGGGATTTGGGAAGTGTAGGGAGTATTGAATATTTTGAGAGGACGATAGAAACTTTTAGAAGGCTTTATGAGTTTAGTGAAGATGTAATTATTTGTGATAAGCACCCTTATTACGAATCGACTAAATGGGCTCTTAATCAGCAAAAAGAAATAGTTCGAATCCAGCACCATTATGCCCACGCTTTATCGACTATGTTTGAATATAATCTTAACGGAGAGTTTTTGGCTTTTATATTTGACGGGACGGGATACGGAGACGACGGAAGTATATGGGGAGGCGAAGTTTTTGTAGTCAATAGGCACACTTATAAAAGAGTACATCACTTTAAAAATTTTAAACTCATAGGTGGCGAAAAGGCTATAAAAAATCCTTCCAATATGGCAGTTGCTTTGCTTGATGAAAAGATAGGAGAGGAGTTTAAAAATTATAAACTTGCAAAGAATCTTTTAAAAGGGGCTTTCCCTTTAACTTCTTCTATGGGAAGAATATTTGATATGGTTGCATATCTTGGTGGAATGATTGATAGGAATGAGTGGGAAGGATTAAGTGGTCTTATGATTGAAAAATATTATAATGAAAACATCAAAGATTTTATAGATTTTGAAATAAAAGATGAAATAGATTTTTTTGAGATTTTAAATTTTGCTGCTAAGAGTAGAAGTAATTTTGAGCTTATTTCATCGGTATTTTTAAATTCTATAGTAAATGTAATAAAAAAGATATCTTTGATGTATGATATGGATGTGATTGTAGGTGGAGGGGTGTTTCAAAATAAAACCTTGCTTACTAAAGTTATAAAACAGCTTGATAAGAAAGTATACTTTAATAAAAAAATACCTATAAATGACGCAGGGATAAGTGTAGGGCAGGTGGCGTGGGGGATTTGGAATTTATGAGAGTAAAAGTGTTATGTCGGTTGGGTTTGGCAGCTTTGGAGAGAAAGAGCCCATCAGATTAACTGTGTAAACCGTAAACTTCATACTTAAACCTTAAATATATTTTACTAAAATATCCTGGAAATATATCACAAGCTGTGGATAAATTTCCGACCAGTTTCTGATTCTAGAGCTTTTCCATTTTTCCATTACCTCCTGTGTTGAAGTAAAAAGGACTTTAAAGGCTGCTTCTTTTGAAGGGAAAGAGCCTTTTTGCTTTGTTTTTCTTTTTATGATAGAATTTAGAGATTCTATCGGATTAGTGGTATATATGAGCTTTCTTACGGCTTTTGGATACTTAAAAAAGGTAGAAAGGTTTATCCCAGTTTCTTTTCAGCAATCTAATATGAGGGTATTTTTTAGACCATTTATCATTGAAATATTCAAGGTTGGCAAGGGCAATATCTTCCGTATCGGCCTGATAAATAGATTTTAAATCTTTAGCTATTTCTCTTCTGTCTTAGTATTCCCATATCGTTATTATATCAAAGCAAAGTTATTAAATATCTTGGAATTGGTATTACATTTGCAAACAGAGGATTTGCATTAAATTGAGTGGATGAAAAATAGTCCGTTATATTTAGTGCTAGTAAATTATTTACGTATTCAGGGTTTAGTGTAATAGGAGTTGTATTATAAACGCTTGGTAAGTATGATATATGATAGAGGATATATCATTTTAACTTTTCACTTAAAATAAATTCATAATTCTTTATTATATATACATTTTTGATAAAATTTTTAAAAAGCTTTTAAGGTTTTCGATGATAGAAATTAAGCACTTAAAAAAGGTATTCGGCTCAAAAGTTGTTTTAAAAGATGTGAATTTAAATATCTACGAGAATAAAATAACTTATATTTTGGGCTTATCCGGGCAGGGTAAATCTACTGTCATTAAACATATAGTGGGACTTTTAAAGCCTACTAGCGGAGAAGTTCTTGTAGATGGTGTGGATGTTGGGAAAGCCGATATAAAGACTCTTTATGAAATAAGAAAAAAGATAGGTTTTACGTTTCAAGAGGGGGCTTTGTTTGACAGTATGAGTATATTTGATAATGTAGCGTTTCCTTTGGTAGAGCATACTAATTTATCAAAAGAAGAGATAAAAAAAAGAGTGTTTCAAACGCTTGAAATGGTAGGGCTTGAATCTGATAGGGTTACAAAGCTTTTTCCTCACGAACTTAGTGGAGGGATGAGAAAAAGAGCCGCAACTGCCAGGGCGATTATATTAAAACCGAAGTATGTTTTGTATGATGAGCCTACAAGTGGGCTTGACCCTATTATTAGCGATAAAATAACCAAAATGATTGAGCATTTAACCAGGGATTACAATATGACAAGCGTTGTAATTTCGCATGATTTGAAAGAGACGTTTAAAAGTGCGGATTATGTGGCTATGCTTTATAACGGAGAGATTATAGAGTATGGAAGTGTTGAGGAGTTTAAAAATTCTAAAAATCCTATAGTCCAGGCGTTTATTAAAGGTGAGAGTGAAGAGTATGAAAAAATAGCTGAAGCCGTATAAATTAAGAAAGGATGGACATGAAAAAACTAATTATATTTTTAGCAGTATTATTGTTTGCTTATGATGCTAAAGTTGAGGTTTTTGATACTTATAAAATTAAAGCCCCGGTAGCCGGTGAGGTGGTATTTAGTAATAAAAAGTTAGAAGCCAAGGAAGTAAATTCGACTATCGTAAAGTTAGATGACACTCAAAATTTAATAGATTTGAAAAATTTACAAAATCAGGAGAAGTTATTAAGACTTCAAATAAAAAATCAAAAAAAAGTGGTTGATAAAAAAAGGTCTGTTTATGAAAAATATAAAAACTTAAAAACAAAATCTCAAAGTGAAAAGGATTTGAAGTTTTATGATTATATAGGGGCTTATAATCAGCTTTTGAGTTTAAAATCTTCTCTTTTTAATACGATTGCCAACATTAAAAAATTAAAAGATACGATTAATAAAAAGCGTATAAGAGCAACCGGATATGTAGGTAAAATATATGTAAATAAAGGAGATTACGTAGCCCCCGGGGTGTTGATAGCAGATGTTTACGATATTTCTAAAGAAAAGCTGACAATTTATGTACCGGTAGGAGAAAAAATTAAACCAAATGTTTACATAAATGGTAAACCGAGTAATTTTAAAATTTATAAGGTTTGGAGGGTGCCTGATAGTAAATATATTACAAGTTATAAAGTTGAGCTTGTAGGAAAAGGGTTAAAAATAGGAGAGATAGTAAAAATTGAATTAAAATAAAGAAGGGGTTTTTATCGTTTCTTTTTTAACTTCTTCTACTAAAACTCCTATTTCGTCTATATCAAGATAATCCGGGTACTCAATTTCAATACCCCAGCTGTTGTAAAATATGGCTTTATCACCTCTTATTTCTTCGAAAACCAGTATTTCGTCTTCGTCGACTAAAATCTGCATACCTTTTTTAAGCTCATATACTTTTCTCAAACTCCACCTTTTTTTGTTTAATTATTTAATTATACATCTAAAAAATTTAAAATCGGCTTAAAGATAACAAAACGTTATCTCCATTCTTCAATTACGTCTTTGAATATATTGGCAAGTTTTATGACTTTTTCAGGTGTTGTGCGTTCATTTGGAGCGTGAATCGTATCGTTTTTTACGCCGAATTCTACTACCTTAACACCGTATTTTGCAAAAAACCTTGCATCGCTTGTACCACCGGCGGTGGAGTGTTTAGGAGTTGTTTTCGTTTCTTTTTTGATGGCTTTATCAAGCACTTTTACAATCTTTGTATCGGGATTGGTAATAAAAGGCTCGGCACTTTGTTTAAGCTCAAGCGAATAATTTAAGCCTTCAAAACATTTGTCAAAATAATTTTTAATTTTTTCTTTATTTGTATGAGTGTTGTTTCTGACGTTAAACATCATTTTAAGCTCACCCGGCGTTACGTTTGTAACTTCCATTCCGGAGCGTATATCGGTTATTACTATTTTACTAGGAGAGAAATGCTCATCCCCTTCATCTAAATTAAAACCTGCTATTTTTGGTAAAACGGGAGCTATCTGATGTATCGGATTAATTGCTTTTTCGGGATATGCGGCGTGTCCCTGAAGACCTTTTAATTTTAAATATCCGTTAATGGAGCCTCGTCTTCCTATTTTAATTGCATCTCCGAAAACTTTTTCACAGGTGGGTTCCGCAACTATAGCATAGTCCGGAATCATATTTTTTTCTTTTAAAATTTCAAGCATGTATTTTGTACCCCACACTGCGTCGCCTTCTTCGTCGCTTGTAATAAGCGCGCTAAGGGTTCCTTTGAAATTTTGTGCGTTTTTCATAGCCCATAAAAACGCCGCTAAGCCGCTTTTCATATCCTGAGCTCCCCTTGCGTAAATAAATCCATCTTTTTCGGTAGGGGTAAAAGGGTCGCTTTTCCATCCCTCACCCGGAGGCACCACGTCAATATGCCCTGCGAAACATAAATGGTCCCCTTCAGAGAATTTTTTATAAATAAAAAGATTTTTAACACCTTCTTTTTCACTCTCTATTACTTTAAAATCATTTAAATAACTCTTTATAAATTCCATTGCACCGTCATCGTTTGGGGTTATTGATTTGAATTTAAGCAAAGTTTTAAAAAGGTCTATAACTTCCATTTTTATCCTTTTTTTAGCTGATTATATCAAATATAAAAACAAGAATTTTTTTCATTTTTATTATCCTTGTTTAGATTTGGTTTATATTAGAATGTTTAAATTATAACAAAAAAAGGTTTATGATGGTGGTACTTGAAAATGTTTATAAGTCCTATAAATCGGGAGAAATTGAGGTTAAGGTTTTGGAAGGGCTAAACCTTGAGATTGAAAAAGGCGAGTTTGTGGCTTTAATAGGTCCAAGCGGCAGCGGTAAAACCACAATACTTAATATAATAGGGGCCCTTGACAGGGCTGATAGCGGTAAAGTTGAGGTAGCAGGTGTGGATATTACAAAAAAGGATGAAAAAGAACTTACAAAATTCAGAGCCGACCATCTGGGGTATGTTTTTCAGGATTTTAACTTAATAGAAGTGTTTAATATATTTGAAAATGTTAATTTTCCCCTTAAAGTCATACATAAAAAAAGAGACGACGAAAAAGTAAAAAATCTTCTTAAAGATATTGGTATGAGCGATCAGATAAATAAATTTCCGGACCAACTCTCCGGCGGACAGAAACAAAGGGTTGCGGTGGCAAGGGCGCTTGTAACCGACCCTCTTATAGTTTTAGCCGATGAGCCTACTGCAAATCTTGACAGCGTTACGAGTCATAAAGTGATTGAGTTAATGCGTAAAATGCAAAGGGAATTTAACACCACTTTTATTTTTTCAACACATGATATGCATCTGATTGATGAGGTTGACAGGGTGCTTTATTTGGAGGACGGAAAAATTATAAAAGACGAAAGGAAATAAAATGGAAAGTTTTAAAATAGCGTTTCGTAACCTTGTCAGAATGGGTAGAAGGACGTTTCTTACCGGCTCGCTTATAGCTATAGGCGTGGTTTTTGTGGTGCTTTACATTACGTATGCCCAAAGCTTTAAAAATTCAATGATAGCTCAGATTACCGACAGCGTAATGGGTGAGCTTCAAATACACAAAAAAGGATATGTTTCAAGTCTTGATTCGCTTCCGCTTGATAAAAATTTAGGTCCTAAAGTCATTAAAAAAATTGAAGAAAAACTAAATTCAATGCCTGAAATTTATTCATACAGCGAAAGGCTGAAATTCGGGGGGATGATAAGCAATTTTACGGATTCGACGAATATAAGATTAAACGGAATAGACCCTAAAATGGAAGCAAAAACACTGCCTCTTCTTAAAGAGCGTCTAACCGGACATCTTCCTAGAGTTGGTGAAATTGCAATACCCGAACTTATTGCAAAAGGGCTTCATCTTAAAATCGGAGACGTCGTGGTGCTTGTGGCGACAAATAAAAACGGAAGTATGAACGCAAAAACTCTGAAAATCAGCGGAATTGTAGGTATTGTTTCCGGTCCGGGAGGAAGAGACGGGTATATTAACCTAAAAGACGCAAGAAAGCTTTTAAGAATTAAAAAGCCTGAAATTAACGAAATAGTAATAAAACTTAAAAATCCGGATATGTTGCAAAAAACGTATAAAAAGCTTTTTAAGTTTGTAAAAGAAAACAAAAAACCTAAACTTGAAGTGCATACGTGGGTAAAACTTTCGCCTTTTTCAAATATAGTCAAAATGCTTAATTTAATGACGTTTAGTATTGAAATTATTCTTATATCAATTGTGCTTGTGTCGATTTTGAATGTTATGATTATGAGCGTTTATGAGAGAATCAAACAGATAGGGACTATGAAAGCGATGGGTACGCCTAAAAGCTTTATCGTTTCAATGTTTGTCAATGAAGGTATGCTTTTAGGGATTTTCGGATTTATTATAGGTGTTGTTTTAAGTGTGGTTTTGGTTTTTGTAATTGGAGATATTCATTACAGTTTTGGAAGACAGAGCAATTTGGAGTTGGTCCCGGTAATTGATTTAAGAAGTGTTGTTAGCGTTGGAGTTATGGTTATACTTATTTCAATGTTGGCAAGTCTTTATCCGGCTGTGAAAGCGGCGAATCTTAAACCTATTGATGCACTTAGAAGTTAAAAATAAAAATTAAGGATAAAATATGAAAAAATTACTGTTATCGGTATTGATTCCGGTGTTTTTGTTAGCGGGAAACATACTTGAAGAGATTGATAAAAACTTAAATCCTGTAAGTTTTGAAGCATATAAAAAACTTATAAACATCGAACCCGATGGTAGCAAAAAAGAATTTCTTATGTGGATGATTAAAAAGAATAAAGATAAAATTGCAAATCTCTTTTTAAAACCTAAAAGCGATTTCGGAAGAGCACTTTTGAGGCTTGGGGATAATATGTGGCTTTATATTCCGGGAATTGCTAAACCTTTAAGAATAGCATCCGCCCAAAGCGTAACGGGTGGAGTGTTTAACAACAGCGATATAATGAGGGTTGATTATGCGGTTGAATATAATGTTGAAAAACAGGTCGGGGATACGTTGTATTTAAAAGCTAAAAACGAAGATGTAGCGTATGAAAAAATCATTATGAAAATAGATTTAAAAAGAAAACTACCTCTAAGGCTTGATTGTTATGCCGGAGGGATTTTGATTAAAACGATTGAATACGGGAAAATTACCGATTTTGGAAACGGAATAGTAAGACCCGCTGTTATGCAGACGACATCGCCGCTTCAAAAAGGGTATAAAAGCATTATGATTTGGGCGAAAATTAAACCGAAAAAGCTTAAAGACGAATATTTTACGCTTGAATTTATGCCACATCTTAATGAAATAAGAAAATAGATGGGAAATGTAAAATGGGAAATGTAAAATGGAAAATTTTAGGATTAATTTTTCCTGTTTTTATATTTGCCGGTGATTTAGATAACATTGACATATCGCTTGATTTGGATGATGTTAACAAACCTTACAGTTACAAAGGGTATTTCAAGCCGGAATTTTATTACATTGACGATAAAGAAAAATTCCCGAGAGTTAAGGGTGAGTTGAATTTTGAAGGGGATTACAAAAAGAATAAGTGGTATTTTAAAGGAAACTGGAGCGGATATTACACGCACGACAAATACGACACTTCAAAATACGGCGTAATAAACGAACTGTATGTAAAATACGGCGACGTAAACAAAAATATAAGTGTCGGTAAAGAGCTTTTAAAATGGGGAAAAGGGTATGCTTACAATGCTGTCAGCTTTTTTACACGTCCTAAAAATCCGCTGCATCCCGAGGATTTGAAGCAGGGTTATGAAGTTGTGCATTTTAAAACGATAGATACATCAAATTCTACGGTTAAAAATTATTCACTTGATTTAATCTATATGCCGTCATCAAATACTTTTAATTCCGATTTGCAAAAATCACAAAACTGGGGAGCGAAACTTTATATGCTTTATAATGATATCGATATTGATTTTATGTTTGAAAAAAGCAATTTTTATCCCGATAAATATGGGGCGGATTTTTCGTTTAACGTTTTAACCGAACTTGAATCTCATGGAGAATATGCATTAGATGAGGACGGGAAAAACTCTTATCTTTTAGGATGTAAATACGCAAGCGAATATGATTTTACTTTCACTGCCGAATGGTATAAAGATTGGAATGAGAATAAATTTATTTACGCCAAAGTCTCTCAAAAAGATTTTTATATCGATTATCTGAAAGCTTACATAACGGGTATTAGAAACTATACGCAAAATGTAAATTCACTTCTTTTAGGACTTAGTTACGATTTTAAAAATAATTTTGTTTTAACCGCAGAATATCTTACTTCTACCAAACAAAAACAGACTAAAATCTCTCTTAGCTACTATTTTTAATCTTCTTTTTGTTATAATCAAAATAAAAACGGAGAAGTTTATGATTAAAGATTATAATGAATACAAAAAAGCCGTTAAAACACTCAAAAAATGGGCATATTATTATTATGTACTTGATAATCCGCTTGTTACGGATGAAGAATACGATAAACTTTATCGTGAGGTCGAAGAGTATGAAAAAAACCATCCTGATGAAATCGACCCTTCATCACCTACTCAAAGAGTGGGTGATGTTGTGCTTGAAGGTTTTGAAAAAGCAAGACATTTAAGCCGTATGTGGTCTATGGAAGACGTATTTAACGAAAACGACTTTTTAGACTGGGTCGGAAGGGTTAAAAGGATTTTAGGGCATAATAATTTTAGTTTTTATATCGAACCGAAATTTGACGGGGCTAGTCTTAATCTCGTATATGAAAACGGTAAACTTATAAGGGCTGAAACAAGGGGGGATGGCGAAATAGGTGAAGATGTTACGCTAAACGCCAAAACAATCAAATCCATTCCTCTTGAAATAAAAGAAAAATCGCTTATTGAAATAAGGGGTGAGGTTGTAATTAAAAAAAGCGATTTTGAAAAATTAAATGAGGAAAGACTTAAAAACGGAGAGCCGACTTTTGCAAATCCAAGAAACGCTGCAGCGGGAAGCCTAAGACAGCTTGATCCAAAAATTACGGCAAAAAGACCTCTTATATTTTATCCCTGGGGAGTGGGGGTTAACTCTTTAAATTTTGAAAAATATAGTGAAATGATGGAGTATATTTATTCTCTTGGATTTAAAGAGCCTCCTAAAAGAGGAATATGTAAAGATATACCGTGTGTGGAGAAAAAGTATGAGGAATTTGTGGAGTTCAGGGATAAATTTGAAGTTATGCTTGATGGTATGGTGGTAAAAATAGATGAAATAAAATATCACGATATTTTGGGTTATACGCAAAAATATCCGAGATGGATGGTGGCGTATAAATTCCCTGCGGTTGAAAAAGAAACAATTATAGAAGATGTGGTGATTCAGGTAGGAAGGACGGGCGTTTTAACACCGGTAGCTATATTAAAGCCTGTGGAAATAGGAGGAGTGACGGTTGAGAGGGCGACTCTTCACAATTTTGATGAAATTGAAAGAATGGATGTAAGAATAGGAGACCATGTAATAGTAATAAGAAGCGGGGATGTGATACCGAAAATTACTAAAGTCCTTACATGGAAAAGAAGCGGGAATGAAAAACCGATTCCACGCCCGACTCATTGTCCTGTATGTGGGGCTGAAGTGCTGGACGAAGGTGCACTTATTAAGTGTCAAAACCTCTCATGTCCTGCAAGGGTTGTTAATACGATTATCTATTTTGCAAGTAAAAATTGCCTTGATATTGAAGGACTTGGGGAGAGTGTAGCAAAGCTTTTATACGAACACGGACTTGTAAAAGATGTAACCGATTTGTTTAAATTAAAAGTTGAAGAACTTGAAAAACTGCCTTTATTTGCAAGGAAAAAGGCGGAAAATCTCGTAAATGCCATAAAAAGCAGAGTTGGGGTTGAGTGTTGGAGATTTGTAAACGCCCTTGGAATTGAGCATATAGGGGAAGTGGCAAGTAAAAAAATATGTGAAAAATTCGGTGTGGAATTTTATAAACACGACCCGGAAGAGTTTGAAGAAATAGAAGGTTTCGGACCTGAAATGGTAAAATCCATTGCCGAATATGTAAGGGTTAACAGAGAAAAAATAGAAAAATTAATAGAAATATTAAAACCTAAAAATCCTGAAAAAAAAGAAGTTAAAGAGTCCGCTTTTACCGGTAAAACGGTGGTGTTAACGGGGACAATGAGCAGACCAAGAAGCGAAATTAAAAAAATATTGGAAGATTTGGGAGCAAAAGTGACAAACAGCGTAAGTAAAAAAACGGATTTTGTTATATACGGAGAAGATTCCGGCAGTAAATACGATAAAGCCGTAAAACTAGGAGTGAATCTTTTGAGTGAAAAAGAGATGATGAAGATGATAAAAAACTAATTTTTAAATGTTATAAAATTTTGTTATAATAAATAAAAAAAGGCTTTAAATGTAAGCTGTATTTGATATGAGATTGGAAGAGTTTGGTGATAGTTTTTAGTAAATCGTGTTTTGAAGATTATCTTTATTGGGAGCAGAATGATAAAAGAATCTTTAAAAAACTAGCTTTTAGGGGTTTGGTTAAGACGTATAGATAGTGAACATAGATTAGTTTATAAATACAAAAAAAAATTGTATATAATTTCTGTGAGATACCATTATAAAAAAGGAAAATAATGCCGACTAAAACGGTTGTGGAAAATGATGTAGAGATAATAATGCCTAAACTTTATAAAGTGATGCTTTTGAATGATGATTATACGACTTTTGATTTCGTAATAGAGATTTTAAAAAAAGTTTTTCATAAAAGTGAAGAGGAGGCTATTAATCTTACTTTAAAAGTGGATAGAGAAGGGAGTGCGGTTGTTGGGGTTTACCCTTACGAAATAGCTCAAATGAAAGTGGAAAGAACCCACGCACTTGCACGTGAAGCCGGATACCCTTTAAGAGCAGTATTAGAGGAGGAATAAGTGGAGATAACTAGGAATTTAAAGAATATTTTAAACGAAATTGTAAATGAAGTGAAAAGAAGACAAAACGAATATATTACTATCGACCACGCTTTTTACGTGTTGTTAAAAGATGAAAATATTAAAAAAATTTTAGAAGATGTCGGGGTTGATGTGGATTATATAAGAATGGGGCTTGATTATTATCTTGACAGATATATAGAAAAAGTACCCGTTAAAGTAACTCCGACAGAAACTCTTGCCTTTCATAAAGCAACGGAGAGAATGATAAACCATATTCAAGGAATTCGTAAAAACGTAGCAGATGAGATAGACTTTTTTATAGCTCTTTTAGAAGATGAGACGAGTTATACTCATCAGCTTTTAAGAGAATTTGGAATTCAAAGGGTAGAAATAGTTGAGTATATTACGGAAAGTGAAGCTGAAACGAAAGAGAATAAAAAAGAGTCTTCTTTAAAAGAATTTACAACTGAGCTTACCTCTATCGCAAAAAAATTTGACGACGTAATAGGCAGGGAAAAAGAGATAGAAAGAGTTATGCAGGTTCTTGTAAGACGTAAAAAAAATAACCCTATACTAGTAGGAGAACCTGGAGTTGGGAAAACGGCTATTGTTGAAGGACTTGCGAAAAAAATAGCTTTAAACGAAGTTCCAAAAGCCTTAAAAAACAAAAAAATATACTCTTTGGATTTAGGAGCTTTAATAGCCGGTACAAAATACAGAGGCGAATTTGAAAAAAGAATGAAACTTATTTTGGATGAACTTAAAAAAGAAAAAGAGCCTATTTTGTTTATTGATGAAATTCATATGATTGTAGGAGCCGGGGCTGCTGGGAATGGGAGTATGGATGTGGCGAATCTGCTAAAACCGGCACTTGCCAGGGGTGAAATTAGATGCATAGGTGCTACGACTTATGAAGAGTATAAAAACCATTTTGAAAAAGATAGAGCCTTAAACAGAAGATTTCAAAAGATAGATATAAAAGAACCAAGCATTGAAGATACTGTTAAGATTTTAAAAGGATTAAAATCTAAATACGAAGAGTTTCACGGTGTGAGATATTCCGAAGAGGCTATTAAAAGTGCGGCTGTTTTGGCTAAAAAGTATCTTAGGGAGAAATTTTTACCCGATAGTGCGATTGATTTGATAGATGAAGCCGGAGCTAAATTTAAACTAAAAGGTAAAAAGTTAATAACAAAAAGCGATATAGAAGGGATTGTTGCAAAACTTGCAAATATTCCTAAAGAAAACGCTTCGAATAATGAAATAGAAAAATTAAGACATCTTGAAGATAATTTAAAAGCTAGAGTTTTTGGGCAGGATGAAGCTATAAAAGAGCTTGTAAAAGTGATAAAAAGAAAAAAAGCTGGACTAACCCGTGAAGATAAGCCTATAGGAAGTTTTCTTTTTGTAGGACCTACGGGTGTGGGTAAAACTGAAATTGCAAAACAGCTTGCGAATATATTAGGAATTAACTTTTTAAGATTTGATATGAGCGAATATCAGGAAAAACATTCTGTCGCAAAACTGATAGGCTCGCCTCCTGGGTATGTAGGATATGAAAAAGGAGGATTTTTAACAGAAGCCATAAGAAAAAATCCTCATACCGTGCTTTTACTTGATGAAATTGAAAAAGCACATCCGGATATCGTTCAGATTTTACTGCAGGTGATGGACAGTGCTACGTTAACGGATAATGACGGAAGAAAGGCTGATTTTAGAAATGTAGTATTGATTATGACAAGCAATCTTGGAGTAGGAGAAGGTAATAATCCGGGATTTTTGCAGGAATTTAGCGAATTTAAAGAAGAAGCGATTGATAGGTTTTTTGCACCGGAATTTTTAAATAGACTTGATGCGATTGTGAGGTTTAAACCTCTCTCACATGAGAGCGTATTGATGGTGGTTGATAAATTTATAGATGAACTGCAGGATAAATTAAGCTCTAAAAAGGTAAAACTGACATTGACAAAAAGAGCAAAAAACGCACTTGCAAAAAAAGGCTATTTACCAAAACTCGGAGCCCGTCCGCTTGCTAGAGTGATTGAAGAGAATATCGTTGAGCCTTTAAGTGATGAAATACTGTTTGGGGATTTAAAAGGGGGAGGAGAAGTGAGAGTAGATTATGTAAAAGATAAATTCAATTTAAAAGTAAAAAAATGATAAAAGTAAACGAAAATCCACCTTTGTATCTTTTAGACGATTTTACTTTTCCAAACCCTTTTGAGAGATTTGAAGACGGATTTGTAGGGGCTAGCTATGATTTACATCCAAAAAGACTGCTTGAAGGATATTCTCAGGGTTTTTTCCCCTGGTATCAGGATGATGAGGGACTTTTTCACTGGTTTGTATTGGATGAGAGAATGCTTTTAAAAACGGATGAGGTTAAAAAAACGAAAAAACTTCTTCAAAAACTAAGAAGTCCTAAGTGGGACTTTAGAATAAATACAAGATTTAACGACGTAATAAGATATTGTGCCAATGTAAAAAGAAAACACGAAGACGGAACCTGGATTAACGACGCTTTTATAGATGCTTATACGAAACTTTATGAGCTTGGGTTTGTAATTTCGGTTGAGAGTTATTATGAAGGGGAGTTGGTAGGTGGATTTTACGGGGTTGCGATAAATAAATATTTCAGTGGTGAGAGTATGTTTCATTTAAAACCCGATGCCAGTAAACTTGCACTTATTTATTTTTGCGATGTTTTAAAACAGCACGGAGTGGAGTTTATAGACTGTCAGGTACCTAGTGAACATTTGGGTTCTATGGGTGGGAAAGTGTATAAAAAAGAGGAGTTTATTCCTATGATTTGGAAGGCAAGTGGATTTAACGAAAACGGAGATGTGAGGGATTTGGGTAAATAGACTAAAAAATAGCGATTCTCCTTATCTTTTGGCTCATGCTACAAATCCGGTTGATTGGTATCCTTGGTGTGAAGAAGCGTTTGAGAAGGTAAAAAAAGTAGAATATTCAACTTGATACTGGTATTAGAATGGAGAAATATTCAAACATTCCGGATATTTTAATGGCAGTGGTTATAAAAAGTAAAGCTGTAAGTGCTCTTATGGTTTTAAAATCTATCGCAAAATAGAGGTCTTTAAAAGAGGGCTTTAGTTTAAAGCTTAAAATAAAAAAAAGAGATAAAAAGCTAAAAAAAAGCCACTCTTTTTTTAGAAGTTTCATTTACCTAAAATTTTTACTTTTGAAGTGTCGATATTGCATTCGTTCGGGATTTTTTTAAGGTTTAAAGCCAGTTTGTCATTATCCATAATTACAATTTCATTATTTAAAATGTGCTTTGCCACTTTTTTTGCACCTTCAAGAGAGTGCATATAGCAGCTTCCACACTGGTATACGTTGGCTTCCGGGATGGTGTCTGTATTTAGAATATTTTCCATAGATTTTTTCCAAGCTTTGATTATTTCCTCCTCTTTCGGCTCTCCTATTACGCTCATATAAAATCCCGTTCTGCAGCCCATAGGAGAAATGTCTATTATTTCGTAATTAGGCAGATTGTCTCTCATAAATCCGGCAAAGAGATGTTCAAGAGTATGCATTGCCTTTTCGTCTATTATTTCAACGTTCGGTTTTGCGAATCTTACGTCGTATACGGTAATTATATCCCCTTTTGGAGTTTTTACCTTTTTTGCCACTCTAAGTGCTGGAGATGGCATTTTTATATGGTCTACTAAAAAACTGTCAAGCATTGGCATATTAATCCTTTTTTATTTGCAATTATACACCATTTTTGATAAAATGCCGTTTCTAGTTCTCACCTCTTTATTCCTTGGTAGGGTTGCACCAAAAGGTGTTAAAGAAGAGGGAGGCTAAACCCGAACCGAAAAAAACAAATAATTCAAGGAGAAAGAATGCCGTGTAACGTAACAATGAAAGACCTTTTAGAGTGTGGTGTACATTTTGGTCATCAAAAGAGAAGATGGAATCCGAAAATGAAAAAATATATTTTCGGTGTAAGAAAAAATATTTATATTATCGACCTTCAAAAAACATTAAGACATATTAAATATGCTTATAATGTAGTTAAAAATGCTGCTGAAGAAGGTAAAACTATCTTATTTGTAGGTACTAAAAAACAAGCAGTTGATGCTATTAAAGAACACGCTACAAGATGTGGAATGCCATATGTAAACCATAGATGGCTTGGAGGAATGTTAACTAACTTCAAAACTATCCAAAAATCAATCAGAAAACTTGAAATTATTGAAAAAATGGAAGAAACTGGACAAATTAATCTTTTAACTAAGAAAGAAAGATTAATTTTAGCTAGAAGAAAAGCAAAACTCGAAAAATTCATTGGTGGTATTAGATATATGAAAAAAATTCCTGATATGCTTTTCATTATCGATACAGTAAAAGAAAAAATCGCAGTTGGTGAAGCTAATAAACTTGGTCTTCCGATTGTAGCTCCTGTAGATACAAACTGCGACCCTGATTTAATTGATTATCCAATTCCAGGAAATGATGATGCAATTAGAAGTGTTAATCTTTTCTGTAAAACAATTGCTGATGCGATTATCGAAGGTAAAGAACTTGCGGCAAAAGAGGAAGAATCTGCTGAACCTGTAAGTGAAGAAGAAATTGCTGAAGAAGTAAAAGAAATTAAAGAAGAAGCAGCTCAAGAAACTAAATCTGAAGAAGAAATTAAAGCTGAAACTGAAGAAATCAAAAAAGCTGAGGAGGCGTAATATGGCAAACATTACTGCTAGTATGGTAAAGGCACTAAGAGAAAAAACTGGTGCTGGAATGATGGATTGTAAAAAAGCTCTTGTAGAAGCTGAAGGTAGCGAAGAAAAAGCAATTGAAATCTTAAGAAAAAAAGGTCTTGCAAAAGCGGCTAAAAAAGCTGACAGAAACGCTGCTGAAGGTAGAGTTGAAATTTATATTACTCCTGATTATAAAGTGGGAAGCATTGTTGAAGTAAACTGTGAAACAGATTTTGTTGCAAAAACAGACGAATTTATCGAATTTGTTAGCGAAACTGTAAAAACTATCAATGTAAACGATATCGCTGATGTTGAAGCACTTAATAAAGCTCCTTTTGGTAAAGGAACTTTTGAAGAAGAACTTAAAGTTAAAATTGCAAAAATCGGAGAAAATATTGTAGTTAGAAGAATAGCGACAATTAAAGCTCCTCAAAACGGAATCGTAAACGGATATATTCACGCCGGGGGAAAAGTTGGTGTACTTGTAGCGGCTGCGTGTGACAGTGAAAAAACTTGCGAAGCAATTAAAGATACTTTAAGAGATATTGCAATGCATATTGCTGCGATGAAACCTCAATACTTAAATCCTGAAAGTGTACCGGCTGATATAATTGAAAAAGAAAAAGAAATTGCAAAAGCTCAGCTTCTAAAAGAAGGTAAACCGGAAAACGTAATTGAAAAAATTATTCCCGGTAAAATTAAAAGATTCTTTAGCGACGTATGTGTAACAGAACAAGAATACGTAAAAGCGGAGAAAAAAGAAACAGTTGCCGAAGCTTTATCTAAAGCGGCAAAAGCTGCTGGTGGAGAAGCTAAACTTGTTGACTTCATTAGATTCGAAGTTGGTGAAGGTTTAGTTAAAAACGCTTGTAATATGGCGGACGAAGTGGCAGCGGCTTTATCTTAAGCTTCTGCTTCTTTTTATTTTTACCATATTTAGTGCCAGGTAATTTTTTTAAATCTTTCGAAGATTTTTTTACGTTTTAAATATTTTGTTATAATTTCTCAAAAAGGCCGTTATGTTAAAAGCTAGAAATCTTACCCATTCTTTTGATTATCTTTTATTTGAAAACGTTAATTTAGAAATTAAACCTAAAGAAAAAATAGCTATTGTTGGAAGTAGTGGAAGTGGAAAATCGACTCTTCTTCATATCTTATCTTCGTTTTTAAAGCCAAACGGTGGAGAAGTTTTTATAAACGATAAAAATATTTACTCTTTAAAAGAAAAAGATTTAATTGAAATGAGAAAAAAAGAGATAGGGGTTATTTTTCAATTTCATTATCTTTTTAATACTTTTACTGCTCTTGAAAATTTAGAGGCTGCGGCACTTTTAAGTGCTAAAAGTATTGATTTTAAACTTTTGGAGAGATTAAAGATAAAAGATGTTATAAATCAAAACATTCAAACCTTAAGTGGAGGTCAACAGCAAAGAATAAGTATAGCAAGAGTGCTTACTAAAAAACCTAAAATTATTTTTGCAGACGAACCGACCGGAAATTTGGATAAAGAAAATGCATATGAGGTTATTGAAATTTTAAAAGAGTATTGTGATGAAAATAGTGCCTCTTTAATTACCGTAACTCACGATATGGATATAGCTAAAAAATTTGATAAAGTGTATGAATTAAAAAATAAAAAGCTGGTTTTAAATGGAGATAATTAACTATTTAACGCCCGTTAACGTAGTTACTTATTTGCTTTTATTTGTTAGGATTAGTTCTTTTTTGTCTTTTTTGCCTTTTTTTAATTATACTACTATTCCTATGAGTGTGAAGGTTGCTTTTGCTTTTTGGCTTAGTATAGTGTTTTTTCCTTTGACTCCTAAATTTTCTTATGAGATTAATTTTATTAATATTATATTGAGTGTTTTAAATGAAATTGCGTTTGCTTTTTTTGTAGGGATGGCTTTGGGGCTTATTTTTGATATTTTAAGATATGCAGGAGAACAGGTAAGTTTTGTTATGGGATTTACTATGGCAAACGTTCTTGATCCAAATGCCGGAGTACAAACCACTATAGTTTCGCAGTTTCTTATATGGGTTGCTGTTTTGGCGTTTTTAAGTTTCGGTGGGGATAGGCTTGAAATTATGTTTTTGGCAAAAAGTTTGACGATGTTGCCTTTTGGGGAGTTTTTTAATTATAAAAATGTTTATGAATATTTTATCGTTTATATGGGCAAATATTTTTTGATAGGAATTGCTATGGCTTTTCCTATTATTGCGATTTCTTTAATGGGGGATATAATTTTTGGAATGATAATGAAAACTATGCCTCAATTTAACTTGCTTGTTATAGGATTTCCTATAAAAATTACGTTGGCGTTTTTGGTTTTAATGGCTATTTTAGCATCTATGATGCAGGTTTTTTCTATAAATATAAAAGAAGTCTTTGAAGTGATTTTAGGCTTTATCTAGCTAATCTGTAATCTGTCGATAAAATTCTTAAATGATTAAAAAACGAATTAAAATTGGCTATTAAAAATCTGTCTTCGCTTATCATTAGATATTCGAAGTTTTTGTAAAAGGCTGAATAAGAGTAATTCGCACTTCCGGTAATTAAATATGTATCGTCTATAATAGTCGATTTTACATGCATTTTTGCTTTTTTTCCGTTTTTGTAACTTTTTCCGGATAAAAGATATACGTGGATATTTTGAATGGTTGCTAGTGAGGGGATAACGGAATATTTATATTTGGCTTCTTTTTTGTCGGCTATAATAGTTATTTTTACTCCGTGAGCGGCTGCTATTTTAAGGGCTTTCGCTATTTTTCTATTTGTAAATGTGTAAATAGTCATTTTTATGTTGTTTTTTGCGTGAGATAAGAGATAACATACTCTTTTTTCTGCTACCTTTCCATCTTGTGGCATAAAAAAAACATCATTTGCAAATAAAAAAACGCTAAAAAATATAAGTAATTTTTTCAAAATTTCTCCTTTTTTAATATAATTATAATAAAAAAATGAGGTTTGCTATGAAAATTCTTCTGATTACGTCCAATTCAACAATAGAAAAATTATTTATATTGAGTGGCGAGAAAAAAGGTGACGAAGTTATTGTGTGTACATCTGATAATTTAATAGAAGATGAGTTTAAAGCTGTTTTTATCGATAAGGATTCTTATTCTCAAGAACTTTATGAAAAGTTGAAATCTTTATATTCGGAAGCTAAATTTGTGCTTATTGTTTCTAAAAAGGACGAAAAATTAGACGGATTTGATGATTATTTAACTAAACCTTTTTTACCTACAGATTTGATTAATATGTTGGAAAAACTTTCTCAAAAAGGAGGAAGTATATCTTCTGGTAACGAAGATATGGATATAGAGAGTTTCGATGAATTTAAAGATGTCGAGCATAATGATTTTGATGATGAGTTTGATCTTGAAGAGTTTTCTTTAGAAGATGAGAAAGAGCAGTTTGATAATGAGTTGATAGAAGATGAAATTATAGGTGAAGGTGATGACAGTTTTGAAATAAGTAAAGACGAACTTGAAAAAGAAGCACCCGATAGTGATATTGAAGAAGAATTTGAAATAGATGAAAACGAATTGAAATCAGATGAAGATAGTGAATCGGAAATTGATTTGGAAGCTTTGGAAGATAATAAAGACTTAGATATTTTGGAAGACGAAGTAATGCTGGATGATGAAAAAGTAAAAGAGTTTGCCGACTCTTTACAAGAGATTGATAACTCTTTGGAAGAAATTGAGGAAGTTGAAAAGATAAATGACGATAAAGCTATGCAAGAGGATTTAAGTTTGGATGAGGTAAATGAAGATGATTTGAAGTTAGAAGAATCTAATAGTGAAAATCAAGAAGATGAAAAGGTTGAAGATATTTCACAAGATGTTTTAGAAAGTAGAGAAGATAATACGCTTGAAGATGAAATGTTAAAAGAAGATATGGAAAATAGGGATATGAAAGAAGATTTTGAAAATGAAATGAGTATTGAGGATAAGAATGTTGAAAAGATAAATAACGAAGAAAATATTAAATATGAAAAAAAAGATGAATTTAGCGATATAGATGAGTATGAACTTGCCAATGCTTTGGGTGAAGAGATAGAAGTTGATGAAAAACCTCAAAATAGTATTAAAAATGAAATTAAAGAGGATGAAGAAGAATTTCAACAGAATGTAAAAGAAATTGAAAAAGAAGATTTTCTAGAAGAGTCTAAGATGAGTTTGGAAGAAAAAACTCTTGGAAATATCTTAAATATTAATTGGGAAGAGCTTAAAAAAGCGAAAGCAAAAGTAACTATAACAATAGATTTTGGAGATTAAAATGAATGGAAAAAACGGAAGTATTTTAGTAGTTTCAGGTCCTAGTGGAAGTGGTAAAACATCACTTGCTAGAAAGGTGTGTGAAGAATTTAGAGATAAGGCGTATTTTAGTATTTCAAGCACTACGCGTCCTAAAAGAGAAGGTGAAAAAGAAGGAGTTGATTACTATTTTTTAACTAAAGAGGAGTTTATAAAAGATATTGAAGACGGATATTTTCTTGAATGGGCAGAAGTCCACGGGAATTTTTACGGCACTAGCAAAAGACAGATAGATAAGGCTTTAGATAAAGGCAAGATAGTGTTTTTGGATATTGACGTACAAGGGTATGAACTTGTTAAAAAGGCTTATCCGGATATTACTACCGGTATTTTTGTAACTACCCCTAATGAAAAGATATTAAAACAAAGACTCTTAAACAGAGGTACGGAGACGGAAGAGAGTTTAAAGGTTAGAATGTTTAACGCATTACAAGAGATGAAAAAAATTCCGGAATATGACTATCTTTTGATAAATGATGATTTTGATGAGGCTAAAGAATTTTTAAAAAGTGTTGCGATTGCTAGTTTGATTAAAGTAAGTAAATATGATATCGATGAATTTATAAACGAATGGAAAGGAAGTAAATGAAAAAAAGAGTGAGCAATATTTTAAAAGAGCATTTAAACGAACAGCCTCCAATTCAAAAGCCAAGAGAGAAAAGGTTTGGTCATTTTGCAGTACCTGTTTTTAAATATGCAAAAATAAACAAACAAAATCCCGTTGAATTTGCTAAAAGTTTATGTGAAAAGCTTAAAAGTTGCGAAGAGTTTGAGAGTGTGGAGCCTTTGAGTGGTTTTGTAAATATTAAGCTTAGCGATAAATTCTTAGATGAATTTGCAAATAAAGTTATTAAAGAAAAAGAAGCTTTTGGCAAAGGTGAAAAAAAAGAAAAAATACTTCTTGAATACATCTCAGCCAATCCTACGGGACCACTTCATATAGGACACGCAAGAGGAGCGGTGTTTGGAGATGCCCTAACTCGTATAGGAAGACACGTAGGGTATGACGTAATGACTGAATATTACGTAAATGATGCCGGACGTCAAATTAATTTACTTGGGCTTTCTGTTTATCTTGCAGCAAGAGAGATTTTGGGGTTTAGTGTTGAGTGGCCGGATGAATATTATAGAGGTGAATATATAAAAGATTTAGCACGTGAGGCTATAGACGAGTTTGGAGAGGAGTATTTTAAAAAACCAATTGAGATAGTAGAAATTGATGGAAAAAAAGAAGCGAAATTTAAAGATGAAAAGCTTAGTCTTTGGGCTAAGGATAAAATGCTTGAAGAGATTAAAGAGGATATCAAAGTACTTAATATAACTCCTTTTGATAATTGGGTAAGTGAGAGAAGTCTTTATAAATATTGGGATGAAGTTAGAAAAATACTTGAAGAAAATAATGCTTTATATGAAAAAGATGGGAAAATCTGGTTAAAATCAAGCGAATATAAAGACGAAAAAGATAGGGTAGTGGTTAGAGAAGACGGGCGTCCTACATACTTAGCCGGCGATATTATTTATCACTGGGATAAATTCAAAAGAGGGTATGACAGATACATAAACATCTGGGGGGCAGACCATCACGGATATATTGCAAGGGTAAAGGCTGCTATTAAATTTTTAGGGTTTGAGCCGGAAAAACTTGAAATACTTCTTTCTCAAATGGTAAGGCTGTTAAAAGGCGGAGAGCCTTATAAAATGAGTAAAAGGGCTGGGAATTTTATATTAGTTAGAGATGTTGTTGAGGATGTGGGGGCTGATGCACTTAGATTTGTATTTTTAACAAAAAAAGCCGATACCCATCTTGAATTTGATATTGATGATTTAAATAAAGAAGATGCAAGTAATCCAAACTATTATGTAAACTACGCTCATGCAAGAATTAGAAGTATTTTTAGAAATAAAGGAATTGAATATGATGATGTTAAGGGAGTTGAATTAAAAAACTTAACGCAAGATGAAAAGGATTTATTGTTTTTGGCTCTTCAGCTTCCATATGTACTTGAAGATGCGTTTAGTGCAAGAGAACCCCACAGACTTACAAACTATCTGATTGATTTAGCAAGCGAATTTCATAGGTTTTATAATAAAAACAAAGTAATTGGAAGTGATAGAGAAGATATTAGACTAAAAATTTTAGCGGTTGTTGGAAGTATTATTAAACTAGGTCTTAGTCTTCTTGGAATTAAGGCTAAGGAGAGAATGTAGTGAAAGTATTAATTAGTGAGTGTATGCTTGGGGTGCCTTGTAGGTATGATGGAAAATCTAAACCTTTGAGTGATGAGATTTTAAATAAGCTAAGAGAAAAATATGAGCTTGTTCCTTTTTGTCCAGAATCCTTTTCTCTTCCAACTCCCCGTCCTCCTGCAAGATTTGTTGGAGATAAAATTATTGATATAAACGGGGTAGATAAGACAGAAGAGTTTTTAGCTGGGGCAAAAGAGGCTCTTAGAATTTGTAAAAAAGAGGGTATAAAAGTTTTTATTGGAAAGGAGAAGTCTCCAAGCTGTGGAGTTAAAAAAACAAGTGCTTATGTTAATGGATGTGAATGCAAGTGCGATGCCCCGGGGCTTACAAGTAAAATCTTAAAAGAAAACGGAATTGAGTTAATTAGTGAATGGGATTTATAAAGGAAATAGTGTGGTGTGTTAGTTATATTTATCCGGCAAAAACTGAGAAAAATGCTACTTTAGAAAAAGTTAATAATATTGATAATTTGCCTCAGTAGCCTTTTACCGATGCTATATGATAAAATAAATATAAAGAAGAAATTTTAAGCTACGCAAAAGATATTAAACATTTAAAAGCTCAAAAGAGATATTAAAGACTAAGAAAGCTCATAAAGCTCTCCTTTTTCTAAATGTATTTGTCTGTATTTTATATTGAATGTTTGAGGTAGAGAGTGAGAAGCTATAAGGATTGTTATGTTTTTTTCTCTGTTTGCCATAATAAATAAATCCATTACTAAACTTGCCGAATACTCATCAAGTCCCGAAATAGGTTCGTCGGCTAAAATCATAACCGGGTCGTGAATTATGGCTCTTGCAATTGCCGCTCTTTGCTGTTCACCTCCGCTAAGTTCGGCTGGATATTTATCAAGTTTATGAGTTAGATTAACTTTTTCCAAAAATTGTATTGCTTTATTTTGAGCAGTTTTTTTATCTATACCTATTATTAACAAAGGGAGCATAACATTTTTTAATATAGTCCATTCCGGTATTAATTTATAATCTTGAAATACTACTCCTAGATATTTTCTTAAATAAGTAAGCTTTGATTTTTTTATTTTATAAAGTTCTATTCCTCCGACGTTTAAAGAACCTTTAATTATCGGGATTTCTCCGTATAAAGATTTAATAATTGTAGTTTTTCCGCTTCCGCTGACTCCGGTTAAAAATACAAAATCTTGTGTATTAATTTTGAAATTAGCATTTTTTATAATCGGGGTTTTATTATATCCGGTGTATAAATTTTTCGCTTGTACAAGGACTCTCATTTAAACAACCTTTTTAATTCCAGATGAGCTAAATAATTTTCTTTTATAGGAGCCGGTTTTTTAAAATATTGAGGCTTTTCTTTATTTAGGATATAGATGTGTTCTGGTCTATTAAAATTACCGATAGTTGCTCTTATAAGCTCTTTTTCATTGTCTATTTTAAACACTTTTTCTATATGGATTACGAAGTTGTCGTATATCTTAGGTTTAAAATCCAGATTTGTAAGTTTTCTTTCAAAGCTGAAATCAAAATTTTCTTCTAGTTTAGGAGATGTTTCGTGATTTATCATATAGATATCGTAGATGTTTTTATTCATTTTTCTCCATCTGTCTTCGTATTTGCTTGATATCTCATAAGGGATGTTTTTTTTCACTTTTAAATCTATTTCTTTAAAACTTAAAAACTCCTTTAAAGAATATTCAAAGTAGTTTTCACTATCCGTCCTTAGGTGTAAAAAACCATCTTTTTGTAAAGTTTTTATCGATTCTTTGATGAAGTCTTTGTTTATTACTCTTCTGTGAGGCTTTTTATCCCACGGTACCGGAAAATGTACATAAATGGAGTGAAGATTGTTTGAAGGTATTTTACTTAAAATAATTCTTGCGTCGTGGTTTATTATTCTTATGTTTTCTATTTTTTCGTGAATACATCTTTTTAAGACCTGTTCGATTGAGGGTTTATGGATTTCTATTCCTAATATTGTTTTATCGGGATATTTTTTTGCCAAATGAATTAAGTGTCTTCCGCTTCCAAACCCGACTTCCACTATATCTATATCGCTTAGGTCGTCTTCTATTGAAAGTAGGTTTTGGTTTGGAATTTTCTCTTTTATCCCGTTTATGTTTTCAAATAAAATATCAGCTTCGTTTAATTTTGCAAAAGCCAAGTAAGCCTTTTTTATTTCACTGATAAGTGGTCTTGTAATTTTGTCGTATTTAACTAAATAGCCGTTGTCTTTTTTTAATACTTTTATTAAAAATGTGGCTTTTTGCGTTTTTACGCCTATTAACTCTTCTGCTTTAAATAAAAATTTAACATCGCCTATTTCAATAGGAAAATCTGTTTTTTTAAGTTTGTTTATTACTATATGCGGCATTAGTAACTAACCTTTACTTCTATTGGATTTGAGATAAGTCCATATTTGTCTATGGCGTATATTTTGTATTGGTATGTTTTTTTGTGTTGGATATTCGTATCCGTAAAAACGTTTGATTTCGTAATATATTTTTGCGTTCCTTTTATAATCAAATATTTTACCGCACGGTTGTCCGGAGATGATAGGATAAGTTCTATTTTGTTGTTTAAAATATTTGTAGAAACTAAAGGTTTTGCCGGTATTGGTAGGCTCTCTCCTAAAACTTCTGGAGAATTATCAAGTAGTGATTCCGTGTCGTGAATACTTACTGCGGTTACTTTGTAGTATTTTTTTGCTCCGTCTTTATTTACTTTGTCTATAAAAAAGGTTGAAGTTGTTTTGGCTATGGGTTTGAATCCGAAAAGCTCTTTTTCATATATTTTATAATATTTGGCGTTTTTTACTTTTTTCCATGTAAGTTGTATTTTCTTCGGTAGGTTGTGTGAAGCTTTTACATCTTGAACGATTGGGGGTTTAGGATAGGTTAAAACTTTTAAAATATTGGAAGGTAAAGATTTTAATCCGTCAAAACTATAAGCGATAATTCTATATTTGTATGTTTTCCCGTCTTTTAGATTTTTGTCTATATATTCTACGTTGTATCTTGGTGTAAGATTTGCTATGTTTTCCCATTTGGCGATTTTATCGTTAAATTTTTGGATTATATAACCTTTTACCCTTTCGTTTTGATGAGGTCTGAATATTATTTTTACCATTCCTTTATCTAGAGGTTTTATCTCAAGCGGAATTACTTGAGAAATTGTAGGAAGAGTTGTTTGGGATGTTACTATAGCAAGTGACGGAATTCCATTTTTATCGAATGTTGCTATTCTATATTTATAAAAAGTAGCCGGTTTTAAGTTGGTATCGACGTAAAGAGATTTAAAAGGGTCTTTTATGCTTTTTATCATTTGCCATTTTTTTGTTTTAAAGTTGTATCTTTGGATATAGTATCCTGAAATATTTTTGACAACGTTCCATTTTAAAGCCATTGCGTTTCTGTCTGGATAAGCTTTGAAGTTGATGACTTTAGGTAGATTCGGATTGGATTTCGGTGCCGGTTTATTGTTTATCGCACAGCCGGTTATAATTATTAAACTTGTCAGATAAATTATCAATCTCTTCATTTTGAATTCCTTTTGGTAAATTTTGTATAAAATCATCAAATAACGGTGCAATTATACTAAGTTTTTCTCCTCTTGGATGAATAAAATATATTTCCCTTGCGTGAAGCATTACGCGAGGAGTTTTTTGGTTTTTTTTTCCATATGTCGTATCTCCTAGAATATATCTTCCAAGTTTTGTTAAATGTACTCTTATCTGATGAGTCCGGCCGGTAAATAGTTTTGCTGCCGTTAGATTTTTAAGTATTGGAATAAAAAGGGTTTTTGCCTCTTTTCCTTTAGGAACTACGGCCATTTTAAGTCTGTTTTTAGGGTTTCTGGCAATTGGGGCGTTTATGCATTTAGCTTCTTTTAAAGGTTCGTTTAAAAGCATTAAATAGTATCTTCCCATTGATTTGTCTTTTAGTTGAGTGCTTAAAAATTCGTGAGTTTTGTTGTTTTTGGCAATTACCAAAGCTCCGCTTGTTTCTTTATCTATTCTATGGACTATTCCGAATCTCTCTTTACCTGCTATTGTAGAGAGTGAAAAGCCTTTTTCTTTTAACCAGTCAACTAAAGTCGCTTTTTTGTAGCTTGGGGCAGGATGAACTACAATACCAGGAGGTTTATTAATAACCAGTAAATCTTCGTCTTCATATAGTATAGGTATTTCAAAATCGGGTTTTTTAGGGGTAAATTCTTCTTTTTGAGGGAAGTTTATTTCAATAATGTCGTTTTCTTTTAATTTAATGCCACCTTTTTTTATTTTTTTACCGTTGATTAATACGGCCTCTTTTTTTATTAGCTGTTCTATTTGGTTTCTTGAAATGTTTAACTCTTTTGATAAAAATTTATCTATCCTTTGAGATTTTTTGCTTATTAATTTCAATAAATAACCTTTTTTGTTACAATTTTATCAAAATTTAATTTTAAACGTAGGGTTGACAAAAGCAAACATTTTAACTAAAATCGCAAAATTAAAAACTACAATTAACTACAAAACTCTTACAAGGATATTTATGGAACAAGAAACTACCACTAAAAAACAGAGAACTCATATACCGGTTGAAGGGTATACGATAGAGGATTTAAGAAGTAAAACTACCGAAGAACTTATTAAAATAGCTACAGAACTTGGTGTTGAGAATCCGCAGGAATATAAAAGACAAGATTTAATGTTTGAGATACTTAAGGCTCAAGTACAACAGGGAGGATATTTATTATTTACCGGAATTTTAGAAATAATGCCCGACGGTTACGGATTTTTAAGAAGTATAGGGGGAAATTTTGAAAACTCTTTAAATGATGTTTACGTATCTCAAACTCAAATCAGACGTTTTGCTCTTCGTACGGGGGATATTGTAACAGGTCAGGTTAGACCTCCAAAAGACCAGGAAAAATATTATGCTTTACTTAAAATAGAAGCAATTAACTATCTTCCACCGGAAGAAGCGAAACAAAGACCTCTTTTTGATAACTTAACTCCTCTTTATCCTCAAGATAAAATAAAACTTGAATACGAACCTACAAAATTAACCGGTAGGGTTCTTGATTTGTTTGCACCTATTGGAAAAGGTCAAAGAGGGCTTATAGTTGCTCCTCCAAGAAGTGGTAAGACGGTATTTTTAAAAGAGATAGCACACGGAATTACAAAAAATCATCCGGAAGTTAATTTGATGGTTTTATTAATAGACGAAAGACCGGAAGAAGTTACCGATATGCAAAGAAGCGTAAAAGGTGAGGTTTACTCTTCAACTTTTGATAAACCGGCTCAAAATCACGTAAGAGTTGCTGAACTTGTAATAGAAAAAGCGAAAAGAATGGTTGAAATGGGTAAAGATGTAGTGATTTTGCTTGATTCGATTACCCGTCTTGCAAGGGCTTATAATACCGTAACACCAGCAAGTGGAAAAGTGCTTAGTGGTGGGGTTGACGCAAACGCTCTTCATAAGCCTAAAAGATTTTTTGGGGCTGCAAGAAATATAGAAGAGGGTGGAAGTTTAACGATTATCGCAACCGCTCTAATTGAAACCGGGTCTAAAATGGATGAGGTTATTTTTGAAGAGTTTAAAGGTACGGGTAATATGGAAGCGGTGCTTAGCCGTAGAATTGCAGATAGAAGAATTTATCCGGCGATTGATCTTTTAAAATCAGGTACTAGAAAAGAGGAGTTACTGCTTACTCCGGAAGAACTTGCCAAGGTTTGGGCTATTAGGAATATTATTAGTGAAATGGATGAGGTTGAATCACTTAAACTTATGTACTCAAAAATGCTAAAAACTAAAAATAATCAGGAGTTTTTAAGTATTATAAATGAATAGATGTGGGATTTTTGATAGTGGAGTAGGGGGCTTAAGCGTAGCCTCTGAAATTTTAAAATCTAAACTTTTTGATGAAATTATTTACTATGGAGATACTGCTAGAGTCCCTTACGGAAACAAAAACGAATCTACTATTATCAGATATTCCCTTGAAGCTTTGGAATTTCTTAGAAATTTTGATATTAACTTTTTAATAGTCGCTTGTAATTCAGTAAGCTCTGTTGCTTTGGAAGAGCTTAAGAAAGAGGCTTCTTTTCCGGTTGTAGGGGTTATTGAAGCCGGAGTTAAAGCAGTAGAAAAAGAGAAAAAAGATTCTAATATTCTTCTAATAGGTACAAAAAGAACAATATCTTCAAATAAATATCAGGAGATGTTAAAAAAAAGAGGATTTAAAAATATTATAGCAAAGGCTACACCTCTTTTAGTGCCGTTAGTGGAAGAGGGGATAGTTGAGGGAAAAATAGTTGATGAGGTTTTTGAGCTTTATTTTTCGGATATAAAAAAAGAAGAGATAGATATTGTGGTTTTAGGATGTACTCATTATCCTTTTTTGTCTAAAAGTATAGGAAATTATTTTTATAACGCAAAGCTGATTCATTCCGGTCAGGCTATAGTTGAGTTGCTGGAAAATGAGTTCGGATTGCAAAAAAAAGAAAAAACAACTATTGAATGTTTTGCGAGCGATAATGTCGAAGAGCTTAGAAAAAAAGCGAAAGAGTGGCTTGAAGGTTAGTTTTTTTCAAGTTTAAATATTTGAGGTTTTAATACGATTTCTTGCACTACCAGATGTTTTGGGGTATTTATTATATCTTTTACTATTTGAGCTATGTCTTTTGGTTTGATGTGAGCCATTTCTTCTGATGAGGGTTTAAAGTAGGTGTTATTGTGAAAATTTGTAAGTGTTAAATCGGGAATAATAGTGCAAACTTTAACTCCGGATTTTCTTACCTCTTCAAAAAGAGAGTTTCCAAAGTGTCTAAGGGCGGCTTTTGTAGCAGCGTATACAACTCCTTGACGTGCCGGATGGGTTGCCGAAGTTGAAGAGATATTTATAATAAAGCCTCTGTTTTTTTTAATTTCTTTTAAATGGTTTTTGGTTAAAATCATAGGAGCTAAAAAATTTACGTTTATCATCTTTTTTATTTGTTCTATTTTAATATCTTCAAATTGACCGAAATAGCCGATCCCGGCGTTATGAATAATACCTATTATATCTTTGAATTTTAATTTTTCCACTTCTTTTATATTGTTTAAATCGGTAGAATAAGAGCAATTTCTGCAAATATCTATAATTTCAAACTCTTTTAACTCCTCTTTTATTGCTTTTCCTATGCCACTGCTAGCACCGGTTAGAATAATTTTCATTTTTCTTCTTTTAAGAGAGATTTTAGCTTTTTTTTATTGGTAACTTTTATCGATTTTTCACAGTAGCAGATAATTTCTTGTGCTTTTAGTTTACTTAAAATTCTGCTTAAGGTTTCGGCACTCATTCCAAGTTCTTTTGCTAAAAGGTATTTTTTCTTTTTGACAAATTTTTGAGGGAAATTTAAAAGCGTATAAATAACTCTTTTTGTTGCGTCGTATTTTTGAAGTTTATTAAATTCAATCTCTTGCATAATCTGGTTGCTTAGCATTTTTATGATTCTGTCACTAAATGGAGGGTTTGAAATAAGAGGTTTAAATTTTATAAAGTCTATTTTTACTATTTCGCACTCACTTTCGGTTTTTGCGTTTAAACAGTAAGGTCTGTTTTGAATTTGAGAGATAAGACCGAAGATATCTCCACATCCGAATTGGCTTTTTGGGATAATGTTTCCTTTTAAATCTACGTCGTACATTAGTACGTTGCCGTGAATAATACCGTAGAAATATTTGTCTTTTTCACCTTCATAAAATATTATTTCTTCTTTTTTATATTTTTTAAAATAAGCATAAGAGGAAATCTCCTCAAGTAAAGAGTCTTCTATATTGAAAAAAAGGGAGAGTTTTTTGAGTTTCACGACTCTTCTATTCTTATGAAATTAATAGGTTTTATCACAAAATTAAGAGTTTCAATCTCTTTTATCGCTTTTTTGATATTTTTTTCTATGGATTTGTGAGTTGCAAATAGTAGTTTTACGTAACCGTTTTTAGGTTTTTGTAAAAAGCTTTCGATTGAAATATTGTTTTTAGCCAGGATGTTTGCTATTTTTTCAAGTACTCCTAATCTATCGTTTACGGCTATTCTTAAGTAATATTTTGTTTTTATCTCTTCTATTGGTTTTAGGGAGAGTTTTTGTTCTTCAAGAGGTTTTTTGTATCCCAGCATAGGATTTATATTTCCTCTTGCAATTTCAATTATATCACTTATAACCGCACTTGCCGTTGCGTCTCCCCCGGCTCCCGGACCGTAATACATCGTCTCGCCCACTATATCGCCAATTACGCTTACTGCGTTCATAACGCCGTCAACTTTTGCTATCATTTGAGAGTTTTTAATAAGAGTCGGATGGACTCTTAATTCTACTTTATTGTCTGTTTTTTTGGCAATTCCTAAGAGTTTTATTTCATATCCGAACTCTTTTGCAAACTCAATATCCGTTAAATTTATGTTTTCTATACCTTCAATTAAAATATCTTCCGGTTTAGTGTCTATATTGTAAGCGATACTTGCTAAAATCAATAGTTTATGAGCCGCGTCATATCCTCCTACGTCAAATGTAGGGTCGGCTTCAGCATAACCTAATTCTTGAGCTTCTTTTAAAACTTCTTCGTAATTTCTTCCTTTTTTCATTTCGGTTAGAATGTAGTTGCAAGTTCCATTTATGATACCTTTTATCTCTTCTATATGGTTTGCACTAAGTCCGTCACGCAGTGCTTTAATAATAGGAATTCCACCGGCTACACTAGCTTCGTATTCAAAAGGGGTTGAAGCCAGTTTTTGAAGTTCGAATCTATGGTATGCCAAAAGTGCTTTATTTGCAGTTACTACCGCTTTTTTATTTTTTAGGGCGTCTTTTACAACCTCGTAAGCTTCTTCTACTCCACCCATAAGTTCAACAACTATATCTATCTCCGGGTCTTGAGTAACTTTTTTATAATCGGTTACAAGTTCTATATTTACGTCTCTTTTTTTGTTTAGGTTTCTTACAACTCCTCTTTTTATTACTATCTCCTGACCGGCTCTTGCACTTATTACGTCTTGATTTTTTTGAATATTTTTAACTACACTCTCTCCAACCGTTCCGACTCCTACTATTCCTATCTTAACCATTATTTTCCTTTAACTCTTTTAAAAAATGCTTTATATTTTTTGCAGCTTGACGAATTCTTTTTTCGTTTTCAATTAAAGCAATTCTTACATAATCATCCCCATAAGCTCCAAATCCGATACCAGGTGATACTGCTACATGAGCTTCCGTGAGTAATCTTTTTGAAAACTCCAGACTTCCTAGATGTCTTGCAACTTTAGGAATTTTAGCCCATATGAACATACTAGCTCTTGGTTTTTCAATCTCCCATCCGGCATTTGCGAAACTCTCTATTAATACGTCACGTCTGTGTTTATATGTGTCTACTATATCTTTTACTAAGTGTTGGTAATCTCTAAGGGCTACCGTTGCAGCTACTTGAATAGGTGTAAACATTCCGTAATCAATCCACGATTTGTATTTTTGAAGGGCTCCTACTATAATAGGATTTCCTACTATAAATCCTACTCTCCATCCTGCCATATTGTAGCTTTTAGAAAGGGTAAAGCTCTCAACTGCTACTTCTTTGGCTCCTTTTGCTTCGAAAATACTAGGAGTTTTGTATCCGTCAAACGTAATATCAGCATAAGCTATATCGCTTATTATAAATAAGTTTTCTTCTTTTGCAAAATCAACGGCACGTTGATAAAACTCTTTACTTACCGTTACGGTAGTAGGATTGTGAGGGAAGTTTAATACCAAAAATTTAGGTTTTGGTACGGCTTCAATCATAGCTTGTTTTAGCTGTTCGAAGAATTCGTCTTCTTTTAGTTCGTATTTTTCATTGTAGGTTAATTTTACTTTTCTAACACTAGCCCCGGCTAACATAAAAGCGTATGAATGAATAGGGTATGTCGGGTCTGGAACTATCGCCACATCACCTACGTTTGTAATTGCTTGAGTTAAATGAACGTATCCTTCTTTGCTTCCCATCGTTACAACTGCTTCGGTTTCCGGGTCGAATGTAATGTTATAACGTCTTGCGTACCAGTTGCAAATAGCTTCTCTTAATTTATAAATACCTTTGCTTACCGAGTATCTGTGGTTTTTAGGTTTTTGAGCCGCTTCTATTAATTTATCTACAATAGGTTTTGGGGTGGGACCGTCCGGGTTTCCCATAGAAAAGTCTATAATATCTTCTCCTGCACGTCTTGCCTGGAGTTTTAGTTCGTTTATTACTGTAAATATATAATTCGGGAGTCTCTCTATTCTTTCAAAATGATTCATTGTATTCCTTTTACATATATTCCGCGTTTAAAGTTGACTTTTGAAAAATTGTCTTTTACTTTAATATATCTACACTCCTGCGGTATATTTAAATTTATGTTTTGTTGAGAAATTTCTTTTGCAATTATATTTAAAATATTAAGATTTTTATCATAAAAAACTATATAAGGGTACCAATTATCATATTTTGATGTAGTAACTGATATTTGTTTAAAACCGTTCGGATTTAACCAGTAAAGACCTTTGGCGTTAATTAATTTTATTTTATCCGAAACTATTCGGATAGCTTCTTTTTTTTCTTCTTTGCAATCTAAGTAATAAGTGTAGTTTTTGTTTTTTATAATTGATTTTACTTTGCAGCCTTTTTGAGATATCGTTTGCAAAAATAATAAAGGGTCTATATAGTGAGCCGATTTCATTTCAATCGTTATTTGAAAAGAGTTTGTTTTTGAAATTGTTGTCGGATAAAAGTAGTAGTAGCCTAAAGTGTTTAAAGTATCATATAAAGTTTTTGTATTAAAAATAGGATTGTTATTTAAAAATATGAAAGTCGGATGAATGTATTTGGGTTTTTCAAAAAAAATATCTAAAAGACCGTTATTTTGTAAATAGGAAATTATTTTTTCTAAAGAGGTTTTTTTGTTTAAAATAGGAATTAAAAGGGCTTGATAAGTGTTGAATTTTTCTTCCCCTATTAAGTTTTTAATTGCAATCGTATTATTTGCAAAAAGAAAAGAAGCTAAAAAACTTATTAAAAATTTTTTCATCTCTCAAACCTGTTCGGTTTTTTCATTATAGTTATATTACCGTCTTTTAAAAGAACTCTTATAATTTTTTTCGTATCGGGAAAAAGGGTTTTATTTCCGTATGAAATAGTTATATTTCCATGTCCGAATTTAATATACCAATTACTTCCCTTTAAAATTTGTTCGTGAGAAGTTAATTTTTCTGTAGATTGATTCGTGTCTATATTTAAAGCTTTAAACCATACTTTTTCATTAGGAATTATAATTACTTCTTTAGGATAAGATTTTGATTTACGGATAGTTTTTGATATGTTGGTTTCTTGTTTGTAGATTGATATTTCGCTTTTATTAGTATCGTTTATTTCAAAGGATTTTTTCGTAAAGGAAAAAGAAGAGTTATTTTCTTGCTTGTTTAGATTATGTTTTATGATTTTGTCTTTTAGAGAACTGTTATTTTTAGAATAGGTTTTATATAATAAAAATCCTCCTATAGATAACAATATAAAAGCTAGGAAAAATAAAAAGTAGGTATTGTTTTCTTCTTCTTTTATAATTTCTTGGGTATATTTGTTTTCTTTGGAAACTTTAAAAAAGTCGTTATATTCTTGTATTAAGTCGCTTAGGTCGGTTTTAAATTCTTTTTCTATTATTTTAATAAAGCCTAAAAATTTAACGCGGGGTATTTTGTCAAATTCTTTATTTTTAATATATCGAAGAGAAATAGGAGAGATTTTTGTTTTTTTACTTATTTCTTCTATTTCATATTTTTTGAAAAATTCTTTAGCATTCATTCACAATCCTATCAATTAATATTCCGGCAGCTACCGATACGTTTAACGAGTCGAAGTTGTTTTTCATATTTATGGTTAATATTTTATCAAGCTTTTCTTTTACTTTTTTTCTTAAACCTTCACCTTCATTTCCCATAATAAGAGCTACTTTTTCGGCTTTTACTTTACACTCTCCACCAAAATCTGCACCGACTATCAAATAACCTTTTGTTTTTAAAATATTAATTAGTTCTAATATATTGTGAGAAACAACTATTTTCATATCCAGAGCCGCTCCGGAGCTTGTTCTTATAACTTGAGGCCATTTTAGTTCTTTTATGCCGGTAATTATAAGTAAATCTATCCCTAAAGCATAAGCACTTCTTGTAATAGCTCCGATATTTCCCATATCGGTTACATTATCCAGGATTAGTATTTTTGAGCCGTTAATTTCCCACTCTTGTGGATTGAAATCTATTTTTGCAAAATAACCTTGATGGTTTTGGTTTTTACTTAATTTTTGAGCCGTTTTGTTATCGATAAATTTAATATTAAATTTTTTTAGGTAATTACGCTCTTTTTTATCAAGTTTTTTTGAAATTAATAGCTCTTTAACAATGTCGGGATGGTTTTTTATTATGTATTCTACTACTCTTTTTCCATATACTATCATAATTGATATTTTACCATAAAAAAATTAAATGCTATTTAAAAGTTTATAGATTTCTTTTGCACTTTTATCTGAAATTTTGGCTAAAAGTTTTGATTTTTCTTTAAGAGGCAATGGAAGGTTTAAAATATCGTCATAAGATAAAATTAATTGTTTTTTTGCTTTTTCTTTGTCAATTACCACTACCCATTCGCCTTTTGTATTTGTAAGTTTGATATCTTTTGCTTTTGCTTTGATGTATGTTTCGTGTATTTTTGTGAGTTCTTTAGCTAAAAATATTTCTCTCTCCGGAATTAATTCTTTAAGCTCTTTTATTAATTTTTCTATTCTGTGTGGGGATTCGTAAAGAATAGCGATTTTTTCAGAATTAATAATTTTTTTTAGCTTATCCGTGCGTTCTTTTCCTTTGTGAGGTAAAAACATCCAAAAACAAAACTCTCCCTCAAAACCGCTTGCCACATATGCAGTAAGTGCGGCGTTGGCTCCAGGGATTATGGTGTATGGAATATCGTTTTGTTGGCAAAATTGCACCAGTTTACTTCCCGGGTCGCTAATTCCAGGCATTCCTGCGTCGCTTACGTATACGCAGTTTTTTGTTTTTAGAGTTTGAGGATTTAGTTTTGAGATGATTTCATTTTCGTTGTGAGAGTGCATTGAGATGAAATTTTTATTTAAAGGAATTTCTAGGAGATTTAGAAGTTTTTTGGTAACTCTTGTATCTTCACAAAATATAATTTGAGCCTCTTTTAGAGCTTCTATAGCTCTAAAAGAGATATCTTTAAGATTGCCTATTGGAGTAGGAATTAGACTTAGCAATTATGCAAGACCGTATTTTTTCTTAAATTTATCTACTTTACCACCTCTGTCGATGTTTCTTTCTTGTCCTGTAAAGAATGGATGACATTTATCACAAACTTCAATTCTTAATGTGTCTTTAGTTGATAAAATTTCAAATTGATGTCCGCAAGTACAAGTAACTTGACATTTTACGTATTCAGGATGGATACCTTTTTTCATTCATTATCCTTTTTATTGTTTTAATAGAAAATTAGTTCGAAATTCTACTTTGTTTTTCTTAAGTTATCCTTAAATTAAGTAATCTTTAAGAAAAGGAGAAGGACTTAGTTTTTAGTTTTAAAATACCTTTTGTTTTCTATTTTTTCTATATCTCCCATTTGGTCTAAATAGTCAAGATACGCTACAATGTATTTTCTGCTCATCGGCATATGCTCTTTAAATTTTTTGATATCGATATAACCTTCTTTTTCTATAATTTCCCTCATTTTTGTAAGGGCTATGTTTATGTTTTTATCAGTTACGAAAAGGTTATGGGCAAGTCTTATTACTTTTTTTGAGGTTGTGAGTTTTTTCATAGCGTTATCGCCCACTTTTCTGTCGATATTTAATTTTTCGTATATGTTATAAGGAGCGTCGGGGGTGAGTCCTGAATTATCAAGCAGTCGGTAGAGTCTGTGTTCTACTGATTTTGTGATATCCACTTCTCCTAAATCTTTTCTTTTATATATGTTGTCTTCTTTTATTAAATAACCCTCTCTTACAAGCTCATCAAGTACGCTTTTTATAAGTTCCGTACTTGCCCATTTTAGTCTTAGTTTAAGTGATGCCGGGGAGAGGAATGCCAATTTGTTTTTTTCGTATGTTTCTTTTATCACTTTTTCAATCTCTTCTTTTACTTCAATTGAGAAGACGTTATAGTTTTCTTCATCTATGAATACGTTATCGAGCTGTTTAGTAATTTCCAAAGCCTCTTTAGGGGAGAGGTTAAATCTTTGATAGCTTTGAAGTAGTCCAAATCCTCTTTTGTGATTTTGAACGAGTATTTCAAATGCCGTTTTAAAATCTTTTTTGTTTAGGGCTTTAAGTAAAGAGAGTTTTTTCTTTTTCTTAATAGGGTCGCTTATAGGGTTGAGTACTTCTCCACCTCCGACAACACGACCGTTATGAAGAATCACAAAAGGGTCTTCGAATACTAAAAAGGCTTTTTCTTCAAGTTTTATCGTTGCGTATCCTTTTTTCTCTTCCGGGTTAAACATTAATAGTTTTCCGGGGATTCTCTTTGCACCGCTTATAAATAAAACTTCCATATTGTGAAAAAGCTCTTTACCTTCTACAGGTTTTACGAATACGTCGATTAATTTAAATCCTCTTAAATATCCTTTGGTTGATAAAAGATATCCTTTTTTGAGTTCTTTATGGTTGATATTCAGATTTATAGCAACCCTTTGGTGCGTATAAACTTCTTCTACGTCTTCTCCGTGGACTTGGAGGTTTTTAATGATTGTGAGGGTTTTGGTTTCGTTGATGTAAATTTTGTCTTTGAGTTTCACTTTTCCGCTTAAGACCGTTCCCGTAACGACTGTACCGATACCTTTTAATAAAAACACTCTGTCGATATAGTATCTGAAAAATTTAGAGTGGGTTATGTTTCTTGGAGGTAGATTGAAAAGATAATTTTTTAATCTTTTGATACTTTCTTTATCGTGAATTGAGGTTTCAAAAATTGCAAGTAAATTTAGATTTTGATACTTTGTTATTAAATCTTTAATTTCTTGTTTTCTTTTTTTAATAGTTTTAAATTCTGCTAAGTCACATTTGGTTAAAGCTACTATAATGTTTTTAACTTTTAAAATATTTAAAACTTCGAGATGTTCTATAGTTTGGGGCATTATTCCTTCGTTTGCGTCAATTGCAAAAAGAGAAGCGTCAAACCCGAACGCTCCGCTAATCATATTTTTAACAAGTTTTTCGTGACCCGGGACGTCAATGAATGCGACGTTTACGTCGCCTCTTTTCATATTTGTAAAGCTTAAATCAATGGTAATTCCTCTTTCTTTTTCTTCTTTCAGTTCGTCCCCGTTATAGCCTGTCATAGCTTCAATAAGGGATGTTTTACCGTGGTCTACGTGACCGGCTGTACCTATAATAATATTACGCATTTTTAATCCTGCATGAGATTATCGAATTAATAATTTTTGCAAGTTTTTCTATTTCGTCATCTAAAATACTTCTCATATCAAGTACGAATTTTTCGTTTTCTATCCTACCTATTACTAAATTTTTTCTCATAATTTCTTCCCACGTTTTCGCATTACCCTCAACTTCTACTATAATAGTGGGAATTTTTTGATTAGGCATAGTGCCTCCACCTATATAAGTATAAGATTCTTTTATATGAGCTTTAAAGTTAAAAGTAAGAGAGAGTAATTTTTTAGCTTTTTTTCGTAAATGGTCTTGAGTTTGAAATATGGATTTTAAAGTCGGAATTTTATCGTATTCTTCTTTGATATAGGCAAGTGCGGTGGCTTCTATTAAAGATATTGTAATTTTGTCAACTCTAAACATTCTTAGAATTTGATTTTTTTTAAGTTGGTCGATTAGTTCTTTTTTTCCTAAAATTATTCCAGCTTGTACACTACCAAATAATTTATCGCCGCTAAAACTTATAAGAGAGGGATTTAATTTTATAATTTCCGAAATAGGAGGTTCGTTTGCACTTAAATTATAAGGAAGTTCCGGAATATAAGCACTTCCTATATCATAATAGTCTAAAATATTATATTTGGAGGCTAAATTTATTATATCTTTTAAAGAAGTTTCTTCACTGAAACCTTCTATGGAGTAATTTGATTTGTGAACTTTCATAAGTATAGAAGTATTTTGTGTAATTGCTTCTTCATAGTCTTTAATTTTAGTTTTATTCGTTGTACCTACTTCTATTAGTTTAGCTCCGCTTGCTTTCATAACTTCCGGTATTCTGAAGCTTCCCCCGATTTCTACAAGTTCTCCTCGTGAAACTATTACTTCTTTGTTTTTTGCAAATGTGTTTAAAATTAAAAATACGGCTGCCGCATTATTATTTACGATTAACGCACTTTCAGTTCCGAAAAGAGTACTTAAAAGTTTTTCGCTATGGTGGTATCTGTCTCCTCGTTTCCCTTTTTCTATATCATATTCTAAATTACAATAATGAGTAGAACGTTTTTTTGCATAGTCGAATATTTCAGAATTTATTAAACTTCTGCCTAAATTAGTATGAACTGTAATTCCGGTTGCGTTTATTACGTTTACTATTGAAGGTAAAAGAAGTTCGTTTGCTTTGAGCTCTATTTCTTTAATAATCGATTCTTCGTTTATCTTTTTTATTTTTTTATTTTTTATATCTTCTCTAAGTTTGCTTAAGGTTGTATTGATTATAGGTTTTAGGATTTTTTTTGGAATGTGAGATAGCTTTTGTTCGATTTTATCCACTTTGGGAATTTTTCTAAAAAGATTCATTTTTTGCCTTTGTATAATGCCGCCGGCATTTTTAAGAATTATAGCAAATTATTCGAATGAAAAAAAAAGAAAAGAAAGTCTATTTATGGATAATATTAATTGCTTTTTCTTTAAATTCTTTTAATTTAGCAATTAAATCGTTAAAAATAGAATTTGTATTATGTCCTTTTCTTATTTCACTTTCAAGTTTGGAAATTTTTTCTTTTAAGACTTTATAAGTTGTTGTGCTTGTACTTGTGTAACCTAGTGCTTCAGCTATTACTAATTGATGTTTAGCTTCTTCTAGGTATTTTAAAGCTTGTTTTTTGTCTTTAAGGATAATTTTATTTGCTTCTTGAACTAGAGCTTGAGCTTTGATTAATGGAATAGGGATAACAGTATCCACTTCTACTAATGTTGAAAGTGCCATAGCAAGTACCTCTTTGGCTTCTTTGATTTTTCCCTCGTTAATATATTTAATTGCAAGGTTTAAAGCCGCAGGATATGTAGCTAAAGGTAAGTTGATAGTTTTAATATCAATTTCGCTTCTTAAAGAATTTAATACTTCCCTAGCTTGAGGAAGTTTGTTTTTTTCTACTAATATTTTAGATTCTTTAACTAAAGTTTTGATTTTTTTTACATCTCCTACAAATTGATATGCGTTTATTTGTGTATCAACAGGTAATAAGTAAGGTGCATTTGGTGTGTTTAATACAACGCTCAATTCTCCTACTGCTTTTTTTAATGATTCGATAGCTTTTTTTGTATTTTTACCGTTTAGATATATAATCGCGTCTTGTGTGTATTGAATTGCTTTTATAGCTTCTTTTATTAATTGAGTACTTTGAGCTTTTTGTTCAGCTTTAATTACGGCATTTTTTGAAACCGCATTAGTTTTTGCATCTGTCGCTAGAGCATTAGTTAGTAATAAACTGCTTAATGCTACTGAAACTAGTAATTTATTCATTTTTCCCTCCTTAAATGTTTTAGTAATGCTATTATAATAAATTAAGTCTATTAATGTCAAGTATTCTGAAGTAGATTAGCTCAAAATTAATTTTTTATTTAAAGTTTTTTTAAGATATAAGAAAAAGTTATTTTAAGAGAATCTTAAGTTTTTTTATATAAGATATTAACAGAAAATCCTTATTTCGGATTTTCTTTTTATTAATTCAAAAGGAGAAGTTATGAGACGCTTTGCAAAAATGTTGGTAGCAGGGTTGCTACTTGCAAGTGTCAGTGTAAGTGTAGCAATGGCAGACTACAATAAAGGGCTTAAATATTTTCAAAGATATATTAAAAAAGCCCATAAAATTAAATCTCCGGATTTATTAAAAAAAATCGGAGTTAAAACACCGGATGATTTAAATGCACTTTTTAAAGATAATGCGAAGCATTTAATTGAAAAGTTAAAAGCGGCAGGTCTTAAAGATGAAGCTAAAGGTGTTGAGAAAATTGCTAAAAAGCATAAATTGAAAGATTTAAAAGATTTCTTTATCGGAGTATTAAACGGTAAACTTCCGGCTGGCTGAAGCTAATATTAAGGGCACAGGTTGTGCCTTACGTTTTAATTTGATTTTTTTTTACATATAAAGTAAAATTTTAATTCTTTAAAAGGAGGGGATGTGACCCTGGTGGGCACCCCGGGCTTCAAACCCGGTGGGGCGGCAGGTGACTGTCCGCCCGGAAGGTTCGATTCCTTCCCCCTTCCGCCAAACTTTCAAAATATTTTGATTTTGCTATTCTTAAAAATCAAATTTTCCATGTCAATCTTTTTTTCTTTGTTATTTTATTTAGACTGATACGGAATTTCGAACAGATCCTTTTTAGTAGCTTTTTCCCAATCATTATAATATCTATTAGCTTTTGGTAAATTAAAATTAAATGAAATTAAATTTTTTATATCTTTTTTCTTTGCGAAAGTATATAATTCATCCATACACAAATATAAAAAAACTAATTTTGATTTTTTTAATAAATTTAACAAATTGATTATATAATTTCTTATATTTTTTCATTTTTTTTTAACTGATATTGAATTGAAGATAAACTCTTTCCTAAAGTTCTAGTTATTTTCCTAAGTTCTATCTTTTCTTCATATAGTCTAAATATTAAATTTCTTTTTTCTTGTGTCATTCTTTTGTTCTTTATCTTTAAAAGAGTTTATTTTAAATTTTATTAAAAAGCCTTTTTCAAAAAAAAGTAATTTCTATCTCTTATTTGTATTTGGTTAGTGTCCCAAATTTAAATTTTGAAACAAATTAAAATAAAGTTTTTTTTATTTTTCTTTCGAACATTTTTCAAATCCCTTGAAAAGATTTAAAACTTTATGCTACAATTCCAACCGACCGGTTGGTATTAAAGGAAAAAGATGAGTACAAAAGACAAAATTTTGGAAATTTCGGCCGATGTTTTTGCAAAATACGGTTACAAAGCCGTAAGTATCAGCTCTTTACTTAAAGAAATAGGCATAAACAAAAGTACGCTTTATTACTATTTTAAAAGCAAAAAAGAAATTTTTGAGGAAGTCGTTAAAAGGAATTTTGATAACCTTATAAAAAAACTGGAGGAAAACATTGCAAAATGCAAAACTCCTGAAGAAAAAATCGACGTTTTTATCGACACAATCGCACAAAGATCAAGAAGAGACGTTTTACTTATTGTCAGGGAAATAATCGACGGAGGGGAAAATTTTTCCGACGAACTTATTAACTTGTTTATAAGATTCAGGGAAACGCTTTTAAATATTTTGAAAGAAGGAAAAGAAAAAAACGTTTTTAAAAACGACGATGTCTTTTTTACATTGCACGTAATTATAGGAATAAACGATTTTCATAAAATGGTAAAACCTTTTGTGGAAAACAAACTCTCAAACATATATCAAAAACCGGATGAAAAAAAATTCAGACAAAACCTTAAAAAAATCGTTTTAAATTACTTAAAGGACGAATTATGAAAAAACTGCTTTTAACTGCCCTGCTGGCGTTTTACGCCAATGCGGACAATCTTAAATCCATACTTGATTACGCCTTGAAGCACAATGATTTAAGCGTAGCCAAGGATATAAGCACCAAAAAACCTCTGCTTGAAAAAGAATCCATAAATAAAGATTATTATCCTAAAATCTTTATAGGCGGTATGTATCAAACCGTAAATCCGAGGACTTTCGGAAGAGCCGGAGACATTTACAGCGGATTTGCAAAAATATCTTTTAATCTGTATGACGGCGGAAGCAAAAAATACAAGATAAAAGCCAAAGATTTTGAGTTTAAATCACTCAATTTTCAAAGCAAATCATTCAAAAAACAGCTTCAGTACAATATTGTTAATCTGTATTACAATATAAAATCCCTAAAAGCATCACTTTTTGCATTAGAAAAAGCAAAAGAATACCTAAACGCTGAATTAAAAAGAGTTACCAACCTGTTTAGCTCCGGTGTGGTAACGGAAGATGAGGTTAAAAAAATAGAGGCTGCTTTATTTAATACCGTCTATCAGATAGACAACGTCAAATATCAGATAAGCGAACTTAAAAAAAACCTGAACTTAGCCGTAGGAAAAGAAATTGAGAATATCGGCGATTCTGAAATTTTACCGCCTCTAAATATAAAACCCGACACGCTTGATACCATAAAGAGCCTGGAAGCCCAGTCAAAAGCGATAGAACACAGTGCAAAAGCAATAAATTCAGCGTACAAACCTCAAATAAACATTGAAGACACCTACAGTTTATATGGATATGACAGGGATGACGCTTTTCATCAAAAAGGAGAGGATCATCAAAACCAGCTTACTTTAAGTGTCAATATGATGCTCTTTGACAACGATTCGGTAAAAAAACAAAAAGAAGCTATTTTAATACAAAAATTATCTCTTCAAAAACAGATTAATTACTATAAAAAAGAGCAAAACAAAAATATAAAATTAGCCTTACTAAATATCAAAAAAATAAAGACACAAATTAAAAGTGCAAAAAAATCCCTTGAAGCGGCAAATAAAGCATTTGAAATAATTTCAAACAGATACCACAGCGGAGAAGTTACGATTGTGGATTATTTAGATGCTTTAAGCGTTAAAACAAACGCACTTGCACAATACAAAGCCGCACTTTACAATCTTCAGGTGGCATACGCAGCCTATTATCTTTATACAAACCACAATATTAAGGAGTATGTAAAATGAAAAAGTTATTGATTTCTGTTATGTTTTTAACGGCAAACCTTTTTGCCCAAAACCATATGAATAGACCTATGCCGACCCCTCACGTTGATGTTTTCGAAGTAAAACCTCCTAAAACAATAAAAATAAACACACTGATTTACCCGGCCGAAACCAAGGCATACGAATATGTAACGGTTGTGGCAAAGGTAAACGGGACGTTGCAAAAAATGTTCTTTAAAGAAGGCGACAAAGCCCAAAAAGGAGACGTTCTTTTTAAAATAGACGATGCGATATACAAAGCAAGGGTAGAAGCGGCTATCGCTAATCTAAAAATGGCAAAAGCCACTCTTTATAAAGCACAAAAAGACTGGGAGAGAGCTAAAAAACTCTATAAAAAACACGCAATTTCCCAAAAAGAAAGAGATGCTATATTCAGTGCCTATAATTCAGCCCTTGCGTCTCTTGAAAACGCAAAAGCAAATCTGAAACTTGCCAAAATCAATCTTGAATATACAAACGTAAAAGCACCTATAAGCGGGATTACAAGCGTAAAAAAAGTCGATGTGGGAAATTACGTAACAATCGGAACACCGCTTGTTGATATTTACAACATAGATAAAATTTACGTATATTTTTCAATTCCAAAAAGCGATTTTGAAAAAATAAAAAACGTTTATACTATAAAAGGCGATAAGTTAAAAGTTGATATTTTAAAAAACAATAAAATAGTAGCGGAAGGACTAATTGACTATAAAGACAAAAAAATAAACAAAAGCACTTCAACCGTTCAGTTCAGGGCTATAGTTGATAATAAAGACAAAAAACTGCTTCCTGGGGATTTTGTGAAAGTCAGACTCTCAAACGTATATCAAAACAATGCCGTGCTTATCCCTCAAAAAGCCCTTTTACAAAACCAAAAAGGTATGGTCGTGTTTGTTGCACAAAACGGAGCGGTGGGAGTACGCCCTATTTTTGCAATTTCAGAATATAAAGATAAATTCATTGTTAAAGGTCTTGTAAAACCGGGGGATAAGGTAATAGTAAACAACTTTTTCAGAATAAGACCTGGTGCTAAAATTATTGTAGATAAAACCATAAATAAGGAATAACAGATGTTTTCTAAATTTTTCATCAATAGACCAATTTTTGCCACCGTTGTCGCTTTAATTATCATAATGGCGGGGCTTATCGGTATAAAAAACCTACCTGTAAAAGAGTATCCAAGCATCACTCCACCTCAGATAGTGGTAAGAGCCATATATCCCGGAGCGGATGCCAAAACACTCGCCAAAACGGTTGCGGCACCTCTTGAAGAAGCGATAAACGGGGTTG
>Ga0256836_1000009_pt1 | contig 180835 bp, 188 predicted proteins | sample 4561380metaG_FD_185974 | JGI IMG/M metagenome (GOLD analysis project Ga0256836, IMG submission 185974) | Hydrothermal vent microbial communities from Guaymas Basin, Mexico - 4561-380 | ecosystem: Environmental > Aquatic > Marine > Hydrothermal vents | place: Mexico: Guaymas Basin | collected...
TAGTTGATAAAGACCTAAAGATTCCTATCCACTGCCGATTAGTAAAAGAAAGGGCAGAGGACTTGATAGTCATAACGGCTCAGCGCTCTTTACTTGAATACAAGGCGGGAATTTTGCGGGATGCAGGAGTAACACTGCTTTCTGTTAATCAGTTTGGGGAATATCTCGATCTTAAAGAAGCCTTGACTGCTTTGAAAGAAGAACTGGAAATTTACTCTGTAATGTGTGAAGGAGGACCAACTTTAGCAGGTTTTTTGATGGATGAAGGTTTAGTTGATAAACTCTTTCTCTTTGTTGCCTCTAAGTTGTTCGGAGATTCTCCTTACGGTATTGCTAAAGGTGTTGAATTCATGGTCGGTTCGGAGAAAGAAATGTTGCTGGAGCAGGTTCTGTGTTACAATCGGAATGAGATTTTGCTCACTCTCCGCCCGGGAGGTAAGGTTGGATAAGATTACTGTGTTTGTTAGGGGAGGTATTAGGAGTAAACTTGCTGATTCTTTGTTGATGAATAAAGCGTTGATAGACAAAATTTATGTGTTTTCTGAAACAGAAAGTAATCTGGATATCTCGATTCCGATTGAGGTTATTAAAGCAAATACTTCTGTGGAAGCTTTTAATTTGGTGGTTAAAAATGATGTCTCGAAATACCTTCTTTTTCTGGATCCGAACGTTTATTTTGAGGAAGATCTGGTTGAAGAGTTGATTGAAGAAGCTGAAGATAGTTCGGCAGATATAGTTTTCCCAAACCTTATTTCTGTTCGGGATGGTAAAGAAAATGTTATTAATAATGTTATTAATTTTGAACAGCTGTATGGGAAGGAGATAGCTGTACTTCAAACACTTTCTCTTGAAAAGTGGATTCCGGGTCAGGTTTTGTTGTTCAAGAGAGAATCTATTGTAAATGGAGGATATTTTGATGAAGAGTTAGGAGATTACTACATTCACGACTTTATATATAGAAACTTAAAGAAGTTTAGAATAAGGTTGTCCGAGTTTTCCTTTGCTTATTATGAGGAGGAAACTAACGATTTTAATGATCTATCCAATTCGTGGAAAAGTTTCGTTTTACGGAATAGGGTATTGAAGAACTACGACTGGGAAGAAGATATATTTCCTTTCCTTTCCTGGAAGGAAAGGCCGGAGATAGCAAAAGCTACTGCTTTAACTTTGATAGGTAAAAAACTGTCCGAGTATCTGGATTACTTTAATGCATCTGATTACTTTAGAAAAGCTTTAATGAATTTTCATAATCAGGAGACTTTGAACCTTCTTGTTAATGCATATTTTACAATGGGTTTGTTTGAAAAAGCCAAGGAGTTATTATCTCCACTGCATGGGGTTCCGAGAGAAAAAGCAGAAGAGAAGAAAGAACATATTGAAAAAGTTGAGTCTTTAATTTTTGAGCTTGAGAAATTGGCAGAATTGGGAAGGGTAGATGAACTTAACCAGATCTTTTCATCAGTTTTAAAAGTTTATTGCGGTGCACCGGTTTATAATATATTAGGTTTTCTGGAATGGATTCAGGGTAACAAAGAAGGAGCGTACCGCTACTTCTTCAGGGCAACATTGATGAATCCTATAGATCAGGATTACCTTTACAACTTGGCTAAAGTAGCGAAGGAAATTTCCAGGGAGGAAGAAGTAAAGAGTCTTATTAAGAACCTGGTGGCAGATGGAGATTCCAAAGGATAAGATAAAGGAATTCCTATCTGGGACGGTTTTAAAGTTACTCAATAATTTTTCAGAAAGTCCGGATTATAGGGAATGCTTTCTGGGGGATAGAAATTTAATCTCCTACTCTTTCAAGGATTCCGCCTATTTCTATTTAGTAGAAACGGAAAAGGCTAATACTAACTTTTTAAACTTACTTAAAGTTGGTGAGTTTTGGCTTTATGCAGATAGAAAATACTACTCTTATTTCCTCAAGAAAGGTTTGATACTTCCTGTTGTTTCTATCTGTATACCAGTTCATGTCTCGCGAGTTTCTGAATTTTGCAGGACGGTTTTGAGTTATTGGAAGAAACAAGTATTTATTAATGAGGATCTGTACGAATTAATTATAGTTGTTAATGGTGACTTTGAAGGAAATATATATGGAACCCTCGAGAAGAGTCTCAAGGAAAGTGGTTTGAATTACGATATAGTGTGGTCAAAAGAGCCAAACATTGGCAAAGCCAGAGCTTTGTCTGTTGGAGCTGCAAGTGGAGAACTGCTGCTTTTAGTTAATGATGATACTGTGCCAGAAGAAGACTTGTTATATAAACATGTTACGTATCAGGCCTTTTTGTGGGATGAAAGAGTAGCTGTAATTGGAACTTTTCTTATGCATGATTCTCTTATTGATACTTCATTGCATAGGCTTATAAGGGATTTCGGTTTAGATTTCCCTCAGAATAAATTTAAACCTGGAAGTTACAAACTTAATATTTTTGTTACCAATAATACCTCTATCAAAAAATCTTTGGTTTATAGTGCAGGTAATTTTTCTCCTTATTTTAAAAAGGGAGCTGAGGATTCTAAGCTTGGTTTTGATTTGCTTAATACCGGAGTTAAGTTTATTCTTATAAAAGATATTAAGGCCTATCATTATCATAAAGGTTATTTTGATAAGTTGGATCAAGTTTATCTCAACAGAGGAAGAACGAATTTCCATCTGATAGAATCTAATAATGAATTTTGGAAGGTATTGGCTATATCTTCTATTGAAAATGAGCTTGATGATTGGAAGAAATTTATTCCCGATTTCCCGGTTAAAGAAGCACTTATTCAAATGCTTAAGTATGAGTGTTTATACTTTAAGGGAATTGTCGATGAGGCGAAAGACTTCTGTTTCTTTAAACACGCCTTTAATAGACGTTTTGATTATCCGAGGATTTCTGTGATTATGCCTGCCTATAATGCAGAAAAGACAGTTTATAGGGCTATAGAAAGTGTAATCTCTCAAGATTATCCAGATTTTGAGTTGATTGTTGTGGATGATGCTTCAAATGATAATACGTGGAAGAAGATAACAAGGGCGGCGAATAAATATGAACGACTTAAGGTTTTTCGAAATAGTAGGAGAATGGGGCCATCGGGAACCCGTAACAGGGCAGTCAGGGAGGCTTCAGGGGATTACATAGTATTCCTTGATGCTGATGACGTTATGCTCCCGGGTTCTTTAAAGCTTAGAGCGTTAGGCATTCTGTATTCCGAGGCCGATTTTCTCTATACTCAATACTTGGTTGCAGACTATTCTGCTAAGAAACTTTTTATAAAGTCGACTTTCGTCTCTGATAACTTTGATTACTTAGTAAAGGCTCAGATTGGGGGAAATGTCTTTCCGATAGGAGCGGTTATCCTTGAGAAAGATTTAATTGAAAAGGCAGGTCTGTTCAATGAGTCAATTACTTATGGAGAAGATTACGAGCTGTGGACAAGGATTTTGTTAAAGTTGAGGCCGAAAGTAAAGTTTCTGCCTTTTCCTTCTTACATTTACAGTGTTTTTGACAGAAGAGTTTTAACTTCCAAGCCGAATCTTGATCCTGCTCTTTTAGAGGTGCTTAAGCTTCTGGACGAGGAAGGTTTTCTAAACTCTGTTGAGTTTGTTAAGAAAGCAATTCTCTTTTTACTTAGTAGAAACGTAGTCGAGTCTACTTTAAAGAGTATAGCCCGGTTATTTATTAGACTTAAAGCTTTAGATCAGAGGGAAGCAAGAGCCGTTGAGAAGTACCTGATGAGGGCTTTAGGGGATCAGTTCCTTAAAGTTTTGAAAGAAGAGGATAAATGATGAAAACTTATGCAATTATTTTAGCTGCAGGGAGAGGTCGTAGGTTCGGTTCTTCAACTCCTAAGCAGTTTTTAAAGTTATCAGGAAAAACTGTTATTGAACATACTATTTCTGCCTTTGAAAAACACAGAATGATTGATGAAATTATAGTGGTAACTTCTCCGGATTACGTTTCAAAAGTTGAGGAATTAATTTTAAGAAACTCCTGGATGAAGGTATCAAAGGTAATAATTGGAGGAGAAACAAGGCAGGAAAGTTCCTATTTCGGGATATCCTCTATTGAAGAGGATGAAGCCTATGTCCTTATACATGATGCTGTTAGGCCTTTTGTTTCAGAAAAGGTAATATCAGATGTTCTGGAGAGCTTAAAAAAATATGATGCTGTTGATGTTGCGATTCCGTCTTATGATACAATTATAAAGATTAATGACTCTATGATAATAGAGGATATTCCTTCTAGGAAATATCTTTGGAGAGGTCAAACTCCCCAAGCTTTTAAGCTTTCTGTTATAAGAAAAGCTCATTATCTGGCTAAGGAAGACGGGTTTTTAGAAGCTACTGATGATTGTAGTTTGGTACTTAAATATGGTTTGGCAGATGTTTATGTAATTTCAGGAGAGGATAGGAATATAAAAATAACGACTCCCCTGGATATGTATTTGGCAGATAAACTTTTCCAGCTAAGTATGACGAACTTAGCAAAATTACCTGTCGACTTGGATGTTTTAAGGGGAAAAGTTGGAGTTATTTTTGGCTCAAGTAGAGGTATTGGTAAATCACTGTTCCAGCTATTAAAAGAATTTGACGTAAAGGTATATGGTTTTTCGAGAAGAAATAGGTGTGATGTCAAAGATCCGAAAGATGTAAGAGATGCTTTAGAAAGCGTGTATCAAAGGGAGGGGGCAATTGATTTTGTTGTGTTAACCGCAGCTGTTCTGCGAAAAAAACCTCTCTTTTCTATGACTTACGAGGAAGTAATTGATCAAGTTCACACTAACTATGTGGGGGCTATAAATGTGGCTAAAGAGTCTTTTGATTATCTAAAAGAATCCAGGGGACATCTGGTTTTCTTTTCTTCAAGTTCTTACAGTAGAGGTAGAGGATTTTATTCTATTTATTCTTCAACAAAGGCAGCTATTGTGAATTTAGTACAAGCACTTGCAGAGGAATGGATGGACTTTGGAATAAAGGTAAACGCAATTTCTCCGGAGAGGACTGCTACTCCTATGAGGTTTGAGAATTTTGGTAAGGAGCCTTCGGAGTCTTTGCTTTCTCCGGAAGAAGTAGCTTTTGAGACCTTGAAAGTACTTACTTTGGATATTACTGGTCAGGTGGTGGAGGTTAAGCTTAAGTGAAAGTGCTATTTATTAATAGAATGGATTCTTTCCCGGTTGATAACTGTAAGTATTTATTCCTTGAAATGTTACATTCTTATGGGTCTAAATTTGAGCTTTTTTACGCTGTTTCGGATTGGTTTTATTCGAAGATTGATCCCAACTTTGTTGGTAGTGTGTTACCTTATAGTAAGGTTAATAAGATTCTGGAAGATGTTGATATTTTAATCATAGATTCTTGGCTTGATAGAAATCTTACTGTGGATGGGAATCGAGTTTTACAGTTATGGCACGGTATTGGTGTTAAAAATCTTAAAAAGGTTTCATTAAATTTTTACAATCCAAGGTTTACTAAGTATTTACTTGTTACGTCGGAGGAAGTTCTTTACCTTTTCGAAAATTTTCAGTATGAGAAACTTTTAGTCTCAGGATATCCCAGGAATTTAGCTTTAATTAAAAGTAAGCCTGAATATATGTGGGAGTGTGATCTGAGGGCTATTGAAAGGATTGAGAATTTTAGTGGAAAAAAAGTGTTTCTTGCACCAACTTTTCGCAGGGATGGTCCAATTCTAAGAGTATATAATGTATCCTTTTTCGAAAGACTAAATCGTTTTGCCTGTAAATATAACCTACTTTTTGTTATAAAACTCCATGCGGTTAACGCATTTGATTTCAATATGCTACGTTCGTTGGAAAAGAACTTTTCTAATCTTGCATTCTACGATCCGAGCAGAGATATATACCCAGCCTTAGCTTATGCTGACTTTCTTATTACTGATTATTCCTCGATCCTTTTTGACTTTTTCTGGTTAGAAAAAGAATTTTTGTTATATCTGCCGGATTTTGAAGACTTACTTGCTAAGGAAGAACTTGTTACCTCCGGTGTTGTTTCTGAAATTTGGAATTGGGCTCCTATAGTTAAAAGTGAAGTACATCTCTTTAAGTATTTAAAAAGCTGGTTAAAGGGAGGATCGTTAGTTGATCTGACAAAGGTAAGAGTGCTGAGAGATAAGGTTTTTAAAAATCAGTACAATTGTACAAATAAGATATTATCTGTACTAACTTGAACAGGGGTGATTTCTTGTGAAGATTGGTGCGTGCATCATAGCTAAAAATGAAGAAAAGAATCTGCCCAGGCTTTTGAGTTCTTTAAGAGGAAAGTTTGATGAGATTGTTTTGGTTGATACTGGATCAGAGGATAGGACGGTTGAGATTGCCAGAGATTTTGGTTGTAAGGTTGTTCTTCATTCCTGGAACGGTTTTGCTGACGCAAGGAATCGGGCTTTAGATGAGATTTCTTCAGATATAGAATGGGTTTGGCATTTCGATGCCGATTTTGAGCTGGAAGAGGAGGAATTTCGTAAAGCTTTAATGTACTTGAAAAAATTATCCCCTGACGTAGATGGAGTATCAATAGGAATTAAGAGTTTGGATTCTTTCGGAAACGTTAGGGGAATGTCAACTCAGGTTTTTATTCATAGAAACAAAGCTTCCATTCGTTGGAAAGGCATGGTTCATGAAATTCCGAGCGTGAATTTTATTGCAGGTATACCGGTTTACGTAAAACACTATGGGTATTCTAATTCGGATATCTTATTGGCTAAAGCAAAGCGCAATTTAGAATTACTTTTAAAGGAAATTGAAGTTCTTGAGAAAGGATCGAGAGATTACTTAATTAAATTGTTTTACATAGTTCAAAGTTATACGATTTTGGCTTATGAAGATAAAAAGTACTTAAGCAAGGTTGTTGATTTGGCTGAAGAATTTATTAGTTATTCAGAAAATCGGAAAGATTTAGGATTTTTCGGATTGTACATCTACAACTATCTCCTATCGGTTTTAAAAGTTTTAAAATTGGATCAGAAGTACGAGTATTACCTTAAAAAAGTACTTAATTTAAAACCCCATGTTCCGGATTTTTATATCTCGGCCTTTGAGTTTTATATGAGAAAAGGAGAAAAAAAGGAAGCATTTGCTGTTTTAGTGCGTTTGCTTGAGCTTTTGACAAGTTTAGAAAGATCAACCTTCTCTTTTTCAAGCTCCTTTGCAACCGATAAAGTTTCTGATCTTAAAAGACTTTTCTTATCGAATGATTTGGCAGAATTTTCTGATAAATCCGAGCTTATAATGGAGGTTTGGAAAAGAGAAAGGTCAAAGTACAGCGGTTTACTGTTAATGAGACTGTTGAGTAACCGATATGAGAAACAAAAGTTGATGAAAAAATTGCTATTGCGTTATCATGAAGACGAGTTTGCCGTTTCTGTTATCTTTTGGGAACTTAAAAAAGGATATGATATTGGCTATTTAGAGGATCTTAGAGATAAGCTTAGGGGTAAGTTAGTTTTCTACCTTCTTGAGGGCCTAATACAAGAGCTAAAAGGGAACTTGAAAGCTGCTATAGCCAGTTATAGCGGGTTCTTGGAAAAGAAGAAGGATATTTATCTCATAGCGCATGTAGTTTCTCTTATGAAGGATGCAAGTATAAAATCTAAGGAACTACCTCCGATAATGAACGTAGAACAGAACAAATTGAAAGGAGGTAGTCATGGCTCTGAGGATTAACTACAACTATCAGGCCGACTTTACGCACTTTAACCTTCTCCAGACGGAAGCAAATATGAACAAATCTCTGGAGAGGCTTGCTACCGGTTATAGGATTAACAGGGCGGCTGATGATGCAGCAGGGCTTTACATTGCTGATCAGTTAAAGACCTATGCAGTATCTCTTGAGCAGGCTACGAGAAATGCTCAAGACGGTATCTCCATTGCTCAAATCGCTCAATCTGCTCTTACCAACGTTTACAACATTCTAAACGACATTAAATCGAAGGCAATTGAGGCTGCAAACGACTCTCAGACTGATGAAACGAGGGAAATTATTCAGCAGGATATTAACAAGCTTGTTGATGTAATAGGTAAGATTTTTAAGGATACTGAGTTTAACGGAATTAGCTTGTTCGCTCCAAATAAAGCCGTGAGCTTTACAATCCATTACGGTGGAAGGACGGAACAAACCTTACTAATGCAGGGAGCTACAGCTTCAGCTCAGGCTGCTGACGGTACTGCTGCTCCTTCAACTATTCACTTAGGAACTGTCAACTACGTCCTTAACGTTACAAGCCAGACCCTTGCAGAGGCAACTATCTCTACTGTTGATGCGCTAATTAAAGAAGTAGATAAGCTTAACTCTAAGTTCGGTTCTTATCAGATAGAGCTTGAGAAGATAATTACCAACAACGAGAGTCAAAGAATTAACGCCCAGGAAGCTGAGTCCAGGATCAGGAACGTTGACTTTGCTAAGGAAATGTCTGAGTTTACAAGAAATCAGATTCTTATGCAGTCCGGTACTGCAATGCTTGCTCAGGCTAACCAATTGCCACAGCTTGTTCTTCAGCTTCTCAGGTAGTAAATCGAAGGGGGAGTTTGGCTCCCCCTTTTTGATAAGATAGTAGGAGATAGCGAGATTAGAGGAGAAATGTCATGGATGTCAGGCCGATCTCTAATACTCAGTCGGTTCAGGAGCTGAATAGTCAGTCTGTTGAATTACAAAGACAGAAAGTTAACCTTCAGGGAGTACATGACTTGCAAGAGAAAGATAAGATCCCTTCTAATCAGAAGGAGAAACTTTCTCCCGAATTTATTGAGAAAGTAGTTGAAGAACTTAAGAAGAAGCTTTCGATGTTAAATACTCAGCTGAAAATACAGATTGATAAAGACACAGATACGATTGTTGTTAAAGTCATAGATAAAGAAACAAAGAAAATTATAAGGCAAATTCCGCCAGAGTACATACTAAAAATAGCAAAATACCTTGATGAAATCGCCGGAATTCTCTTAAATGAAAAGGCTTAAGGACTAAAAGATGGCAGGAGAACTTTATGTAAGCAATCTTGTTGGAAGTTTCGATTATCAAGAAATTTTAAATCTTTACTATCAATCAAAAATAGCCCCAATACAGCTTCTTAAACAGCAGGAGTTGAAGATTGAGGAAAAAACTTCTGCGCTTCGTGATTTGGAATCGAGGTTAAATAATTTAAAAGAAGCTTTTGATAACTTAGTTTCCAATAATTTGCTTGATCAGAAAACCGTTTCTGTTTCGGATCCTGATCTCATTAAAGTAGAAGTTCTTGATCCTTCCAAAGCCATAGAAGGTCTTTACCAAATCACTGTTAAGCAGCTTGCCCAAAATGATGTTTGGTTATCACAATCGGGAGTTCAAGATCTGGATACTGCAGTTTCGACAGGGGAAGGTCAGCTGGAGATCCGATATGAGGGAGAGGTTGTTGCTGTTGTTGATTACGATGCAGATGCTTCTGATTCTTCAAAGCCATCTACTCTTTCAGAAATTGTGAATGCAATAAATAATTCTCAGGATAAAGTTAAGGCCTCAGTTATATTTGACGGAGATAATTACAGGCTTTTGTTATCTGGAACTGCTACGGGTGATGATGCTGATGTGTCGATATCGGAAACGGGAGATGGGGATCTTTTAGATAAACTGGAACTTGGAGACAATTATTCTGATAGCCATGTTCAGGTTGCTCAGGATGCAAAGTTAGAAATATACGGAACTGTTATTTCATCTTCCAGCAATACGTTTGTTGATGCGATTCCCGGTTTAAAGCTTGATGCTAGCGAGGTAGGATCTACTACAATAGAAGTTTCTAAAGATTTTCAATCTCTGAAAGATGCTTTAAATTCTTTCATTGAAGCTTACAACTCTATAGTTGACTTTTTGCAGGATAAGGCTGGAAAAGATGGAGTATTATCCGGAGATAATACTGTTTACTTAGTGAGATCTTCTTTGCTTTCAAGGTTTCAGCCTCTCTTTAACTTAGGCATTTTGGACGTAGATAAGGATACGGGACACTTAAACGTGGATTCTCCAAAGCTCAATAATTTGTTGGAAAATTCCCCTCAGGAAATTAAGGATGCTATTGGTCAACTAAAAACTTCACTTCAAGATTATTTGCTTTTTTTGACCAGTCCAGAAAGTCCTGTAGAGAACGAGCTTGATAACCTTAATCGGCAAAAGAATAGAATTGAGGATAGGATATACGATCTTGATAGCATGTTGAAGGAACAGGTTGAGCTTTTCAGGAAACAGCTGGTTCAACTACAGTTGCTGCAGGCTCAGATGGAAGAGTTAAGGGCAAAAATAGCATCTACTTTTGGTGTCACATCAATACTTTCAAACTCCAAGGGAGAATAAGTCATGAATCCTTATCTCAAGATGCAAGTTGATACCTCAACGCCGGTTGAGCGGGTTGTTTTACTCTATGATAAGGCTATTGTACTTCTTAAGGAGGCTATTGAGGCGCTGAAGGTTGGCGATATTCCCCGAAAAGTCAATTCAATAGCAAAAGCTGAGAGGATAATTCAGGTGCTTAATTCCTCCCTTGATATGGAGGCAGGTGGGGAGGTGGCGAAAGTATTAAGGGAATTTTACGATACGGTTTTAGCTGGACTTTTTGTTGCCAATAAAGATAATGATAAACAGGTTCTTGAAAATATAATAATGATGTTAGAGGCAGTTAGGGAAGCGTGGGAAGAAGTGAATTCGAAGTTTTAAGATCAAAGTTGATAGTTTATGTAAATGAGGAAAATTACAGAGAGGCTTTGAAGCTTATTTCTTCTCTCTCTGAAAGTTTACCTCAATTTAGTAGAGAAGAGGCAATGGAGCTTATTGCTCTTATTTCTGAACTTCAGAAGAAGCTTAAGGAAAAAGAGGAAAAGCTTTTAAAGAGCATAGCTGATAAGCTAAAAGTTAAGGGGTCTTACCTGAAATGTTCCTCGTAACTGGAACTGATACGGGAGTTGGCAAGACCTATTTCACTAGTTGTGCAGTTGAGTTTCTGAGAAGTAAAGGGAAAGAGGCTGTTGGTTTCAAGCCTGTTGAGAGTGGTTGTTCTGACGGATGTCAAGATGCAGATTTGCTTTCCGAAGTTTCTGAGGTAAAGCTTTCTCCAGTTTATAGCCTTAAGTTACCCTTAGCACCAGCAGTCGCTGCGGAAATTGAAGGAGTGGAGATTTCTGTTGGGGAAATAGTGGATGCAATTTTAAGGCTTTCGAAAGAATTTAGATTGCTTTTCATCGAGGGAGCCGGCGGCCTTATGGTTCCCATAACGTGGGATTTTAATTACCTGGATTTGGCTAAAGCAATTTCTGCGGAAGTTGTTGTTGTGGCTTTGAATAGGCTCGGGGTTATAAACCATACTCTTTTGACAGTTAAGATGTGTGAGCTTTCGGGGATTAAAGTAAGGGGGGTAGTTCTAAATAGCTTTAAAGACTTTGATGAAAGTTTCAAGACGAACTTTGACAGTCTTTCCCGTCTTCTTGATGTTCCCGTTTCTCCCTTTTTCTCAAAAGCTGATATTTCAAAGGTTCTAAAGGACTTCTCCATTAGTTGAAAATTTCTTGCATCGGGCTATTATTTCTAATTGAAAACATTAAATCGAGGAGGGATGGAGATGAGAAGGCTGCTAACTGCTTTATCTTTTTTAGTTTTGGGAACTTCTGCTCATGCGGGGGTCTGGGAGAGTAACTGCGCTTCTTGTCACAACGGTGCCGTTGCTCCTACTAAGGAGAAACTTCTCAAAAAGTACCCGACGAAAAAGGCGTTTATGGATGCAGTGAGAAGGACTGTTCAGCAGGGTAAGATGCCCAGGGGGCTCGGTTACGGAATGGCTGCAAAGGAGCTTTTCGGCGGTGCTGTTTCAAGGCCGATTCAAAAGGTAAAGGCAGGCAACGACTACAGGAAGTTCTTTACTCCGCTTCCTGCTCTTCCGCCAATACCTGCTGATAATCCGCTGACTCCTGAAAAGGTTAAGCTCGGAAAGATGCTCTACTACGATCCGAGGCTTTCGAGGAGCAAGGTTATCTCCTGTAATACGTGTCATAACCTCGCTCTTGGAGGAGACGATAACGTTAAGACCTCTCTTGGTCATCAGTGGAAGACCGGCGGGAGGAACGCTCCGACAACACTTAACTCCGGATTCTTAAGGGTTCAGTTCTGGGACGGAAGGGCTCCTACTTTGGAGGCTCAGGCTGCGGGTCCTCTTCAGGCCCACGTAGAAATGAATTCTACTCCGGAGCTTGTGGTCAGAAGATTAAAGTCTATACCTGAATATGTCAGGCTTTTCGAGAAGGCTTTCCCCGGGGAAAAGGATCCCGTAAACTTTAAGAATGTAACTAAGGCCATAGCGGCTTTTGAGAGAACTTTAAATACACCCAACTCTCCCTTCCAGAGATATCTGCTCGGGGACGATAATGCTCTGACTCCTATTCAGAAGAGGGGAATGAAGCTTTTCGTTAAGTATGGCTGTATCGCCTGCCACAACGGTCCAGTTCTTTCTGATGGGAAGTTTCACAAGTTTAAGTGGAATAACGACACCGGAAGGTATAAGGTTACAAAGAATCCAGCAGATAAATACATGTTTAGGACTCCCCAACTCCTTAACGTGGGTGTAACTGCTCCGTATTTCCATGACGGTTCTGTAAATAGCCTTGAGGAAGCAGTCAGGATTATGGCTAAAAAGGAACTTGGTAAAACTCTTTCAAAATCTGAAGTTCATGCAATTGCTGAGTTTCTCCGTTCTATGACCGGTGAAGTTCCCCTTGAGGCGAGAGTTCTTCCTCAGCTTCCGGGGAATAATCCGGAGTAGTTTTTATTAAAAGGCCCCGGTTTTTGTCGGGGCCTTTTGTATAATTCCGACTATGCTTTACTTCATTTCTGATACCCATTTTAAGCATGAGAATATACTTCGACTTAATCCACTAAAAAGGAAAAAGGGGTTTGAATTTCAAATTATCGAGAACTTGAAGGTTCAGCTGAAGGAAGGGGATACTCTTTATCATCTGGGGGACTTTGCCTGGAGTCTTGATGAAGAACTTCTGGATGCTTGGAGGTCTATTCCCGGAAAGAAAGTCTTGGTAAAAGGTAATCACGATAATTTTTTCGGGGATTCAGACCTGTTTCTTTATTTTGACGAAGTTATTAACTTTTCCACAGCAGTAAAGGTTAGGGAGAAAAACGTTCTTCTCTGTCACTATCCGGCTCTTGATCTCAGGACTTTCAGGTTTAAAGAACTTCAGCGTAAAGTAGAAAAGGTATTTAAGGAGAGCGGTTCTGTTCTGCTTCTTCACGGACACGTTCACTGGAATCCGTACTGCGTTTTTTGCGGTTGTCATTTAAAGGGGATTAGGTGTTTTAACGTTAATGTAGAATTTAACGGCAATAGGGCAGTTTCTGAGGAGGAGCTTCCACTGTGATAAAGCTTATAATCCTTGATGTTGACGGCGTGCTTACCGACGGGCTTATAACTTATGATTCTGAGGGAAGGGAATATAAGAGCTTTAACGTGAAAGACGGATACGGGATAGTCAGGGCCCGGAGAATGGGGATAGAAATTGCTGTTGTAACAGGTAGATTCTCTTCTATGGTTGAAAAACGGTGCAGTGAGCTTGGAATAAGGGAAGTCTATCAGGGGGTTGAGAATAAACTGAAGATTTACAACTACTTGAAGGAAAAGTATGATTTAGAAGATTCAGAAATTGCCGTTATGGGAGATGATATTCCTGATATTGAGCTTCTGAAGAGAGCAGGCCTTTCCGGCGCTCCTTCTGATGCTGTTGAAGAGGTTAAGAAAGTGGTGAATTTTGTCTCTTCAAAGCCGGGAGGGCGCGGGGCTGTCAGGGAGTTTATAGATCTTATTCTTTCAGAGAAGGTTGAATGAAGGGATTGTTTCAAAGAGTTGCTTTTTTCCTGTTGTTGATTTCTTTTATTCCGTTTTTGTTCTTTTTTGTGAGAAGAGAATCTCCACCGCCGAAAGTTAGAGTTGAAACTCACAGGAATCAGGTAGTAAAGGATTTTTCTCTTCGTTCTTCCGGCCGTGATTTCTGGGTTTTGGTATCGCCGGAAGCGCTTTTTCACGGAGAACAGGAAGTATTCCTTAAGTTTCCGAAACTTACTTTATACCGTAATAACGGGGCTCGAATTGTTGTCAGGTCAAGTGAGGCTGTTTACCATAAGCAGAAAAATAAGCTTTACCTTAAAGGTGTAAATCTGACGGGCAGAGATTTTAAAGTAACTGCACCTTCAGGCGTTTTTGATTTTAAAAGCGGGAGATTCTTTGCGGAAAAAGGATGTAAAATTGTCCTTGAGGGCTCTGGCGTTACTACCGGTAAGCGGTGTATTTTTAACCTGAAAAAGGATTCATTTTCGGTTTCCGGGAAAGTAAAATCAATTTTCAGGAGCGGGGTGAGATGAAGAGGATTGCTGTACTTTTGCTTGCATTTTTCCTGGCGTTGCCGGCCTTTGGGGCTTCTGAGGAAGAGAAGTTGCCTTTTGTCGTTGAGTCGCAGAAGCTCTTTTACAACAAACAAAAAAGAACAGCAACTTACGTTGGTAGTGTAGTTGCACAGAGAGGGAGAACAATTATCAAAGGCGATAAGATGGTGATTTACTTCGACTCAACAGGAAAGGAAATTAAAAAAGTCATTGTAACGGGTAATATCTACATCAAAGATGAGAGGGGAGAAGGATGGTGTAAAGAACTTGTCTACTTTCCATATCAAGAAAAAGTAATTCTCAAAGGTAATGCGAAGTTAAAGCAGGATAAAAACTTGATAGTCGGAGATAAAATTGTTGCTTACCGTTCTGGGAAAGTGGAAGTTGAAGGTATAAAGCGGAAAGTTAAGACGGTTATATTCCCGGAAGAGAAGGGAGGAAGACCTGAGCAGGGAAGTCGCTGATTTAAACTATCTAAAAGCAGAGAATATTACCAAGATTTACGGCGGCAGAAAGGTTGTAGACGGAGTTACTGTAACAGTTAGGGAAGGGGAAGTAGTTGGTCTTTTAGGTCCCAACGGTGCCGGAAAGACGACGACCTTTTACTGTATCCTCGGCCTTGTAAAACCCGACGGCGGGAAAGTGTATCTCGGAGAAGAGGATATTACCGAAGATCCAACATATATTAGGGCAAGGAAGGGAATTTCTTACCTGCCCCAGGAGCCTTCCATTTTTAGAAAGCTGACGGTAGAAGAAAACATTAAGGCCGTTCTTGAGATGCACGGCTTTTCAAGAAAGGAAATCAAGGAAAGAACCGACTGGTTACTTGAAAGGTTTGGGATTTCTCACCTTCGTAAGCAGAAAGCCTCTTCCCTTTCTGGAGGGGAGAGGAGGAGGCTGGAAATTGCCAGGGCCTTATCCATAAATCCCAAGTTTCTCCTACTTGACGAGCCGTTTGCCGGTATAGATCCCATTGCCGTTTACGAGATTCAGGAATTAATTTTAGAGTTAAAAGAGCTGGATATAGGTATTCTTATAACGGATCACAATGTAAGGGAAACTTTGCGTATAGCTGATAGAGTTTATGTAATTGCCGGTGGGAGAGTCGTATCTAAGGGTAAGGGAGAAGAAGTGGTTCTGGATAAACGGGTTAAGGAGATTTATCTTGGTAAAAAATTCAAATTGTGATTGATTGTGATGTTTAAATTTGGTTTAGTTGATTGGTCTAAAGTTTATTAGGTATTAAGGTAGAGAAGTTGAGGGATAAAACCAAGGAAAGAGAGGGATGTATCGTTTTGCATTTGCATATTTGTTCCTGGATTAATAGGGAGGAGATATTGTGCTAACTATAAGATTTTTTAAGCAGGAAATTAAGATTGATGTAAGTGCTAAACTTAGAGCGGGATTTAGTTTAGTTGAATTGGTAGTTGTTCTTTTTATTATATTTATACTTTCTGTTATTAGTTTTGAAACATTCAAAAGACAAATTATAAGGAAAAAAGTTGAAACAACTGCTGAAGATATAAAAATTGCTCTTATTAAAGCGCAGTCTTATGCCTTTAAAAAAGGTAAAACTGAGGTTTTATTTGAAACTCACGGCTTAAAAATTTTGGATAGTGATAAAAAGGAACTGTATAAGGTAGAGTTTCCTGAATGGATTTTTGTAAAGTCGTCTTTAAAAAAGGTTTATTTTTATAGGAGTAAACTGCCTTCTGCTAATTTGTCAATTGAAGTTAGAGCAAATAATTATCATTGCAATATTGTTCTCTCGTTTGTTAGTGGAAAAATTAGTTTGGAGTGTGGGTAAAGATGTTAAGAAGAGGTTTTTCTATTGTAGAAGTTATTTATGCAATGGTAATATTTTTAATTATCGTTTTGGGAATAGTTCCACTGGTATTTACGAGTAAAAAAGCTCAGAAAGTTTCTCAGGAGAGGGAACATGCTGTGATTCTTGGAGAAACACTTATAAACAAACTAGGTTCTCTGGATTTTGATAATGCTTGTTTAAAAAACGGTGTGAAAGTTAACTGCAAAAACGATGATTGTTGTTTTGATTTGAAAGGTAACGATAATATAACGTATTCCGTAAAACAGATTGATAGTGATGAGAAAGTTATAACTGTAACAGTTAAGTATGGAAAAGGTTCAAAGATTGAGTTTAAAAGAGTAAAAGGAGATATATAATGTTCCCAAGGAAAGGCCTTACATTGATAGAACTGTTAGTAGTTATGTTTTTGGGAGGACTTATTTTGATGGTTAGTTTGAGTTTTTTTACAAAAAATTATAAAATGATTGTCAGAAGTTCTAAAGAGATAGATGGAGCTATTTCTTCCTTGAATACAATAGATTTGATAATTTCCGATCTTAAAAAGGCAGGCTATGGTATTACTGATAAAAAATCATATCCTCCGATTTTTTGGGATGAGGAGAATAAGACTTTAACAATAAAATATGTTAATTACGACAAGAGTGATTGTGAAGGTGTCAGTTTTACATCAGGAGATAACTGTTCTTACGAAATAAAGTATGTTTTTCAGAACAATAATATAAAAAGAACTGTCGATGAAGGGAGTGATGGAAGTGGGACTTCAGCTTATCTGTTTGATTCTAAAAAGTTAGTGGTAAAAGATTTTACTGTTAATTATGATAATAAGACTAAGACTGTAACTTTTACACTTGTTGTAGAAAATAAGATGTCTGGAAAAGAAAGTAATTTTATAGATTCTGTTGAGTGTTTGAACTGCGAATAAGGGGGAGAAGAATGAATAGCAGAAAGGGATATATACTTTTGGCTGTCTTGGGAATTGTTATACTTTTATCTTTAGGTGTGGCAACTTTAGCAAAGTTTACAGTAACAGAAACAAGGACGATTACGGATTCTTTTTACTCAAGGAAGGCTTACGAAATAGCAAGAAGTGGTATAGAAGTCGGCCTTCTTAAGTTTAAAAAAGAAGAAACGTGTGGTTGGAAGATAGAAGAAGACTTTGATGGTGGAAAATTTGTTGTGGAGTCTTCTGGTAGCCCAGAGAACTGTAGGCTTGTGTCGTACGGATACTACAAAGGAGCTGTGAGAAGAATAGAAATTGGTTCTTCTCTTCGAAGCTTGGCAGCCTTTGTGGTCAATAAGCTGAGAGTTTTTGATTCCTTTGACTTTTCTCCAAAAATCGAAAATGCTGATTTTCTGATAGGCAGTGATGCTTTTGTTGATGGAAGTATGGGTGATGATGCTATCGATGTTTTGAAAAGTCAGGGTTTTAAAGCCAGGAAAGAAAAAGGCCATTATCCTGCTTATCCGCTGATTTCCATTCCTTCCTACACGGGATCAGTCCCGAGTTACCAGCGGGAAAAAGTTACTCCACCACCCTTTCCTAAAACTTGCGATGTTACTATAGACACGGATACTTACTATCTCTGGAAAATAGATTCAAGTGGAAAAATGGATCTTTTAAACAAGGTTTCTGGAAAGCACGAATACGTCAATCTTAAGGATGTGAACGTTTTGTGCGGAAAAGGAAATGATAGACTTGAAATTGCGAAAGGTATCACAATAGGAAAAAGCTGGATAAATAGCGATGATCCCCGATTGGTAATTTATTCTCCAAGAGGTATAGTTGTGTGGGGAAAGATTAGCGTCGTTAACGATTACTATTCTTATTTTGATTTACAGGTTCTTTCTAAAGGATACATTGGAATAAACAAATTAGACGTTCCTTCTTTATCTGTAAATGATAAATTTAATTTGACGATTTATACGCCAGAAAAAGTAGAAGTACCCAGTTTGAGCATAAATGGGTTGTCTTCCTCAAAGGGAGACTTTACTTTGAACATAATTCCTGGAGAAGTGGGGATAGTTGATCTGAACGTTAAGAATGTTAACACACCTCAGGGTAAGATGATCGTTAATATTAATAGTGATAAATTGGGAATACAAAACCTCAACATTGAGGGGTTCTCATCCGAAAAAGGAATAGAAATAAAGCTTGAAGGAAATGAAGTTAATGTAGGAAGTTTCAGCTTCAAGAACGGAAGTGTAAACTCGTTAACTGACTTTAAAGTTATCTCAAGAGGGTATTCTGGGGTTGGTAGTTTGGTTGTATCGGGAGTGTCTTCAAAAGCTACGAACTTTGTTATGTATGGAGGTGATAGTGAGTTTGATAAGTTTTCCATAAAGAATGGTAATCTCGGGAACTTAGGTCTTACTTTGGTTCCTTGGAGGGAACTTGGTTTTAATAATCTTTCTATAGAAGGAATAAGTGCAAACAACCTTCGTGTCCTGATGCATGCACCTAAAGTTGAATGGAAAAAGTTTACTGTTAAAAACTCGCAAATTGACGGGGATGTAGATTTAGATTTTGCTGGCAGTTCTATAGCCTATGAAAGGTTTGATCTTGAAGGAATCGGAGTAAGAAAAAACCTACAGGTTGGCTTTTACTCCAGTGATAGTTTAACGGCTGTTGATGTAAATGTAGAGAATTCGCGGATAGATGGCAACTTTGGTCTTATTTTTGCAATTTCTACTCCTATCGGAATTACCGGTTATGAGACGAAAATTGGACAAATAAATATAGAAGGGACCTCAATGAGAAATTTTGATCTTTACCTTTTGAATGCTAAGGATCTTGCCTTTTTTGAAGATGGAGTAGATTTTCAAAAAAATCAAGTAACAGAAAACGCAAATTTTGTTGTTTATAATCGTGATGGAGATATATTTGTTAAAGAGAATCTCTATAGAATAAAAAATTCTACATTTAGGAATTCTCCTAATGTGTTCTTGATTGCAGGCGGCAGTGTCGGTTGGGGGTATGAATCCCTACCTACGAGCGTAGAGGATCTTTTTGGTAGTATGGAAGCACACCCGGAATATGCTTCTCTCTACATGAATGTTCTTATGAAGGACATAGTGAACAAGTTTTTCACTAAGGATACAGGTCAACTTTTGAAATTTGAAAAGAATACCCATGGAGTTAACTTTGTTACATGGTTAAGACCAGAGTCAAGGGGTAATATAGTAAGTCCCGGTGGAATTGATATCAAAGATGTAAACAGCGAGTCAAGACTTGCACTCTGGACACAGGGGAATCTTTATCTTGGTGACTTTACTTATTTTGGAACAGAGCCTCCAAAAGGTTTGACAATTGATGATGTAGCAGAATTTTGCAAAGAAACTTTTGGAATGGTAAGAGACCTATATTGTTTCATGTCTGCGTCGGGTATAGGAAACGAAACCATTAAGGTTAGTAGCTGGCTGGTGGATTGAATGAACTCTAGCTTTCAAATGGCGACTTATTACTTAGGATACTGAAAACAGCGTTCCGGATACGACGAATGCGGAAGAGTATTTATTCTGGAAACCGTTGTGAAAAATATCCGCCGGAGAAGAAGCCCCTTGTACTTGAGATGCTTTCCGAAAGAATGGGCATAAGTGCAGTTGCGGGAGCACTGGGAATTCCCGAAAGAACAATTTCCTGTTGGCTCCACAGGATTTGAACTTTGAACAAAGTTCTGATTTAACTCCGGAGGTGCCTGACTTTAAGGTAAGGTTCAAGCACTTCCGGAACTTTAACGCTTCCGTCCTCCTGCTGGTACTGTTCGAGTATGGCTATTACTGTTCTTCCGACTGCAAGGCCGGAGCCGTTTAAAGTGTGGGGGTAGCGTGTCTTTCCTTCTCTGTCCCTGAATCTCAGTTTCATTCTCCTTGACTGAAAGTCCTCACAGTTGGAGCAGGAAGAGATTTCTCTGTACCTGTTCTGAGAAGGAATCCACACTTCTATGTCGTAAGTTTTGGCGGCAGAGAATCCCAGATCTCCCGTGCAAAGTTCAACGACTCTGTAGTGAAGCCCGAGCAGCTGAAGGACTTTTTCTGCTTCTCTTACAAGCCTTTCAAGTTCTTCGTAGGAATTTTCGGGATGGACGATTTTTACTAACTCGACTTTGTTAAACTGATGGAGTCTCATGATTCCCCTTACATCTCTTCCGTGGGCGCCAGCTTCTTTTCTGAAGCACGGAGTGTATGCTGTGTAGTACTTGGGTAGTTCAGCTTCCGGAAGTATTTCTCCAGCGTGGATGTTGGTTAAAGGCACTTCAGCCGTTGGAATGAGGTAAAGATCCTCTCCCTCGATTTTATAGAGATCTTCTTCGAATTTCGGCAGTTGGCCTGTTCCTGTCATCGTTTTCCTGTTTACTAAGAGAGGAGGAATAATTTCTTCATAGCCGTGTTCGGTAGTGTGCAGGTCAAGCATAAAGTTTATAAGTGCCCTTTCCAGCTTTGCTCCCCACTTCTTATAAAGGACAAATCGTGATCCTGCGAGCTTCGTGGCTCTTTTAAAATCTAAAAGATTCAACCTCTCTGCTATCTCCCAGTGGGGCGCCGGTTCAAAGTCAAATTTCGGCTTTTCTCCCCAATACCTTATCACAACGTTGTCCTCTTCATCCTCTCCTACCGGAACCGAGGGATGGGGAGGATTGGGAATGGATAGGATGAGGTTTTCAAATTTCTTTTCAACTTCCGACAGTTCTTTTTCTATTTCTACGAGCCTTTCAGATATTGATTCTACTTCAGCCTTGAGGTTTAGTGCTTCTTCCCTTTTTCCATCTTTAAAGAGCTTCCCTATTTCCCTTGACAGTTTATTCCTTCTGGCCTTCAGTTCTTCCGCTTCAGTTATCAGTTTTCTCCTTTCCGAATCAACTGCAAGCAGTTCGTCAACCATGTCGGCGTAAGCTCTGTCTCTGCGGGAAAGAAGTTCTTTGAATTTTTCGGGTTCTTTCCTGAGGGCTTTTATGTCAATCATTCGGCTTCCTCCTACTTTAAAAGTCCAAAAGCTCTTAGGAGTAATTCAAAACTCTCCTTATTCGTTGCGACTATTAGGAACATGGTAAAGAATATTAGCAGTTTCAGAGCTTTAATGTCTCCTTTAAGCTCGCTTCTCAAAGTCTCGATATCTCCTTTTAGTTCATTCCTTAGGGCTTTAAGTTCTGCTTTGAACTCTCCCTTTGTTACGAGTTCGTTTGTAAGTTCGCTTTTAAGCTCTGATTTAATTACTGACTTTTGCTCTTTGGCTTTTTCTTCTATTGCTTCGAGGGCTTTTTCAACGCTTTTTGCAACCTTTTCTGCCGTTTCCTTATCCTTAACTGCGTCCTCTATAGCCTTGTAAACCTCTATCGGTAAAGTCTGCGGCATTTAAACCTCCTGACCAGAGCCTTCAATTTCAAAGATAGCCCCCTTTAAAGGGGGCAACAACGGCCTTTTACGGTGTTGATTTAACCTTTGAGACGGAAACTACGGCATCGTCCTCCGATAGTCTCTGAATCCTCACGCCCCTTGTATGTCTTCCATAAACCGGGATGTCTCCGCCGTTGACCATTATTATCTTTCCTTTCTTTGAGACAAGGATTATCGTTTCGTCGTTCTTTAAGGTTATTGCGTCGGCTACTTTGCCCGTCTTCTCCGACAGCTTTATGGCAATAAGCCCTTTTCCTCCCCTTCTCTGTAAGGAGAATTCCGATATGTCTACTCTTTTTCCGTATCCTTTCTCGGTTACTATTAAGAGAAATCTGTCGTCGGGTTCTACGACGGTTGCTCCTACTACCGAGTCTTCGGAGTCAAGAAGCATTCCCCTGACTCCCCTTGCGCTCCTTCCCATCTGTCTTACGTCCTGAACGTGAAACCTTATGGCCCTGCCGTTTCTTGAGACAAGTATTACGTTATCCTTCTTGCTTACAAGTCCAACGTATCTGAGCCTGTCTCCGGGTTCGAGGTTTATTGCTATTATTCCTGTGGAGCGGGGGTTGGAAAAGTCAGAAAGAGAGGTTCTCTTAACGTATCCCTTCTGGGTTACGAAGAATATGTCCTTTTCTTCGGAGAAGTCCTTTACAGGAATGATTCTTGAGACGATTTCGCTTCCCGACATTCCGGGCAGGAAGTTCCTTATGGATTGGCCTCTGCCTGCCTTTTCCGTTTTCGGTATTTCGTAGGCTTTGAGCCAGTAAACTTTTCCTTGGTTTGTAAATATGAGAAGGTAGTCTTTTGATGATGCCGTTATTACGTCTTTTACAAAATCTCCTTCTCTCGTCTTTATTCCTCTTACGCCTGTCCCGCTTCTTCCCTGGGTTCTGTAACTGCTGGCAGAAGTTCTTGCAACAAATCCTTTATGGGTAAGGAAGATAACAACTTCTTCTTCTTCGATCATTGCTTCAATATCTATTTCGGCTTCTTTTGAAACAATCCGCGTTCGCCTTTCATCTCCGAAGCTTTCTATAAGTTCGTCCATTTCCTCTTTTATGAGTCTTCTCTGTTCTTCCTCGTTTTCAAGGACAAATCTGTAATACCTGGCTTTCTCCTGAAGATCTGCATACTCCTTCTCTATTTTGTCCCTTTCAAGGCCTGTGAGCCTTTGGAGTTTCATATCGAGAATTGCCTTGCTTTGAGTTTCGGTAATGGAGAACTCCTTTTGGAGCTGGTCTTGTGCAGACTGAGGGCTTTCTGCCTTCTTGACTATCTCCACGACTCTGTCGATGTTCTCAAGGGCTGCTTTTAGACCTTCCAGGATGTGAAGTCTGGCTTCTGTTTTCCTTAGGTCGAAGGCAGTTCTTCTTAGAATTACTTCCCTTCTAAACTCTACAAAAAGCTCGAGATAGCGTTTGAGGTTTATAAGCTTCGGTTCTCCGCTTACAAGAGCTATCATATTAAAGTTGAAGTTAGTTTGCAGGGGAGTGAACTTGTACAGCTTGTTAAGAACCACCTGCGGAGTTGCATCTCTTTTAAGTTCTATAACTACCCTGATTCCTTCCCTGTCAGATTCATCTCTTATGTCGGCAATTCCGTCTATCCTTTTCTCTTTAACAAGGTCGGCTATTTTCTTTATGAGGTCGGCCTTATTAACTTGATAGGGAATTTCTGTAATGACGATTGCCGTTCTTTTCCTGACTTCCTCAATCCTGTGCTTTGCCCTTATTGTTACGCTTCCTCTGCCGGATTTGTAAATTTTCGGGATGTCTTCGGGATTTATTATCTCGGCTCCTGTAGGGAAGTCGGGTCCTTTGATAAACTCAAGAAGTTCCTCTGTGGTTGCCTGAGGATGGTCAACCAGGTATTTAACTGCCCGGCAGACCTCCTTCAGGTTGTGGGGAGGGATGCTCGTTGCCATTCCTACGGCAATTCCGGCCGCTCCGTTTACGAGAAGGTTGGGGATTCTGGCGGGGAGGACTTCGGGCTCTGTAAGGCTTTCGTCAAAGTTCGGTTTAAAGTCGACGGTATCCTTCTCGATGTCCCTCAGGAGTTCCATCGAAACTTTTGAAAGCCTTGCCTCGGTGTACCTCATTGCAGCTGCCGAGTCGCCGTCTATTGAACCGAAGTTCCCCTGACCGTCTATAAGGGGATACCTCATTGAGAAGTTTTGTGCCATTCTGACGAGGGCATCGTAAACGGCAGTGTCGCCGTGGGGGTGAAACTTACCAAGGGTTTCTCCGACGATTCTTGCACTTTTCTTATAAGGTTTATCCGGGTATAGTCCCAGCTGGTACATTGAATAGAGTATTCTCCTGTGAACGGGCTTTAGGCCGTCCCTTACGTCGGGGAGAGCCCTGCCCACGATTACGCTCATCGCGTAGTCCAAGTAAGACTGTTTCATTTCCTCTTCTATCGGAACGTTGAGTATCCTTTCCAACGCCTTACCTCCGTAAGTTTGCCTTAATTATAAGCTTCCTCGCTTTCCTTTATTAGGTTGTTTATTAGTTGGTCGTAGTAGATTTCCTCCATTTCTTTTTCGGGGAAGTGGGTGGGCGGCGGGTAGTTTTTCACTACCTCTTCGTAAGGAGGGGTAAACCTGCTGCAGCCGTATTTTTCGCACATCTTCAAAGCAATCTCCCCCCAAGGGGGAGCTGCAACCCCTCCTCCTGTTGCCCTCGGCCAGATTGTCTCGTAGCTATCCCTGCCGAACCATACGCTCATGACAAAGGAGGTGGTGAATCCGGAAAAGTAGGTATCCCTGTAGTCGTTTGTTGTTCCCGTTTTACCGGCAACATCAAAGTGAGCGGTAAGATAGGAAATTGAAGCTGCCGTCCCCCTTTTTACGACATCTTCCATTATTGATCTGAGTACCTGCACGGAGATGGGATCGGAAACCTTTTTGGGCGTGGGGAAGCCCCTGTAAATTGTTCTTCCTTTTAAGCTGACAATTCTTTTTACAACAAAAGGCTCTTTTAGTATTCCGTTATTTTGAAAAGCCGAGTATGCTCTGACTATCCGGTACAAGTTGGATGGGAAGCTTCCAAGAACGTAAGAGAGATCAAAAGGATCTGTAGGTCTTATCATTTCGAACCGTATCAAGTTTTTTCTGATCTTTTGAGGAAAATGTAATGCTAAATGGAGAGTGGCGACGTTGACGGACTTCATTAGAGCTTCCCTTACAGTCATAAATGGAGAAAATTTTCCGCTGTAGTTTTCCGGTTTCCACCATAGCCTTTCTCCCGTTTCCGGGTCAAACTTCTCCATGGGCATTTCTATCGGTTCGTTTGGAATAAAGTCTAAAGGGGACCAGCCGTTCTGGAAAGCAGTGAGGTAAGTAAAGGGCTTGGCGGTTGAACCTATAGGCCTCAGTATTTGAAACGCCCTGTTAAGCTGGCTTTTCCTGTAGTTTTCTCCGCCGACGACAAAAAGTATTTCTCCCCTCCTGTTTACTGCCATGCCTGCACACTGGAGGTCTTCAACCCCGTGTCTCTCCCTGTAACTCTTGTTGTACTTTGAAAGGACTTTCTGGGCGAACTGCTGAATTTCCTCATCGAGGGTTGTGAAAATTTTGTAGCCGCCCGTGTAAAGCTTTTCGGGGGTCAGTATTCCTTTTTTGAAAAGTTCAAACTTGACTATGTCCAGGTCGTAGCCGGCACTTTTTGGTCTTTTCGGCTCGTCAAGGAGCGTTAAAGGTTCTTTTAACGCTTCCTCGTATTCCTTCCTTGTTAGGTAGCCGTTTTTAAGCATCTTCTTCAGTATAAAGTTTCGCCTCTTCAGTGCCCTTTCCGGATGCTTAAAGGGATTGTAGTACTCCGGTCCCCTTATCATTCCGGCCAAAAGGGCGCACTCGGCCGGTGTAAGCTGGGATAGGTCTTTCCCGAACAGAACATAAGCTGCAGCTTTTACACCGTAAGCTCCGTTTGATAAGTAGACGTAGTTAAGATAGAGTTCCAGTATTTCTTCCTTTGAGAGTTTTTCTTCAAGCTTCCTTGCAAGTTCGATTTCCTTGAGCTTTCTCTCGATTGTCCTTTTCGGAGATAGGTAAATCATCTTTGCAAGTTGCTGTGTTATAGTGCTTCCTCCCTGAACGACCTTTCCCCTCGATATGTCAACAACTGCTGCCCTTAATATTCCGAGGGGGTCAACTCCCTTGTGGTAGAAAAACCTTTCATCTTCTGCCGTTATGACGGCGTAGATGAGCTTCTTGGGTATTTCGGAGTAAGGAGCGTAAAGCCTGAACTTATCCTTGTAGAAAAAGCCAACTATTTTCCCTTCCCTGTCGTATACTGTTGATGCAAAAGGCGGAAGAAGCTTTTCCTTGTAAGACTGTTCTGAATAAGCTTGGTTTAGGCTGAACAGGAGAAAAAGAAATAGGAAAAGTGCCTTCTTAAAGAACGTTCTTACCATTTTGACTCCTTACCATAAATTTTGTACCTAGGAAATTTATGCTTATAGGAGATGATAGCCCTTGAAGAAGTTTTTGTCTTACCTATCGGAGTAATGGTTTTTCTATCAATCACTTTACCCTGACATCCCTGTTCTTTTCAAGGTTTATTTCCCTGAAGATGTTTTTTTTCTAAGCGTTTCCCCCACTCTGTTCCCGTTTGGGGTAAAATAGCTCCTGCCGAATAGGAAGTCCAGCTAAAAAAGTTTGACGGAAATTGTTGAAGTGGAGGTAAATATGGAATTTGAAGCCGTAATAGGACTTGAGGTTCATGCCCAGCTCCTTACAAAGACTAAAATATTCTGTTCTTGTAAAAACGAATTCGGTGCACCCCCGAATACCAACGTCTGTCCGGTATGCCTCGGAATGCCCGGTTCTCTTCCTGTTCTCAACAAAAGGGCTGTCGAGTATGCCGTAAAGGCGGCTTTGGCCCTCAACTGTAAAATTAACCGCTACTCGGTTTTTGCCAGGAAACACTACTTCTACCCCGACCTTCCAAAGGCTTACCAAATTACTCAGTACGAGCTTCCCTTCGCCGAGAACGGCTGGGTCGAGATTGAGAAAAGCGACGGAACCAAGAAGAGAATAAGGATAAAACGTATTCACATGGAGGAAGATGCGGGAAAAACAATTCACGGCGAGGGATTTGACGAAAACTCCTACGTTGACTTGAACCGTGCAGGAACTCCCCTTATAGAAATAGTTTCCGAACCTGACATTTCAACGCCCGAAGAGGCAAGGCTTTATATGCAGAAGCTGAGGGACATATTGGTCTGGATAGGCGTTAACGACGGAAACCTTGAAGAGGGATCCCTTCGCTGTGATGCTAACGTCTCAATAAGACCTAAGGGGAGCAAGGAGCTTGGAACGAGGACGGAAATCAAGAACGTTAACTCCTTCCGCTTTATACAAAAAGCTCTTGAGTACGAAATAGAAAGACAGATTAAAGTCGTAAAGAGCGGCGGTAAAGTTGTTCAGGAGACGAGGCTCTTTGACTCCCAGAAAGGTATTACAAAGACAATGAGGACAAAGGAAGAGGCGGAAGATTACCGTTACTTCCCCGAGCCGGACCTGCCTCCTCTCATAATAGACGATGAGTGGCTTGAGTCGATAAGGGAAAGTCTGCCGGAACTCCCCGATCAGGTAAAAGAAAGGTTTATCTCCGACTATGGAGTTACTTCCTATGATGCTTCAATCCTTGTAAGAGAGAAGGAGCTTGCTGAGTTTTTCGAGAGGGCAGCAAAAGCTTATAAAGGGGAAGCGAAGCGGGTTGCCAATATAATCATTTCGGATCTTCTCGGCGTCTTGAACGAAGCTAAGCTTGATATTTCCGATTCTCCTGTAACGCCGGAGGGAATTGCCGGACTTCTGACTCTCGTTGACAACGGGACGATTTCCATAAGGGTTGCCAAGGAGGAAGTACTGCCTGAAATGGTAAGGAGCGGTAAGTCTCCTGAGGTCATTGTCAAGGAAAAAGGATTGGTTCAGATATCTGATGAGTCTGCCCTCAGGGAAGTTATTAAGAAGGTTATGGCCGGTAATGAGAAGGCTGTAAAGCAGTACAGAGAAGGTAACGAGAAGCAGAAGCAAAAGGCCGTTAAGTTTTTAATCGGTCAAGTTATGAAGGAAACAAAGGGTAAGGCAAATCCAAGACTTCTCAACGAGCTTATTCCAAAGGTTCTTGAGGAAGGATAATGGTTTAGCTTGGGTTTTTCAGAGCTTCCAGAATGAGCTTCTTGATTTCTGTTCTCTTTCGCTTTGCGATTCCGGCGACTGTGTGGTAGTAAAGGAGGGTTATTACAGCTACTGCAATTCCGAGGGCTGTGGCCTTAAGGGCATAGGCTATTCCTTTGCTTACCAGTGCTATGTCAGATATGCCCTTATCGGCCATGGTCTGGAAGGATTCCATTATTCCGAGGACTGTTCCCAGCAGTCCTAACAAGGGGGCTGCCGTTATGGTGAACAGGAACACTCCTTTTCCCCTTTCAAGTTTTGAGGCATAGCTGTTGTAAATGATTTCTGCCGTTTTTTCGTCCTCTCCTTCTACTTCTTTTCTTATAAGCTTTCTTTCTGTCGGGAAAGTGAAGCTGAAGTAAAGAAGCCTTTCGAGGAAGACTGTTGTTGATAAGAATAGAAGGAAGTAAAGAATGAAAAATATGGCGTTGTGGGCACTCTCTATATCAAATAGCAATGCTTCCTCCTTAATTTAGTTTATAATCCAATTGTATAACATCTTGCGGGAGATAAAGGTGTTCCTGTTCAGGGATGATGAAGGTGATGAAAGGCCTCAGCTGGTGATTGTTCCTATGGTTGATGTTATGCTTTTTCTCCTTGCCTTTTTCGTTCTTATTGCGGGAAGTGCGATTCCGGGGCTGGCTGTGAAGACAAATCCTCCCGAAACCGTTCAGAAAGCGTCTTTTAAACCGAAGGAAAAGGTCGTTACTGTTGTTGTAAAAAAAGACGGAGCTGTTTACTACGGAAACAAAAAGCTTACTTTCGACGAACTTGTTAGGCTTTTGAAGAGTTTTAAGAAAAAGGACGGTCTGATATCTCTGGTTATAGATGCGGATAGAGAGGCTTCGGTTCAGGCTTTGGTTAAGGTAATGGATGCTGCTTCAAAGGCCGGTATTAACTCAATAGGTCTTCTGGCAAAGGAGAAGAATGAGAGGGGTTCTTAGGTGGATTTTTGCAGTTACTGCTTCTGCTATTTTTGTTGTTTCATTTTATTTCCTTACGCTTTCGGTTCTGAAACCTTCGGTGAAAGAGGTCAGGTCAGTTATAAAAATATCTCTCATAAAGCCTAAGAAAAGGGAAATGGCTGTAAGGGTTGAGCGGGGGAAGAAGAGGAAAAACAAACCGGCAGGAGCTTTGAAGAAGCCGGTAAAAAAAACAGAATTGCTGTCGAAAAGTCCGAAAAAGTCGATTTCCCGGAAAAGAGGAAGGGAAAGTGCTTCGGGCCCTCTTAAAGCCCTTAATGGAAACCTTCCGGCTTACTTTGTTGATGCCGTCAGAAAAGCAGTTGAGGAGCAAATATTCTACCCTTTAGAGGCGATAGAGTCGGGTAAGGAAGGAGTGGTTAGGGTTGAGTTTACGGTAGATAGGAGCGGTAAGGTTTTGGAGTGTAGGGGGATAGATGGGGAGAAGCTCCTGGTTGAGGCCACCTGCATTGCCGTAAGGAGAGCTTCAATCCCGCCAATCCCGGAGAGTGTTGGGAATAAAGAGCTTGTTTTCCGGCTTGAGGTTGAGTATAACCTTGAGAATGCTTTCAACCGGTGAAGTAAATTGCACCGAACTTTAGACTGAGCGTAAGGTTGAAACTTTGAAAAAGCGGCTTGCTTTGTTTTACCTACAGTGTAGAAATACAAGGGAGGTTTTGTTGCGGCGGTTTTACCTTAAACTGAAGAGAATTCCCAAGAGGAAATTATTGCTCATTTCCCTGTCGGCCAAGCTGCTGGAAGTTGCTGTCGTTACTTATCTCGTAAAGAAATTCTGGATGGAGTGATGGACTTAACGCAGGAGTTCTTTAGGCATTTCTGGGGAGTTACTTTGATTTTGATTTCTTCTACTTATCTGCTTAGGCCCAGGACTTGCGAAATTGTTCTTTCTATGATGAAAGATCCTGCCCACGTTCTAATTTCTGCCTGGTTTTCAATTCTCCTCGGGGTTCCCACGCTGCTTGCCGGATGGGGTAAGGATCGGCTTCTCCTTTCTGTAGGCCTTGTCTTTACAATTAACGGCCTTTTCAGGCTTTCCTTTCCGGAAAGGGTTTCATCAATGGCCGATTACTTTATCGAAAGAAAGGTAATACCCCTTTTAATCTCGGCTGCTGCTCTGGTTTTTGGGATTGTGCTTCTCTGCTGAATTTATTTTTGCTATCCTTATATCAATTTTCCTTACATTTTCTATCTCTTTTAGGGATTTTATAAACCCCTCGATGATACCTTTTAAGGTTTTTCTTACAAAATATTTCATTTTGACTCTATTTTCATTTACAAATAGTTCTACTTCGTCGGGGAATCCGTCCTCTCTGTTTTCTATAAATTCCTTTTCCAGAAAATCTGCTACTTCTTCTGGTCTTTCTATTGAAAAATTTTTAAAGCCTTTCACTTTGAAGTCCGAAACAACTGCAACTATTCCGTTAACATTTCTGAGCAGGTCTTCTTGAAAGACCTCTTTTCTTGTTACTGCTATTTTGGGAACGTCTGAACCTTTAAATCCTTCGCAGATTACTATGTCGTAGTCGTCAAATAAGGAAAAGGAGAGGAACTTGAGATTAAGCCTTTCCCTCTCCACATCCTGAAAAAGTATTAACTCGTGGGGACTGACTATTCCGACGGCGTCGGCGCCTGCTTCCCTGTACCTGTAACTATCTTTTCCTTTTTTATCCTTTATAAGGTTTGTATGCTTTGTTGATTTCAGCACTGCTACTTTGTATCCTCTGCTCCTTAGAATCTTAACTACTTCGGTTGCAAAAGTTGTTTTCCCCGAGTTGTGGTAACCGACGAAGGCTACTACGGGAACCATATTGACCTCCTGGTCAAAATTGGTAATCCTTTTTTATCACTCCGGAGGGAAAATGGGAAGGTTTTACGTTTCTTACGAGGAAGCTCTTTCCCTGATACTCGATAGAGGATCTAACCTTGGGTTTGAGGTTGTCGATCTTTTATCAGCGAGAGGCAGATTCCTGGCCGAGGATCTGTGTGCGGACAGGGATTGGCCTGAAGTTCCCCTTTCGGCTATGGACGGTTATGCCGTTCGGGGGGAGGATTTGGAAAGATTTAGGAAATTTAGACTTATCGCTGAAGCACCTGCCGGGACGAAATTCAGCGGATTTTTGGGAAAGGCCGAAGCTGTTAAAGTTTTTACGGGGTCTCCGGTACCCCGAGAAGCCGATACTGTTGTTCCTGTTGAATACGCCCGTGAGGGAAATGGTTTTGTTGAGTTTCTCCGGGTTTTTCCGAAAGGTTCCAACGTTAGGCAGGTGGGGGAAGATTACAGTAAGGGCAGAACACTTTTGCGGAAAGGGGATCTTTTAACTCCGTCGGAGATCGCCTTAATTGCTTCAATCGGGAGGAGTTCGGTTAAGGTTTACAGAAAACCGGTTGTTGGAATTGTCGCTACGGGAAATGAAGTCGTAGAACCTGAGTCTTCGGTGACTTCGCTTCAGGTTAGAAATGCAAATGCCTATTCTCTTTATGCTTTAGTTGAGGAGTCCGGAGCTGTCCCCGTCTATCTTGGAATTGTGAAGGACAGTCTTGAGGAGGTAAGAAAACTTCTTGACAGGGCTTTGGCCGATTGCGACGTTGTTGTTACCTCCGGAGGTGTTTCTACCGGTGATTATGATTTTGTGAAAGACGTTATTGATGAAATAGGAGTTGAAAAGGTCTTTTATAAAGTGAAAGTGAAGCCCGGGAAGCCGGTTCTGTTTGGGGAGCGTATGGGAAAGTTTATTTTTGCTCTTCCCGGATTTCCCGTTTCGACAATAGTAGCTTTTTCCCTTTTTGTTTTTCCGTTCCTGAGGAAGCTTTCCGGGGCAAGAAGGGAGTTCTGGTTTAAGAAGAGGGTTAAAGGAAAACTTTTAAGTGGTTATAGCAGGAAGAAAGCAGAAAGAACGGAGTTTGTCCGCTGTAACTACGTTTACGACCTTGATAGAGGAGAGTACCTGATTTCTCCCTTAACGAGACAGGGGTCAGGGGTTCTTTCATCCCTGAAGGGCAGGAAGGCGCTTATGGTTGTCCCTGCCGGTGTTAAGGAATTTCCTCCCGGTGATTGTGTGGAGGTTATTCTTGTGAAGGAGTAATAAATATCCTCTCCGGCTGATAAGTACCCCAGACGGTAGGGTAGTAGTTCTTTACTCTGTTCCTGACTGCCTCGAGGACTAAGGGAGCGGCAATGTAGATCAAAGGCTGTTGGTAAGCTATGATTCTATAGGCTTTCTTGTAAAGTTTTACCCTCTTTTCAAAGTCAAGAGTCTTGGCTGCTTCCTCGAATAGCCTGTCAACCTCTGCTTCCCATTCGGTTGCCGGTTTTTTCTGATTCGGATTCCACATGTGTAGCTGACCGCTGCTCATCCAGACATTCCTGCCTCCGTTTGGATCTATTGAGCCGGTTAGGCCGATGATTACTGCGTCGAAGTCGTGTGTGTGGAGAAGCTTTTCAACAAGGTTGTTAAAGTCAAGTGGTTGAAAGTGAACGTCTATTCCCAGTTTCTTTAGGTCGTTTTTCAGTATAGCTCCTATCTGTACCCTTGCCGGGTTGTTGGAGTTTGTAAGGAGGTTAAACTCAACTTTGTGTCCGTCGGGGGTTTCAAGCCAACCGTCTCCGTTTCTGTCCTTGAGACCTATTTCTGAAAGGAGTTTCCTTGCTTCCTTGAGGTTGTAGGGGAATTTTGGGTAGCTGGGGTCATAATAAAGCTTATTGGCCGGAGTGACAGGTGAGTAAATGGGAAAGCCTAGTCCGTTGTAGACCGTCAGGACAATTCCTTCCCTGTCAACTGCATGTGAAATCGCCCATCTAAATCGTCTGTCACTAAACAGTTTCCACTTCCAATCGGGCAGTACATCTTTTTTCTGGTTGAAGCAGATGAAATCGGCGGTTAGGGAAGGTCCTAAGTTGTATATCGTGTAATCTCCTTTTCCTTTCTTAAGTTCCGGATAGTCATCTCCTCTGATACCGTAGAAGTCAATTTCACCGGCTTTAAACTTCAGGAGCTGGGTGTTCTTGTCCGGGACGATGAACTTTATCTTCTTTTCAACGTAAGGGAGCCGTTGGCCTTGTTCGTCCTTTTTCCAGTAGAAAGGATTTCTCCTGTAGATTAAGTACTGTCCCGGCACGTACTTAACAAGTATATAGGGGCCGGTTCCGATAAGTTTCTTTGGCGGAGTTGAGTTATTCCAGAATCTTTCGAATTTTCCTTTTTTAACGGCCTTTTCAACGACGTGTTTCGGGAATATCGGTGCTGAAAGGGAGTAGAGGAGAGGAGCGAAGGGAGCAGGCAGGTCAAACTCTACGGTGTAGTTATCAATTTTTTTTACTTTAGGCAGTTTTCCGTCAATCAGAAAGGAATCCTTTGTCGAGTTGGGAATTTTCGGGTTAAAGTATATATCGTTGTAGGTAAACACGACATCATCAGCCGTAAACTCCACTCCGTCGAACCACTTTACTCCCTTCCTCAGGTGAAAGATCCACTTTAAACCTCCCTCCTTAAACTCCCAGCTTTCGGCAAGTGCTCCTACCGGCTTCAATGTCTTAAGGTCGATTTCTGTCAGGCCTTCAAAGAGTTCGCCTACGGCTTCTGTAGAGGAAGTCTCGTGGGCCATCACAAGGTTGAAAGTTTTAGGGTCTGAGGAAACGGCTTCGTAGAGTGTTCCTCCCCTCTTACCCGGTAGAAACTTTACTTCGGAAAGGTTAACGCTTTTACCGATTACTTTTGTCCCTACCTTTCCCTGCGGTTCGGGAATGAAGAAGAGGGGAAGTAAGGCAGCGGCTGTGATTCCTAAGATGAACATAATTCCTTTTAGAAAGGGATTTTTAGCTCTCATGCTAACGGATTTTACAAAAAAAACATTAAGAAAAGCCATTGTAGATGTTAGAGGAAATATAAGGCTCCTTCTTCAAGAAGGTATGGATCAACTATCCAATTTTTTCTCAAGGCATTCACGTAAAGATGGGAATAGTGAACAGGAGCAGGTAATCTTAGTTTGCTCTCGTCACCGAATATGGTAGAGAAGTTAAGTTTGGTTAGTAAAAAGAGAGTTTTTAGAAGCTCTTCAGTAATTGGAGCAAAAGAATAATTCCCGTAATTTATTTTCCAGAAGCTATCTACTAAAATACTTCTTCCTCCTTTATAGGAATGGGGTAAAAGAACGGCCAAATCATTCCTTAAAACAGCTCCTCTTCTTCCATTATCAGATAATATTCGGAGAATATGCCCTTTTTTTATATTAGCGACGTGTACTTCCAGCTTTCTGTCCTTTACTACGTAAGATTCTGATAGAGAACCTACTTCCTCTCTGTATAAATTGCCGTCTTTTAGCAATAAAACTCTACTGCCATGAACATCCAATTTTTCTGCAACTATTTCAAGTATCCAGTTAAGGTTGTCTATTTTTTCTCCTCCGGTATCAATGGAAACGGGATAAAGACCTTTTATTGTGCCGTCAGACAGAAATACCGTTATTCCTCCTGCGCGAGTCCTTCGATTGAAAGAATCATTGCCGCAATCAACGCCTATAATAAAGTCATAATTGAACTTTTCTGCAAGAGAAAACGGCCTTATGCCGAGCTTGGTGTATATGTTATAAACTAAAGTTTTAGAAATATTATCAGGATTAGAATTCTTCTTCCAATTATCGTAAACAACGAACTGGCTTATTATGTTTCTGGCAAATAATCTTCTTTTAAGAGAGTTATATTTTTCTTCGCTCATTTCGGGAATAAGACAGAGGGCAAAAGAAAATCTGTATTTACCGATTTCTTCCTGTACTTTTTCGGGTAAGGAAAAATCGTTAAAGTCGACTGTAAATACGAGCTTGCCTTTAGCAGGGCGTATTGTTTTGAATAATTTTTTATAATTATCTATTCTATTTAGCTTTAAGGAATTTTTGGTAATTTGATTGCTCAAGAATGCGTTTACGCTGTTTTCATTAAATTTCTTATCTACCATGACAAAAAACGGCATTCCTCCTTGTTCTTCTATATATTCCGGTACAGAAAGTGGAGGATAATTTAAGACTTCCTTAAGTGAAGCAACTTTTTTCTCTACTTCATTTATGCTTTTTACCAGGTAATATGGTTTTGTAAAGAACTTTCCTTTTAAACTATACGGAGTGTCGAGTAAAAACGGAATTTTTTCGGCAATTTCTTTTAATAGTTTTCTTCTCTTAGAGTTCGAAATCGTGAACTTATTAGGAGATAGAGTTTTTGTTAGGTAGTAACAGGTATCGGGATGAAATGGAAAAGTTATTCCTCCTTTGCTGAACTTAGCTTTCAAAATGGGAAATTCTTTTGGAAGGTTAGTTGCTCCGTATCTTTCTTTGAAAAACTTTAAGATGTCCTCTCTTTCTTCTTTGGAGGGGTTTTTGATTACTTCTTCTACATTTATAAAATCGCCCTTACGGGGACTGTTGACCGGAGGATAGTAAAGCAGTCTTTTCCCTATTATTTCTTCCAGAGTGACTTCATTTTGTTTAAGCATTTGATATACACTTTTATGTGGTTTAACTTGGTACTTTAAATCAAAAAATAGGTAGAATTTTTCTCTAATTTTTCTTACGGTAAAACCTTTAACGGAGAGCAATGCGGAGTAGAAAGAATGTTTTTTTTCTTCTTTAGGGAGGTTTTCTTTAAGCATTTTTCTTATTCCTTTTTCGTTTAAAATTTTTATTATTAGTTTCTCTTGGACAGAATCTTTAATCTCGTGAAATGGGATTTCCTCTAACAATTCTACATTATCGCACGATAGTGATTTCTTGTGAGATATTACTTCTACTTTCATATTTTCTATAGGGGTAATGGGCACTCCTGTGGAATAAATTTCTCTATTTCTTCCTTCCAAGTCCTCTGATTTAGGAGTAAGGTGAAATTTATAGACAATATTGGGAATAATGGAAGGCGTTATTTCGAAACCGTTAAGTTCTATTTCGATATTCATTGTTTTTATCCTCCATTTTTGCAATTAAGTTTTACAATTAGGAGAATCATAGTCTGTCTTTGAAAATTATGCAACTCTCAATTAACATCATCCAGACTTCCTGATGAGAATCAATACTACTGTGCATTTTTTAGTTTCTTAAAACCTTAAGTTTCAAGTCCTTAAAATACTCTCTTAGAGGTAAAAAAATCCCGACTTTCCGTTTTCCTGTGGACTGTGGAAAAACGACGTCCGTAGGGTAGAAGCTAAACCTACGAAAACGGAAAGTTTCTTATTTGATAAAGGGAAGAAGTTATCGATGGAAAAGCTTATATTGAAGAACTGCAGATTCACCTAAGAGAGTAAAAACTCTAAGCTGATATAATCGCCTAAAACCTAACCTTTGAGGAGTTTCGATGGCACGGAAGGAGGAAAGCTACGACGCTTCTGCAATAAAAGTTTTGGAAGGTCTTGAAGCCGTTAGGAAAAGACCGGGAATGTACATCGGGGATACCGGTTCTTACGGTCTTCACCATTTGGTTTTTGAAGTTGTGGACAACTCGGTTGATGAAGCCCTTGCCGGCTATTGTACTGAGATAAAGGTGGTAATTCACCCGGATAACTCGATAACGGTGGAGGATAACGGTAGGGGTATTCCCGTTGATATTCATCCGGAGTACGGGAAACCTGCTGCTGAAATCGTTCTTACTGTTCTTCATGCGGGCGGTAAGTTTGAAAAGAAGGCCTACAAGTACTCCGGCGGGCTTCACGGGGTAGGAGTTTCCGTTGTTAATGCGCTTTCGGAGTGGCTTAAGCTGGAAATACACAGGGATGGAAAAGTTTACAAGCAGGTTTACGAGAGGGGAAAACCGGTTACTCAATTTGCTTGCGTGGGTGAAACGGGAAAGAGGGGAACGATAGTAACCTTTAAGCCCGATCCTGAGATATTTGAGGTTACCGAGTTTAGCTGGGATATCCTTGCCAACAGGCTGAGAGAGCTGGCCTTCCTTAACAAAGGGTTGAGAATAACGCTTGTTGATGAAAGGGTTGAGCCTCCCCGCCGGGAAGTTTTTTACTATGAAGGGGGTATTGTTGAGTTTGTTAAGAAGATTAACGAGAAGAAAGATCCCCTGTTCCCGGAACCTGTATACATTTCAGGTGAGAAGGACGAAATACTTGTTGAGGTTGCTCTCCAGTATAACTCGACCTATACCGAGCAGATATTCAGCTTTGTTAACAACATAAACACGAGGGAAGGCGGAACTCACGTTGCCGGCTTTAGGATGGCCTTAACGAGGGCTATAACGAGGTTCATAGAGGAAAACGGCTTAATTCCCAAGAATGCAAAGATTTCCATAACGGGAGATGATGTAAGAGAAGGTCTTGTTGCTGTAGTATCCGTGAAAGTTCCCAATCCCCAGTTTGAAGGGCAGACAAAGGCGAAGTTGGGCAATTCTGAAGTAAGGCCTGTTGTTGCTTCTGTTGTTTACGAGGGATTGTGGAGCTTTTTGACCGAACGGCCCGACATAGGAAGGAAAATTGCCGAAAAAGTAATTACCGCCGCCAGAGCGAGGGAAGCGGCCAAGAGGGCCAGAGAGCTAACCAGGAGGAAGAGCGCCCTCGAAGAATTTTCGCTTCCCGGGAAGCTTGCCGACTGTTCGGAGAGGGATCCCGAAAAGGCAGAACTCTTCCTCGTCGAGGGGGATTCGGCCGGAGGGAGCGCGAAGCAGGGAAGGGACAGGAGGTTTCAGGCCATTCTTCCTCTTAAGGGTAAGATAATAAATGTTGAGAAAGCGAGGATAGAGAAAGTTCTATCGAACGATGAGATAAAGACGATAATAACGGCTCTTGGAACGGGCGTCGGCAGTAACTTTGACATATCCAAGCTCCGGTATAACAAGATAATCATAATGACGGATGCCGACGTTGACGGTGCTCACATAAGGACGCTTCTCCTCACTTTCTTCTTCCGCCAGTTCCCAGAAATTGTTGAAAAGGGGCACCTTTACATCGCTCAGCCTCCCCTTTACAGGGTTAAGAAGGGAAAGAAGGAGATGTATATAAAGAGCGACGCCGAGCTTGAAGGCGTTGTGCTTAGTTTTGCCCTCGATTCTGTTCAGCTCCTTTCTTCTGCAGGCCTTCCCTTAGAAAGGGAGAGAGCAGAGGAGGTGGTTAAGAAGATTTCGAAACTTCAGGAACTTGTGGGCATCCTTTCAAGGCGCAGGGACAGGGACGTTATCAATGCCCTCCTGAGGGCCGGAGCCGATTACAAGGAGCTTTATAGCAGGGAGAGTGCCGAATCCCTTGCCGGTAGGTTGAGGGAAGAACTCGGTGAAGGTGTTGAGGTTGATATCCTTGAGGATAAGGAACACTGTACCTTTAAGATTGTTTGCCGGATTCCCTTTGACAGATATCTTAAGAAGGATGTCGTGGTGGACGAAGATCTCCTGATTTCTGATCTCTTTAAACAGGCAAGGGGAGTGAAGAGGAGGATCAGGGATGTCCTCGGGGAACCGCCCTACAGGGTTAAGACAAAGAAAGGAGAGAAGAGCTTCAACAGCGTTGACGAGCTTTATAACTTCTTGATAGACACCGGGAAAGAGGGAATATACATTCAGAGGTACAAGGGATTGGGAGAAATGAACCCGGATCAGCTCTGGGAGACTACTATGAACCCGGAGAACAGGACTCTTCTAAAAGTTACTGTTGAGGATGCTGTGACGGCCGATGAAGTCTTTACCGTCCTTATGGGAGATAAGGTCGAACCGAGAAGGGAATTCATACAGAAGTTTGCCAAGGAGGTCAGAAACCTTGATGTCTGAGAGGACCTCCTGATGTTCTACCACCTCCTTTTTGTTTACGGAACCCTAATGAGGGGATTTTCGGCTCACGCCTTCCTGCTGGATTCAGACTTTGTTTCCTATGGGGTGCTTTATGGTGCAAGACTGCTGCACCTTGAAGATGGATATCCGGGGGCTGTTGAGGGAGAGGGGGAAATATACGGGGAAGTTTACCGGGTTGATTCGATTACGCTGAAGGCTCTCGATCTTTTTGAAGAGTTTTACGAGGAGAGACCCGAGGATTCCTTTTACGTTAGAAAAAGGAAGTTTGTCAGGCTTATTCCTTACAACGATTTTGTTGAAGTGTGGGTTTACTTGTTGAATCCTGTCAGGCTTGAAGCTCTCTCCTTTACGGAGGTTCCCTTCGGGAACTGGAAAGAGTTTCTCAAGAAGCTCCTCAAGATGTAGTTTCCGGAGACGGAATGAGACTTAAACTCTTCATAACCGGCCTTGTACAAGGTGTCGGTTTTCGCCCTTTCGTTTATAGACTTGCAAAGGAGTTGGGCTTAAAGGGATACGTCCTTAACTCGGAGACCGGAGTTATTGTAGAGGTCGAGGGGGATGACTCAAGGCTTAAGGAATTCCTCCTGCGGATTCAGAATGAGAAACCCCCGGCTTCCAGAATCTTTTCCCTGGAGTATAAGTTCCTCGAACCTGCGGGTTATACTGATTTTGAGATAAAGAAAAGTAAAAAATCGGGCGAGTTAAAGGTTTCCGTGCTCCCAGACCTTGCGACCTGTGAAGAGTGTCTAAAAGAGCTTTTTGACCCGAACAACAGGAGGTTTAGATATCCCTTTATAAACTGTACCAACTGCGGTCCCAGGTTTACGATTATTCTTTCTCTCCCCTATGATAGGCCCAATACGACCATGCGGAAGTTCAAGATGTGTCCTGAATGTTACAGGGAATATACTGACCCTTCCGATAGGCGTTTCCACGCTCAGCCCAACGCCTGCCCGGTCTGCGGTCCTCATGTTGAGCTTTATACAGAAAAGGGTAAAGTGGCTGAGGGGGATGAGGCTTTAAAACTTGTTGTGGATATGCTGAAGCAAGGCAAGATCCTTTCAGTAAAAGGTCTTGGAGGATTTCACTTAATTTGCGATGCGACGAATGAGGAAACAGTAAAAGAGCTGAGGAGAAGGAAAAGGAGGGAAGAGAAGCCCTTTGCTGTGATGTTCAGGGATATCAATCAGGTAAGGGAGTATGCCGAAGTTTCGGAGCTGGAGGAGATAGCTCTGAGTTCTGTTGAAACTCCCATCGTTATCCTTGACAGGAAAAACGGAACCGACCTTGCCCCTTCTGTTTCTCCGGATACTGATACCGTCGGGGCTTTCCTGCCTTACACGCCCCTTCACCACTTAATACTCAGAGACTTTGGGAAACCTATCGTTGCTACCAGCTGTAACCTTACCGATGAACCGATGGTTGTGGAGAATTCGGAAGCTGTTTCGCTGATAGGGGAGCTTACCGACGGAGCTTTAGTTCATAACCGGGATATTGCAAGGCGTTGCGATGATTCGGTTGTTACTGTAATGGCTGGAAAGGTCGTTCCCATAAGACGTTCGAGAGGTTATGCTCCGCTTCCAGTGTTGCTTCCGTTTTCCCTTAAGAGGTCTGTTCTTGCCCTCGGAGTTCATATGAAGTGTACTGTGGCTGTAGCAAAGGATGAAAAAGTCTACCTTTCCCAGCACATCGGTGATGTGGATAACTTGAAGGCCGAAGAATTCTTTAAAGAAACCGTTGAGGATTTCCTCCGCCTTTTCGATGTAGAACCGGAAGTTGTGGTCTGTGACAGGCATCCGGGCTACTTTTCGACGAAATTCGGTGAGAAGCTGTTCGGAGAAAGGCTGAGAAAAGTTTATCACCACCATGCTCACGTAATTTCCGTTATGGCCGAAAACGAAATTCTTCCCGGTGAAAAAGTTATCGGGCTTGCCTTTGACGGTACCGGCTACGGAGCTGACGGAACTATATGGGGCGGAGAGGTTCTGGTTGCCGATTACCTTTGTTTTGACAGGGTTTTTCACCTTCTTCCGTTTAAGCTTCCGGGAGGTGACAGGGCTGTTAAAGAACCTTATAGGGTTGCCGTTTCGCTTCTTGAAGAGCTGGGAGTGAATCCCGATACAGTTTTAGGAACGGACAAAAAGAAAATCTTATTTGTTAGGGAGATGGTCAGGAAGGGTGTGAATTCTCCCCTTTCTTCGAGTATGGGGAGGCTCTTTGACGCTGTTTCTGCCATACTGGGCTTAAAGGAAGTGGTCAGTTATCACGCCCAGGGAGCTATTGTTCTTGAGCAGGTTGCCGGGAAATCGGGATTTGAAGGATCTTACAGGTTTGAGGTTTTGGACGATGGAAATATCGATTGGAGGCCTGTTATTGAAGAGATTCTTCGGGATAAAAGTAAGTTGAGCGTTTCTGATATTGCTATGAAGTTTCACAATGCTGTGGTAAATCTCTGCCTTACTGTTGCTGATAGAGTCAGGGAGGAGAAAGGGATCAATACTGTTGCAATGTCGGGAGGGGTTTTCCAGAACAGGATTCTGGTTGAGAAGCTTTTGCCCTCTTTCGTTGAAAGGGGATTCAAGCCTTTGATTCACCAGATTGTTCCTCCCAACGACGGGGGAATATCTTTGGGACAGGCTGTTTATGGAGGACTTTGTTGATTAAGAAGGTAAGGTTAGAGGGCATACCGCTTACTGAAGGACATTCAGGCCTCCACCTTGAGGTTGAAGGCGGGATTGTTAGGAAGGGCTACTACTACGCCTTGGTTCCCGTAAGAGGGTTTGAAACTCTGCTAATAGGAAGAAGTGCGACGGTTGCCCCCCTCCTAACAACGAGAGTTTGCGGTCTGTGTCAGATAACCCATTCCATCGCTTCTGCTAAAGCTGTTGAGAGTGCTTCCGGAATAGAAGTTCCTGAAGAAGCGGAGGTTTTGAGGGAGGTTCTCGGTCTGACCGTTAGGATTTACAATAATTTACTTCACCAGATAACCATTTCTGAAGACCTTTTTCCCGATAAAGGTGAGAGGTTCCAGTTTATAAGAAATGTTCAACGGGTAAGGAAGTTTACCGGAGAGCTTCTTGAGAGCATCGGAGGGGAAATTATTCACTCTCCGAACATAAAGGTCGGAGGAATTTCTGAGCCCGTCGAAGATTTTGTAAAAGATAGAATTCTTGAGCAAATTCCCTCGGTAGAGCTGGCTTTAAAGGAGAGTTTTGAGGAGTTTTCCGAAGCTCTGGAAAAAACCTGGGAAAGGGAGGGGCTTGAAGACGACTTTGGGAAGCATGATTTTGACTTCTTTGCTACGGATCTCTATTACGGTAAGGTTTTTGATTTTGAGAGAATTACTTTTGTGAGGCCTCAGGAATTCCTGCCTGATGATCTTAAGTTTCGGGCTACGAATCTTTATCCCCTTGTTGACGGGAAACCAGTGGAAACCGGACCCCGGGCCAGGGCAGTTCTTTTTAAAGGTTATGTTCCCAAAGGGGGAGTAAAAGAGCTTCATCTTTTGAGAGCCGAAGAGAACCTTGAAGCCCTAAAGCGCATAGAAAGTCTCCTTTCAAGTTATTCTTTTACCGGTGAGCTTTGGAATCAAACTCCTCCCAGTTCCGACGGTGAAACTTTAGGGATTGGGGTTCACGAGGCTCCGAGGGGAGTAAATATTCATGCTGTTAAATTGGACAAAAGAGGAAAAATTACATATTATAAAATTGTAGTTCCAACGGAATTTAATTTTTTTGCTGTTTCGGAATCTTTAAGGGGAGTTCCGGCGGCTAAAGCGGAGTTCGTTGTAAGAGGGTATGATCCTTGCATTGTTTGTGCAGCCCATTAGAGGATAGTTATGACGTTTCACAGGGTATCCTTTGAAGATGATGATTTAAAGCTGAAAATAGGGTTTATCCATTTTTCCAGTTGTTCCGGCTGTCAAGTTGCCTTTCTTGATATGTTTGAGGATGCCGTGGAGATATTTGATACGGTTGAACTTGTTTATTCAAACTTGCTTACAAAAAGGAAGGAAATTCCTTATATGGATGTAGCTTTTGTAGAGGGAGCTTTCTGTGCGGAAGATCCTCATCATGTTAAGCTTATAAAGGAACTATCGGAAAAGGCCGGTATGGTTATAGCAATCGGTGGGTGTGCAGCCTTTGGCGGAATGAGGAGGTTTAGTTGCGGTAGTCAGATGCCGCAGCCTTCTCATCAAACCTTCATTCCCCTAACTGAGATCGAGTCCATTAAAAGAAAGGTTAAATTTGCAATTCCCGGATGTCCCCCCAATCCGTCACTCCTTTACAATTTTTTCCTGGCTTTTCTTGAGAGAAACGATGACTTTCTACTTCCGTTTGAGTTTATAGCTCAGTCAAGGGATGCTTCCGGATTTGACCTCATAAAGGAAGTAGTTAACAAAGGGTTCTGTGTAGGATGCGGAACTTGCTCTACGGCTTGCCCTTCCAGGGCTATATCCTTTAAGGATGTTTGTGGAAAACCGAACTTTGATGCAGATCTCTGCGTTAGGTGCGGTTCCTGTCTTGCCGCTTGTCCTCAGAGCTTCAAGCCTTATCCTCAGCCTGTATATACGTGAGGGCAGGAAATGTTGGAGCTGAACAGTCGGTTTTTGATAGGGAGCTATAAAAAGGCAGTGGAGGTAGAAAGCAGAACCGGTAATAACCCTCTGGAAGAGCTTCTTTCGGTGATGTTTGACAGTAATATGATAGATGGAATTCTTTCAAGCAGGATTGAAGGTGAATTTTCCGTTCCTTTCCTGGTTGTCAAAGGAGATCGCGTCGAAGTTCCGTCTTTAAATAGATTTTTCGGTTCTGTAGCTCTTCTAAAGAAGGCGATTCAGAAGTATCGTTTAAGCAGAATTGCCGTCGTTGCTCCTTCATGTGCTATTGACGGCCTGAATAAAACCCAGTACTACGGAATAGGGTGTAACTGGGTAAAAACTGCTGTTGCTTTAAAGGTGGGTATTTTGTGCACCGGCTCTTTGACCGGGAAAGCACTAACAGCTGAAGTTCTTCACCTTACTGGTAAAGAAAAAAGGATAAAGAGATTCTTTTACGACGGCGGGCTCTTCTATCAGACGGAAGAAGGGGAACTGATACCGGTTAACCTTAGCGTTCACCACCACTACATTAATGCTGCCTGCCGCTACTGTTTAAACCTTTCTGCTAAGGGAACGGATATTACCTATTTCCCGCTGAAAGAAGAAAACAGAGCTGTTTTCATAGTCAGGAGTGAGAGGGGCTGGAGGGTAGTAGCAAGCGTTCAAAAAGAGAGGCCGGAGCTGTTTAGGTTCCGGAGATTAAAAAAGGAAGACCTTGAAGGCATCGTTTCGCTTCTTCGGGAGAAAGCTTTGCTTAACATAGATGATATACTTGAGAGGGTGGAGCTTGGCCTTCCTGTTCCGAAGTGGAACGACAACAAGCTCAGGAAGTTTTACAGGATCTGGAACGCCGTTGAGGACTATAACTTTGAAGAGGAGGTGTTCTGATGACTACCTATTACGAAGTAGATTCCGGAGAGCTTCTGAAAAAGGCAGAGCTTTTAAAGGTTCTTGGTCACCCGGAAAGGCTCGGAATAGTTCTTCTCACGATGGAAAACGAGATGTGTGTGAAGGATCTTGTTGAAGCTCTTCAGATTTCTCAGCCGAAAGTTTCCCAACACGTCGGCTTAATGAAAGAATTGGGCATACTTTCTTACAGAAAAGAAGGAACAAAAGTCCTTTATAGAGTTTGTGACCCTTCGATTAGAATGATTGTAAAGTTCCTCTTTGAATAGTCTTTTGTTCTATTCGAGTAAGGGCAATGGCTGCCCATTCTCCTTTATATAAAAATTTTCTTATCAAATTTTGTCTTTCACAATCTAAAATGCCTAAGGCTCGAATATAAAGGTTTCCTTATATTATACTTATCAATAAATTTTTCCTAAACTTCTAAAAATAGAAAATTAGCATAGCATTGACATCTAAAGATTCTTTTTCTAAAATGAAATCCAGAGCGATACAAACAATCTTGAAGGAGGGTATGATGGATAGGAGCCTCTTTATGGGGGGACTACCCAAGACCACGTCGCGTAGAGGTTTCCTAAGGGCCTGTGCCATAGCAACGGCTGCTATGGGACTGCCTATGGAGATGGTAAGTAAAGTGGCAGAAGCCGCAGAGGACCCGAAGAGGCCGAGGGTTGTTTGGCTTCATTTTCAGGAGTGTACCGGCTGTTCGGAGTCTCTGCTGAGGGCCTCTCATCCGGATCTGGCAAATCTCATATTGGATCTGATCTCTCTCGACTACCACGAAACCCTTATGGCTGCGGCCGGTAAGCAGGCTGAAGAGAACCTGGATAAGGCCGTAGAAGAAGGCAATTACCTTCTTGTTGTCGAGGGCGGTATTCCGTTAAAGGACGGCGGTATTTACTGTAAGATCGGAGGGAAGACAGCAGTTGAGATCCTTAAAAAGGCAGCAGAAAAGGCCTTGGCAATCATTGCAATAGGTACTTGTGCTGCTTACGGCGGTGTTCAGGCGGCAAAGCCTAACCCGACCGGTGCCGTCGGAGTTCAGGACATCATTAAGGATAAGCCCGTAATTAACGTTCCCGGCTGTCCTCCAAACCCCCACAACTTCCTCTCAACCGTTCTTTACTACCTGACATTTAAAAAGCTTCCGCCGACGGATAAGTTCGGAAGACCTCTCTTCGCTTACGGAAGGAAGGTTCACGACCACTGTGAAAGGAGACCCCACTTTGACGAGGGGCGTTTTGCCGAGCAGTTTGGAGATGTCGGCCACAGGCTTGGTTTCTGTCTCTACAAGGTTGGCTGTAAAGGCCCCGAGACCTACTCCAACTGCCCCGTTATCAGGTTTAACGACGTTGAAGTATGGCCTGTCTCCGTTGGTAACGGATGTTACGGCTGTACCGAGCCAAACTTCTGGGATACCATGACTCCGTTCCATAAGAGGCTTCCCAACGTTAAGATACCCGGAGGTAAGGGTATCCAAGCAAGTGCTACCGAAATCGGAAAGGCTGCTCTCGGTGTTACGGCGGCAGCCCTTGCAATTCATGCCGGTGTCGGCATAGCTAAAAAGCTTGCAACAGGATCAAAATCTGAAGAATAAAACCCAGATGGGGAGGTTAAAAGATGGCTAACAGAGTAGTAGTTGACCCAATTACCAGGATAGAGGGTCACCTTAGGATAGAGGTTGTTCCCGAAAACGGATACATAAAGAATGCCTACTCCTCCGCTCAGATGTGGAGGGGAATAGAAGTTATTCTCCAAGGAAGGGATCCCGACGATGCCTGGATGTTTACCCAGAGGATTTGCGGTGTCTGTACTACCGTTCACGCAATTGCTTCTGTTAGGTCGGTTGAAAACGCCCTTCAGCTTGAAGTCCCCTACAACGCTCAAATGGTCAGAAACCTTATAATCGCTGCCCACGCCCTCCACGACCATATTGTTCACTTCTACCACCTCTCTGCCCTTGACTGGGTAGATGTTGTTTCTGCCCTTAAGGCAGATCCTCACAAGGCGGCCAGACTTGCCGAGAGTTATCAAAACTGGAAGCTCAACGGTGCACCTGTCTTCAAGGCCGTTCAAGAGAAACTCAAGAAATTTGTCGAGAGCAGACAGCTCGGGCCCTTTGCAAACGGTTACTGGGGTCACCCGGCCATGAAGCTTCCGCCCGAGGTTAACCTCATAGCCGTTACTCACTACCTTCAGGCTCTCGATTACCAGAGGAAGGCAGACCAGGCTATTGCGATTCTCGGCGGAAAGAACCCCCACATTCAGAACCTTGCTGTCGGCGGCGTTTCGACGGCGATTAACCCCGACAACGAAGCTACACTTAACATGGAGAGGCTTGCCTACATAAGGCAGCTTCTCGAAGAAGTCAGGGACTTCGTCCACAACTGTTACGTTCCGGACGTTATCGCCATATCTGCCTTCTACAAGGAGTGGCTCAACTACGGAAGGGGTGTTGACAACTACCTTGCCGTTCCGGACCTTCCTCAGGATCCAAAGGGAGAGACTTTCGACCTTCCCGGCGGAACGATTTTCGGAGGAGATCTCAATACTGTTAAGCCGATTAAGAGCTTCAACGACCACTACTTTATCGACAACGTTGCCGAGTGTATTGCCCATTCCTGGTACAGGGGAGACTGGACGAGGCATCCCTGGGACGAGGAGACCGTCCCCGAATACACGGGAATGCCCGGCGGATACGTCGATCCGTCAGGAAAGTACTCCTGGGCTAAGGCTCCGAGGTTCAAGAAAGGTAATGACTACGTTCCGATGCAGGTTGGTCCCCTTGCACAGGTTCTTGTCGGATATGCTCAGGGGCACGCCCTTACCAAGAAATACGTTGACCAGGGGCTTGACCTACTTAAAACTGTTCTCTCAGTTCTCGGTGAAAGCTCTGAAGGCGTTGACGTTAACGCCCTTCAATCAACTCCCGGAAGGCACATTGCGAGGGCAATCAGGGCTCAGATTATCTCCGACCTTGCACTGAAGCAGTGGGAGCAGCTCGTTGACAATATCGGAAGAGGAGACCTCGAAATCTACAATCCGCCTTCCTACCCGGCAGGGGAAGTTAAGGGTTGCGGTTTCCACGAAGCTCCGAGGGGAACGCTCTCCCACTGGGTTGTCATTGAAAACGGCAAGATTAAGAACTACCAGTGCGTTGTTCCCTCAACCTGGAACGCTTCTCCGATGGACAGCAAAGGTCAGCACGGTCCCTACGAGGCCTCGCTGATCGGAAACCCGCTTGCTGAACCTGAAAAGCCCCTGGAAGTTCTCAGGACTGTTCACTCCTTCGACCCCTGTATCGCCTGTGCTGTTCACATGGTTGACCCGGAAGGCAACGAAATTACGAAAGTTAAAGTTCTTTAAGGGAGGGTTCTTCCCTCCCTCCATAAGCCAATGAGGAGGGAAACAATGGCGGCTTACGAAAAGAAATACGTCTGGAGCGTTCTCCTGAGGCTCTTCCACTGGACCTTTGCTCCTTCCATATTCATCCTTATTGTTACGGGGCTTTACATCCACTGGCCCTGGACGAATACCTGGCTCGAAGGAAGCCACCAGTTTACGATGGCCGTTATGCGCTGGATTCACTTTATTGCAGGCATGATCTTTACCTGCGCTGTGATAGCCAGGCTTTACCTGTGGTTTTTCGGAAACAAATACGAGAAAATTTGGGATTTTCTGCCGATTACTGCCAGGAACGTGAAAAATCTCTTTTCAACAATTCTCTACTACGCATACCTTACTGACCACCACGAGGAGAGGCTCGGCCATAACGCCCTTGCAGGAACGGCTTACTTCTTCACGATTCTCCTTGCAATCTGCCAGTTCATAACCGGCCTTTACCTGCTCTACCCGGAAAACGGCTTCTTCGTTTCCCTCGGTTCTGCTTTGTTTGGAACGCAGCAAGAGGCAAGGTTTATCCACTACATACTTAACTGGTACTTTGCCTGGTTTGCTCTCGTTCACATCTACATCGTTATCTGGAACGACATAAAGCATCCGGAAGGACTTATATCTTCCATCTTTGACGGATTTAAGTTTGCAAAGAAAGAACAGTAAGCTTAACTTCTTGAACTTAGGAGGGGGAGTTTTAACTCCCCCTTTTTTTAATGGAGGAAGAATGGAAAAGATAGGTTTAATGGGCGTCGGAAACGTTCTCCTGAGAGACGAAGGTTTCGGCGTGAAGCTCCTCTATATTCTCCGGTCGAAGTACGATTTTCCCGAAAACGTTACCCTGATAGATGGGGGAACTGCCGGAATCTTCCTCTCTCCGGAGATTGATTACTTGGACAAGCTCCTTATAGTTGATGTCGTTAAAGCTGAAGGGGAGCCGGGGGAGATTAAACTTTATGAAAAGGAAGACTTCTTTATTGACAGGCTTCCTTTGAAACTTTCACCTCATCAGCTGGGGCTTCAAGAGGTTCTCCTCCTTAACGAGATAAAAGGAACCTGCCCGGAGGAGGTAAAGCTTATAGGAATTATTCCAAAGTCCGTGGAAACGGGTACGGGGCTTACTCCTGAACTTGAAGAGAAGCTTATCGAAGTTGAAGAGCTTGTTTTGAAACAGCTTGAAGAGTGGGGAGTGAAGGTAAGTCCTAAGGCGGAACCCGAAGATCCCGATATATGGTGGGAAAAGAAGGTGAAGGAGGCTTAAATGTGCGTCGGAGTTCCGATGAAAATAGTTGAAATTGACTACCCGATGGCTGTTGCAGAAGCAAAGGGAGTAAGGAGGACTATAAGCCTTATGCTTTTGCCCGAGAACGAGGTGAGGGTCGGGGATTACGTTATGGTTCACGTGGGAAATGCCATAGAAAAGATAGACCGAGAGGCGGCCGATGAGATTTGGAAGGCCCTTGATGAGGTGCTGGAGGTTCTCGATAGGGAAGAGGAGGACTGATGCATGAGACTTCAATTGCCGTGGGTTTTTTAAACTCTTTAAGCCAAATGGCCGATAGAGAAAGGGCAAAAAAGGTTGTAAAAGTAAGGGTAAGAATCGGAAAGCTTTCGGGTATAGTTGTCGATTCGTTTAAGTTTGCTTTTGATTCCTTGAAGGGAGAGTATCCGAAGCTGAAGGAGACCCAGCTCCTTATCGAGGAAGTGCCGGTCAGGTATCGCTGTAACGACTGTGGTACTGAGTTTGAGGTTGAAACGGTTTACTTCCCGGAGTGTCCCAGCTGTTCTTCGATCAACCTTACGCTCATATCCGGTGAGGAGCTTGAGGTAATCGATGCGGAAATAGAGGTTTGAGATGAAGGTAAAAGAAATTTTTAACGGGAGCTTTGCCGTTTATTACGAAATGGTAATAAACAGGATAGCAAGCCCCATTCAGATAGACAGGTGGAGAAAAGCCTTGGTTCGGGCTGCGAAGGTACTTGTCCCTCATGCGAAAGTTGTTCTTGATTGCTGTTCCGGAGCCGGAAATGTTGGGAAGTTTTACTTGAAGGAAAATCCCGAAGCTTTGTTGATAAATTGTGATATAAGTACACCATTACTTAAGCTTGCAAAGAAAAGGTTCGGTAAAAACGCTTCCTACATTCGTTCGGACAACAGGTTTTTTCCGTTGAAGGAGGGATCGATTGACGTTCTCTTTTCTTCTTTCTGCGTGCGGAATTCCCCCGATCCGGAACTTACCGTTTCCGAGGCGTTTAGAGTTCTTAAACCCGGAGCTGTATGGGCGATCCTTGATTTCTTTAAGCTTGATGATAGAAGCATTTGCTCTGCCGCTAATAACTTGATTTTCCGCTCCTTCATGAAAGTGAACAGCATAGTTAACCGGGAGGCGATAGAGTACCTTTTTGAGTCGATAGAGAAGTTCTATACTGTAAGGGAGTTTGAGGAGCTTTTGGAGGACAGCGGCTTTGAAGTTACCGAGGTAAAGCGATTTATGGGAGGAGTTGCAAATACAGTTATAGCTGTCAGAAGGGAGGTTTAAGATGTGTGACGTTTGCGGTTGTGGTAATCACGAAGGGGAGAACCTATACAAGGTTTCTGATGATACCGGGAAAAGAACCGTTGAGGTGAAGGAAAAGCTCCTGAGCCGTAACGATGCTGTTGCGGAGAGTAATAGGAGGCATTTTGATGAAAAAGGAATACTGGCTATTAACCTTATAAGTTCTCCGGGTTCCGGAAAGACGACGCTTTTGGAGAGGACGGTAGAAGTCCTCGGCAAAGAAATGAAAATAGGTGTCCTGGAAGGTGACATAGAGACGGAAAGAGATGCAGAAAGGGTAAGGGCGAAGGGGGCTTATGCCGTTCAGCTTACGACCGGAGGTGCTTGCCACCTTGAAGCTCCTCTGGTTCACAAAGGTTTTCACGCACTGGAAAAGCAGATGGGGGGAGAAGCTCCCGACATCCTCTTCATTGAGAACGTCGGAAATCTCGTCTGTCCGTCTTCCTTTTATCTCGGGGAGCATATAAGGGTTGTCCTTATATCGGTTCCCGAAGGAGAGGATAAGCCGGCAAAGTATCCCAAGGCCTTTAAAACTTCCGATGTTTTTATCATAACAAAGGCAGATCTTTTGCCTTACTTTGATTTTGATGTTGAAAAGGTGAAGGAAGAAGCTCTTTCGCTTAACCCGAGATTAAAGGTTTTCGTTCTTTCTGCGAAAACCGGAGAGGGACTTGATGAGTGGTTCTCTTTCTTGAGGGAGAAGGTCAGGGAAAGGAAGGCCTGATTTTGTATCATTAGTCCAAACAATAAAGGAGAAAGGAGTGAAGCTTCTAACCGCCTTTCTTTCCCTATTTCCCCTTACTGCCTTTGCACTTACGCCTTCGGAGCTGGCCGGGCTTTTGAAGGAAAACTCTTTGGATCTTTTGATAGCCGAAAAGAAGGTTGAAAGTTCCCTTTACAGCAGAAAGGCTGTTGAGAGAGAATTTCTGCCGACTTTGAGCCTTTCTGCCGGTTTTGAAGAGTTTTACCCCGATATTCGCAAGTCCTGGAATCAGAACTATTCTGTCGGTGCTGCTGTTTCTGCTGAACCCTTGAACTTTCAAAGATTTGTAAGGCTTAAAGTGGAGGGTCTTCGCGTTGAAGTTGAGAAGGAGAGGTTAAGGGAGACTTTCCTGGAACAGCTGTACCTGGCCTTGAAGGAACTTTATAGGATGAAGGCCTATCTCTTGAGGATTTCGTACAAGAAAGGGTCCCTGGAGTCGGCAGAAAAGATACTGAAAGTGGCCGAAGAAAAATACGAGAAAGGCCTTGTTATGATAACGGACGTTCTGAAGGCAAAGTCTGAGGTCGAGAAGGTAAGGGGAGAGCTTTCCAGCCTTGAGGCAGAATATGATCAGAGCTTCAACAGGCTTAATGAACTTCTTAACTTCTCCCTGAAGAAGGGAGAAAAGCCGGAGGTGGAACTTAAGGAGGAGAAGCCCCGCTTTGAGGTTAACAACCTCGTGAAGGAAGCCTTTTCCTTAAGGCCTGAAATAAGAAGGGCGGAGAAGGAACTTGGCGTAAGCTCTCTTCAGGTGGATTACGAGAAGAGCCGTTTAAGACCTTCTCTTTCTCTTTCCCTCTCTATGAGGAGGAGCGGCACGACCTTCTGGCCTGAAGAGAGAAGTTACAGCTGGAGCGTTAATTTGAACTTTCCGTTGTTTGATAGCGGCCAGTCGACTTATAGGGCGCTTGAGAAGGACAGGGAGAGGGAGATAGCCCTCCTGAAGCTGAAAAAGCTGAAGAACCGGATAAAGAGGGAAGTCCTTGATGTTGTTGCAGATATCGAATCAAGTTACCGGAACTTAAAGTCCGACTATGCTTTCCTTGAGTTTTCAAAAAAGGCCTACGATAGGGCGTTAAATGAGTATAAACTGGGAGTTTCCGATATTGTTGCTTTAATGCAGGCTTTTGATACCCTTAAAAGAGCTGAGGATAGGTACGTTTCCTCCCTCCTTGCCTATAACCTTGCTCTCCTTTCCCTTAAGAAAGCGACCGGGAAGCTCCTCCTGGAGGTTGAAAGGTGAAGAAAGTTTTGCTGTTGATTTCCGGATTAATGGTTCTTTCCCTTGCCTACTTCTTTTTCTTTAAAAAAGAAAGGGCAAATCTCATTCCGGTTGAGACGGTTAAGGTTAAAAGAGGAGAAGTGAAAAAGGTTATCGATGCTACCGGTATAGTTAAGCCGCAGGTGGGGGCGGAGATTAAAGTGGGAGCGAGGATTTCGGGAACGGTTGTTAAGGAGAATGTTAAAGTCGGGGATTTTGTGAAAGCCGGTGATCTTATTGCTGTTATTGATAACAGGGAGTTGAAGGAGGAACTGAAGAGAGCTGAGGCCAAGCTTGAGGAGGTTAAGAGGACTTATCCGGAGAAAATTGCCTCGGCGGAGTTTAAAGTGAGGGCGGCCGAAGCCCAGCTTTCCGCAGCAAGGGCTAAGCTTAAAGCAGAGAAGGAGAATTTCAAGCTTAAAGAGTGGGAATATGAGAGGCAGAAATCCCTATTTGCCGTGGGGTATACAACCGAGGAAAAGCTCAAGAGAGCGAAGACGGAGTTTGAGCGTGCAAGAAGCTCTTTAAAGTCTGCACAGGAGTCGTTGAGACAAGCCGAGTTGAACCTGGAAGTTGCAAAGAGGGAGCTGAAGGAGCTTAAGGAGCGGTTTAAAGCGGAGCTTAAATCGGCAGAAGCGGCCTTAAAGCAGGCAAAAGTTCGTTATTCCTACTCCTACATCTACGCTCCGAAAAGCGGAATAATTTCTTTCGTTTCAACTCAAGAAGGAGAAACCGTTGTTGCAGGTCTTAACGCTCCTCAATTTGTAACTATTCTCGATCCCCGGAAGCTGGAGAACTGGATATACGTTGATGAGACGGAGATAGGTAAGGTGAAAAAAGGAATGGAAGTTCTCTTTACGGTGGACACATACCGGAATAAGGTTTTTAAGGGGAAAGTTGTCGAAATATATCCGAAACCCAAAGTGCTTAATAATGTGGTCTACTACATCGTTGTTGCGAGGGGATTTAAGGACGTGGAGCTTTTGAGGCCGGAAATGACGACTCACAACCAGATAATTGCCGGTGTGAAGAAGGGTGTTCTTGTTGTTCCGAACGCCGCTGTTAAGTGGAAGCGGGGAAGGTATATAGTCTATAAAGTTGAAGGCGGTAGGGTTGTGGAAGTTCCCGTTAAAGTAGGATGGAGCGACGATAAGTTTACCGAAATTGTTTCCGGACTGTCTGAGGGCGATGAGGTAGCTTTGAAGCTTAAAAAGGTAGGGTAATGGTAGTTTACGGGAAGAATGCTGTTCTGGAAGCTCTGAAGTCGGGGAGACCGATTGAGAAGCTTTACCTCCAGTACGGTAAGTTCTTTGAACCGGAATTCCTCAAGTTCCTTAAGGAAGCCGGAGTTAGCTTCCAGTGGGCAAAGAGGACTCAGCTTAAAAAGCTTTCCGGTACTGAGAAGCATCAGGGAATTGTTGCGGTTATTTCTCCTGTTGATTACGTTGATCCTGATAGGCTTTTAAGAGAAGTTTTAAAAAGGAAGTCCTTTTTCCTTTTCCTGGACGGTATTACGGAACCTCGGAACCTCGGAACAATTGCCAGAAGTGTTGAGGCTTTCGGAGGAGTCGGCCTGCTCCTTCCGAAGAAAGGAAGTGCTCCGGTAAATGAAGTTGCGGTTAAGTCCTCTGCCGGGGCTTTGTTTCACATTCTTGTTTCAAGAACTGAAAATCCCTTTTCCCTTCTCCTTCGATTTAAAAAGAGCGGAGGAAAGATTTTCTCCGTCGAAACGGGCGGTAAGGATATTAGAGATGTAAGGCTTTTGATGCCTGCTTGTCTTATTCTCGGCTCGGAGGGAAGGGGGATTTGTAGTGAATACCTTGAAATTTCTGATTCCGTTGTAACTATTCCGACGGTGGGCAGGACGCCGTCGCTGAACGTTTCAGTTTCTGCCGGGATAGCAATCTGGGAGCTTGTGAAAAGCAGTTTGTCACGGCTCGATTAAGGGGTTTCCTCTATAACGGCCTGCTTACCCGCTTTTGAAAAGGTCTATAACGATAATAATCCAACCGCCGAGGGTTATTAGAAAAACCGGGAAGGAAAAAAGAAAGCCCGCGCGGCGGAACAGTCCGAGGCTGGTGTAGCCGAAAATGAGGAACAGAATTCCGCTGAGTACCTGTTCGAGGAAAAAGCAGGAGGTGTATCTGAATTCCCTTAAGATAGGGTAGATTTTTTTAACGCCGAAGAAGCAGTAGAGAACGGAAGAAGAGAAAAGCAGAAATGTGGCTATGAAAAAATTAAAAAGAAGGGTGGCTAAAGAAAACCTATCAACGAATGATAGCTCTTCCCAGATTTCGGAAGGTTTCTTTTCTTCAAAAAACTTCAGCTTAAAGGGAATGAGGTAAAGGAGAGCATAAGGAACGGATAGGCTGATTACGGCGTAGAACCCCAAAGCCAGCCACTCGGGAATTTTCGCATCCATTAGGGCGCCTCCGGAAGGAAAGGTTTTGTAAGTCCTTGAACTGCAAAACCTGTTGGTTTTCTGCCTTGTTTGATTTCGTTAAGGTGTCCACCATGTATTGAACTCGAACAACAAGTTGACAAAAGGTGTTTCAAGTCTATATTATCACCCGTCACAGGTGGGCCGCTAGCTCAGCTGGTAGAGCAACGGACTTTTAATCCGTAGGTCCCAGGTTCGAGTCCTGGGCGGCTCACCATTAAAGCGTCCCCGTCGTCTAGCCAGGCCTAGGACACCGGCCTTTCACGCCGGCGACGCGGGTTCGAATCCCGCCGGGGACGCCATTCTTCGGGGCCGTAGCTCAGCTGGGAGAGCGTCAGGCTGGCAGTCTGAAGGTCGCGGGTTCGAGTCCCGCCGGCTCCACCAAAGGGGCCCGTAGCTCAGTTGGTTAGAGCATCCGGCTCATAACCGGACGGTCGGAGGTTCGAGTCCTCCCGGGCCCACCACTTGTAATCCTTCCGGAGAAGTTATGCCTTTGAAGCTCCTAAAAGATCTTATTGCAATCCCCTCCGTTTATGGTAATGAAAAAGAGATTGCCGATTTCTGCCAAAACTTGCTGGAAAAGGAAACTTCCCTGTCGGTAGTCAGAGAGGGTAACTCCATAATAGCTTACACCCGCTTCGATCCTTCAAAAAAGTGCGTGGCCCTCGTCGGGCACCTCGATACTGTTCCCGGAGAAAATGATTATACAGGGCAGGTTATAGACGGTAAGCTTTACGGTCTCGGCGCGAGCGATATGAAAGCCGGAGATGCAGTGATACTTAAGCTGGCCAAGGATCTCTCACGAGTTACGCCTAAGTATAACCTGCTGTTTATCCTGTATGAAAAAGAAGAAGGACCGTTTATCGATAACGGGCTGAGGTTTTTGTTTGAAAAGTATGAGGAGCTGCTAAAAAGGATTAACCTGGCCATTGTTCTTGAGCCTACCGATAATGCAGTCCAGGTGGGGTGTCTCGGGGTGATCCATGCTTGGTTTATTTTCAGGGGGAAGAGGGCCCATTCGGCAAGGCCGTGGGAAGGAGAAAACGCCATTCACAAGGGATATAAGCTGCTTCACTACCTTTCGAACTTAAAACCGAAGGCTTATAAGTTTGGCGGGCTTACATACTATGAAGTTCTTAGTGCAACTATGGTTGATTACGAAGGAGGGAGGAACATTGTTCCCGAAGAATTCAGGGTTAATCTGAATTTCAGGTTCAGTCCCACTAAGAGTGAGTCAGAAGCGAAATCCGAACTGATGAGTCTTGCGGAGAAAGTTGGTGCAGAAAAGGTGGAGTTTACGGACGTTTCACCGAGCGCAAAGGTTTGTCTTGATAATCCCATTCTGACGGATTTAATAACCAAGTTTAACCTTCAGGTTCAGGCAAAGCAGGCCTGGACAGATGTAGCCCAGTTTTCGGCGCACGGTATAGATGCAGTAAACTTCGGACCCGGCCAGCCGAGCCAGGCTCACCAGAGGAATGAGTCGGTGGAAGTGGAGAAAGTCTTGGAGAACTACAGAATTCTGAAGGAGTTTCTTCTAAATTAGACGCTCCAGGTCTTTAATGGAAAACTCACTGTGTTTCCTCATTTCTTCCCTTTCGTAGGGGAAGTCCTCCCTGTAGTGGCCTCCTCTACTTTCTTCTCTTCTCATGGCACTCGTGGCAATAGCAAGACCGAGTATTGCTGCGCTCCTGACTTCCCATGGGGAGTTTGACCTTACTACTTCGGTAAGCCTTTCAATGGCACTTGTTAGTCTTTTCGCGCTCCTAACTATTCCGACCTTTTCCCACATTACTTCCTTTACGTAATCGAGGGAAAAAGAGGTGTTGTTGCTCGGAGGTATACTTTTTGCCCGTATCCTGACCTCCCCGTGGGAAAGCCTAAGGTAGCGCCAGTCCCTGTACATGCCGTAGGCAGTTCTGTTGGCAAAGACAAGGCACTCCAGAAGGGAATTACTTGCTAATCTGTTTGCTCCGTGAACTCCTGTACAGGAAGCCTCACCTACTGCAAAGAGGCCGGCCAGGTTAGTCCTTCCGAAAGAGTCAACTTTTATTCCTCCTATGTAGTAATGGGCAACCGGAGTTATGGGAACAGGATCCTTCTTCGGATCAATACCCTTTTCCAGCAGCTTCTTGGTTATAGTGGGGAACCGCCGGTACACATCTATTCCCTTCTTTTCTATCGGTCTAAAGTCGAGGTAAACTTCACCGCCTGTTATTTTCTTTTGAGTTTCTATGGCCCTTGTTACAACATCCCTGGGGGCAAGTTCCCAAAGGTGATGGTAATCTCCCATAAATCTCCTGCCGTGTTTGTCGATGATTATGGCTCCTTCACCCCTAACGGCCTCTGAGATGAGGAAACAATCGTCGCCGTCGCAGAATGCTGTCGGGTGGAACTGGACAAATTCAAGGTCTTGCAGAACAGCTCCGTACCTCAGTGCCATGGAAATTCCATCACCGGTAGATGTCGGCGGGTTTGTGTTCTTCAGGTAGAGACCTGCAGCTCCGCCAGTAGCGATGGCTGTTACAGGTGCGTAAAAAGCCCTTAATTCACCGTTTACTTCAGCAATTACTCCGTAACAGCGGTTATCCTTGATTAGCAACTCCTTTGCCTTTGCGTTTTCTATTAGTTTGCCGTGGTAGTTTTTAAGTAAGGCTTTTTCGACTTCCTCACCGGTTCTGTCCTTGTTGTAAACGATTCTTGCAACGGAGTGGGCGGCTTCTTTCGTGAACTTCAGGAGTCCCCTTTCGTCGGTTTCAAACTCAGCTCCCATTTGGATTAAGTCTATTACTCTTTTTACTCCTTCTTCTGTGAGGATCCTGGCCATTTTTGTCTTTACGAGACCGGCTCCCGCCCTTAGTGTGTCGTTAAAGTGAAGGTCGGGAGAATCCTCCTTGGGCAGGGCTACGGCTATTCCCCCCTGGGCGAGCTTTGTGGAGGATTCATCTGCCCTCTCTTTCGTCAAGAGGCATACTTTAAGTCCGATTTTCTCGAGAGTAATTCCGCACAGAAGGCCGGCAGCGCCGCTTCCTACAACGATGGCGTCGTAGGACTCTGAGGGTAGGTCGAGGACGTCAAAGTCTGTAAGACTCCACATAATACCACCTCAAAGTCTAACTATGAAGGAACCTCTTAACCCTAACTTCCTGAGCCTATCTTTAAACTTCTCGGCCCTTTGGAGGCTTTTAACTGGTCCCGCCAGTACTCTATAGTATCCCCTGAGGTAGAAGACAGAGGCTTTAATTTTGAATTTCTTTTCAACCTGCGATCTAAACTTGTATGCGTAGAACTTGTTCTTAAACGCTCCGAGCTGGACGTAAAACTTTCCTGTAGTGTAGCTAACCTTGCTATAGTGGTGATTAACCCTTCTGCCCAGAGCAATTATTTTAACTTTTGCCGTTCCTTTTTTGAGCATTCCGAGCTTTTTAGCTGCGGCGTAGGATAGGTCTATGATCCTTCCTTTAACAAAGGGACCCCTGTCGTTGATCTTTACGATGACGCTCTTGCCATTTTCCAGGTTTATCACTTTCACGTAAGTACCCAGCGGAAGTGTTTTATGGGCTGCCGTCAGTTTGTACATGTTGTAGATTTCCCCGCTTGCAGTCCGGCTTCCGTGGAAGCCGGGACCGTACCAGGAGGCTATTCCGACCTGAACGAACCCCTTGTGGTCTTTCTTGACACAGTAAGTTTTCCCTTTTACCCTATAGGTATAGCTGCACTCTTCCTTGGGCTTGGTCGGGTAAACGACCACCTTCCTGTTTTGAGTACAGGAAAAAGACAGACAGAGAAGAAGTAGGGCTGTTAGCCTTCTCATAAATAGGAATTTTAGCCGATTCCGGTAACTTGTTAAAATTCGCCTGAGAAAAGTACTCGGTTTGAGGAGGTGTAAATGAAAAGCCTTAGCTTTGAGGAGTTAAATAGGGCGATAGAGGGAGTCCTTGAGGTTGAAGAGAAGGGAGTGAAGGTCTTAGATGAGAGGAAGTTAAGGGAAGAACTGATTGACGACCTTATTTACACGGCAGTGTTTGGGGAGGAAAAAGCAAAAGGGCTTAGCAGGTGGCTTATCAGGGCTGCGGCTTTGGAACTGGACATCGTTCCTTCCTCGATTCACGATCTCTACACGATCGGAATGGCCAAAGAGGAAGTGGATAGGTGGTTTACGGTTCCGGCGATGAATATAAGGGGTATGACTTACGATGTTATGAGGCAGATTTTTAAAGTGGCTAATGAGAACGACGCGGGAGCCTTCATACTGGAGATTGCTAAGTCAGAAATAGGATATACCGATCAAAGGCCTTCCGAGTATACTGCTTGTGTCCTTGCTGCTGCTATAAGGGAGGGTTACAGAGGGCCTGTATTCATTCAGGGGGATCACTTCCAGTTTAACGCCAAGAAGTACTCTCAGGATCCTGAAAAAGAACTTGAGAGCATAAAAGCCCTTACAGAAGAGGCAATTGAGGCCGACTTCTACAACATAGACATAGATCCCTCCACCCTCGTTGACTACTCTAAGCCCACGCTTAAAGAACAGCAGTACCATAACTACCTTAACACTGCGAGGATGACGGCTTTCATAAGGGAAATTGAGCCCGAGGGAATTACGGTTTCGGTTGGCGGTGAAATCGGCCACATCGGAGGTAAAAATTCGACTCCGGAGGAGTTTGAAGCCTTTATGGAAGGCTACCTTGAAGAGCTTGGTAAGTACGGAGAGAACATTCCTCACATCAGCAAAATATCGGTTCAGACCGGTACCGAGCACGGCGGTGTTCCCCTGCCGGACGGAAGAATAGCAGAAGTAAAACTTGATTTTTCTGTACTTAAGAAAATAGGAGAGGTGGCAAGGAAAAAGTACTCAATGGCCGGAGCTGTTCAGCACGGTGCCTCTACACTCCCGGATGAGCTTTTCCACAAGTTCCCGGAAGTGAAAACGGCGGAAATTCACCTTGCAACCGGGTTCCAGAACATTATCTACGATTACCTTCCTGAGGACTTTAAGGAAGAAATCTACAACTGGTTAAAGACCGAACTTAAGGGAGAGTGGAAAGAGGGATGGACGGAGCAGCAGTTTATCTATAAGACGAGGAAGAAAGCTTTCGGAAAGTTCAAGAAAGACTTCTGGGATCTCCCTGAAGACGTTAAAGCTCCGATGATGGAGGCTTTAAGGAAGAAATTCTCCTTCCTCTTTGAACAACTTGGTGCTTTTGATACGAGAAAGTACATCGAAAAGTATATAAAGCCGGTTAAGGTCTTTAAGGAAAAGCCGGAGTAGGGGATGTCCCCCTACTCTTTGCTTCCGCATACATACTTTACTCCTTCTTTCCCCACTTCTGCCCAGTGTCTCGTTCCTGCCGGAACCTTTAACTTGTCTCCCGGCTTGAGGGTGACCGTTTTCTCTTCTGTTCCGATGGTGATTTCCCCTTCCAGAATCCACCTTACTTCGTCACTTGGATGCGTATGCCAGCCGTAGCGGGTATTCGGCGGGTCAGTCCAGGTAAAGAGGTTTGTATATCCTTCGTTTTTAAGGGTTTTCTTTACTACTTCTTCATCGGTTATGCCGGTGTGTTCGACCATTTCGCCTCCCGGTCTATATAATAATTATGCTTTTTGGCTTTTTGGAGGGTTGCTTATGGCTGAGGGAATTGTAACAGAGAGGGCAGGGCAGAAGATTGCGGTTTTCGTTCCGGAGGAAAACAGAGTTTATAGGGGTATTCCCCTGGGAAAGGTCAGGAAAAAAGAGAAGGTTTACGCCGGTGATTTCGTCGAGGGCAGAGTTGTTGACGGAAATACTTTTGCTATAGAAAGGGTTAAGGAAAGGAAAAACCTGCTTGTCAGGCCTCCCATTGCCAACGTTGATAGGGTCGTGGTTGTATCAACTCTTAAGAATCCTCCGTTTCAAAGCTTCCTTTTGGACAATCTTCTTGTTGTTTATGATTTCCTCGGGGTGGAGCCTGTGGTTGTCTTTAACAAGGTTGATATTCTGAACGGGGAAGAAAAGGAGGAGCTTGAGAAATACCTGCGGATTTACCGTGAGGCCGGGTATGAGGTAGTACCGGTGAGTGCAGAGACGGGTGAAGGGTTGGAGGAACTTTCTCGGCTTATCGGTAGCGGAATTGCCATCTTTGCCGGTCCTTCCGGGGTGGGTAAGAGTTCGATCATATCGAGATTGACGGGGGAGGAGCTGAGGACCGGGGATGTCAGCAGAAAAACCGAGAGAGGGCGTCACACGACGAGGGAAGTCAGGCTTATTCCTTTTAAAAGCGGTTTTATCGGAGATTCTCCCGGTTTTTCCCGTGTGGAAGCTCTTAACTTTATGGATAAAGAAGAGGTGCGACTACACTTCCCCGAATTTCTCAGGTACCGATGCAAATTCCATGACTGTCTCCACTTGGAAGAAGAGGGTTGTGAGGTAAGGGAGGCAGTTAAGAGGGGAGAGATAGCCTGTGAAAGGTACAAGAACTACCTGAAAATGATTCACGAGTTCGTTCCTTGGCTTTCAGAGGTTGAAGCTTGTAAAGATTGAGGGATGCTTTTTTGATAGAGGCTATGCAAGGAGGCGGAGGTGAAGATTTCCTACTATCCTGAGACGAATACGTTTTACATTGAACTGAAGGGAGTTCCGAGTGTTGGGTCGAAAGAGATAGCGGAGGGGATGGTAGTTGATTACGATAAGAACGGTGAAATCGCTGGTATTGAGATTGAACGAGCTGGCGAGAGGAAAGAAGTGGAGTTACCGTTCATAGGGAAACTTCTACCGGTTTCAGCTTAAAAAGTAGGGAGAGGTGAAAATGTCCGTTACGACTGCCGATTTTCTTGAGAAGAAGAAAAGAGGGGAGAAAATAACCGTTTTGACGGCCTACGATTACCTGACGGCGAAGATTGTTGATAGTGCCGGCGTTGATGCAATTTTAGTGGGTGACTCTCTCGGTATGGTTGCCCTCGGGTATAAGAACACAATACCCGTAACTCTTGAAGAGATGATTCACCACACGAAGGCCGTCGTCAGGGGCAGGAAAAACGCAATGGTGATTTTTGATATGCCCTTCCTTTCCTACCAGACGGGCATAAGAGATGCAGTGTTAAACGCCGGAAAAGCTCTCAAGGAAACCGGCTGCGATGCCGTTAAGATTGAAGGGGGAGTAGAGCAGGCGGAGACAATAAAGGCACTTGTGGACGCCGGTATTCCTGTTATGGGGCACATCGGTCTTCAGCCCCAAAGCGTCAACGTTTACGGCGGGTATAAGCTGAGGGGTAAGGGGAAAGAAAGGGAAAAGGTAATTGCAGATGCCAAGGCGGTAGAGGAGGCCGGAGCTTTTGCCGTTGTCCTTGAGAAAATTCCGGCAGAGCTTGCAAGGGAAATAACTGAAATGCTTAAAATCCCTACGATTGGTATTGGAGCGGGCAAGTACTGCGACGGTCAGGTGTTGGTTTTCCACGATATGGTTGGCTTGTTTGAGGATTTCAAGCCGAGGTTTGTTAAGAGGTATGCAGAGCTTGGTAAGTTGGCAAGGGAAGCTGTTGAAGCTTTTATTAGGGAAGTGAGAGAGGGTAAGTTTCCGGGGGAGGAACACTCCTATTGAAGTTAGTTACCTTAGAAAGGGTTTACAAGCAGTTTCCCGTAAAGAGGAGCTTTCTCGGAAAAGTATTGGAGCGTATAAGTGCCCTGTCTGACGTTTCCCTTTCTGTCGGGAAGGGGGAGACTGTCGGCGTTATAGGGGAGAGCGGTTGCGGTAAGTCTACTCTTGGGAAGATAATCCTCGATATTGAGAAGCCGGATAGAGGGAGGGTTCTCTACAAGGGGAAAGAGATTTCCGAATTGAAGGGGAAGGAATACAAAGATTACAGGATGAATGTTCAAGCGGTTTTCCAAAACCCCCAAAGTTCCCTTAATCCAAGGTGGCAGGTGTGGAAGCTGGTTACGGAGGGGATTTCGATAAACTTCCGGTATTCGAAGGCAGAGCTTAAGGAGAAAGCCGAGGAACTTCTGAGGGTTGTAGGTCTTCCTCCTTCTTTTTCCGAAAAGTACCCCCATCAGCTTTCCGGAGGGCAGAAGCAGAGGGTTGCTGTGGCAAGGGCTATTGCCCTCAAGCCCGAGCTGATAGTTGCAGATGAACCCACCTCCGCACTGGATGTTTCTGTTCAAGCTCAGATAGTGAACTTGATGGTTGAGCTTCAGGAGGAGCTTGGCATTTCTTATCTCTTCATATCCCACTCCCTTCCCGTTGTTGAGTCTATAAGTGACAGGGTAGTAGTGATGTACAGGGGATTTATAGTTGAAGAGGGGACTTCGAGAGAGGTTTTTTCGGAGACTGCCCATCCTTATACCGAGCTTCTTATCTCCTCTACCCCCCTTTCCGGTAGAAAAGTTTCTCGGTTTCCCTACCTTGGAGAAGGACACGCTGTTTTTTCGAGATGTCCTTTTTATCCCAGGTGTACCAGAAGAGTTCCCGAGTGTAGAAGCTATGGAATGCAAGTCCTTCGACTTTCAGAAACCCACAAAGTTCGCTGTATTAACCCTATACCGAGCGGGCAACGGTGAAAAGGTATACTTCCCTCGCTCCCGCTTCTTTTAGGGCTTTGGCACACTCGTCGGCTGTGGCTCCTGTGGTGAGGATGTCGTCAAAGAGCAGAACAGTGTCACCGTTTAGTCCGGTTAGTGGATAAAAGGCGTCTTTTACGTTTTTTCTTCTTTCTCTTTTTCCCAATAAGGACTGCTTCATTATGCCTTCTTTTTTGCCGAGCACCCTCCTGAATTGAATGCCCGCTCCTTTCAAGATTTCCTCTACCGGGCTGAATCCCCTTTCTTTAAGCATTTCTTTGCTTTCCGGAACGGGAACTACCAAGTTTGCTTCTGTACGGTGGATGAAGTTCAGAAGCCTTCCCCTTATTGACTTACCTATTTCTCCGGCAACGGGCAGCAGCTTTTTCTGCTTTAATTCCCTTATTGCAATTTCTACTAACCCGTCGTAAAGGCCGAAGTAGTCAACGCCTTTGAATTCGAAGTGCTTTCCGGTTTCAACGCACTCCCGGCAGTAAGGGAAGCTTCCGGGTTTCAATTTGAGCGGGTAACCGCAGGTTTTGCACTTTACTCCCGAGTAGGGAGCAAAGTGTTCTTTCCAGCAGTCGCTACATGCAACAAAGTGATGGCTGCCCAGGAGGAGCTTTCCGCACACGAGGCAGTAGCCGGGAAAGAGGAGGTCGAGAAGTATGCCGAGCACCCCATTACTCTTTCAGCAGGTTTATGACGTCCTCTTCAAGTTCTTTTTCGAGGAAGGATAGCAGGAAGCTTTTTACTTCTTCGGGGGGTGTTTTTAGAAGTTCTTTCCCTATTTCTATTTCCTTCCTTCCGAAGTTTCTGCGCAGGAAAAAGTTCTCGAGGAAGTCTTCGAGCTTCATCCCCTTCGGGCTTACTTCGCAGCCTTCTTCTAAAAGCTTTTCTTTGGAAACTCTGAGCACGAGGGCGTTTCTCTTTATCCTGTTGAGGAGCTCGGAAAATACCTCAAGTTCGGTCTGTTTGTAGGAATAATCGATTACCACTACCGCCCTGTCCTTGCAGTTTTCAAGCTCCTCGGCTATGTCTTTTAGTTTTTCTTCGGCTTCCTCTTCCGAGAACTTCTCGACTATAAAGGGTCTCAGACCTTCAAGTTCAATTCTTTCCAGCTGTTTTTTCTCAAGGTCGAATATATTAAAGCCTCTTCTGCCCCTTCTGGCTTCCACTTTTGACCGGAATTCCGTCGCGCCGGGGTAGCTCAGTATCCCACCTTTTACTTCTTGAACGAGGAAAGCGTGAATGTGGCCTGCTGCGTAGTAGCTGAAGTTTTCCGGCAGTTCGCTGATTAGAAGCTCGTAAGCTCCTTCGTAGTCGATGAACTGGTCGATTCCCTGGTGGAAAATGAGGATTGAAGCTCCGGACTTTTCTGCCCTTTTTGAAAACTGTTCAAAAAGGTCTGACTTAAGCTCGGACATGTAGTGTTTGGAGTAGTACCTGAAACCAGCTATGTAAACGCCTTTAACTTCGGTTTCCCCGTAGGGATCTATAAGAGTCAATAGACCCAAATCTTTCAGGATTTTATGAGGCGGAACGATTCCTTTCCTTAAGGTTCTATCGTGGTTTCCCGTTATGGCAATGAAGGGGATGCCAGCCTCTCTTACTTTCTGAAGGATCTTTATCGTTTCCGAGAGGGTGGCCATGTCGGGGTGGTATGTTTCGAAAAGATCCCCCGAATGGACAATCAGGTCAACTTCCCTGTCGACGGCCTCGTCAATTGCCTTCTTGAAAGCTTTGAGGAAGTCAGCCCTTCTTTCAAGGAGCTGGTACTGGGCAAAACCGAGGTGGCTGTCAGAGAGGTGCGCTATCCTCATATTGCCTCGTCCTTTAGTTCCTCAAGGACTTCCCTTAGTTTGTTTACAAAGACAATGTTTTCCTTCATGGTTCCTACCGTGACTCTTATGTGGTCTGGAAAGCCGTATCCGTCCATAGCCCTTACTATTACTCCTTTTCTGAGGAGCCTGTTAAACACTTCCCTGCTCGGAAATCCAACCTTAACGAGTATAAAGTTTGCATAAGTGGGGACGTATTCAAGTCCCATTAGCTCAAACTGCTCGTAAAGGTACTTCTTCCCCTCTTCATTTACAACCTGGGAGTGCTTTATGAAAGTCTTATCGTCAAGGGCTGCAGCTCCACCTACTTGAGCGGGTCTGGTTACGTTGAAGGGCTGTCTGATCCTGTTCATATCCTCGATTATTTCCTTCCTTGCCACTGCGTAGCCGAGCCTCAAGCCTGCAAGGCCGTAAATTTTGGAAAAAGTCCTTGTTACGACTATGTTCTTTTCGTGTATGTACTCGACGCCGTTTTCTATGTCAAAGCCGGCTCCCACTGCGTATTCGTAATAAGCTTCATCCAGAACCAGTAAAACATCGTCGGGAAAGTCCTTCAGAAAAGCTTCAAACTCCTTTCGGGTAAATGCTGTTCCGGTCGGATTGTTCGGGTTTGCAAGGAAGACTACGGCTGTTTTGTCATCTATTGCGTCAAGGTGTGCTTTAAGGTCCATATAATAGTTATCCTTTGCTTTTACTACCCTGTGCTCTGCCCCGGCAAGCTGGACAACTATCGGGTAGACTGCAAAAGATTTCTCGCTGTAAACGGCGTTTAGTCCGGGCCTTAGGTATGCCCTGGCCAGTATATCGAGGGCTTCGTTCGAACCGAGGCCGACAAAAAGGTTTTCAACTTCCACTCCTAAATGTTGTGCAAGCTTTTTCTTCAGGTAGTAAGAATTGCCGTCTGGATACCTGTTGAGGTTTTTGAGGTCTTCAATTATTGCCCTGATTGCTGCGGGGCTTGGTCCGAGGGGATTTTCATTGGAAGCCAGTTTGACTATTTCTTTTAACCCTAATTCTCTTTTAAGTTCCTCTTCCGGCTTTCCGGGTTCGTAGACGTGGACTTTCCTTATGTGTTCTGGCAGGGAGAACATCTCGCCTCCTGGAGTTTTTTAGTTGTCTGCAACTGATAAGCCTGTTTCTTCAAAATGTTAGAATAATTATAGCTTCAGAAAGGGGGAAGTATGAGGCCGGAGTTTGAGCTAAAGGAGCTTTTGCTGGAGCGGGGATTGAAGCTTTCAACTGCAGAAAGCTGTACCGGGGGATTGGTTGCGGGCAGGATTGTAAACGTGCCCGGGAGTTCAGAGTACTTTATGGGGGGAATTATTGCTTATGATAATTCCGTTAAGATGAAGCTCCTCAATGTTAAAGCAGAAACCCTGCTAAAGTACGGCGCTGTCAGTAAGGAAACGGCGCGGGAGATGGTTCTGGGGGTTAAGAAACTGCTCGGCACCGATTGCGGAATATCCACTACCGGAATTGCCGGTCCTACCGGAGGAACTCCGGAGAAGCCGGTTGGCCTTACTTACATCGGGATGTCTGTGGGTGACCGGGTTGAAGTGTTTGACTTTATTTTTAAAGATGATGATCCAGATGAGGTTAACAGGAGAAACAACAGGAGGAGAAAGGCGGCCAAAAAGGCCATTAAGTTGCTCGTCTCAATGTTAAAAGGGGAGCTGTGAAGGTTCTCCTAATCCTCGGTTCAAATCTCGGAAACAGGGAAGAAAACCTGTTCAGGGCAGATCGGCTTTTAAACCTTTTTGCGGGTAAAGTTATTGCCAGGAGCGAAACTTTAGAGACTGAGCCTTTCGGAGTTCCAAACCAACCTCGATTTCTGAATAGAGGCGTGGTAATAGATACCTGTCACCCTCCTTTTGAGCTTCTTAAGCTGATTAAGTGGATTGAAAGCAGAGTAGGCCGCTATCCCACCTATCGTTGGGGCCCCAGGGTTATTGATATTGACATAGTTTACTTTGGAAGTCTAAAGGTAGAAACTCCCTCCCTGAAAATACCCCATCCGGGTTTGTTTGAGAGGGAGTTCTTTAAAAGGATTTATGAGGAGCTTTCAAGCTCTTTGACGACGTAGTTTATGAGCGTTCCTATTCCTTCTATCTCGATTTCAACCTTGTCTCCCTCGGAGAGTGGGCCTACACCGGGAGGAGTTCCTGTTGCCACGATATCTCCCGGAAGCAGGGTCATTATTTGGGAGATGAAGGATACAAGCTCAAAGGGAGAAAAAATCATGTCTTCGGTGTTGCCTTCCTGTTTTACTTCGCCGTTGACTTTGGTGGTTATCCTCAGCCCGATCGGATCTATGTCGGTTGCTATCCATGGACCGTAAGGGGCAAAAGTGTCGAAGGACTTTGCTCTGGTATACTGTATATCCTTCTGCTGCAGATCTCTTGCCGTTACGTCATTAAAGCAGGAGTACCCCAGTATGTAATCCTTTGCTTCTTCCGGAGAGACTTTCCTGCATTTTCTACCGATAACAACAGCCAGTTCCCCTTCGTAGTCCACCCTTTCCGACATCTCGGGCAGGACTATCCTCATCTTGTTTGCTATTACGGCAGTTGACGGTTTCATGAAGAGTAACGGTTCTTCAGGCAGCAGTTTTCCCATTTCTTCTGCGTGGGCTCTGTAGTTAAGTCCTACCGCAATGATTTTCGTCGGTCTGGTAGGGGAGAGGAACTTAACATCTTTGAATGTGAGGGTTTCATCGAGAGGAGTAACTCCTTCCATTAGCTCGGAAACTCTTTGTTCCTTTACGGGAATGATTTCCTTTCCCCTTACGATTCCGTATATTGTCCTTTCTCCGTGCTTAAACCTTCCCAGCTTCACTTTTCCCCCTCAACCAGATTTATACTGCAACACCGAACATTTTACCATTTAGAATTACTCTTTCTTCGACTTTTACATTGGCTTCTGGAGTAAGGATATTAAGTTCAAGTTCTTCTGAGTATATGTCGACAGAGTAGAGCTTCTGACCGTTGATGGTTAGCGGGTTGACTGCTGTTACTATACCTATTACTTTGTAGTTCCCCTCGTGGGGGATTATGCAGGTATCGAAGAGTTTTTCTGGACTTGCTTTGAATTCCTTGATGAGCCTTTCCGCTTCTGCTTCTCCGAGTTCCCTTTCGAGCTTCTCCGAAGCTCTGGGGTTCCCCTTTACGGCCAGTTTGAGGATTTCCCTGTTTTCATCAGCCATCTGGTCAAACCGCCCCAGAGGAGGAAGGGATTTAAGGTGGCGGGTGTATATGGAAATAGAAACGTCAAGTTCCGGGGGCAGAGTTTCGGGAAGTTTACATAGGTTGCATAGTTCGAAGAAAAAGCTATTCCCGGTGGTGACTTCAACGGCTTCGGTCATTAAAGTGAACCTTTCGAGGGATTCAATTTTAAAGTTGAAATCTTCGAAGGTCAGGATAACTCCTCCGAAGAATCCGAGGTAACAGCCGAGTTTTTTCTCCTCTACTTTGGAAAAGATAGTTCCCTTCTCTTTTTTAAGGATGTAGTTAAAGACCGCAAATTCTTCATTAATTCGGTAACTGTTACAAAGGAGCTTTTCTTCGGTATCCAGTAGGTCTTCAAATACGTAATGTTTGACTTCCACTGTTCTGCCTGAATCTTCACGGCAGTACTTTTCGTGGTCGAGGTTTAGCAGACTAAAACTCTCGTCCATTCAATCTCCGCATAAGGTTAAGGGGGGAATACTTCCCCCTAATACTGATCGTGAATTTCCATCTGGTTAAAGAAGAAAGGAATTTCGTAAGCTGCGGATTCCGGGGAGTCGGAAGCGTGGACGGCATTCCTGCCTACATCGGTTCCGTACTTCTTCCTGATCGTTCCCTCTGCGGCCTTTGCCGGGTCTGTGGCGCCGATGATTTCCCTTACCCTTGATATTGCATCTTCGCCTTCAAGAACCATTGGAACACACGGCCCTGAGGACATAAAGTCTGTAAGCTCATCGTAAAAAGGTCTGTCCTTGTGGACTATGTAGAACTTCTTGGCCTGTTCTTTGGTGAGGTGAACCATTTTGATGGCAAGGAGCTTCAGGTCATTCTCTTGAAGTATCCTTACGATGTCGCCGACTGCGTTTTTCTTAACGGCGTCGGGCTTTACGATTACCAGTGTTCTCTCAACCGCCATCCTTCTCCTCCGGAAGTTTATGAATTTCGGCTAATTATACATTTTCGAACATGCTGAAGGTAGTTGTGGGCAAGCCTTGTAGGTTCAGGCAGTCTGTATTTCTTCGACAGGTTTAACACGATTTCTGCACTTTCAGAAACGGTTATTCTATGGCCGGGAGAGACATAGACGGGTTTTACGCCTTTCTTCGTTCTTAAAGCGTAACCGATAACCTCTCCGGTTTCCGGATGGAGTATGGGTTCTCGGCATCCCCTTTCACTGCAGGGTTCTTTAAAACTTCCGAAAAGGGGTTTTTTGGCGCACCCTATCGTCGGAATTCCGGTAACGACGCCGAAATGGGCGGCTATCCCGAGCTTCCTAGGGTGAGCTATTCCGTGGCCGTCTACAATCACGATGTCGGGAGTTTCCCCGAGCAACTTAAAAGTTTTCAGGAGTAAGGGAATTTCCCTGAAGGCTAAAAACCCCGGAACGTAAGGAATTTTTATCTCCATAGTGGAGTAAATTTTCTTGACGACTTTCAGCTCCGGGTATGATAGGAGAACAAACGCTCCGATTCCCAGCGTCGGAGTTTTGAACGGGTCAATGAAGGTAAGGTCGCAGCCTGCGACAAGTCTTACGTCCCCCTTGAGGGGAGTAAGTTCTACTTTCCGAGAAAGTACTTCCTGGGCCTTCTTGGCTTTGGAAAAATTAAACTTCATGTTTCCACTCTTTCAAGCAATATAAGGCCTAAAGCTCCGTAAAAGAAAAGGGGGGCAAAGGCTGCATAGGATGGCGGAAGCACTCCGCTTTTTCCGAGGCTTAAAAAGAAGGAAATAGTAATCCACATGGCGACAATGAGAGCTGCTGCAATGGCGAGGGTGTATCCTTTCTTGTTCCTCGGGTTGTAAATCCCGAGGGGTATTCCTATGACAGTTACAACCACCGGCAGGAGTGCCATTGCAAGCCTTGAAAAGAGTTCGATTTCGAGATCGGTTGTATTGTAGCCGAGCCTTTTAAGCTGTCCGGTGAAGAGGTAGAGTTTTAAAAGTCCCATAGTTTCCGGAGAAAAACCGGTAACTTTTATATCCTTTGAGCTGACTCCGAGGTTTACTTTAAGCTTTTCGATTTTCCTGCTTTTTAGCTGGTTGAGGTTTCTGAGAAAGACGCCGTTAAGCTCCCATGTACCGTTTTCTCTTTCTATTCCCTTTAAGGCATCGATTCTCTCAACCGGCGAGAAGTCCTTTACTTTAAGGATTGATATCCTTTTTCCTTCACCTTTTGAGGTGTCCAGTTCCCAGAAAAATACAAAGCGCCCCTTTTTGTCTTTAAACCACACTCCCCTGAGAGTTTTTTCCTCTGTGACTTTTCCGATTTCTCTTTTTATGTTCCGTGCTTTCTCCATTCCGGGAGGAATGAGGAACTCTTCAACGGCGAGTGAAACTCCTGAGGTAAAGAAGGAAAGAACTACTAAAGGAATGGAAAAGCGGTAAACACTGATTCCCAAGGCCTTGACGGCAACAAGCTCGCTTGTTGCAGAAAAAGTAGAGAGGGTGACCATCGTTGAAACCAGTACGGCTATGGGTATAACTCTAACCGTATATAAGGGAACTCTGGAAAGGACGTAGGTCAGCTCTTTATAAAATCCGAGTTTCATCATCATTTCAAGGTTACTTACAAAGTCAACGATTACGAAAAGTGTGATAAATGTGAGCAGGGACAGGATGAAATACCTCAGGGCTTCCCGAAAAACATAGCTGTCTAAAAGCTTTACCATCTTGCACCTACGTTTACCGAAATCTTTTCTTCACAGGCTTTTCGGTAGAGGAACAGGGCTACTGCTCCGAAAACGAAGTCGGGGATAAAGGCAACTAAAGGGTGGCCTGTCTTCAGCGCCAGCTTCTTTGAAAAGGTGTACACGATGTAATAGGAAACGATGAGTATCAGTGAGGTGATTACTCCGATTCCTACCGAACCTCGCGGAATGGAGACCGCTATGGAAAAGGCTATTATTCCGACTATTAGAGGGGCAAGGGAAAGGGTGGTTCTTTTAACGATTTCTACCTTTGCTTCAATTTCGCCTGATGAAATAAGCTGCGGCAGTGTTTTGTACTTGGATGCTCTAAACTTTTCTTTTTCGCTGAATGTGTAGAGTTTTACTGTGTAGTCCTTGAATTTAAGGACTCTGAATTCACTCGGTTTTTTCCAGTCAACAACTTCGGCACTTCCGTTTTTTATGTCCAGGAAAACTGAATCATTTTCGGTTCTCAGTATTCCCGCCTTTCCGAAGATGGTTATGAGTTGCTCGTCTTTTTGGAGGGATACCATGAAATTCTCGAGATATCCTTTTTCCGGGAATAACCGCTCTGCGTAAAATGTAACGCCTGGAAAGTTTGAGGAAAAATTTTTCGGAGAGATGCTCATTGTAAGTTTTCTCTTCAAAAGTTCCTGAATTTCCTTCTTAACGGCGACGTTACTCTTTGGAGCCAGGAACATGAGTGAGTAAAAGGAGAAGAGGGAAAACAAAGCTCCTAAAATGAAGACGGGGTAAGAGATCGATTTTAGACTTATTCCACAGGACTTAAGGGCGATAAGCTCGTTGTTGCTTCCCATTTGGATGAAGGCGATAAGGACGGAAAGAACGAATGACATGGGGATGATTATTCCGAAGAAAGAAGGGAGGCTTTTAAGCAAGACGGAAATAAAGTCAGCGGCAGAGACACCCTGGCCGAGGATAAGCTCTGCTATGGAAGAAGCCCTGTCCATAAGGATAATAAAGAGGAAAAGTCCCGTGGATAGGGCAACTATCCTAATAATCTCGACAGATATGTACCTATACAGAACTTTCATTTTTCCTTTTTGGCATACTTGTACCAGTCAACTATCAGGGAGCTTGCTATGAAGATTGACGAGTAGGTTCCGACTACAATGCCTACAAGGAGAACAAAGGCGAAGTCGTTAATTACACCTCCTCCGAACAGGTAGAGGCATAAAACCACAAATAGTGTGGTTAAGGAAGTTATCACGGTTCTCGAAAGGGTTTGGTTTATGCTATCGTTTACAAGCTCTTCAAAAGGTTTACTTCTCAAGTACACCTTCATGTTTTCCCTTATCCTGTCATAGACTACGATGGTATCGTTTATGGAGTATCCTATAACCGTGAGGAGAGCGGCAATTACCGGGAGGCTGAACTCCCTTCCGGCAACCATAAAGAGGCCTGTTGTTGCAAGCGTGTCGTGGATGAGGGCGACGATTGCTCCGGCCGCGAATATCGGTTCGAACCGCCAGGCTGCGTAGATAAAGATTCCGATCAGTGCGTAGATGAGTGCCATTATTCCCTTTTCCCTCAGCTCTTTTCCAACCGTTGGACCTATCATTTCAACTTTCAGGATTTCTGCCTTTCCGTTAAACTTTTCCTTAAGTTCCTTTCTTATCGCGGTAACGACTTCGTTGGGATCTTTCCCCGTTACGGGAACCCTTATCAGAAACTGATTGGACTCTTCAATATTCTGGACTGTAACGCTTTCAACGCTTTTCTTGAAAAGTTCCCTGAGCTTTTCCGTTGTAATACCTTCCTCTGAAATCCTTACCTGTATGAGGACTCCGCCGGTGAAGTCGATGCCGAACTTTGGACCTTTTACAAAAGCACCGTAGAACCAGCTTCCTGCTATGAGCAGAAGAGAGAAGAGGTACGCTAGATGCCTTTTTCCTATGAAGTCAAACGTCCTTTCCATTTTTGTTGACTCCTTTTAAATCCTGAATATCTGGGGTCTATACTTAACTATGAGGTCGAGAATAACCTTTGTGACGAAAACGGCCGTGAACATGCTCGTCAGTATACCGAGGGATAGGGTGACGGCAAATCCCCTTATCGGGCCTGTTCCGAACTGGAAGAGAACGGCGGCAGCAATAAGCGTTGTGATGTTGGCGTCAAGTATTGTTCCCCATGCCCTCGAAAAGCCGGCCTCTACGGCCGAGAAAAGGTTTCTGCCCTTTTTAAGCTCTTCCCTTATCCGTTCGAAGATGATGACGTTGGCATCGACGGCCATGCCTATTGTGAGGATGAATCCTGCAATTCCGGGAAGTGTCAGCGTGGCTTCAAGTAGAGCCATGGCTGCCCAGAGAATAACGACGTTCATGAGAAGTGCCGAGTCGGCTATTACCCCTGCAACTTTGTAGTAGAGAATCATGAAGAGCATAACGATTATTATTCCGGCCACTCCTGCTTTTATCCCCTTTTCTATTGACTCCTTTCCGAGGGACGGTCCTACTGTTGTTTCCTCAATGAACTTAACAGGAGCCGGAAGTGCTCCTGCCCTGAGGACGATGGAAAGATCCCTTGCTTCCTGGTAGGTAAACTGGCCGGTTATCTGCCCTCTGGCGCCTATTGCTGACCTTATTACCGGAGCCGACTGAACTTTACCGTCAAGGACTATTGCGAGCCTGGTTCCGACGTGTTTTGATGTGTATTTCTTGAAAATCCTTGCTCCTTCGGAGTTAAGTTCGAAACTTACTGCCGGCATTCCGAGTTCGTCCCTGCTCGGGTACGCATCCCTCAGGTATGCTCCCGTCAGTATCGGTTCTTTCTTGAGAACAAAGTAGGTATACCCTACTACTTTTCCCGACTTGTTTTTTATCTCTTGTATGGAAATCTGCTGATCGTCCGGGACTGCTCCGCCGAATTTTTCGACAAGTTCCTTGATATCTTTTACTTTCAGTTTTTCTTCCTTTCCGTCTTTAACTTTGTAGAACTCTATTCCCGAAGGGCCGGGCTTTGCCTCAATGCTGATGCCCGGCGGTACGGTACCCCCCAGCTTTGTTATAAGTTCCTCGGGAGTCCTTGCGGTAGTTACAACTTCCTTAAATTCCAAGTTAGCAACTCTGCCTATAATTTTCTTTGCCCTTTCGGGGTCTTTGACTCCCGGAAGCTCAACAATTATCCTGTCCTTACCGTTCCTGACAATGACAGGCTCGGCGACGCCCAGTTCATCAATCCTGTTCCTTATGGTCTCGAGGGCCTGTTCGGTTAACCTGTCTATCTCCTTTGCCACGTAGGAGGGTTTCATCGAAAGGGTTATTGTTTTGCCGGCAACTTTCACGTCGAACATTTTTCCGTAGTTTTCTTTGATAATCGACAGGGCTTTTTTAAGGGACTCCGGCTCTAATAGGGATATTTCTATGCCGGTTCCCTTGCGGTTTACTGAAACTACGGGAATACCCTCTTCTTCCAGGAGTCTTTTTATTTCCCTTGCGGCTGCTGATGTTTCTGCTTCAAGGGCTTTTTCTGTTTCCACTTGAAGGACGAGGTGGGTTCCCCCCTTGAGGTCGAGTCCGAGGGTTATCGGCTTTGTCGCCATTACGTAGATGGATCCGAGCAGTGTAGCTATGACAAGGAGGAGTTTCCACTTTAAGTTCTTCATCCGAAGCTCCGATTCCTTTGTTTTTGAACAACTGAATGATACACGATTAGAGATCTGTCTCGTTAATTTTTAACCTGAATCTGTAACCGAGTTTTTCCGTTGCTTTTCTGCACATTTCCATTCTCGGCTGGAATATCGAAAAGTAGTCAAGTAAGTCTGATATTTCTGTGTCTATCTTTAAAACGAGTTTTACGGTTTTTTCTTTTCGGTCTATTTCAAGGTCGCTGAAGAGGACGGCGTAGTTTACCCTGTCGTGGATGTCTGTGTGAATCGTTTTCCGGCTCCTCACCCTGCTCCTGTGGACGTGGGACTTGTCGGCAATTACTAAGGCAGCGGCTACTTCTGTTGCCGGGAATCCCGTTTCTTCTTCGTGGTTGCCTATTGCAAAGGTTATCTCTGTCAGGTCGTCGTCGAGGAATCCTTTTCCCTTAAGGAGGTCGTAGGCGATAATGGCCCCGCTCTGGGCGTGGTCGTGACGGGATATAATGTGGCCTATATCGTGTAGCAGGCCGGCTACTCCTGCAAGTTCCGCTTTCCTCAGGTCTTCGGTGGTTTCCAGGAGCAGTTTCCTGGCTTTCCTTGCGACCCAGGTAACGTGGTTTATTCCGTGGTCTGTGTACCCCATCTGATCTAAAAAGTAATCAGCCCTTTTGATGTAGTAGAGGATTCTTTTGTCCCTGAGCAGTTCTCTGAAGGTCGGAAACTCAATCTCCCTCTTCAACTCTTTTTTTCCTCCCTCACGCTCACGTTTCCAGAAAAGAGCCTGACGATTCCGGAATCGGTTTCTACTATGAGACAGCCGTTTCTATCAATGCCGAGGGCTTTGCCGCAGTAAGAGCCTGTTTCTTCGATGACGGTTACCTCTTTCCCGATCATCGGACAGAATTCTTCGAACTCCCTGACGGAAAACTCGCCTCTTTCGAGCTTTCCGTAGTAGTTCAGGTAGGATTCTAACAGTTTGTAGGTGAGTTCCTCTTTGTTAAACTCGATTCCTTCGAGCTTCAGGGACGTTGCCGGCTGTTCGATATTAAAAAGCTCGTCCGCCGTATGTTCCAGGTTTATTCCGGTTCCGATTATAAGGCGGTCGGGGAGAAGCTCCGGCAGTATTCCTCCCACCTTTTTCCCTTCTATGTAAATGTCGTTGGGCCACTTTAAGTAAAACCTATCGGATAGGGACAGTAGCACTTTTACGGTTGCGACGCCGAAAGCGAGAGATGAGAGGGGAGCTTTTACGGGGTCAAGGGTGGGAAACATGACGGAAAGGTAAAGCCCCTTACCGTAGGGTGAAAGCCACCGTTTTCCCCTCCTTCCTTTTCCGGATAGCTGCCTCTTTGCAATAACTGCAAGGCCGTAATTTGGGGGGATTCTCTTTAGGTACTCGTTTGTGGAGTCGACTTCCTCCAGGATTTCCACTTTCAGCTTGATTTCCACTTTAGCCTCAGAAGACAAAGTCTACCGGTCTTCCGCACTCCGGACACTTCCCGTCCGGTGTAAAGAGAACGTCAACGTTGTAACCGACCCTTCTGACGAGAAGTGCCCCGCAGGCAGGACAGTAGGTGGACTCCCTCTCCGGCTCTATGACGTTTCCTACGTAGACGTAGTAAAGGTATTCTTTAGTGACGTCGTAAGCCATGTCAATAACCTCAACGGGAGTCGGCGGAGTGTCCATGAGCTTGTAAGCCGGGAAGAATCGGGAGTAATGAATGGGGACGTCTTTGCCGAGGTTCTCGGCAATCCACTTTCCGAACCTTTCAAAGTACTCAGGTGTAAATTGGTCAAAACCGGGAACGATAAGCTTTGTAAGTTCTAAGTGTTTTCCGGCCTTCTTAATTTCCTCACAGACTTCCCAGACGTTCGGGTTCGGGAAAGCGGAAAACTTAAGGTAGTACTCCTTGTCCATTCCCTTTAGGTCGACGTTAAAGGCGTCTATAAGGGGGAGAAGCTCTTTAAGGGCTTTTAAGTTTATGTTGCCGTTGGTGACCATGACGTTTTTGAGTCCGGCTTCCTTTACTTTTTTTGCTGCATCCTTTACGTATTCAAACCATATTATCGGGTCGTTGTAGGTGTAGGCTATACCTATTGATCCGTACCTGCCTGCGTACTCTGCAGCCATTTCGGGAGTGAACAGCTGTCTTGCCGTTTCCCTCCTTGAGATTTCCCAGTTCTGGCAGGATTTACAGTCCAGGTTGCACCCGTTAGTTCCTATGGAGAATATTACTGAACCGGGGTAGAAGTGGTAGAGCGGTTTCTTCTCGACCGGGTCGTAGTTGGCAGAGGTTATTTCGCCGTATATAGAAGTGTAAAGCTTCCCATTCTTGTTTTTCCTGACAAGGCAGAATCCCTTACCTCCCGGAGGGATCTGGCATTCCCTCGGACAAAGAGTGCATTTAACCCTTCCTCCTTCAAGCTCCTCCCAGTATTGAGCAACGATCTCCGGCATACCGACCTCCCGTTATCTTTTCCTACTAACTCAATTTAGTCCTTGGAAGAGGAAGTTAGGTTCAGGAGGAGTTCTTTTAATTTCCTGTAAAGCTTTTCGGAGTTTTCGGCTGAGACTGTAATTTCCACTTCCGGGGTTGAACGGCTGTATAGCTTATCGTAGTAGTTCACCATAAGTTCTCTCACTGCTTTTTCAAACTGTTTTTCTTTAATCAGCGCTTCAATTTCTCTGAACTTTTCATCTCCCAATATCTTTCTGATTCTCTTTAAAGCCTCTATATAAACTTCGGGCGGGAACCTGTTTACCTGGTAGTCTTCCATGGATATCTTTATCCTTTCTTCCAGGGGGAGGGTTATTAGGATTTTCCTGCCCCTTTCCATGGCTTTCCAGAAAGGCTCCGGTATGTAGAGCTTCCCTATTTTCTTGCTTTCACCTTCGACAATTACCGTTTCCGAATCCTTAAGAGTTTCAAGCTCCTGCCAAAGCAGGGCGTCAAACATTTTCTGGCTGGGCTGTGAGAGTCCTATTCCCCCAAAAACTGAGCCTCTGTGACCGGCAAGTCCTTCAAGGTCGATAACCGGAAAACCTTCTTCCTTTAATCTTCTCAGGATTCTTGTTTTCCCGACGCCGGTAGGGCCGTAAAGGACTATGAGGTTCAGCTTCTCACTTATTTTCTCTATTCTCCCCAGGATGTACTTCCTGAAAGCTCTGTAACCTCCCGAAAGCCTGCCGACTGAGACTCCGACCAGGTTACAGACCGTTGCAACGGCAAGACTCCTGAGCCCTCCCCTCCAGCAGTAGATGACTACTTCTCCCCTTTTCTCTTTAAGTTCTTTTATTCTGCTGACTATGTCGAAAAGTTTCGGGCCGACGATCTTTAGCGCGTAAAGTCTTGCTTCCCTTTCCCCTTTTTCGTAGTAGACCTTTGAGATTTTTTCTTTCTCTTCTTTTGAAAACAGAGGTACGTTAACGGCACCCGGAATCCTGAATTCTTCAAACTCTTCTGGAGTTCGGACGTCAATAAAAGTGACTCCTTTACTAAGAGCTTCTTCAACGCTCCACTCTTTCACTCTCATCCTTCCACCCTAAAAAGGGCTGCGCCGAAAGCTCCGAAAGGGGAGTTGAAGCCCAGCCGCTTTTCAAGTTTATAGCTTACGAAACTGCCGGAAGTAAAGTTAAGCGTTGTTTTAAAGGAACTCAATACCGCTTTTTTGCCGGTAATCCTGGATGCGGATAGGGCGATTCTTTGTAGTTCTCCTATTGTGAGAAATCGGGTGTAGGAATATACGGAATCGGAGAGCGCTGACTTTAAGCTCCTTACTAAGTTAAGTAGTGAGTATCTGTTAAGAAAAGCGACAACAATTCCCTTTTTAGTGACCCTGAGGGCTTCAGTAAAGGCCTTTACTCTGTCCGGGATAAATTCCAGGCTTGTAATGAAAAGCGTAAGGTCAAAGGAGTTATCTCTGAAGGGGAGGTTAAGTGCCGTTCCCCTTACGAGTTTTTTGAGCCCTTTTTTCCTTGCAATCCTTAACATATCCGCTGAAATGTCGAGACCCACCGGTTCGTGGAATCTTTCACCTTTTAATGCCTTTATCCAGATACCTGTGCCGCAGCCGACTTCAAGGATAAGGGAGTTTTTAAAGGGATTCAGTAGCTCGAGGAGTATTTCTTTTTCGAGCTTAAATACTTTTCTGCCGTATTCGGTTGAAAAGAAGGTGTCGTATTTTTCTGCCTTTTTTCCCCTGAAGGGATTATTCTCCAAGTCCCTCCCTCCCGGTAACACCGGTGGCTTTTAAGGTTTTAAGAACCCTTTCCATTTCTTCCCGGCCGATTTTGACCCTCTTATGAGCTTCTGTGAGCAGGTAGGGATAGCCGTTAATAGAGAAGCCGGAAAGGATGTTCCAGACTTCCTCCGGCGGTTTTACTGTTTCGCACTTGTAGACACCGCCTCCCGGAAGCTTAAAGAAAAAGGTTTCCAGTTCGAGTTCTCTGAAAAATTCCTCAAACTCTTCCGGGTACGAAAACTTTATTTCGCGGGTAAGCTTTGTCGAGTTTGGCCTTGAAAAACCTTCGGGGAGGTGTAGGGAAACGGCGTTTAAAACTGCAATGTCGGAAACGATTTGATCAAAACCGTAAATTCTGCTTTCCGATCTTTTCGAGACGGCGATGATTTTTTCTTTCCCTGTTTCTAACAGGATTTTGTAAGAGTGGAGATACTCAAGGTATTCCAAGTATCCTGCAACGACGGCGTATTCCCTACCGGTGAACCGCTTCTGCAGTTCGGAATAGAATTCCTTGCTGTTTATAGTGTTAGTAGAGAAGGAGGAGACCATTTCCCTGTAAATGGATTCTGCGTATGACTTTCCCTCTTCGGATATTTCGTAGTTAAACACGGCCGGCCTTATGAGGTTTCCGATTAGAGAGCCGTCAATCAGCAATACTTCACAGTCTTTTAAGGATGATACGGCCTCCTTTGCCTCGAGTATTCCCATCAGGATTCTGAGCCTTGATTCGGAATACTCTTCGGGTTTCAGGACATCGACGTCGACAAGATAGTGAGTTTCGAGCTTATCGGTATGGGGTTTGGAGAGGACGGAAGCTGCGGCAATTGCGTATACCGTGTAGCCGACGTATTCTTTCCTGTTTCTGCTTCCGTCAACTGCAGAAACGGAAAGCCCTGCCGGCTCGGGTGAAGGTTCCTTTTCTATCCAGACTTCAAGAACCTTATCAAGGTACTGTTCTGAATTTCCCGAGGGAAGGGCAAGGCCTTCCCTCCTTTTCAGGGCTTTTTCAATGAGGTGGGTAATAAGTCCCACTTTAAGTTCCCATCTCCCAGGAATTGAGGTACTCTATTTGTTCCGGTGTAAGGGTGTCTATCTCAATTCCCATTGACTTGAGCTTGAGTTCGGCCACTTTCCTGTCAAGGTGTTCGGGAACGACGTATACTTCCGGCTTTAAGTCTTTCCCCTCTTTTGTCAGGTACTCTGCGGAAAGGGCTTGATTGGCAAAACTCATATCCATAACAGAAGCAGGGTGTCCTTCTGCTGCTGCGAGGTTTACGAGCCTTCCTTCTGCGAGGAGGTAGATTCTTCTTCCGTCTGGGAGTCTGTATTCGTCAACAAATTCCCTTACCCTTCTTTTCTCTACAGAAAGCTCCTCAAGGGCCGGTATATCGATTTCTACGTTGAAGTGGCCGGAGTTGCAGACTATTGCACCGTCCTTCATTCTTTCGAAGTGCTCTTTCCTGATTACATGAATGTTACCGGTAACCGTGCAGAAAATATCTCCTATTTCGGCCGCCTTTTCCATGGGCATAACCCTGAACCCGTCCATTCGTGCTTCGATGGCCTTAATCGGGTCAACTTCTGTAACGATTACCTCGGCTCCCATTCCCTTTGCCCTCATGGCCACGCCCTTCCCGCACCAGCCGTAGCCGGCAACGACAAATGTGGAACCCGAGAGCAGCCTGTTGGTAGCCCTTAAAATTCCGTCTATTGTTGACTGACCTGTTCCGTAACGGTTGTCAAACAGGTGTTTTGTCATCGCTTCGTTTACGGCAATGACGGGGAATTTTAATGCTCCCTGTCTTGCCATTGCCCTGAGTCTTATAACTCCGGTCGTGGTTTCTTCGGTTCCACCTATTACGTTTTCTATAAGCTCCCGGTGTTTCATGTGGAGGGTTGAAATAAGGTCAGCCCCGTCGTCCATGGTTATGTTGGGTTTCCTTGATAGGACTTCTTCAATGTGTTTGTAGTAAGTTTCTTCATCTTCTCCCTTTATTGCAAAGACGGGAATATCGTAATGTTTTACCAGGGCTGCTGCGACGTCATCCTGAGTGGAAAGCGGATTTGAAGCACAGAGGTAAACTTCAGCTCCTCCTTCTTTGAGAGTTCTCATCAAGTTTGCCGTTTCTGTGGTAACGTGGAGGCAAGCTCCTATTCGGATTCCCTTTAACGGTTTTTCCTCTATGAACCTTTTCCTGATTTCTTTCCTGAGAACGGGCATGTCCATTTCTGCCCACTCGATCCTGTTCTTACCTTCGTCTGCTAAGGAGAGGTCTTTAACGTGAAATTCCATACTTTACCTCCCGTGTTTTTTCAGAATTTCCCTTACCTTTTGGTAAAGTTCGGGAAGTCTGTCAATAAGAGCTTGAATCTTTTTCCATTCTTTGTATGGTCTTGCGGGAAATCCGGCATACGTTCCCGGTTCCTTTATGCTCTTTGTTATTCCAGATTTAGCAGCAACTGTTACGTTGTCGGTAATCTCTATGTGGCCGGCAACTCCTACTTTCCCGGCCAGAGTTACGTAGTTTCCTATTCTCGTACTTCCCGATATACCGACTTGGGATACTATGAAGCAGTACTTCCCGATTTTTACGTTGTGACCCACCTGAACAAGGTTGTCTATCTTGCTTCCTTCTCCTATAACGGTTTCTCCTATTGTCCCCCTGTCTATCGTCGTGTTGGCACCTATTTCGACAAAGTCCTCAATTACGACCCTTCCTACCTGGGGAACTTTGTAAATTTTCATTTCTTCCTTGCTGAAGGCGTATCCAAATCCGTCAGAGCCTATGACTGCTCCGGCGTGGATTCTGACGAACTTGCCGATTTTGCTTCTGTCGTAAATAGTTACATTGGGAAAGATTACAGAGTTGTCACCTATTTCACATTCGTTGCCTATAAAGACTCCCGGAAATACTACTGCGCCGTTACCGATTTTTGTTCCTTTTCCGATGTAAACGTTGGCTCCTATGTAGCACCTGTCTCCTACTGATGCTCCTTCCTCGATAACGGCCCTTTCTGAGATTGAAGGGGGAGGAAGCTTCTCGGGATAGAGTATTGATAGGAGTTTTGCGAAAGCAACGTACGGTTCCTTGCATATAATTTGGGGTAGCGTTAGTTCCTCTGCGGGTTTGTCAATTATAACGGCCGAAGCTTTGGTTTTTTTTAAGAATTTCCTGTAGCGGGGGTTTGTTAAAAAGGTTATCTCCCCGGGCTGTGCCGATTCTATTTCCCCTATTCCCTTTATTTCGACGCTGCCGTCCCCTATTAGCCGGCATCCCAGGATTTCTGCAATCTCCGATAACTTCATTTCCCTGCCTGCTTGTTGTAGATATCCAGTATCTTGTCGCTGAGGTCGTACTTGGGATCGGCCGCGACGATACCGGCTTCCCTTACTTCAACTATTATCGGGATGTTGTGTTCTTTCCTGTACTGTTTAACGACCTTGACAATTTCCTGTATGATTTCCATCGTGTACTTCTGTTCCAGGTTTGAAATCTCTATCTGGGTATCCTGCTGAAACCGCTGAAGTTCCCTGATTTTCTGCTGGAGTTCAATTTCCTTTTTCTCCCTTGCTTCCTTGCTGAGGACGGGGCTTTGAAGCTCTTTCTTCAACTTTTCAATTTCCTCTTTCATCTTCTTAATCTTTTCCCTGGCGCTGTTTATCTTTGCCTCGAGAAGGCTCTTGGCCTGCTTTCCTTTTACTGAGCTGTTTAAGATCTTCTGCATGTTGATGTAGTAAACTGCAAAGGTCTGCTGACTCTTTGCTTTTTCCTTCGGTGCTGCAACTGCCGTTTCGGCGCTTAAAAGCGCAGTAAGGATTGCTGCTGTTAATAACCTCCTCATCTATTCCTCCTTTAGAAGTAGCTTCCCATTCCGAAGTGCCATTCAGAAGAGCTTTCTCCGCTCTTTCTGTCAAGTTTCCATCCGAGGTCAAGCCTTATTGGACCCATAGGAGTTAGCACTCTGAGTCCAATACCGGCGGATTTCCTCATATCTCCCAGCTTGTAGGTGTCCCACCATCCTCCGCCTACATCAATAAAGCTTATAAGTCTCAGGAATTTCGTTACATCGTAGCCGAGCTCGAAGTTGAAGATAAGTTCCCTGTTTGCTCCTTCGGCATCTCCGTCTTCGTCCTTCGGTCCGGCTTCACCCCAGCTGAAGCCTCTTACGGAGGTGTCTCCTCCCACGTAGAACCTGTAGTCTATGGGTAGCCTGCTTGTGCTGCCAAAAGCATCGGCATAACCCGCTTTTGCGTGAACGGAGGCTATGAACGGAAGGTCGAAGTCAATCGGTAAATCGTTGAAATTGAAGTAGTAAGCATACTCGCCGATGATTTTGTAGAAGTTCTTGTCCCCCGCAAGGAAGTTCCCGGCAAGCTGAGTTGTTACTTTAAAGTAGTCACCTTTATGCGGGAGGAACCTGTTGTCCCTTAAGTCCCTTGAAATGAAGAAAGTGGAGAGGCCGATCTTTTCACTTCCTTCCTCTTCCCTGACGATGTCCGGAGCGTCTTCGTCGATATCCGTAATTTTGTCCTTCTCGAAAAGGTACCCCAGTCCGACTTTCCAGTCTTCCCAGAGCCTTCTCGTTACCATGGCGGAAAAGCCGGTTTTCTTGCTGGTGTAGGTGAAGTACTCCATTCTGGTATTAAAAAGTCCAAGGGATAGTGTCTGAGGCCTGTCAAGCCACCACCTGTGGTTGTAGGTTATATTAAAGTCGAGGACTCTCGAGCCGGCTTGAAGGCTTATAGAGCCCGAATCCCCTGTTCCGAAGAGGTTTCCTTTTGAAAGGCTTACCATAGCTACGAGCTTCGATACAGAGCTGTAACCCGCACCGACCGAGAACATTCCGGTAAGTCTTTCTTTAACGTCGACGTTGACGTCAACCTTATTCCCTTCAACGACTTTCGGCTTGACGTCAACGTTCTCGAAATACCCGGTGTTAAACAGCCTTCTTACCGATCTTTCGAGCCTGACGGTGTTGAATATTCCGGTTTCGTAAAGGTCAAGTTCTCTCCTTATAGTTCTGTCCCTTGTAGCTATGTTTCCGGTTATCCTTATCCACCTGACGTAAGCCCTCTTACCTTCGTAGATGTGGAAAATAACGTCAGCCGTGTGAGCTTTAGGGTTCAGTTTTACCTCAGGTCTTGCATCTGCGAAGATAAAGCCGAGTTCTCCGTACTTCCTTACGATTTTCTTTGAGAGCTTATCAACGAGTTCTTGGTTGAAACGCCTTCCCGGCTTTAGCTTTTTCGTAAGCTTCAGAAGTTCCTTCGAGCTAAAGAGGGTATTTCCTTCAAACTTTATCTGACCGAACTTGTAAGGTTTTCCTTCTTTAACTATTGTGTAAATGACTTTGTAGCAGTTTCCTTTTTCCCTGATTACTTCCGGTTTTGCTACCTCAACGTCAAGGTAACCTTTCTTGTAGTAAAGTTCCTTTATTTTTTTAACATCCATTTCAAGGTTTTCCCTTGATAAAGGTGCGTTAAATCGAAGGTGGAGAATCGATTTTTCTTTTGTTATCAGGACATCCTTTATATCGCCGGAGCTTATTGCCCTGTTGCCTTTTATCTCTATGTCGCAGACGTTTGCTTTCTTACCTTCGTTTATGTAAAAGGTTGCAACGGCGCGGGTCGGGGAAATCCTTTCAATTGTGTAATAAACCTCGGTTCCGGGATATCCCTTCTTCAAGTAAAGAAGTTCGATCTTTTCTTTGAGTTCATCCAGGAACTTATAGTCGAGAGGCTTTCTGATCTGCTTTTCCTTCTCTTCTTCGTCTTCTTCGGAGATGAGCCCTAGTTCTTCTTTTAGCTTCTTTGAAGATATGCTTTCATTCCCTTTAAATACGATGTCGGTTATTATCGGTTTTTCTTTTACGAAATACCTGAGAACAACGCCTTTTTTGCCTTTTTTTACGTCAACGGATATGTTTTCAAAGTACCCCAGCTTAAAGAGGGTTTTTATGTCCCTTGCCACAGCCCCGGGATAGAACTTCTTCCCGGGTTTTTCTGATATGTAATAGAGAATTGTGCTTTTCGGCACTGCTTCGTTCCCTATTACTTCAACCTTTTCTATGATTTCTCCCGGTTTCTGGGCAAACGTCGCTGCTGGAGAAACAAAGAGCATTAAAAACAAAAGGAGCGCTACTAACCTACTCATTTTACCCCCGGTAAGCTTCGGTGGTGGTAATGATAGCATAAACTAACCTTTTGGCAGGTAAATCCTGAAACAGGTGCCTTTTCCTTCCTCTGACTCAACTTCAACCTTTCCTCCCATTCTGTCCGTAGCAAGCTTTACTATAGAAAGGCCGAGTCCCGTTCCTCCCAGTTTCCTTGAACGGGAGCGTTCAACTCTGTAGAACCTTTCAAATATGAACGGAAGGTGGGACTTCGGAATGCCCCTTCCTGTGTCGCATACCGATATTTCGTACTCATTCTTAAGTTCTTTAAAGGCTATTTCTATTTTCCCGCCGTCCCTGTTGTACTTAATCGCGTTATCGATGAGGTTTTTAAGTATAGCGTGGAGCATTTTTTCATCTGCCCGTACTTCGGCGTTGTTGGGGATTTTTATCTCGACTTTTAAGTTTTTCTGGACTATGAAGTCTGAGAGGTCTTTCAGGATATTCCTTACAAACGGGAGTAACTTTATTTCTACCGGACTGAGCTTATAGTCTACGCTTTCAAGCTGAGAAAGGGTTATGAGGTCCTCTATTAACTGTTCCATGTAATTTACTCTTTCCAGTGCTTTTCTTATAAAGGGAATGGCCCTCGGGTTATTTTTGCACTCTTCCTCGATCGTTTCCAGGGAGAGCTTCATAGCCGCAACCGGCGTTTTAAGTTCATGGGAAACGTTTGCTATGAAGTCTTTCTTAAGGTTTTCGTACTTTTTCATGGGGGTTAGGTCTATGAGGAGGAGGACTTTTTCATCCATGTCGGAGCCGAAAATCATCTGAACGTAGCGATCTTTTATTTTCTTTTCCTGCCAGACTCTGTACGTTTTATTGAAGCTCTCGTTTATCATGCTGACAACGTCGAAGTTCTTTATGGCTTGGTAAAAGAACTTCCCCGCATCCTCCGGAGAAATGTCGAGAAGCTCTCTGGCCAGTTTATTGGTAAAGACTATTCTTCCGTAGGGATCCATTATTACTATTCCTTCTCTTATAAGGCTTAAGGCCCTTGTCAGAAGCTTTGACTTATCAAAACCTTTACTCTCTCTGTCCCTCTCTTTTCTCCTTATCTGTTCGATCAGCTTTCGCCTTTTCTCTCTCTCTTTAATGACCAGGTATCCCAGGATAAAGATCAGGGTTGCAAGGAGAATAACGATTCCTAAAAGAATCCCTTCCAAGGAGTTCTCCTTTGAGAAACGTAGTTAAAAAGTTTATCATCTAACAAACAAAAACTCGCGGGAGGAACTATGGCCGTAAGAGTAGCCATAAACGGCTTCGGAAGGATTGGAAGGAGCTTTTACAGAATTGTTCACCACGATCCGGAGGTTGAGGTCGTAGCGATTAACGACCTGACGGATGCGGGAACGCTGGCTCACCTCCTTAAGTACGACTCAGTCCACGGTAGATTCGGAACTGAGGTCTACGCAGAGGGAAGCGAGATTGTTGTTGACGGTAAAAGGGTAAAGGTCTTTTCCCATCCGGATCCCGGAGAACTTCCCTGGAAAGATCTTGAGGTTGATGTTGTCCTTGAGGCTACAGGCAGGTTCAGGGACAGGGAAGGAGCTTCAAAGCACCTTTCTGCCGGTGCAAAAAAGGTCGTAATATCTGCTCCGGCAAAAAACCCCGATATTACGATAGTCATGGGCGTTAATGAGAAGGATTACAATCCGGATGAACACAACATTATTTCCAATGCTTCTTGTACTACTAACTGTCTGGCCCCTGTGGCAAAAGTTCTTCTCGAGAACTTCGGAATTGTTTCGGGCTTTTTGACGACGGTTCACGCTTATACAATGGATCAGAGGCTTCTTGATGCTCCTCACAAGGATCACAGGAGGGCAAGGGCGGCAGCTCTCTCCATGATTCCCACGACTACCGGAGCGGCAAAAGCCGTGGGTCTTGTGATCCCTGAACTTAAAGGCAAGTTTAACGGTATATCTATCAGGGTTCCCACCCCCGACGTTTCCCTCATTGACTTTGTTTGCCAGTTAGAAAAGGAAGTTACAGTAGATGAAGTAAACGGTGCACTCAAAAAGGCTGCGGAAGGGGAGTTGAAGGGAATACTTGGCTATACCGAAGAAGAACTTGTGTCTATTGATTTCCTCGGAGATTCCCGTTCCGCAATAGTTGACGGAAAGAGCACCGATGTTATCGGAGGGAATCTCGTTAAGATCCTTGCCTGGTACGATAACGAGTGGGGCTACTCCAACAGGCTTGTTGACCTGATTAAGTACTTGTATCGAAAGGGACTTTAATTCCTAGGGGGAGTTTTCCCCCTTCCACTTCTTAAGGTTTGAAAGCAGGTATTTTCTGGCTTTTTTCCAGTTTCCCTCAACCATTTTCCTGTCATTTTCGGGGATTAGACCGGTTGCGAATTCAAGTGCTTTGTCAATCACAGGAACGGTAATTCCTCCTATGTAGCTTCTCTTTATCAGATAACCGTCGGGAGAGAGTATTGAAACTGCAAAAACAATAATTGAAGCAATTGCTATTCCCCTGACTATGCCGAACAGGAATCCCAGCAGGTTGTTAACTATTCCGAAAGCGGTTTTGTTTACCGACTTTTCAATGTAGAAGGCGAAGTATTTAAAGGTCAGAAATACGGCCGTAAAGATGATAAACCCGGCGGTCAATACCTGGGAAAGGTCTGGTGAGGAGTAGAGGAAGTTTGCAAGGGGATGGGATAGTTTAAAGGCCAGTAAAACGCTGAGGGCCAGCCCGGATATCGATATTATTTCCTCTACGAATCCCTTGTTAAAACCTCTTACTATGTTCCATCCGATTGTAATTATGACGAGACCGTCCAGTACGTTTAAAGGATGAAGATTCATACCACCTCCATACTTACGTCTACCCAAGTTGCTCCCGTTATGATCTTGCTGGTGGAGATGAAGTCGACTTTTAATCCTTTCACTTTCTCTAAGGATTCAAGCGTTATTCCGCCGGACAGTTCAATCTTTATACCCGGTTTTCTGCTTTTAAGGAGTTCGACGGCAGCGTTTACTTCCTCAAACTTCCAGTTGTCGAGCATTACTATATCGACCATTTCAATTACCTGGAGGAGTTTTTCCAGCTGATCCCAATTTTCCACTTCTACTTCAATGCTCGCTGTTGCAGGGATAGTATTGTAAACCGCTTTGACGGCTTCTGCTACTCCGCCGTAGGCTCTTATGTGGTTATCCTTTACCATGGCGGCGTCAAAGAGGCCGAACCTGTGGTTTCTCGCGCCTCCGATCCTTGTTGCGTACTTCTCCAGCGCTCTAAGTCCGGGGGTTGTTTTCCTGGTGTCAAGTAGCGTAATTCCTGTTTCCCTCAGCCTCTCTGCGTATTTCCTTGTTTCGGTGGCTATTCCGGAGAGTCTCTGCAGCAGGTTAAGTGCAGTTCTCTCACATATAAGAATTGTTTTAAGGTTTCCGCTTACCTTTCCGATGATTTCTCCTTTTTTAACTTCCTCTCCCTCTTCCTTCCTCCAGCTAAAAGTGACTGAGGGGTCGTAAAGTTTGAAGACCATTTCGAAGAAAGGAATTCCGCAGAGAATGAAGTCTTCCTTTGCAATGACTTCTGCTTTTCCTTCCCGGGGGGGAAGGGAGGCGGTGGATAAATCCCCGATTGACGAGAGATCTTCGTTGAGAAATCGTAAAATTAAATCCCTTATCCAGGGAATCTCCACGTTTCCTCCGGAGGATAGATGATAAACGCACCTAATGCCGTTACCCTTTTAAGGGTCTTTATAGTGCCGGTCTTCATTATGGCCATTTTTTACAGGGATTTCAAGTTGGCGCTTTTCGTATTCCTTATTGCCGCCCTCAGTGATGCCCTTGACGGTTTTCTTGCGAGGAGGCTATCTCAAGTTACTGCTATAGGGATAATTCTCGATCCTATAGCCGATAAGGCTCTTATCGATTCGGGTTTTGCTCTTCTTTCGTATATAGACAGGATAATTCCCGTGTGGCTTGCCGTTATTGTTTTAAGCAGGGATGTTCTGCTGCTCTTCGGAGGGTGGCTCCTTGCAACTTTCGGAAAGCTCGATAAGATAAGGCCTACTCTTTTGGGAAAAGTAACTGCATTTTCGCAATTTTTTACCCTTTTCTTAACACTTTTGAACTTGAACTGTTCTATCTGTCCGAAATATTGTTTAAGTGGAGTCTTTTCCTTGACAGGTTTACTGACTATTCTGTCGGCATTTGACTATGCCTTCAGGGGGCTTAAGGAGATTAGCAGTGCGTAGGTATATGCCGGAACTGTACTTTATTGCAAGCCTTGCTGTTCTTCTGTTCATGCTTTTTTACCTTAAACCGGCGATAATGCCTTTCTTTGTAGCTTCGGTGCTTGCTTATATTTCTTTCCCTATTTTCAACCTGTTTATAAGAATTACGGGAGAGAAAAAAACTCTTTCTGCCCTTTTTACCCTGTTTACTATTTTTGCCTTCATTGTTATTGCCCTCTTTGTAATACTTCCTACGGTTGTAGAGCAGGTGCAGAGCTTCATAAACTACCTTCCGATCCTTGCAAATAAGCTCGATGCTTTTCTTTACAAGTTTGTCGGGAAACACTTTCCCGAGAAGTTTCACTTCGATTTTTCGAGTATCGGTGCTTTCCTCGGAAGTCTATACTCACAGATCGGAACCATTCCTATAGGTAACTTCGTCTCCAAAGTGTTTTCCGGATTCTTCTCCGCTGTTGCCCTTTTGATTAACGCCGTTCTTATTCCCCTTCTCATTTACTACTTCCTGGTAAATGCTGAGAAAATTTACAGGCTTTATATAGCTGTTGCTCCCTCTTCAATTCAAGGTGAGTTAAAGTTACTGGTAGATAAAGTCCACAGTTCTCTGTCCAGTTACCTTTTGGGGCAGATCCTTGTTGCTTTCTTTGTCGGTTTTTACATAGCCGTTGGTCTCTACTTTGTAGGCATAAAGTACTCTTTCCTTATAGGTTTTGTTGCCGGCATTCTGAATATGATCCCTTACGTAGGCTTCTTTTCCGGGCTTATTCCGTCTTTACTGCTTGCCGTGTTTGATAACGGAGAGCTTGCGGCTGTCGTCGGAGTCCTTGTTGTTTTCCTTTCGGAGGCCGGGATAGAGAACCTCCTTTACCCGGTTGTTATGAGCCACGCAACGGGGATAAATCCCCTTCTGATCCTCTTCTCGATATTCGTCGGCGGATACCTGGGAGGCTTTCTCGGAATCGTTATATCTGTTCCCGTCGCCGTTATGATAGTTCCGGTGTTTGAGAGCTTCCTCGAGAAGAAAGGAGATCCCTTTGCTGGTGGGAATAACCGGTAACATAGGTTCTGGAAAGTCAACCGTTTCAAACTTCCTGAAAGCTATGGGTTATTCCGTCTACAATGCTGACAAGATGGCCAAGGAGCTTCTCCTTCCGGATTCTCCCTGCTTTGAAGAGGTACTGAGAGCTTTTGGAAGCGAAATACTTACTCCCGACGGACTGATAGATACGAAAAAGCTCGGGAAGATAGTCTTTTCTGATCCCGGGAAGCTGAACATCCTTACATCCATAACTCATCCGGAGCTTCTTAAAAGAATTGAGAGTTTAAGGGAAAAAAGTTTAGTCTTCGTTGAGGCGGCAGTTCTCGTTGAGTACGGCTGGCAGGAGAGGTTTGACAGAATCGTTCTTGTTTACGCTTATAAGGGACAGAGACTCCTCAGAGCGGCGAGGCGTTTTGGATTTAAAGAAGCCGTAAGGAGGGATTCTCTTCAGCTTCCGTACGCGGAAAAGATAAAATACTCCGACTACCTCCTGTGTAATACGGGAGATCTACTGCACCTTAAGGAGCAGGTAAAATCAATGGTTTCTGAACTGGAGGTGCTGTGAAAGTACTCTTTGTTGGGGACGTTGTGGGTCGTCCGGGAAGGAGGGCGCTTCACATCTGGCTTGAGGAGAACAGGGACAGGTTTGATCTCTGCATAGCTAACGGGGAAAATGCTGCGGGGGGATTTGGCCTTACTGAGAAGATAACGAAAAACCTTGTAAACTACGGTGTAGATGTTATAACCGGGGGAAACCATATCTTTGACAAGAAGGATATTTACCAGTTCATAGATAAGTATCCCGTTCTGCGGCCTGCAAACTATCCTCCGGGGACTCCGGGAAAAGGATTTACTCTTGTGGATGTTAACGGAGTCAGAGTGCTTGTGGTTAATCTAATGGGAAGGGTATTTATGGAATGCCTCGATAACCCGTTTAGGGTTTTTGATTCTATATGCGAGGAGATGGCTGGAAGTTACGACCTGATGGTCGTTGATTTTCACGGAGAGGCCTCCTCGGAAAAGCAGGCTTTCGGCTACTATGCCGACGGTAGGGCAACGGCAGTTTTCGGCACCCATACTCACGTTCAAACGGCGGATCTCAGACTTCTTCCGAAGGGGACTCTTTATATGACGGACGTGGGGATGTGCGGAGCTGTCGATACGGTAATAGGTATGGGAGTTGAAGAGGGAATTGAGAGGTTTGTTAAGCAACTTCCCGTTAAGTTTAAAGTTCCCGAAAAACCGCATCTTATTCAGTTTTGTGGCGTTTTATTTGAAGTTGATGATTCGGGCAAAGTGATAAACTACGAAAGGGTCTTTGATCTTTACGAGAGGAGAGAAGATGGCAGTTATACTCGACGGTAAAAGGCTGTCCGAGAAGATAAGAAGTGAGCTTAGGGAGGAGGTTGAGGAGCTTAAAAGGAAAGTCGGTCGCCCTCCCAAACTGGTGGTTGTTCTTGTGGGGAATGATCCGGCCAGTGAGATTTACGTCAGAAACAAGGAGAAGGCTTCTCAAAAAGTCGGGATCGAGTCGGTTGTTAAAAGGCTACCTGAAGCTACCACACAGGAAGAGTTAAACAAGGTGGTATCTGAGATTAATAATGACGAAACGGTTGACGGAATAATTGTTCAGCTTCCGCTGCCCGGCGGACTTTCCTGCAGGGAGGTTGTAAACTACATCTCCCCGGAAAAGGACGTTGACGGTTTCCATCCCGTTAACGTGGGAAAGTGCACTCTCGGCCTCTACGATGAAGGACTTATGCCCTGCACACCTGCCGGCGTTATGAAGTTCTTTGAGGAGTACGGCATAGAGCTGCAGGGGAAGAACGCCGTTATGGTCGGTCACAGTAACATTGTAGGGAAGCCTCTGGCTAATATGCTTTTAAATGCAAATGCCACGGTTTCCGTCTGTCATGTTTATACCGAAGACCTCTCTTCCTATACCAGAAGAGCTGATATCCTCTGTGTTGCCACCGGTGTTCCTCACCTGATAAAGGCAGATATGGTTAAGGAGGGGGCGGTAGTAATTGATATAGGAATAAGCAGGGTTGACGGTAAAATAGTCGGTGATGTGGATTTTGATGCGGTAAAGGAGAAGGCCTCAGCCATTACTCCTGTTCCTGGCGGTGTGGGCCCTATGACCGTAACGATGCTTCTTTTTAACACGGTAAAAGCGTTTAAGATGAGGTTGGGTATTTGAAGGTTGTTCCTTATATTGATCAGGCCGGCTGTATCGGCTGCTGCATCTGCGTTGAGGTCTGTCCTAACGAGGTTTTTGTTATGAGCGGGGATAAAGCGGTTGTTATGCACCCTGAAAGGTGTAACGGTTGTGGTGTCTGTGTTGAGAACTGCCCCGTGGATGTAATAAGCCTTAAGTGGACAGACCTTTAGGAGGAAAAGATGTACTTTTTCTTGAAGTCGGCATACCTGTATGCCCTTACTCTGTGGGTGGGTGGGATTTTCTTCTTTACCGTTGTAGGTGCGCCGACTGCCTTTAAGGTTTTGCCGAAGGAAGAGGCCGGTAAGTACACCGGGTCTGTCTTTCCCAAATACTTCCTTCTCGGTTACGTGTTTGGATTGACGGCACTGATTTCTTTCTATTTTTTGGAAAAGGGGAATATAACTGTTTTCGGATGGCTTAATTTACTCCTGCTCCTTGTTATGAACTTCTTGAACTTCGTAAACGGTTTCTTCATCGTGCCGAAAGCCGGCCTTTTAAAGGCTGAATTTTACAGGAGCGGTAACAGGGATCTGTACGATAAGTTTAAGAGGCTGCATGCCGTTTCAATGGTCCTTAACGGAGCTGTCCTTTTACTCGGTTTAATGTCCGTCGGGATAACGGCGATATTTTTAACTTTTTAGCGGGGAAGCTTATGACTCTTAAGCAGAACTTTTATGCAGTTGTTATTGCAGTGATTGTTATCGGGGTCACGCTCTTTGCCCTGCATAACTTTCAAGATGTTGAAGTTACCATTCCGCTTATCGGTGTCTTCCGCACGAAGGTTTTTGTCGTTATTGTCTTTTCTTTCATTGCCGGTTTTTTGACTGCCGGGTTCCTGTCGTTGCTCTTCAAGATATTTTCAATTCCGTCAAACATCAGGAAGAAGAGGGAAAGAGGTGAGGATAGATCAATTTCTGAAGCTGGCAAGAGTGGTAAAGAGGAGAACTCTGGCCAAGGAGCTGTGCGACAGGGGAGTGGTGAAAATTAACGGCCAGGCGGTAAAGGCTTCAAAGGAAGTTAAGCCCGGTGATGTGGTGGAAATTGATACTGTAACAAGGTTTTTGAAAGTGAAAGTTCTCAGAGTTCCTGAAACCAAGAGTGTTTCGAAAAAGGAAGCCAGAGAACTCGTTGAGGTTTTGGAGGAGAGGAAAAAGGATATAAGGGACATCATAGACCTTGTTTAGGAGCGGGTGCGGTAGTGTTTCTGGACAGAGTAAGAGAGAATATAGAGTCTATGCCCGAGAAGGAAATTTTAATCGGAAAAAAGAACGGAAAGTACTTTCCTGTTACTTATAGAGAGTTTGGAAGGCAGATAGCCGCGGTTCAGTCGGAACTTGGTATCTCCCCTGAAGATAGGGTGGTCATATTTATGGAAAACAGACCCGAGTGGGTTTCTTCTTTTTACTCCGTCCTCTTCTCGGGAGGCATTGCCGTTCCGGTAGATTACCTCCTGTCTGCAGAGGAGCTTTTTAACATACTGAAGGACTGCCAGCCGAGGTGCGTTATAACCAGCAACCAGAACTACGGGAAGGTTAAGGAAGCTTCTAAGAATATAGGATACCATGTTAAGGTGATGAACGTTGATGCCCTTAAGGAAGTTGAGAACGGGAAGTTCAGGGTAGTTTCAAGGAATGCAGAGGAAGTTGCCGTAATCCTTTACACCTCCGGTACTACGGGAAATCCCAAGGGGGTTATGCTTACGCTGGGAAACTTAGATCACAACGTCAAGGCGGTGGAGGAGCTTGGGTTCTTGACGCCCGAGGATAGGTTCGTTGCTATACTGCCCTTTCACCATACTTACCCGCTGACGATTACGGTTCTTCTCCCTATGGCTTTGGGATTGCCTCTTGTTTTTATAGAAAAAATGACTCCGACGGACATACTTTCGACTATTAATGAGCAGGAAGTGACTATAGTGGTCGGGGTTCCGAAGCTCTATCAGGTAATCCATCACAACATTATGATAGAGATAAAAAGGCTTCCGGCTCTTAAACGGAGGGTTGTTCTCGGTGCTTTGAAGCTTTTTAGACGGCTTGATGTTAAGCCTATGGAAAGAAAGTTTTTTAGGCAGGTTCACGACAGGATAGGCAGGAAGCTCCGCTTTATGATAAGCGGAGGGGCTAAGCTCAGCGAAGAGGTTTGGAAGGATCTGGAGGCTTTCGGTTTTAATATACTCGAAGGGTACGGCCTTACAGAGACTTCTCCCCTGATCTCCGTTAACAGGCCTGACAGGAAGAAGATAGGGAGTGTAGGTCCTCCTGTAAAGGATGTTGAGGTAAGGGTAACTGAGAAGGGAGAGATAATAGTGAAAGGCCCTAACGTTATGAAGGGCTATTATAACAAGCCTGAAGAGACGGAAAGAGTAATAAAGGACGGATGGTTTCACACGGGTGATTTGGGTTACGTGGATGAGGACGGATTCATCCACATAACCGGGAGAGCAAAGGAAGTCATCGTTCTTGACAACGGTAAGAATGTTTATCCCGAGGATGTAGAGATAGAGATACTCAAAAGCCCTTATATTCTGGAAGCCGGCGTTTTCTACGATGGAACATTGAAAGCCCTCGTGAGACCGGATTTTGAGCTTCTCGTTGAGGAAGGTGTTAAGGACGTCAGGAAGTTTATAAAAGAGGAGCTTCACCGCGTAACGAAGCACTTCCAGCCCTACAAGAGAGTTAAGGAGTTTAAGGTCGTTGACAGGGAGCTTCCCAGAACCCGCGTAGGGAAGCTCCGGAGATTTCTACTCCCTCAAGTTTGGGAAGAGGCGGAGTGATGGAGTTCTCAAAGCTTGAAGGAACCGGGAACGACTTCATCATCGTTGATAATAGGGACGGGAAGTTTGAGAAATTTGTCGGAAAGCACCCCGTCTCTTTTGCGGTTAGGAAGATCTGTAACAGGAAAAGGGGGATAGGGGCAGACGGTCTCATACTCATTGAGGATTCTGGCCGGGCTACTGTAAAGTGGAGGTTCTACAACTCTGACGGTTCGACTGCCGAGATGTGCGGGAACGGTGCAAGGTGCGCCGCCCGGTTTGCTTATGAGAGGGGAATTGCACCGAAAAACCTGACGATTGAGACAGGAGCAGGCGTTATCTCTGCGGAGGTTAAAGGTAGAAGTGTAAAGGTAAAGCTTACCCCTCCGAGGGACTTTCTCTTTGATTTAAAGGTTGAAGGCCTTAACCTTCACTTTGTTAATACGGGAGTTCCCCACGCTGTTGTTTTCGTTGATAGAGTTGATGCGGTCGATGTAGAAGGGGTCGGCAGAAAGGTGCGGTTTAGTGAGTTTTTCTCGCCGGCCGGGGTAAACGTTAACTTTGCCGAGGTAAGGGCTGACAGAGTTGTTGTTAGGACTTACGAAAGAGGCGTTGAGGGGGAAACCCTTGCCTGCGGAACGGGGTCGGTTGCTTCTGCGCTGGTGGCTGCAAGGCTGTTTAGCATTCCCTCGCCTGTAGAAGTTGAGGTAAGAAGCGGAGAAAGGCTCAGGGTTTACTTTGATGCGGAGATGAAGGAAGTCTATCTGGAAGGTGAAACGACTTGGATAGCCGACGGCAATCTGAGGGAGGAATTTATTGGAGGAGCTTGAAAAGTTTGTTTCTTTCCTGAAACTTTTGGGATACGAGGACGTCAGGTTAGGGACTGAGGAGGCGAACTTGGGCAGTTCGGTTGATGAGCTGAAGAGGCTGGAGGAAGAAGTAAAGAAGTGCTGCAAGTGCAGGCTGTGTAAAACCAGGACGAACGTGGTTTTTGGGGAAGGAGATCCCGAAACGAACCTGATGTTTGTGGGTGAAGCTCCGGGAGAGCAGGAAGACCTTCAGGGCAGACCCTTTGTCGGAAGGGCCGGACAGCTCTTAACCCGCTTCCTTAACCTTTACGGGATAAGCAGGGACAGGGTTTACATAACCAACGTGGTGAAGTGCAGGCCTCCCAACAATAGGAATCCTGCTCCGGATGAAATAGAGGCTTGCTGGCCTTACCTTGAAAAGCAAATTGAGCTTATAGCTCCTAATGTGATTTTGTGTCTCGGTGCTTTTGCGGCAAGGACGATTTTAAACCTTCCCGAAAAAGCAGCCATTTCAAAGATAAGGGGCAAAGAGCAAAAAATTAGGGTGGGAGAAAGAGAGATATCGGTTATTCCCACTTTTCACCCGGCATACCTCCTGAGGAACAGAAAGGGAGAACCGGAATTTCAAAAGGATTTGGAAAAGGCTTTAAAGCTTGCCGGATTTTTGAATGGATGAGAAACAGCTTCTTGAAAAGATCAGGGAAGTAGCTCGTAGGCTCAGGGAAAGATATCCGAAAGCCTACCGTCCCGGAAGAACTCCCGTTGAACAGATGGTTTTTACTATCCTTAGCCAGAATACTACCGATAAAAATGCCGAAAGGTGTCTTGAAAACCTGAAAGAACTTACAAAGGGAAATTTGCTGAAAGTTCCTGAACTTCCCCGGGATAAAGTACTGGGAGCAATCAGGCCTTGTGGAATGTTTAATCAAAAACTTGAAGCCCTTAATTCTGTTCTCGGCGATTGGGAAAGACTCGAAAAGGAGCTTAAAAAACTTTCGGAGAAGGAAGCGATAAAACTTCTTACCTCTTATCCCTTTGTTGGTTCAAAAACGGCAAGGGTTGTTCTGACGTTTGCTTTCGGTAAAAACACCTTTCCGATAGATACCCACTGTTTCAGAGTTCTGAAGAGATTGGGAATTTTTCCGGAGGGTTGGAGCCGAGAAAAAATTTCTGAGTTTATGGAAAGCCACTTTGACGCGGAGTTTAACAGGAGATTTCACTACGACCTCATCCGGTTAGGAAGGGAGTTTTGCAGGGCTAGGAATCCCCGGTGTAAAGAGTGTCCCCTAAGGGATCTCTGCTCCTATCCGGCTAAAAACTCCCCCGATAGGGGGAGTTAGGTTAGTCTTTTTCTACCTTAATGAGGTGGTGAGAAAGTCCCGATTCCTCCTTGCTTATTCCGAAGGCGTAGGCCATCAGTTCCGGTAGGAATGAGGAAGGGACACCGGGAGGGTTTTCCATATTGGTCTGGTAAATGTCGAACGACTTAAAACAGAGGGGACAGGGGGTTGCAATGATGTCTGCTCCCGCTTCCCTTACGCTTCCGAGGATTTTATCGAGCTTTTTCAGCGTCATGTTTTTATCCGTGTAAAAGGAGTGGTAACCGCAGCAGGCATCCTTATTTTCGTATTCATCTATAACTTTTGCCCCGAGGGCTTTAAGGATTTCCTGAAGGGAAGATGGGTTATCGCTGTTATCTACTGCAGTCTCCCTAGGGTAGAGGACGTGGCAGCCGTAATATGCTGCTACCTTCCAGCCCTTAAGAGGCCTTTTAACGGCTTTTCTTATCCTATCGTATCCGACAACGTCTCTGAAGAAGTCCAGCAGGTGGTATATCCTGTTTGTCCCCCTGTATTCAAGTCCCTCTTCCTTCAGTAAATTGTTAATTTCCTCTCTCAGTTTCTTGTTTTTGTCCATTGCTCTCTTTGCTTTTGCTATGACCATGTAACAGGTATTGCAGGAAATAAGCATGTCTAATCCTTTTGCCTCTGCTAAAGCGATGTTCCTTGCATTTATAGCGTAAGAGAGCTTCCTGTTTTCCTCGTCAATTGTATTGCCGCCGCAGCACGTTGTTTCTTCAAGGAGTACAAGCTCAACGTCAATGGCCTTAAATGTTTTCTTCATCGTTTCAAACATGTGCGCATCTTGCCCCTGAAAACAGCAGCCCTGGTAGAAGCCGACCTTAACCATTATCACCTCCGAAAAGCCCCTTGAGCTTCTCTATGAGTTTCCCGCCCTTCCCTTCCTCGTGGACTCTGTCAACGATCGTGCAGATGTCCGCCTTGAAGATATCGCTGACCATTTTGTCGATTTTCCTGACGTGGGAAAAATCGAGGTCGAGGGCTTTTTCTTCCTTAGAGAGAATTTCAAGGTAAATATCCCTGAACTTCATAAGTCCCTTTGTGGGTTTTGGAACTTCCCATACCTCTACGCCCATTTCCTCGTAAGCTTTTGTAAGTTTTTCCCTGGCTTCCCTGTTTCCATAAACCTCTTCGGGAAGGTAGAGCCTGTTGATCTGGCCGGTTGCGTATATCCAGTCAACATAGTGCTTGAGTTTCTTAGCTCCGGGTTTATCGGTAAACCCTTTTCTTACGGCCTGGCCTCTAAGGTTCTGGATATCCTCGGCCGGCTTTACTCCCTTGGGACACACGTACAAACACTTCTGACACTGAACGCAACTCCAGAGGCCTCCCGATATTGCGTATCTGATCCTTTTTTCCTTCGCCGTCTCTATATCTCTCCTGTCTACTTGAAACCTGTAGGCTCTTGAGAAAGCGAAGGGTCCCCTATACCTCTCGTAGTCCTCGACAGCCTCACAGGCAGAATAGCAGGAGAAGCAGAGCATACAGTGGATTTGATCTTTGTAGGCTTCAAGCTCTTCGGGGTATATTATGCTCTCGTGCATCGGATCTGTGGGGACAACCCGAGGGTCGGGGACGAGCCACGGAATAAGGGTTTTCATCTTCTCAATGGGCTTATCTATGTCGACTACGAGGTCTCTTATAACTTTAAGGTGATCCAGGGGGTCAATCCTTAGCGGTTTTCCCTTCCATGTCTCCACTAACTCCTTCATGGGCGTTTTGCAGGCCAGTTTTGTCTTCCCGTTTACTTTCATTGCACAGGAACCGCAGACCTCACTCCTGCAGAATGCCCTGAAGGAGAGGGTCGGGTCAAGGTTGTCCTTTATGTAGAGGAGGGCATTAAGGAGCGTTCCTTCGACTGGAACTTCGTAATCCTGGTAGTAAGGTACTTTATCCTTATCGGGATCAAACCTGAAGACCTTTAGGGTTGCTGTTTCCATTTAGCTCCTCCTTAGTACTTCCTCTCTTCCGGCGGGAACTTGGTTATCTTTACGGGCTTCCACGAGAGCTTGTACTCCCCGTTCTTTAGCTCGACTACTGAATGCTTCAGGAAGTTTTTATCGTCCCTGTTTGGGTAGTCTCTCCTGGCGTGAGAACCCCTGCTTTCCCTTCTCTCAATTGCCGGCACTGCTACCGCCGGGGCAAGGTCAACGAGGTTTAAGAACTCCAGAACGGAGATGAGGTCGGTATTGAACCTTTTTCCCGTATCGTGGACTTTAACGTGTTTTGCCCTTTCCCTTATCTCCATGAGCTTTTCAAGGCCTTTCTTCATTGAAGACTCTTCTCTGAATACGCCGAAGTGTTTCATCATGGTCTCTCCAAGTTCTCTCCTTAGTTCGGGCAATTTTTCCTTTCCTTCTGATTCCATGAGTTCCAGAATCCGCCTCTCGTCGTCTTTCTGCTTTGCCACAGATGGGTTCGTCTCGGGGGCTTCATCGGCGTACTTGACGGCCTCGAGGGCAGTAAGTCTCCCGTAAACTAAAACGTCAAGGAGAGAGTTTCCCCCGAGCCTGTTCGCTCCGTGGACGGAGACGCAGGCGCATTCTCCTGCGGCGTACAGTCCCTTTATTCCAGTCCTTCCGAGCTTGTCAGTATCTATGCCTCCCATAGAGTAGTGGGCTGTGGGAGCGATCGGTATCGGTTCTCTTACCGGGTCAACTCCCTCGTAGAGTATTGCGTGTTCTCTCGTCTGAGGGAGTCTTTCGTTTATCCTTTCTTCCCCGAGGTGGGTGAGGTCTAAGCAGATGTAATCCCCCCGGGGACCGCACCCCCTTCCTTCGTCTATTTCCGTCTGGATAGCCCTGGCAACGATGTCCCTTGGCGCCAGTTCCATTTTCTCCGGCGCATACCTTTTCATGAACCGCTCTCCGTCCCTGTTCCTCAGGTATCCTCCCTCTCCCCTTGCTCCTTCAGTTACGAGAATTCCCGTTTTTGCAAGTCCGGTCGGGTGAAACTGTATAAACTCCATGTCTTTCAGGGGAAGACCTGCCCGGAGGGCAGCCGCTGTTCCGTCCCCTGTATTTCCGAGAGCGTTGGACGTTCTGTTCCAGTAGATTCTCGCGTGACCGCCGGTTGCAAGGATTACGGCCTTGGTCTTTATCAGGTGAACACCTCCGTTCCTTATGTCCCAGGCGGTAAGCCCTTCAACTCTCTCGCCGTTGTGGATTATTGAGAGGAGAAACCACTCGTTGAGGAATGTAACGTTGTTCTTCAGACACTGTTCGTAAAGCGTTTGGAGTATATAGAAACCTGTTTTGTCGGCGGCGTAGCAAGTTCTGGGGAAAGAAGCTCCCCCGAAGGGCCTTTGGGCAATTCTGCCGTCAGGCCTTCTGGAGAAAGGAACTCCCCTGTGGGCAATGTCGTAGATTACAGCAGCTCCCATCTTGCACATGATGTCAACGGCATCCTGATCGGCCAAGAAATCGCTTCCCTTAACCGTGTCGTAAGCATGGGCTTCCGGACTGTCTCCGATGGAGTGAGTGAGGACGGCATTTATTCCTCCTTCTGCGGCACCTGTGTGGGATCTGGTCGGGTATACCTTGGTCATAACGGCAACTTTCAGTATCGTGTTTTCCGCTGCCCACAGAGCAGCATAGAGTCCGGCTCCGCCCCCGCCGACGATTACTATATCGTACTCGAGCATCAAGCCCTCCTCGGTAAAATAATAAGAACTTTATAATTTTATAAAATCTCTTCAGCTTTAAAATTTTACAAAATTTTTACAATTCTTTAAAGGATTTGTTACTTAAAGGCTGCTCCCGTATAGGTTTTTAGAGTCTAATAAAATCTTTAAAACAAAGTTCGAAAGAACCGGAGGAGAAATGCTTCAGTACGACATTGTAATCGTCGGAGCAGGGGGAGGCGGTCTTTACGCGGCCCTTGAGACGAGTAAGAAGAAAGGACTGAAGGTTGCAGTAATCAGTAAGGTTTTTCCTACCCGTTCTCACACGGGGGCAGCACAGGGAGGTATTAACGCAGCCCTGGGAAACGTTGCTCCCGATAGTCCGGAGAAGCACTCTTATGATACGGTCAAAGGGAGCGACTTCCTTGCCGATCAGGACGCAGTAGAGCTTATGTGTGAAACGGCTCCTAAGATCATCAGGGAAATGGAGCACATGGGGCTTCCCTTTTCCAGGTTGGAGGACGGAAGGATAGCCCAGAGGCCTTTCGGGGGAGCTTCCTTCCCGAGAACCTGCTATGCCGCCGACAAAACAGGTCACGTGATGCTTCAAACCCTTTATGAGCAGTGTTTAAAGAACAACGTTACTTTCCTCGATGAGTGGTTTGCCCTCTCCTTGGTTCACAACGGAGAGAGGATTGCCGGAATTGTTGCTGTTGATCTTAAAACGGGAGAAGTTCACGGCATAAGGGCAAAAGCTGTGATCCTCGCAACTGGCGGTCACGCAAGGATTTACTGGAAAAGGACTTCAAACGCTCTTGGTAATACCGGAGACGGTCCGGCAATGGCTTTAAGGGCCGGTATTCCCCTAAAAGACATGGAGTTTGTTCAGTTTCACCCGACCGGCCTCAGGAGAACGGGAATCCTGGTAACCGAAGGAGCGAGAGGAGAAGGCGGGTACTTGATAAATAACAAGGGCGAGAGGTTTATGAAGAGGTATGCCCCGGAGAAAATGGAGCTTGCCCCTCGGGATCTCGTTTCGAGGGCAATTGAGACAGAAATCCTCGAGGGTAGGGGATTTAAGGATGATGAGGGGAATGAGTTTGTTTACCTTGACTTAAGGCACCTGGGAAGGAAGAAGATGCTGGAAAGGCTTCCCCAAATCAGGGAGCTGGCAATTGACTTTGAAGGGGTTGATCCGATTGAGGAACCGATTCCTGTTAGGCCGACTGCTCACTACTCGATGGGCGGAATAGATACCGATATTTACGGAAGAACAAGGATTAAAGGTCTATACGCCGTGGGGGAATGCGCCTGCGTTTCCGTTCACGGTGCAAACAGGCTCGGTGGGAACTCACTGCTTGATATCGTCGTTTTCGGAAAAATAGCGGGTGAGGATGCTGCAAATTATGTTTCTGAAGTTTCCTTCATTCCCTTTGAGGAAAGCAGGGTAAGGGATGAGGAGGAGAGGATAGAGTCTCTCTTTAGCGGGGATGGAACGGAGAGGTTGGCGGATCTCAGAAACGAGCTGAGCGACGTTATGACGTACGGTGCCGGGATATTTAGGGAAGAGAAGAAAATGAGAGAAACACTTGAGAAGGTAAGGGAAATAAAGGAGAGGGCTAAAAGGTTAAAGATTGAAGACACTGAAAGGGTGTTCAATACAAACCTTCAGCAGACGTTGGAGTTCCTTAACATGGTTGAGGTTGCCGAGACGATAGTCTTGGGTGCGATAGAGAGGAAGGAGAGTAGGGGAGCCCACTTCAGGCTCGATTATCCGAAAAGAGACGATGAGAACTTCTTGAAGCACTCGATAATAGAGAAGGGAGAGGACGGTGATCTCAGGATTTCTTGGAAACCCGTGAAGATAACCAAGTTCCAGCCGGAAGAGAGGAAGTACTAAGGGGGATGAAATGGAAAAGAGGGAAGTAACCTTCAGGATATTCAGGTTTAACCCTAAGCGGGATGAAAAGCCCTGCTACCGGGATTATAAGCTGCCGGTTCCTAAGGGGATGACGATACTCGAAGCTCTTCAGTTTATAAAGGATAATCTCGATCCGACACTCTCTTTCAGGGCTTTCTGTCGAAGCGCGATATGCGGTTCCTGTGCAGTAAAGATAAACGGATTTCCGAAACTGGCTTGTAAGACGCAGGTTCTTAACGAGGTTGAAAAGTTTGGGACGGATATTCTCACGGTTGAACCTATTGATAACTTCCCCGTTATAAGGGATTTGATAGTTGACTGGGAGCCGGCAATTGAAAAGCTCAGGGAAGTTTACCCCTACCTGATACCTGATCCGGAAGTAGTTCCACATACGCTTGAGGAAGAGAGCAGGGTTTATCCGGGAGAGTTAAAGAAGTTTGATATCTTCACGGACTGTATACTCTGCACTTCCTGTTACTCTGCCTGCACTGCGGTAAAAATCGATGAAGAGTACGGTGGGCCTTTTCAGCTTGCGAGGAGCTACAGGTTTGCAGTTGACCCGAGGGATGCCCTTAAGAAAGAGAGGGCAAAGGTCGGGTTGGCCTTTAATATGTGGAACTGCGTGAGATGCGAAAAGTGTGCCGACGTCTGTCCCAAGCACATAGCTCCTGTTGATGGGATCATGAAGCTGAGAGGACTGTCGATAGAAATAGGAAAGAGGGACAACCCCGGTGCAAGGCACGTTATGGCTTTCTACAAGTCACTGCTTGAGTCGGGAATGCTTAATGAGGTTCTCCTGCCTCTTAGAACTAAAGGAATTAAGGGAATTATTGAGAACCTGCCTCTTGGGGTAATGATGATTTTGAAGGGTAAAGCCCACTCCCCGATTGTGAAGCCAATAGATGAACATGAAACGCTTGTCGGAGTTATGAAAGCGGCGATGGAGGTGGAGTAATGGCTAAGTTTGCTTTTTATCCCGGATGTGCGGCAAAGGGGGCTTCTAAGGAACTTTATGAATCAACTGTTGCTGTGGCTGAAGAGTTGGGGATTGAACTTCTTGAGCTACCCCAATTCAGCTGTTGCGGTGCAGGAGTTCTCGAGGAAATAAAAGATGTTATGGATATTGCAGTTAATGCCAGAAACCTGGCGTATGCAGAAAGAGAAGGACTTAATATCGTTACTGTCTGTAGTACCTGTCTTCTCGTTCTCAGAAAGGCCAAGTTTCATCTTGATAACGACGATGAACTTAGAGAGGGGGTTAACGAGATACTTTCCCGTTTCGGCCTCAGGTATGAAGGGAAAGTTGAGGTTAAACACTTTCACTGGATTTTGCTCGATGAATTGGGAGAAGATGGGCTTAGGGAAAGAGTAAAGAGGCCTTTATCTGGCCTTAAAGTATACCCTTATTACGGCTGTCACACTGTTAGGCCTGAAAGTGTTCTCGGATATGAACCCTCGGAGAATCCTCAGTCGCTGGAAAGAATAATAAGGGCTTTAGGAGCTGAAGTGGCTTTAGGGGAGAGGAGACTTGAGTGTTGTGGTTTCCATGCCTTTTGGCCGGCTCCTCAGCTCTCGATGAAACTTACCGGAATGAACTTGAAGGATGCTAAAATTTCCGGAGCTGACTGTATTGTTACGCCTTGTCCCCTCTGCCACATGAACCTGGATGCCAACCAGAAGAGAGCATTAAAGGCAATTGGAGAGAGCTTCCAGATTCCCGTTCTTCACCTTCCCCAGTTGGTCGGAATCGCCCTCGGAATTGATGAGAGGAGGCTCGGCCTTCAGAGGAACATAGTTCCCGTTAGGTGTTAGGGGGAAGTTCCTCCCCCTAAATTTTATCGTGACCGACAACTACTTTTCCGTTCCAATCCTCCAGGATTTTGCAGGCGACATCAACGCCGCTTCCGCAGGCGGTTGCTATCATCGTTATCTCCCCGGCTGCAAGTCCTGCAACAAAAACCCCTTCAGCTTTCGGCCTTAAAGCCACCTTTCCGGGCCTTGGGGACCTGGGATGAGGAATTACTTCAACGAGTTCTGTTTTAATGTTAAAAGAGTGAAATCCGGTTGCGAAGACGACCCTCTCGGCTTCGAGTTCCCTTCCGTCGGAAAGAACGATCTTGAACTTCCCCTTTTTCCCGAAAACCTCCGAAACTTCTCCGTCGATTAGGTTGACGGATTCAAATTCTTCAACTTGAGATTTAAGAGCTTGAAGGAACTCTTCCCCGGTTGTTCCTTTCTTTATTCCTGGAACGTTGTTTAGTACAGCCTTTAGAGCGTCGGAGCTTCCAGAGTCAACTACAGCAAACCTTTTACCCCTAACTGCTTCAAATCTCTTTTCTCCGTCGGCCAAAGTCAGGGCACAGGAAAGACCTGCCGGTCCGCCGCCTATTATGACTGTTGCATACATGTTAGCCTCCGGTTTGATTTGAACTTCATAGGTTTCTATTATAGCTTCCTTTAAGGTACGTGATGGACTTCAACAGTTTCGTCTTCGGGAAGCTAAAGTGAAAAGCGCTTTCCGGCTTCGGAGGCTTCTTGTAAAATACTTCCCCGACTTTTTAGTTTTGGAGGAGGAATTTGAAAGCATACACCGAGTACCTGCTCTTTAATACCGAAAAGAGAAGGGAACTGATAAAGATTACTGATAGAGTAAAGGAGGCCGTAGAGAAGTCGGGAGTAAGGGAAGGACTATGTCTGGTCTCTGCAATGCACCTTACAGCAGCGGTGATAGTTCAGGATGACGAAGAAGGCCTTCATGAGGACATTTGGGAGTGGCTTGAGAGGCTTGCTCCTTTCCGTTCCGATTACAGACATCATTTGACCGGAGAGGATAACGGGGACGCTCACTTAAAGAATTTGTTGGTTCATTTCCAGGTTGTCCTGCCTATAACCAAAGGTAAGCTCGACCTTGGACCTTGGCAGGAGATATTCTATGCCGAATTTGACGGTCAGAGGCCGAAGAGAGTGATAATAAAGATAATCGGGGAATAGATTGAAAGAGGCGGTTTTAATTACCTATATGGGTGCGCCCTCCGGCCTTGAGGAAATCCGCCCCTTCCTTTACAGACTGTTTTCTGACAGGGACTTAATAAACTTTGGGGTTCCAAGCTTTTTTCAAAAGCCTCTGGCCTTTTTGATATCGCTTTTTAGAACTCCGAAGGTATCGCCTCAGTACAGGGCAATAGGTGGCGGAAGCCCTCTTGTTGCATACTCCCTTGAGCAGGCCGGGCTTCTTGAAAAACGGCTGGGGTTAAAGGTTTTTGTCGGTATGCTTTATTCTGAACCTCTTCTTTCCCGAACGGTTAAGGAACTCAAGGCCTACAACCCTGATATTGTTTATCATCTGACCCTTTACCCTCACTATTCGAGGGCAACGGTCGGAGCCTGTGTGAGGGATGTAGAAAGGCATATCGGGCAGGAATTCAAGATTTTCCATGTTAAGTCATGGGCTGATAATTCCCGTTATGTGGAATGGATTAGGAAGTCTTTGAAATCTGAGCTTAATAGTGCTAATCCTGAAGAAACTGTTGTTCTCTTTTCGGCCCACAGTCTTCCGAAATACTTTATAGAAAAGTTTCAAGATCCCTATGTAAACGAAGTGAAGAGGACGGTTGGGCTTGTTATGGAGAGCTTCCCCCGGTTTCGAAGCCGCATCTCTTATCAGAGCAAGGTTGGTCCGATAGAGTGGTTGAGGCCGTCAACAGAAGAGGAGTTAAAGAAAATTGCTGAAGAGGGTTTCAAAAGGGTAGTGGTATTTCCGGTGAGCTTTGTCTCTGAGCACATAGAGACTCTCTATGAGCTTGATGTTGAGTATAGGGAACTGGCAGAAGGGCTTGGCCTGGAGTTCCGCAGGGTTCCCCTTAACCATAGGGATCCTCTCCTTATCGAGGCGATGGCTATGGAGGTTGAAGGGCTTAGGAGAAATTTATAACTTAAGAATTTGCTAAATATCTTTTTCGGAGGACGTTTTGAGGGTTGCTGTTGTTGGAGGAGGTATATCGGGCCTTTCTACTGCTTACTACCTAAAGGAGAGGGGAGTTGACGTTACGCTCTTTGAGAGGAATCCCTTCCCCGGCGGGAAGATGAGGACGGTCAGGGAGAAGGAGTATATCGTTGAGACCGGACCGAACGGTTTCCTTGACGGAAAGCCGTATACACTGAACCTCGTAAAGAGCTTGGGAATAGAGGATAGGCTTTACAGAAGTTCTGATAAGGCCAGGAAGAGGTTTATATATACCGGCGGAAGGCTTGTGAGGCTTCCGGAAAACCCGATTGCTTTTCTTTCTTCGTACCTTCTTTCCTGGAAAGGGAAGTTCCGGCTTCTGGGGGAAGTTTTCGTCCCGCCCAGAAGAGATGACAGTGATGAGAGCCTTGCTCAGTTTGCAAGGAGGAGGATTGGGGAAGAGGCGCTGGAGAAGCTTTTAGATCCGATGGTTGCCGGGATATTTGCCGGTGATCCCGACAGGATGAGCCTTAAAGCGGCTTTTCCCGCCATATATAACCTTGAAAGGCAGTACGGGGGTTTAATCAGGGGATTAGTTGCCAAGATGAGGGAGTCGAAGGGAAAGAAAAAAACATCGGGTCCGGCAGGACCGGGAGGAGTTCTTACTTCTTTTGTCGGCGGCGTTTCAGACCTTGTAAATGCCCTTGCGGTTAGGCTGGGATCTTCCCTCAGAACGGGATCAGAGGTAAAAACTCTAAAAAAGGAAGGCGGCAAGTGGAAAGTAGTTCTTCCCGAAGGAGAAGAGGAGTTTGATGTTGTTGTTCTCTCAACCCCTTCTTACATTTCTGCGGATCTCCTGAAGGACGTTGACGGAGAACTCTCAAATCTTCTCTCTCAAATTGAGTACTCTCCTATTTCCGTTGTTGCTTTGGGTTTTGAGAAGAAAGGGCTGGGGCACGACCTTGACGGCTTCGGATTCCTCGTTCCGAGGAGTGAAAAGAGGAAGATACTGGGAGCGCTTTGGGATAGTTCTGTCTTTCCCAACAGGGCCCCTGAAGGAAAGGTTCTTATAAGGGTTATGTTAGGGGGAGCCAGGCAGCCGGAACTTGCCCTTCTGCCCGAGGAGAAGCTTGTGGAGATAGCTTTAAAAGAGATAAAGAGGATAATGAAGATACGGCACTATCCGGAGTTTGTGAAGGTTTTTAAACACGAAAAGGGTATACCCCACTACACCGTCGGTCACGCAGAAAGAGTGGAAAGGGCGTTTGGGCTGGCAGGGAAGCTCGGAGGCCTCTACTTCTGCAATAACGCCTATACTGGGGTCGGAGTTAACGATTGTACAAAGGCAGCCCTTGAGACGGCAGTTAAAATTCTCCAAAACACTTGATTCGGAGGAAAGATGGTTCCGCGGTACACGCTTCCTGAGATGGGGAAGATATGGGATGAGCAGAACAAGCTAAGGAACTGGCTGAAAGTCGAAATTGCAGTTGCTGAAAGCTGGGCAGAGCTTGGTAAGCTCCCTAAAGAGGCAATTGGAAAGATCAAGGAGAGGGCAAAGCCCTACCTTGAGGGAGAAAAGGACTTTAACCTCGATAGGATACGGGAGATAGAGGAAGTAACGAATCACGACGTAATAGCTTTTCTGACCTATGTTAGGGAGATCGTGGGTGATGAAGCAAAATACCTCCATTTCGGTATGACTTCTTCGGACATGCTTGACACGGCTTTTGCCCTTCAGATAAAGCAGGCGGGAGAACTGCTACTTGAGGATATTGATAGAGTTATGGAAGCAATTAAAAAGAGGGCCTTTGAACACAAAAATACTGTTATGATAGGGAGAACTCACGGGATTCACGCAGAGCCTATAACTTTCGGTTTGAAGCTTGCCATCTGGTATGACGAAATGAGGAGAAACAGAGAAAGGCTTGAAGCAGCCCTTGAGAGAGCGGCTGTAGGTAAGATTTCGGGGGCGGTCGGTACTTTCGCCAATATAGATCCCAGGGTTGAAGAAATGACCTGCCGGAGGCTCGGTATCGGTTATGCAAAGGCCTCCAACCAAGTCGTTCAAAGGGATAGACATGCGGAATTCCTCAACGCACTTGCCCTGACGGCCTCCTCAATAGAGAAGTTTGCCACCGAAATCAGGCACCTCCAGAGAACAGAGGTAAGAGAAGTTGAAGAGCCTTTCAGGAAAGGTCAAAAGGGGTCTTCTGCAATGCCCCACAAGAGGAATCCCATACTCTCGGAAAGGCTCTGCGGGCTTGCAAGGGTTGTAAGAAGCGCTTCAATTGTAGGAATGGAAAACGTTCCCCTGTGGCACGAAAGGGATATATCCCACTCTTCTACCGAGAGAACGGTTTTCCCTGATGCCTGCATAGCTCTTGACTACATGCTTCAGAAGTTTGCAGGACTTATGGAAAATCTCGTAGTTTACCCGGAAAACATGATGAGGAACTTAAATCTCCTTAAGGGACTTATCTTCTCTCAGAGAGTTCTCCTGACGCTTATAGAGAAAGGCGGGCTTACGAGAGAAGATGCCTACGCAATAGTTCAGGAAAACGCCATGAGGGTCTGGAACGAGGGAATAGAGTTTAAGGAGCTTTTGAAAGCCGATGAGAGGGTCAGGAAGGTTCTAACTGAAGATGAGATAGAGGAGATTTTTGACCTCTCTTATCACACTAAGCACGTTGATTATATCTTTAAGAGAGTATTCGGGGAGTAGGCTGTTCCTGCTCCCTAACTTTTCGCATTAAGCTTTCTGAATAGCCAGAGGAGTTTTTCCGGTTCAAGTTCCTCGGCTCTCTTTTCAAGGAATTCGGCGATATCTTGGGAAGGTTTTTTAATTCCGAGATTCTTTTTAAGTTTTTTTCTCCTGGCAGAAAAGGCTTTTTTCAGGAAAGATTCAAAAGATTTTAATTCACTTTCTTCTATATCGAAGCCGGTAGGTGTAAGGGTAATTACGCTTGAGACTACCTTTGGCGGCGGGACGAAAGCTCCGGGGTGAACGTCAAAGAGTTTCTTAATCTTGAAGAAAAGCTGAAGCAGTGCCGGTAAGTAGCCGTATTCTTTTCCCTGCCGTGCCGATAGCCTTTCGGCAACCTCTTTCTGAACCATGAAGGTTCCCCTCTTGATGGATTTCCTGTGGTTAAGGAGATTTCTGAGTATTGAAGTGGAAACGTTGTAGGGCAGGTTTCCGAAAACGTTTAATTCTTTCCCGAGAGATGAGAAATCAAATGTTGTTGCATCGGCCTCTATTAAACGAATCCTGTTGCCAAACTTTTCCGTAAGGTACTTTACCCATTCCGGATCTATCTCAATCGCGATGAGTTCAGAAGGCTTCCTCTTCAGTATTTCTTCGGTTAAGGCCCCACCTCCCGGCCCTATCTCTACGACTCTGTCCGTTGACTTTACCTCTCCCGAGTCAACGATCCGTTTTATAATTCCTCTGTCTTTCAGGAAATGCTGTCCAAAGCGCTTTTTGAGTTTCATTCCACGACTTCCACAGATACCTTTATTGACTTAAACTTTGCCGTTCTGACAAGGATGTCGGACTCGTCGCCGAAAAGCCGATTTATTTCGCTGTCGGGGTTGTGGAAGGAAGCGAAGAGCGTTCCCTTTTTGATATGCCTGTTAAACTCAATGGGTAGTGGATTTGTTTCTCCGTATGCCGAGCGCAACTTAACCCTCTTTGCATTTTTGAGCCTTTCCCTATCCTCCTCGCTTGCATAAACTGTGTCTTCCCTGAAGGTCTTGAACTTTTTAAGCGTTTCACACTTTTCGGTTTGGTTCCTGTTATTGTAGTGGACGAGGATTCTGCCCGTTGTCAGATAAAAGCCTTCGAAATCCCCCTTTGAAATTAGTTCCTTGACCATTCCCCTTATCCTGTATTTGTTATACCTCAGCCTGGCCATGCCGTCTGCCGTGGGGAAATTTTCCATGTATAGCCTTTCGGTTCCTTTTCCCTCCATAACGGGCCACTGAGGAGCGTTGAGAAAGTTCTCCTTAAGCAGGGAATAGTCGGCTCCTCCGAACCTGATTGGAGCGTTTCTGCGTAAGTCGTTCCAGACATCTTCTGTTTTAAAGAATCCGAAGTCATATCCCATTTCTCTTGCTACTCCCGCAATTACTTCCCAGTCATCGGGAAGGTCGGAGTCAAAAAGGGGCTGAGAGAGGTGAAGCCTCCTTTCGGCGTTAACGTAGACACCTTCCTTTTCGTAGCAGCTTTTTACGCCGAATATGACATCGGCGTACTCCGTCGTTCTGCAGGGAAAAAGCTCGTTAACAACGAGCAGTTCAGCTTTCTCCAGGGCGTTTCTTACCTTATTCTGATTTGGGTGAACGTGAGCAATGTCTTCTCCCATTATCCAGATGGCTTTTATTTCTCCGCTGAGTACTGCATCAATGATTTGAGGAGTCATATATCCGATTTTTTCGGGCGTTCTGTAATCGGGCAGGAAGTAGGGAAGCATTCCGACGTCGCAGGCTCCCTGAACGTTGTTCTGTCCCCGTAGGGGTATAAGCCCCGTTCCTTCCCTTCCGACGTTTCCCGTAAGGAGGGCAAGGTTTGCAATCGCCATAACGGCTTCGCTGCCGTCCTCGTGTTCTGTTACTCCGAGCCCCCACAGGAAAACAGTTCTCCTTTCGGAAATGAACTCTGCTAACCTGTATATCTCGTCGGTAAGGAACTCGTATCCGGGGATTTTCCTGAAGATTTCCGGTTTTGATAGGTTATCGGAGAGTAGTTTTTCCTTGAATTCCTTAAAGTTCTTTACCCTCTTCTTCAGGAACTCTTCATCGTAAAACCCTTTTTCCACTACTGCCCTTGCTAGGGCGTTTAGGAATAGCAAGTTACTTTCAAATGGAAGCAGGAGCTTAAACTCTGCGAACCGGAAAAGGCCGATTTCCCTTACGTCGGCTACTGCCAGCGGAATTCCCTTCCTTGCCTGCTCTACAATTCTGTGGCTGACTATGGGGTGGGCTTCCGTTGTGTTTGATCCTATAACAAAGATAAGCTCAGCCCTGTATATCTCATCAAACGGGGCGGATGCTGCCCCCTCTCCGAGGGTTTCCCTGAGGCCTTTGAGAGATGGAGCGTGACATATCCTTGCGCAGTTATCAACGTGGGGAGATCCTATGATTTCCCGGGCAAACTTCTGAAAGAGGTAAGCACTCTCGCAGTTTGTCCTTGCCCCGCCTATGGCTGCAAAGCTTTCGGGGTTTTTTGAGGTTATCCTTTCAAGCTCTCGGGCTACAATGTTGTAAGCGATCTTATAGGGAATTTTCCTGTAGTTTTTCCGTGCTTTAAAGTCATCCGGATTGTAGCCGTATTTTCTTAAAAGTCCTTCGCGGACGTAAGCTCCCGTAAACCTTTCGGGATGGTTTATGAACTGATGGCCGAATTTTCCCTTTACGCAAAGCTTTCCTTTGCTGACTACTCCGTCTTTTAGCGGGAGTATTGAGTCGTTGCTAAAGCCTATCTCGCATCCGACACCGCAGTAAGTGCAAACGCTCCTCTTCAAGCTGTTCCTCCGAGGGAAAGTCTTCGTTAATTTTACAGCAAGAAAGATTTTGATTATTAGAACCTAAATAACATGATAACACTTGACAGGTTGTAATATTATGTCCATATTATCCGTCGCCCTCCTTCCGATTCCCATGGTGCCCTCCTTGCCGGCCTTCGGGCCGGTTTCCTTTACAGGGAACGAGCCTGAACAGGTTTTCCGGGAGTTTCTTGTTAAGCTGTACCGAAACGATTTGGTAAGTCGATTCTGTACCGTCCTCGGAGGTGGTTTTGATTGCAATCAGCTTTTTTCCCTTGAAGAATAGCTTTACTTCTTTAAAGTAGCTATCTTTTGTTCTGGGTTCTAAACTCAAGACGGTCAGATTTCCGCTCCTTTCTGTTTCCTTTAATTTGAAACTTTTGTTAAACAGACTTTCTCCTTCCAGTAGCTTAATCAGCGGAAGCAGGGTGGTTTCCTCTATGGGAAGGATTCGACATTCCTTTTCGGACGGGAAAACGGTTTCGACAAACTTTCCGTCTGAAACGATGAAAATCCTGCTGCCCCTGGTGTACTTCCAGAGGAGCTTCATCGGCTTTTTTAAGTAAAGGATTCCTTCGTAGAGGTCGACGGTATCCCCTGCTACCGGGATTTTTGTCAGCTGTTTAAACCTTACTTCTACTGTTCTTGCCTTCCAAAAAGGCGTAAGAAGCGGTTTAACGTCTCCCCTTGCAGGAGTTGAGAGGATTATCAGTGCTATTATAAGTTTCAGGAGCTTCAACTTTTCCCTCCGGGACTAAATTATTCTGCAAAGTCATAGGGGTGAGAAGATGAAAGTTACAGGAGGAAAGTACAAGGGCAGGCGGATAAAGTCAATGCCGAAGAGGTCGGATACGAAGTTGCTCAGGCCGACTACCGGAAGGGTGAAGGAGTCCGTTTTTTCCATACTCAATAACTACCTTGAAGGGGTTAAGTTCCTCGACCTGTTTGCCGGAACCGGAGCTGTCGGTATAGAAGCTTTGAGCAGGGGTGCCGGGAAAGTCGTTTTTGTGGAGAGCGACAGGCGCTTCTGCAACTTGATAAGGGAAAATCTGAAGTCTCTTAAGGTTCCGCCGGAGAAATATGAGATTATGTGTATGGATTATACTGAGGCTCTTAAGAAGCTCGGTAAGAGGGGAGAGAAGTTTGACTTTATCTACGCCGATCCGCCCTACGAAAGGGGTTACTACACCAGGATCGTGAATATGGTAAGGAACTTGGACCTCCTTGATAGGGACGGGCTCCTTATACTTGAGGAGCCGAAGAAAAACCCGTTTATTCCGGAGGACGAGGATTGGGTAGTTGAGAAAAGACACTACGGAACTACAACGGTTTCGTTTATAAACTTCCATCCGGAGGAAGAGTAGTGTTCATAATATCAAAGACCTTTGAGTTTTCGTCGGCCCATTCCGTTCATTCCCAGAGGCTTAATCCTGATTGGGCAGCAAATACCTATCCGAAGTGCAGGAGATTACCCGGGCACGGTCACAATTACAGGTTGGTGGTGTACCTTGCTTCGGAAAAGCTTGACGGTTCGCAGATGGTTACCGATTTCGGTCACCTCGGTTGGTTGAAGCGGTTTATTGACGATTGCTTTGATCACAAGCTGATCCTTGGGATAGACGACCCTGCGTTTTCAGTTCTCTTTGAAAAGCTCGAACTCCTGCGGGGTGATTTTCTACTCCTTCCCGGGAAGGCTACTGTAACCCTTGTTACTCGGGAGTACAGAGTGAGGAACTTTACTGCTGATAGAGTTCCGCTGGAAGAAATTTCCGCCTCGAGGTTTTTAACTTTTAACAACTTTTCTTCTCCGGATGGTTCACCTGTTGCCGATTTCTACCAGAGGCTTATTGACGGAATTGCACTTTTTGAAGGGTCACCCACATCTGAGAACCTGGCTCGATTTTTTTACTACTTCGTTAGGGAGAACGTTAGGCCTTTGGGCGTTGAATGCCTTAAAGTTGATATCTACGAAACCTCAACTTCCTGTGCCTCTTACGGAGAAAGATGAGGGAGAAGCTGAAGGAAGTTCCGGAGCTTCCCGGCGTTTATTTGTTTAAAGATGAGGAGGGGAAAGTACTCTACGTCGGGAAGGCCAAATCCCTAAAGGACAGGTTGTCCACTCACCTCAACTGTACAGACCCGAACCAGAAGAGTTACAGAATTGTCAAGGCTTCTGCCGATTTTGACTACATTGTCGTAAAAAACGAAAGGGAAGCCCTCGCTCTTGAGGCGGAGCTTATAAAAAGACACCTTCCTCCCTTTAACGTTCTCATGAAAGACGATAAAAGCTATCCCTACCTCGTGATAACTGATGAAGAGTTTCCTACTGTAAAGCTTGTGCGGAAGAGGGATTCGGTTTCGGGGGAGAAGTTCGGACCTTTTATCCCGGCCAAGAATGCCAGGAGCCTCAAAGAGCTTCTCCATAAAGTTTTTAAACTGAGAAAGTGCAAGGAGCTTTCAAGCAGGAGTAAGCCCTGCCTTCAGTACTACATAGATCGATGCACAGCTCCCTGCTGCGGTTATGTCTCAAAAGAGGACTACCGAAAGCAGGTTGAGGGAGCTTCTTCTTTTCTCAAGGGGAACGTAAGAAGCTACATTCAAAAACTTTACAGGGAAATAGAGGAGGCGGCGGAGAACCTCCAGTTTGAGAGGGCTGCTCTGCTGAGGGATCAGCTGATAGCCCTCAAGAACGTTTATGAAGAAGGAGCACTTCTCTTTGAAGAGTATCCCAACTGCGACGTTTACTATGTTGAAGAGAGGGGAGGTCTTTTCTCCGGCGTTAAGCTTACTGTCAGGAACGGGATAGTTTACGGGAAGGAAAACTTCAGCTTTGACCCTGTTGACCCGTGGGACGAGGGACTTTTGGAGACCGTTTTTACTTACGGTTCACCTTCGATAGATAAAGATGTTGTAGGTACCATGTGGCTTATGAACTCTGAAAGGGAAGAAGGGGTAAAAATCCTTGCAAACTTCAATCCCCTTGATACTTCCTTGAAAGTTGAGCCTATACCCGAAAAGCTTTTACCGCTAGTTAAAAGAAACAGGTCTCCTTCCCGCTACTGTGTGAGTCTCTCTAACTTAAAGGAGGAATATGAAAGGGTTTTCCTTGATGCTTTCCCCGATAGGGTTGAAGTTTTTGACATCTCCACGCTCCAGGGTACGGGAACCGTCGGATCCTGCGTTGTCTGGGAGAAGGGCGGTTTTAAGAAGGAGGACTACAGGAGGTATAGGGTAAAGAGCGTTAAAGGAGTTAACGACTACGCTTCAATGGAGGAAGTGCTTACCAGGCGCTTCAGGAGGATAAAGAGGGGAGAAGTGAAAAAGCCCGATCTTGTTCTTATCGACGGGGGAGTCGGGCAGTTAAACGTTGCCTTGAAGGTAAGGGATTCCTTCAGCCTCGACTTCAGGGTTTTCTCAATTGCCAAGAGGGAAGAAATCGTGTACACCGACGACGGTGAGGTGGTGGAGACGAAGCGTTATCCTCACCTGTACCGTTTCTTTACGTCGTTAAGGGATGAAGCCCACAGGTTTGCTTTAGCTTTTAACAGGAAAGTGAGAAGCAGGGAGATGGTGAAGAGTATTTTGGACGGCATAAAGGGGCTCGGGGTAAAGAGGAGGAAACTTATTGAAAGGCTTTATCCCGACCTCAGAGAGCTTCTTCACCTTACACCCGAGGAACTTAGAAAGGTTGGAATTCCCCTTCCCGTTGCCGAAGCGGTTCTCGAGAGGGTTAGAGAAGTTTTTGGAAAAGGATAGTTTTCAGTTTCAGGCAGTTAAGGGGAGCATTTCCCCCTGATGTATTGTTGAAAAAGGCAAGAACTTTTTCGCTCCCGGATTTCAGAATTCTGTCTGCAAGTTCTTTAATCTCGCTTTCTGAGTAGCTGTCCCTGTAAAGTTTTCTCCTGCCGTGAAACCTGAAGTAGGAGACTTCCTTTGTCGGCCTGCACTCCTTCAGCCAGTTGAGGCTTTCCGGAAAGTCTGCACAGACCACGGAGATTCCCCCGACTTCTTTAAGTAGGCTACTCCAGTCGGGATTTCTCAGTTCAACGGCGAGGAGTTCTTTAAAGTTTTTCTTTAAGTTCAGGAGGAAAGTCAGGTTTTCTTCGGAAGGTTTGAAGCTTTTTGGAAACTGGGCAAGGAAGCCGAGGAGCTGTTCTCCCATCTTTTCTTTTAGTTTGAGAAAGGGGATGATGTTTTCTTCGGATAGGTTCCGGTAGTGGGTGATGCCCCTATACAGCTTGAAGACGAACTTGAGGTCGGGGACCCTTTTCGCGTAGGAGTAAACGGAGGAAGGGTTGGGAAGCCTGTAAAAGGAGGAATTTATTTCAACGGCGTTAAAGTGCTCTGAGTAAAACTCTATCCACTTGTGGCGGGGAAGTCCCTCGGGGTAAAAGACTCCCCGCCAATCGGAATACATAAAACCGCTGGTGCCCAGAAAAAGTTTCACTCTACTTTCCCTTTAGCAGGGTTAGGACTTCCCTTACTCTTTTTCCGACGCTTCGTGCCGTCTTGATTCCCCACTCGTCGATTTCGAACTGATCCTCTACCTGTTTGGCAACGGCGGCTCCGCCGAAGTGGGCGGTCGGATCCGAGTCTGCTACGAGGATCATTCCGTGAATCAGCGCCCAGGCGTGAATAGCCTGAAGTGTGTGTTCCTGACCTCCGTGCTTCGTTGCACCGACGGCAATGGCAGCACAGACCTTGTCCTTTAAATCCCAGTTTACCCTTAGAGTCCTTGATCTGTCAAAGAGGGTTTTAAGCATTCCGGTTATTGAACCGAAGTAAACGGGAGACCCTATTATTATCCCATCGGCTTCTTTCATTTTCTGCTCGATTTCTTGGTAACCGTCCTTGACGATGCAGATGCCACCATTCCTCTTGCAAGCGTTGCAAACCTTACAATAGGCAAGCTCATAGTCACAGAGGGAGATGATTTCTGTTTCGAAGCCCTCAAGCTCCTTTAGAGCCTCTTCAAGGAGTAGAAGCGTTGAGCCTTTCCTGTGGGAGCCGTTGATTGCCAGAACCTTCATTTTACCTCCTTTCCCTCTTTTTAAAGACCAACCTTATGGGTATCTTGTTGAAACCGAACTTTTCCCTAAACCTGTTTTCCAGGAAGCGCCTGAAGGACTTAGGAATTCCCTCTGGATAGTTTGAGAACATCAGGAACGTCGGAGGTTTCGTCTTTACTTGCGTTCCGTAGTAAATCTTGACCACCTTGTTTTTATAAACGGGAGGTTGGTGTATTTCCATAAGCTCCTTCAAAGTCCTGTTGAACTCACCCGTCCTCACCTTCTTGGTGTACTGGCGGTACAGGTCTTTTATCTGTTTTAGAAGCTCGTTGAGTCCTTTCTTCTCCTTTGCAGATATGAATACCCGCGGGGCGTACGGAATAAAATCGAAAGTGAGATCAAGTTCCCTTTGAATTCTCTCCCAGTCCTTTTGATCCTTGAGCTTGTCTATTTTGTTCACGGCTATGATTATCGGCTTAAACTTCTCAAGGGCTATTCCGGCAATCTTTGCATCCCTGTCGGTAGGTCCCTCCTCTGCGTCAATCAGGAGAACAACGACGTCTGCCCTGTCTATTGCGTCGAGCGCCCTCAGGTAGGAGTAAAACTCTATGTCCTTTATCTTTCCCCTTCTCCTTATTCCCGCCGTGTCGATAAATATAAACTCATCGTCTCCTATCTTTATGTACGTATCTATGGCGTCCCTCGTTGTTCCCGGGATGTCGCTGACTATTGCCCTTTCCTCACCGACCAGGGCGTTGAGAAGGGTGGATTTTCCCATGTTGGGCCTGCCGACTATGGCGACCTTTATCGGTTCCTTCTCTTCTTCGATCAAGAATTCTTCACCGGCCTCGAGGTTCTCTGCAAGTTCCTCAAGGCCCGAGACATCTTCCCCCGAGATCAGTTTCTCCGCTCTTTCCCTTCTCTCTTCTCTTTCTGCCGCTTCCCTTGCAGCTTCTTTGAGATCTTCGGGGAGCTTTTCCAGGATTTTTTCTATCAGCGTGGGAATGCCTATCTTATGGATTGCCGATACGGGGATAATTTCTTCAAAGCCGAGCCTGTAGAAGTCGTAGATAAGGTCTTCCATGAAGGGCTCGTCGACCTTGTTTACGGCGACAATTACTGGCTTTTTCCACTTTCTCAGGATTCTGGCCACCTCTTCGTCCAACGGCGTGACTCCCTCCTTCCCGTCGACGACGAAGACGATGACGTCGGCCTCCTCCATTGCCCTCTTTGCCTGTTCTGTCGTTTCCTTTGCAAAGTCGTGAACGGAGGCGGTAGGATCAACTCCTCCGGTATCGACGAGGAGAACTTTGTGGCCGTCTAAATCTGCTTCTTGGACTATCCTGTCCCTTGTAACTCCGGCGGTGTCGTCGATGATTGCAACTTTCTTCTTAAGCAACCTGTTGAACAGGGAGGACTTGCCGACATTCGGCCTTCCGACGATCGCGACTACGGGGAGTCTTTTCATGCCTCCTCCATTACGATGTCGTATAGCCTCCGGAAAACGCAGGTGAACTCGATGTTTTCATCGTAAGCGAAGGGGACGGTTTCTATTTCCCAGATTTCCTCCCCGTTATAAAGGTACCTTGCTCCTAAAAAGGCAATATCTTCCAGTTCTCGGTAGTAATACTCTACGTCTCCTTCTTTCTTCGCCTTTTCGGCAAATTTCCTGAGTTCTTCGACCGAGTCGAAGTTTGTAGTTGTCGGTATTGTAAATCGAACTGCTGCGTAGGTGTTCCCGCACTTTCTGCACTCGCCGTAGAGCTGAGTGGCGTCAACTACCGTCCTGAACTTACCGTTCTTTACAAGTTCCTCTACCATTTCGATAAAGTCCGTAAAGGGTTCGTCTTCTTCCCCGAAGTAGAGGTTCTGCTCCGTTTCCTCTACCTTACTTGGAAAGACTTTTAGGAGGGTGGCACCGCAGTAGGGGCATTCAAGGTTTATTCCGTCCTGTCCTACGGGTTCTACAATGGCTACGAGCCTGTCGAAGAAGTCTGCAATGTCGTATTCATCGGCGAGAAGCTCTATCGGCTCGTTACACATGGAAAAATCGTACCTGTAGTTCTTTTCAATAAAATCCTCCATCTCTCCTCCCTAAGGCTTTTTAAAAGTAAATTTAAGTTTCCTGTGAGCTTATGGAAACCTGTTTGGAGAAGGGCGGCCGAAGGGCGGCCGAGCCGCCCCGGCGGTTTATGCGTTTTTGGATAAGAGCTTTTCGAGGGCGGAACTTACCTGCTGGCGGGCAAGCCACTCGAGGGACCAGACAAGGAGTGTTGGAACTGCGGCTCCGAGCGTTACTGCCTCAACGACCGGGCCGAAGATAACGGAGGATAGTATGTTTAACTCAAAGAAGGCGGCTACCAGGAACAGGAGGAAGAAGCCGAGGTAGTAGGCGTACTTGAACGGTTCAAGAACGCCGTACCACATGGATAAAAGGGTTGCAACTTCCAGCTCTTCAAGCCTTTGTGCTTTGGCCGCTTCGGGACTTTTCGCCACTTTCTCGGCAATCTCTTCCCTGTTGACATCTTCTCCTTCTATAACTTTCTCCGCCGTGTTTGATATCGCTCCGTAGCCGAATATCAGCCTGTTTGCAAAGAGCCAGAAGCCTAAAAGCCCCAGTATAAAAGCTGCGGCTTCAGGATTTGCTGCAACAGAGGCGGTCATCAGGAAAAGGCCGAAAGCTATGGTGAGAGAGAAGAGAGTTAATGCTATCCACCAAACTGCCCGTTGCATTACTTACCTCCCTTGTTCTCTTCCTTCTTTTCCGCCTTTACCCCCATTTTGAACGGATGGGCGACGGTATAAAGGTCCGGAGAGAGGGGGTGCACGTAAGTGAAGGTTGCCAGGACGGCGTCTCCCAGCTTCAGCTTTTCTGTTCCTTCTTTCAGTTTAAGCTCTACTGCCGTTATTGTTCCCGGGGGAAGATTTACGTGAACCGGGACATGAGAAACGATGTAACCCTTCTCTTTTGTCTCTTTACCGGGAGTGAAGACAAACGATTCGTTGACAATAGTTAAAGGAGTTCCTCCCGGGTTGAGGATTGAGTAAACTATGGAGTGGTGTTCTTTGTTATAAACGGCGTTGACTACTATGGGGGAGCCGGGGATTGATGCAATTACTTTCTCAACATTCCTTCCGGTAAAGAAACTTCCGATAGTCCATCCGAGTACCAGTGCAACAAAAATTGAGACAACGAGAACGATAGATGCCCTTTTCATTTTTCTTCCTCCTTTTCTTCAAGTAGTCTTAGTGCTTCTTCTTTTGTAACCTCAACCATAATTGAACCGAAGTTGAAAAAGAGTCGCCTCCCTTCCGGGAGGGACTTGACAAACTCAATTACTTTATTTTTGTTCTTCTTTTCCTTCTTCTCCACTTTCTTCCTCCCCTTTAGAGGCTTCGGACTGTCCGTGCTCTCTGATTTTCTGAGAGAGTTCCTCGACCCTTCCGTAAAGTTCTGCCATTGCTTTTTCAAGGGCTTCCCTTAAAGCCACGAGGGCAACGATTTCCTTCTCTATCTGTTCTACTGCCTCGTCAAAGGGAAGCTCGACGGATATTCCGCTACCTATGCTGATTACAATCTTCTCGACTTCCTCAAGTTTTGCGGCTACCTGAGCGATTCTTCCTACGGGCAGTAAGACTTCCTTGCCGGCTCCGAGGTCTTTAAGGTTTTTGAGGGTCGTTATGGTGCTCCTGTATTCAGAGATCAGGATGTCGATGTTTGAGATTTCGACCCTCAGTGCCTCAATCTGGGCGATGAGGCTTCTGAGCTGGCGGTTGAGGTCGGCCATTTTCTTGTCGTCCTTCTTGAGAATCTTCTTCAGCATGTTCCACCTCCCTTAATTAGAGTTTTATTTCACACCAACCGGTAGTGCACCTTTCCCGTGGAAGGAAAATGACCCTTTTTGGCCTTATGTCCGTTTTCAGCTCGGCCATAAGTCTTTCCCTCACTTCCTTTATTCTCCAGAAGAAGAGGAGGTTTCCCTTGTACCTCGTTTCAGTCCACATGCCGATCCTGAGAGGGATTTCCCATTTCTTCATATCGTTGAGGAGCGGGCGGTAAAACTCTTCGACTAAAGGGTGATCCCTCAGCATTCCCATTTCCATCCTTACGAGGGCTTCACAGAAGGAATGTCCAGCCGCCTTGAGCTTTTCCAGATGAGGCGAGGAAATCGGAAGGGTTACCGTTCCTCTGAAGGCTTCTACTTTAAACGTTTCAACCTCTTCCCACCTTTTAAGGTCGAATACTTCGGCTGTTGTTTCGAATACTTCACCTTCGCTGAGCGGAATCCTTTCGGGGACGGATAGCCCGGAGAGAACCGGGTAGCGGTCGGTTATTATTTCCGTTATTCTGTCGATAACCTCGTTGGGATTCAGTTTTCCTCCGAGCAGGTACTTCTTAACTCTGGTTTCGATATCCCTGTCTTTCTTTATGTAGTAGTAGATGACGGCCGATCTAATGGCTTCTTTTAAAGCGTTTCCGGGAAGGAAGGGTCTGCCCGCCTCGTCCCGGGGAAAACCGTGCCTCGTAAAGAGGACGGGAGTCCAGGTCAGAAGTTCCATCTCTCCCTCCTACTTGAAGGCTGCCAGTATTTTGTCCGCCTTTTCGGCGATGTCTATTTCAAAGAGAGCTATTGTCGGCAGCAGCCACGAGACCCTGAACCTGGCATTACCGTCCTTGTTTTCCCCGAAGTAGGCGAGGGCAACCCTTCCGAAACCTGCTTCCTTTTCGACCTTCTTTGCTTCCCTCAGGAATCGCCTGGCGACGTTCGGGAGTTTTTCGAAGGGATACGGTTTGCCTTCCTGTCCCCTCTGTTTTACAAGCTCAGTTGCCGTTCCGACGTTTCTTAATGCTTCTATCAAGTGATGAAGTCGGTGTTTCTTGAAGTAGGCCAGCAGTAGTGAAGCAGCGGGAAGCCTCAGGATCTCAATGTTCTGGTTATTTTCCCTCAGCTCTCCTACTATGTAAGCCCTGCCCTCTTCCATTTCTATGTGGGCGTAGAGCTTCTTGTTCTTCGGCATTTCTGTAAGGACTTCATTTACCTCGTACTTAATACCGGATTCTTCGTAAACATCTCCTGCCCGCCTTTTACCGTATTCGGCAACAAAGTAGGTTTCCACTCCTCCCTTTTTTCCGGCGATAAGGTCAAGACCCCACCTCTTGAGGGACTTGAACTTGAACTCCCTTTCTTTCTCGGGTTGTCCGAGAGTTTCGAAGACAAGTGTGTTTAAAGCCTGTATTTCTCTCAGCTCGAGTAAGTTCATCTCTCCTCCTAGGAAATTTTATAACTTCTAAATAAAAAATTTATTTCTCCTAAATGATTGTGTCAAGTAATCTACAATGAAACTTTAAAATAAGTGGAGTGCTTCTATGAAGAATTGAAGATTGATCCGGTATTTGCGGGTTGTTCAGTCTATTACCTTTACTTCAAGGGGAAGTGAGATGCCGAAGTGGTAGAGGACTTTTTCTCTGGCGATATCAATTAGCTTGGAGAAGTCGTTGAAAGTTCCCCCGTAGTTAACGGCGAAGTTTGCGTGTTTTTCGGAGAACCCGACGCCTCCGACGCGGAATCCCCTTAGTCCGCATAAGTCGAGGAGCTTCCCGGCGGGAGCAGTTTCGGGATTCTTAAACGTTGATCCTGCGGTTTTCAGGTAAAAGGGAGGTTGTTTTGAAAGTCTCAGGTTTACGAACCTTTCTATTTTCTCCTTAATGAAAGTGTCGGGGGTTGTTTTAAACGTGGCTTCGACAACTGCTCCGAGTTCCGGAAAGGGGGAGGAGCGGTAGGAAAATAGGGAAAAGTTTTTTAGTTCTTTTAATTCACCGCTCTGCCTGTCCAGGTACTTTACGGAAATCAGGACATCCTTAACTTCCCTGCCGAAGGCTCCTGCGTTTTGAGCTACTATTCCTCCGATGGTTGCCCTGGGAATCCCTGCAAGGAATTCCAGGATTGAGATTTTCCTTTTCACTTGAAACCTTAAAACTCTTGAAATCGGTGTTCCGGCGCCGACTGTGAGGTTATCTCCTTCCTGCTTGATGTATGAGAACTTTTTTAGGGATATAAGGGGTGTTTTACTTTCTGACAGTATGACGTTTGAGCCTCCTCCGATGATGGGATAGCCTTTGAGGAGCAGTTTCAGAAGCTCTTTAACGTTTTTCGGGAAATAAACAGGCCTCGGGGATCCGAGGCCGATCGTTGTTATCCTTTCCGGGGAAAGAACCTTAACTTCCAAAGCTCTCCTTTAACTCTTTTGCGGCTTTTACGAAGTTTACAAATAGCGGATGGGGAGAGCGGGGTCTTGACTTAAACTCCGGGTGAAACTGGACGGCAACGAACCATGGGTGATTCTTTACTTCTACGATTTCAACGAGCTTCCCGTCGGGAGAAGTTCCGGCAATCACCAGTCCTGCCTTTTCCAGGATTTCCCTGTATTTATTGTTAAACTCGTACCTGTGTCTGTGGCGTTCGGATATTTCCTTTGTTCCGTAGGCCTCGTAGCTGAAAGTTCCTTCCTTGAGGATGCAGGGGTATGCGCCGAGCCTCATCGTTCCACCTTTCTCTTTTATGCCCTTTTGCTCTTCCATCAGGTCGATAACCGGATAGGGAGTTGAAGAGCTAAACTCGGCACTGTGGGCGCCTTCAAGCCCGGCGACGTTCCTTGCAAACTCTATGACGGCGCACTGCATTCCCAAACATATCCCGAAGAAGGGTATTTTGTTTTCCCTTGCGAAGTTTACCGCTTTTATTTTTCCCTCAACACCCCTTTCGCCGAACCCTCCGGGAACGAGAATGCCGTAGACGTCGGAGAGGAACTCTTCCGGACTGCCGTCGTCGAGTTCCTCGGCATTTACCCACTTTATTTCTACCTTAACGTCGTTTGCGGCTCCGGCATGGACGAACGACTCTATAATGCTTTTGTAAGCGTCGGGAAGCTCGACGTACTTTCCGACTACGGCAATTTTTACGCTTCCCGAGGGCTTTTTAACCTTTTCAACAAAGGCTTTCCATTCGGATAGTTCGGGTTCTTTTGTAACGGGAAGCTGGAGTTTATCTATTATCAGCTCGTCAATCTTTTCCCTCTTTAGAACAAGGGGGACTTCGTAAATGGTCGATAGGTCTTTTGCCGTTATTACCTCGTGTTCTTTGAGGTTTGCAAAGAGAGCGATTTTCCTCTTAACCGACTGGGGAATGCTTCTTTCTGCCCTGCAGACGATTATGTCCGGTTGAATACCTATCGCCCTCAGTTCTTTAACCGAGTGCTGGGTCGGTTTTGTCTTCAGCTCACCTGCCGCTCTTACGTAAGGAACATAAGTTACGTGAACGTATATTGCGTTGCTCCTTCCGACTTCCGTTCCGAGCTGTCTGATTGCTTCGAGAAAGGGGAGTCCTTCTATGTCTCCTACCGTTCCTCCTACCTCTACGATAACGACATCTACGTCCGAGGACATAAGCTGCCTGATTTTTTCCTTTATGAGGTTAGTTACGTGGGGTATTACCTGAACGGTTCCTCCCAGGTACTCTCCTTTTCGCTCCTTCTGGATTATTTCAAGGTAGATTTGGCCGGAAGTAACGTTGTTGATTCTCTTCATCGTTGCAGAGGTGAACCTCTCGTAGTGGCCGAGGTCAAGGTCGGTCTCTGCTCCGTCGTCGGTGACGTAAACCTCCCCGTGCTGGTAAGGGTTCATCGTTCCGGCGTCAACGTTGAGGTAAGGGTCGAGTTTCTGAATTGTTACCTTGAGGCCTCTGCTTTCTAAAAGCGTTCCTATCGAGGAGGCAGTTATTCCTTTACCTATCGAAGAGAGAACACCGCCGGTGACGAAAATTAGCTTTGAAGCCATCGATTCTCTCCCTTTAGCATTTTCTCTGCAAGTTTCAGGTCTTCTTCGGTGTCTATTCCGAAAGTTCCTTCCTTGACTACGGAAACGTGAATTTTGCGACCGTTTTCTAAAATCCTCAGTTGCTCGAGTTTTTCGGCTTTTTCGAGTTTGCCGACCGGCCACTTGACAAACTGTTCGAGCGACTGCCTCGTGTACCCGTAAATTCCGATGTGTTTTAAGCACATGGAGAGGTTCGGCTCTCCATCCCTGAAGTAGGGGATGGGGCTTCTTGAAAAGTAGAGAGCGTGACTGCTGTTGTCGACCACAACTTTAACTTTTGATGGGTCGTGAAGCTCTTCAATGTCCTTAAGGAGAGTGGCAACTGTTGCGTACTCTTCTCCCTTTAAAAGGGCCCTTACTATGGGGAAGACATGTTCTTCTTTCACAAAAGGCTCATCTCCCTGAAGGTTAACTATAAGCTCGGCTTCGATTTCCTGAACTGCCCTGTAAACCCTGTCAGTTCCGCTCGGAAGGTCTGATGGCGTAATGATAGCGGCGCCGCCGGCCCTCTCTACAATTTCCTTTACCTCTTCACTGTCGGTTGCAACGATTACGGAGTCCGTTATCTTCCTGGCGGATTCAAGAACCCAGAGTATCAAAGGCTTTCCTAATAGATTGACGAGCGGCTTTCTCTTAAGCCTCTTGGAACCTATCCTTGCAGGAATAACTATTGTGAATTCCACAGCCTCTCCTTAAGCTTTGAGAAGAGATTGAACTATTGATTGAAACATTTTGAGGCCGTCGGTAGATCCCAGTATAGCTTCTGAAGCCCTTTCCGGATGGGGCATGAGCCCGAAAACGTTGCCCTTCTTATTGCAGATACCGGCTATGTTGTTAAGGGAACCGTTGGGATTGAACTCTTCGGAAACTTCACCGTCCGGTGAAGAGTACCTCACGACGACCTGACCGTTTTCCTCTATTTCTCTTAGAGTTTCCGGCGGGCACGTATAGTTACCCTCGGCATGGGCTATCGGGATTGAAACGACTTCTCCTTTCTTGTAGAGCGAAGTAAACGGAGTTTTGTTGTTCTCAACTCTCAGGTTTACGAACTTGCAGATGAAGGAGAGGGTCTTGTTCGGGAGCATGGCTCCGGGAAGAAGTCCTGCTTCAAGGAGTATCTGGAAACCGTTGCATATTCCCATAACGAGGCCGCCTCTCTCTGCAAAATCACATATGGATTCGGTGACCGGAGAAAGCTTCGCCATCGCTCCGGCCCTGAGGTAATCGCCGTAAGAAAATCCGCCGGGGATTACAATGCAGTCGATTCCGGAAAGGTCTGTTTCTCTGTGCCATAGATACCTGACTTTCTGGCCGAGAACTTTCTCAATAACCCAGCCGACGTCCCTGTCGCAATTGCTTCCGGGATATACGGGTATTCCGAATACCATCACTTCACCTCTTCAATCTCGTAGGTGTACTCCTCGATAACGGGATTAACGAGGAACTTCTTTGCCATCTCCTCAATTTCCTTTCTGACTTCGTTCTCTGATTCGGCTTCAATCGTCATTGTGATGTACTTTCCCACCCTGACGTCGGTTACTTTTTTAAACCCCAGCTGGTGAGCGGCTTTTTCTACTGCGACGCCTTGAGGGTCAAGAACCCCTTTGCGGTAAGTTATGAAGACCTTGACGGAGTACTTAGCCATAGTGTCTCTCCCGGAATAATTTTCCATCAAATTATAATTGATGGAGCTGTCTTGAGGCTGAGAAACTGCGAAACGTGCGGTTTCATTAGGGCGTACTTTTTCATTTTGATAGTTGTTGCCGTTACTGTAAGGTTTCTTCCGGAGTATTCGGCCGGTATTAATACCCTCGTAATGGTTGTAACTTCCACCCTTATTTTCAGGAAAAGTCCCGAGGAACTCGGCTTCAGAAATTTCAGAGCCGGCCTGAAGTGGGGAATTACGGCTTCCCTTCTGATTCTTCCCCTTTACTACCTGGTGTGCGGAGGGAAAAGCCTTGAGCTGGAAAGAGCGATGTCCCTGTTTTTGTTTTACTTGGTTGTTGCCCTCGGTGAGGAAACATTCTTCAGGGGCTTGTTTTACTCGCTTTCGAAAAATGAGCGGCTTGTCGGTTTTCTTTCAAAGAATAACTTTGCCTCAAGCCTTCTCTTTGGAGTTGCCCACGCTCTTATCTATCAAAATCCGTTGATGTTTAAGGTTTTCTTTCCCTCCCTCGTTATGGGGTGGCTTTACGAAAGGACGGGATCCCTTTTTGCCCCGATCCTTTTCCACGCCCTTGCAAATGTTGTTTATGCCTTTGCTCCCTGCTGAGTTCTACCGGCTTTATCTATGATCCTATTTCTGTCATAAATTAAAGCACAAAATTTTGCCGGGAGAGACCGTGAAGCTGTTTTTTCTTACTACTTTTGCGATATTTGCTCTTGATAGGATTTCCAAGGTTTTGGCCGTGAAACTTCTCAGCGGGAAGGTTAAGGTTTTAATTCCTGGTCTCCTTGACCTTAGGGTGGCTGAGAATAAGGGAGCGGCTTTTAGCCTGCTTTCGGAGGGCAACGAGCTTGTAAGAAAGTTTTTCCTGATTGCGGTTCCTGTTTTTGTCCTCCTAGGAATTACGGCTTATGTATTAAAGAGAAAGCCGGATAGTTCTGTGAAGTTTGCTCTCGGCCTTATTGCCGGCGGGGCTATGGGCAACCTCTACGACAGAGTGGTTTACGGGAAGGTAGTGGACTTTATTGACTTTCACCTCGGGGGGTGGCACTACCCTACCTTTAACGTTGCCGACATGGCTGTATCGTTGGGAGTTCTGATCTTAATCATTTTTTTCAGGAATGAATCGGTTGGTAGAAATTGAACTGGTAAAGGAGTGTTCACACCTTCAGTTGAAGCCTGGGGATTTAAAGGTCTGTCTTATCTATCCAGGAGAGAAGAAAGCCGGCCTTTCCAGTTTGGGAATCCAGCAGGTTTACGCCATACTGAACTCCTTAGAGGGTGTTAGCTGTGATCTCTACTTCCTCGACTCTGAAACCTCCCTGTTCCTCGATTGGAAACTTACCGATTTTGATGTGGTTGCTTTTTCCGTTACTTATGAAGATCACCTTTTCGGAGTTATAAAAGTTCTGAAAGAGGCGGGAATTCCGCCGCTCAGGGAGGAGAGGGGAGACGGTTTTCCTTTGGTTCTCGGCGGCGGAATGGGTCTTTACTACAACCCAGTTCCCTTCTTTCCTGTTCTCGATGCGGTTTACCTTGGCGAGGCAGAAGGGAGAATAGAGGACGTATTTATCAGTCTGCTTTCGGATAGGAAGCTTTCTGCCCTCTCCGCCTTTGATAACGTTATGATCTCTCAAGCCTACCGGTTCAGTTATGCTGGAGAAGTGACGCTTTCTTTTGAAGGGGAGAGGAAAAAGATTTATCGTTCAAAGATTTTTCCTGTAGTTCCTTCCCATTCCTGCTTTCTTTCTAAGGAAACGGCCTTCAGTGAGATGTTCTTGATGGAGCTTAACAGGGGATGTACCGAAAAGTGCCGGTTCTGCGTGGCTTCTTATATGGGGCTTCCTTACAGGGAAAAGGAAATAAGTGTGATTAAAAAGGAAGTTGAGGTTGCTTCCCGATATGTTAATAGGGTCGGGCTGATTGGGGCGGGAGTTACCGATTATTCCAAGATGGAAGAGCTTTATCAGATACTTAAGAAGTGCGGGGTAAAGGCTTCTTTCTCTTCGATGAAAGCTTCATCAAAATCCGATTTTATTTTCAAAATTTTGGAGGAATCAGGACAGAGAACTGTGACGATAGCTCCGGAAGCAGGCAGTGAGAGGCTGAGGTTTGCGATAAACAAGAAGGTAAGGGATGAAACGTACTTTAGTTTTGCTGAGGAGGCTTTTAGACACGGGGCTGAGAACTTAAAGCTTTACTTCCTGATAGGTCTTCCTACCGAGGAGGAAGAAGACCTGAAGGCAATAGCCCGAATGGTAGGGAATTTTAGGGAAATAGCTCTTCCTTTCTGGAGGGAAAGGAAAAGGGCGGGTGAGATCCACGTAAGCGTAAATCCCGTAATAGCCAAGCCGTTTACGCCGTTCCAGTGGTACGGGTTAAACAGGAAATCGGTGTTGGAAAAGAAGCTTCGGTTCCTTTCGAGAGAACTTTCGAAGATTCCGGGGGTTCGATTCAGTTATGAGGGTGTAAGAGAAGCTGTTTTTCAAGCAGTTGTATCAAGAGGAGATACGAGAGTCGGAGAGGCTGCTGTAAGGAGCGTAACTGAAAAGATCAACTTCAGGAAAGCTTTAAAAGATCAGGGGCTTGACTTGGAATCCCTCTACTCCCGGGAAAGGGAAAGGGATGAGCTTTTCCCGTGGGAAGTTGTTGACAGCGGTATCAGGCGGGAGTACCTGTGGAAGGAATACAGGAAAACTTATGAGGGAGAGTCTTCTCCGGCCTGTTTCCCCGGGTGTCGGGCTTGCGGTCTCTGTTAGGTCTTTTATGCAATATTGCAAAAAGACGTAGAGATGGTTGGGTAAGTTTCTGTGAGTTTCAGAATATAATCAGCGATAAGATAAGTCAGGAGAGCTTCGGATGGAAGTCTACCAGAAGACTATAAAAAAGGAAGTAAAGTTCAGCGGTATAGGCCTTCACACCGGAAAGAAGGTAAACGTCAAGCTTGTCCCGGCCATGGCCAATACGGGCATTGTTTTCGTAAGGGAAGATCTTAACGGCAAGGAAGTGAAGGCCTCACCAGAAAACCTGTCGAGGCTCTTCTACGCCACCAACCTTTCCAACGGAGAGGTTTCGGTTCAGACGGTTGAACACCTTATGGCGGCTCTTTCTGCCTTTGGAATTGATAACCTTTACGTCTACCTTGATTCTGAAGAGCTTCCGATACTCGACGGAAGTTCTGCTCCCTACATTTACCTTTTTGAAGAGACCGGAGTTAAGGAGCTGAAGGCAAAAAAGCGCTATGCCAAGCTTAAAAGGACGGTCATCGTAGAGTATGAAGGGAAAAGAATAAAGGCGGAACCGCATGAAGAGCTGGTGATAGATAATACGATATCTTTTGACCATACTTACAGGAAGGTCAGGTTTCAGAGACTTGTTTACAGGCATAGTTTGGAGAACTTCAAGGAAATAGCCAGGGCGAGGACTTTCTGTTTTTATCATGAGGTTGAAGCTCTCAGGGCTGCAGGGCTTGCAAGGGGAGGGAGCCTTGATAACGCTGTAGTTATAGACGATTACGGTATACTTAACGAAGGTGGCTTGAGGATGGAAAATGAGTTTGTAGCTCATAAGACCCTTGACCTTGTTGGAGATCTTTACATTTTGGGTTATCCCTTGCTGGCGAGGATAACCGCTTACAAGACCGGACATGCCCTTAATGCTGCTCTCGTTAAAAGGATCTACGCTGAAAGGGCTTTTGAGATTGTGGAGTTGGAGGAGCCTGAAGCTCCCGAAAAAGGCCTCTCGCTTGGGGAAGATGGACTTCCGGCAGTTAATTGAGAGGAACCTCTTTCCCCTCGGCCTCTTTATTTTCTTCTTCGTTCTGATCCTCTTTGTCCCGGTATTCTTTGAAGTTCCCGAAGTAAACCTCAGGCTTGAGGTTCTCTCTACTAGGTGCCTTTTCCTTGACCTGTTGGTTGCCGGAGCGTTTTTCCTGTATAAAAACGGAATCTATTCTTACCTCCTTCCTTTTCCCGTCTCAGGTTCTCTCTTTTCAGCAATCTACCTTTGGAAAGGTTGGGGATTTCTACTTCCCTTCTGCCTTGCCGGGACGGTAAGCTCCGTGATGCTTTCCTCCTTTGTTCTCTTTGTATCGATAAAGGTTAACTTCGGAGGCTAAATGGGAAGTTCTACTACGAAAGTGTTGGGGTCAACTGTGTAGATCTTCCCTCCGTGATCTTCTACTATCTTCTTTACTATTGAAAGTCCCAGTCCCCAGCCCTCTTCCTTTGTAGAGACGTAAGGTGCAAATAGTTTTTCCATTACCTCTTCCGGAATGCCCGGTCCGTTATCCCTGAATACAATGAAAGCCTTTCCGTCTTTTGTCGTTGTTGAAACTTCTACTTCGGTCGCTCCCGCCTCTATACTGTTTTCTACAAGGTTTATGAAAACTTCCCTCATCAGGTTCCTGTCAACCGGCACTTCGGGTAAATCCTCAAACTTGTATCGGATTTCTATTCTGTTCTCATAGGGTTCAAGGGTGTCTTTAATGAGTTTATTGAGATTACTCATCCTCTTTTCCGGCAGCGGGAGCCTTGCGAACTTCCTGAACTCCTCTATGAGCCGTTTTATCACTTCAACCTCTTGGAGAATGCTATCAACTGCCCTGTCGATAACCTCCTCAAGGTTCGGGTTCTTCCTCTTAAGTTGCCTTCTTATCCTTTCTGCGTTTAAAGTTATGGGGGTTAGGGGATTCTTTATCTCGTGGGCTATCCTCTGAGCTACTTCCCTCCATGCTTCAGACTTTTTTGCTCTTACAAGGTTTGTTACGTCTTCAACGATAAGTATTCTGTCCTCAATATCCGGGGGTGATACAAGCTCTACCGTCAGGAACTTCTCCCTTCCTCCAATTTCTTCCCTTACCTCAATTGAGCTGACCTTTCCCGATAGGAGTTTTTCTACGGCTCTCTTTAGTTCTGGATAAGGCTGGAGGAGATCTCTTATGTCCTCTCCCCTGTGTTCTCCTAAAAATCCGAGCAGTCTTCTGGCACTTTTGTTGCAGGATATGATTTTTCCCGAGTAGTCAATCGTTATTATTGCCGGGGAGATGCTGTTTAGGACTTCTTCCAGGTATCTCCTGCTCTCTTCGAGGTTCTTCTTCAGGGCTTTGAGCTGTGAGACCATGTGGTTAAAGCCATCGATAACGTGTTTTAGTTCATCGGTTCCTTCTTCCTCTATTCTGACGTTGAGGTCTCCCTCTGAAATCCTTTTGGTTGCAGAGTGGAGGGCCTCTATCGGGACGGATATTCTCCTTTCGAAGTACCTTGCAAACCAGAGGGCACCGAAGAGGACAGCAAGACCCACAATTCCGAAGCTGAAGGTATACAGTGTTTTTATCGGGGTCTTGTAGGCAACAAGCGTCTGATAGTTGGAGTGAAGTTTTTCAACCTTAACAACCTGACTGTATAGTTTATCGGGTAGCCTTTTTGAGACGCAAACGGTTTTATCAGAAATTCTCTTGCAGAAAACGAGTTGTTTTGTTTCTTCATCCAGAAAGGCGTGTTTTTCCTTCCTTGCTATTCTCTCAACTTCTTTCTTTTCAAGAGGGAAGTTTCCCGATCGGTAAAATTCCTTTTTTGATAGCCTCGCGTAACCGTCAATTCCGTAAGCTTTCAAAGTATAGGGGTAAACATTTTTTCTTGCCGATAGTTGAACTGCTTTCCTTTCAAGGTCTTTGTAGATGAAGTTTAGGAAGCTTTCGGCAGTTGAGTGGGAGATATCTACAATCCTTTTTACCTGAATTCTCAGTAGCCTGTCGAGTCCCTGGTTTATTATTCCCGATGCGAAGAAAATGGAAAAAAGGGCAGGACCGAGGATTAGTAGCAGGAAGGCTGTGAATATTTTTATCCTGAGTTTGGTCTTAAAGTGAGGGAAAAAGAAGAGCACCAAGTTCCTGACAAAGAGAGCAAATAGTACAGTAAGGATCAGCAGTATAAGAACGAACAAAAGGTGAAAAAAGGGATTGTTAAGGTAAAACTCCCCCGCCCACCGGGAGAGAATTCCTACTCCGAAGTAACCGATTGCGAGAAAGCCCGAGAAAAAAACAAATGCTAAAAAGGCTTTTTTATACACCTATAATCTCTTTCAATTCTGTTACAAAAGCCCATTTAGATCTTCTGTGGTTTCTCTCGGCTTCCTTTAGTGTTTTGATGGCCTTGGGCAGAAAATCTATGAGGTCGCAGGCTTTCATTCCCTCTTCTGTCAGTTCCCCGGCTGCCAGATCTCCGGATAAAGAGTGCAGGAATACTGAAAACTTGGCGGAGTCCTCTCCGTCAATGCCCATTCCCAGCATGGCACCTATGATTCCTGAAAGAACGTCCCCGGTTCCGGCAGTTGCCATTCCGGGATTTCCGATGATGTTAACGTAACTTTTCCCGTCGGGAGTTGCCACGACGGTTCTTCCGCTCTTCAGTACTACGGTTACCCCGTGGCGGTTTGCAAACTCGACGGCGTGCTCAAAAGGTGCTTTGAGGATTTCTTCTTTTGAAAGCCCCGTTAACCTTGAAAATTCCCCGACGTGCGGGGTTATGACGACTTCTTGTTCTTTAAGCTTTAAGATTTCAGTTGAACCGGCAAGGGCATTAAGCCCATCTGCATCGACTACTACCGGTAGCTCAACGGACTTTAAAACCTCCCTTGCGAACTCGTAAGTTTCCGGTTCCGAACCCAGTCCCGGCCCGATTACAACTGCCGAAAACTTACCGTTTTCAATGACTTTTAGGACTTCATCTACAGCGTCTATTCCGAAGTAGCCCTTACTGCCGTCCCTGATTGGTACCGTCATTACTTCCGTAAGTTTCGTTTCAAAAGTCGGGTTGAGGCTTTCGGGAACGATTAAGGTAGAAAGTCCTCCTCCTGCTCTCAGGGCGGCTTCGGCCGCCATTGAAGGAGCCCCCGTTTTTCCCTTTGATCCTCCTATGACAGCAACGTGGCCGTACGTATACTTATGGCTCATTACTTCCCTTTCTGGAAGGGTGAAGGCAACCTCGTCCAGGGTGAGCATGAACCTTTGGGGGCCCAGAAGAAAGGGAATATCTTCGGGTATGGAGATGTCAACGACGAAGAGCTCTCCTACGTAATAGCATGCTGGAGGCATTACGTGGGCGACTTTCGGAAAGGCGAAGGTTACGGTTAAGTCTGCGCTTATGTGGGGTCCTATTACCTCTCCGGTGTCGGAAGAAAGCCCTGATGGTATATCAACAGAGACTATCTTTTTGGCTCCTTTGTTTATTATTTCTATGAGGCTTGCGTAAAACCCTTCGGCAGGTTTTGAAAGTCCTGTTCCGAAAATGGCATCAACGACGAAGTCGGCCTCTTTGAGGAGGCTGTAAACCTCAACCAGCCTGTTCTCTTCCTTTACTACGTGAACAGGAACCGGAAGCTTCGATAGGATCTCAGCGTTGGTTCTGGCGTCGCCCTTCAGTTCATCGATTTCGGCGGTTATTACGACTTCGACATCGTAGCCCAGATTGTAAAGGTTTCTGGCAACCGCAAGTCCATCTCCGCCGTTATTACCTTTGCCGCAGACTATTACTGCCGAAGTTCCGCTGACGTTCCTGTATATTACTTCTGATACTCCTCTGGCGGCATTTTCCATCAAAACAATTCCCGGGATGCCGAGAATTTCAATTGCCTCCCTGTCCAGTCTTTTCATCTCATCGGCTTTTACGAGTCTCATTTCTTACCTCTTTGAAGCAGTTTTTCTCTCGTATTTCCTCTTTAGCTTTTTGAACTTTTCCAGGGCGAGCCTTTTCTGGAGAGGAGAAAGCCTGTCTATGAAAAGGATACCGTTTAGGTGATCGATTTCGTGCTGAAGCGCTCTTGCCAGCAACCCTTCGGCTTCGACTTCGAATTCCTTGCCCTCAAGGTTTTGGGCTTTTACCTTTACAAATGCTGCCCTTTTAACCTTTTTGTAAAGTCCGGGAAGTGATAGACATCCTTCTTCCTGGACGACTTCTCCTCTTTCCTCAACAATTTGGGGATTTATAAAGACCATCTGTTCTTTTCCTTGCTTTTCCTTCCCCGAGTGGAGATCTATAACAACCACTCTTTTAAGAACGCCGACCTGATTGGCTGCGAGCCCGACTCCTCCCTTTTCATACATTGTTTCGAACATATCCTGAACCAGCTCTTTAATTTCCTTTCCGAATTCTTTCACCTCATCTGCTCTCTGTTTAAGAACTTCATCTGGGTATATCCTAATTTCCCTAACCATCCTTTCCTCCTTAGCGTTCTGAGGCTTTCCTCTATTCCTTCTGGAGACTTGTTTTCGAGGTTAAATATATACTTGTGCTTAATAGTATCTAACAGGGAGAAGAACTCATCAAATTTTACGTTTCCTTTCCCTACGGGGGCATGTTCATCCTTTTCGCCGCTGTTATCGTGAACGTGAAACTCGTAAATCCTTTCTCCCAAGGAGTCAAACCATGAGCTGAGGGGTACCTTTGAGAAGAGGTTCAAATGTCCCAGGTCTATGCAGACGCCGACCTTTTCCGGTAGCCTCTCCATAAACCTTTCAAGGACTTCGGGGGTTTCATCAAATACGTTTTCCAGGGCAATCGGACAGGGCGATTCTTCGGCAACCGTGAGGAATGTTTCAACCGCTTTTTCAAACCACTTGTTAAAAACGGGATCTACTTTCGCAGGATGATATCCCGTGTGGAAGACTGACATTTCAGCTTTTAGAACCCTTGCAACTGTAAGAGCTTCGGAGAACCTATCCCTTGTTGCTTTCAGAATGTAAGGATCAAGTGCTCCGGGATTTAGATCCATGAAGGGAGCGTGAACGGTTAAATGAGCTTCCCCGGCCTTTTTCCTGATCTTTCCAAACTCTTTTAGGATTAGACTATCAAGGACGTCAGATGTCAGCTGAATCTCGACTCCTATTCCGAGGGATGTTATTTCCCTTATGTTTTCGGGATCTTTTATCAAATTTCTGCCTGAGAGGTGACCTACAATCATTAAAACCCCGTTAGCTTTAGTAGAATTGTCAAAACTTAAAACTATTCGGGAGATGCGATGAAATCAATAAAATCAGTTCTCCTATTGCTTTTGTTTTTTTTAGTTCAAGGAGCAGAGGCAGCAGTTGGAATATCCGGGGAATCGGGGTTTTACCTGTTGAGGTCCCTGAAAAAGTACGAAAGACAGGAAGGATACGGTCTCTGGAAGGGCAGGAAGAGTGGTTTTTACTATGACCTCGAGATTTCCCTCAAGCAAAAGGTAACGGGTTCAACGGACTTTAACCTTTCGGTGATTACCGGAAATCCTAAGATTTCCCTTCTCAGCCTCTTTACCTCTCCAGAAGATAGGATTTCCCCTTATTCTTCGAAAAGCTTTAATGTTAAGGAGCTTTTTCTAAGGAAGAGACATTTCATCTTTGAGGATTTGGAGCTTAAGGTGGGAAAGCAAAAAGTTGATGTCTCTCCCCTTTTTTCTGACTACCTTTGGGGCGGCAGCTTTAGTTACTTTTTCTCGTCGGAACTTTCCCTAACCTGGAGACAGCTTGCCGGTTATGAGGGAAAATATCTCTTGGGAAGGGGGGAGGATGAGGATGATATTGATATCTTTAACTTGGAACTTGGCTGGAGAAGTATAAAGCTGGGCTTTTTCAGAATTTCAGATGCGAGGGGAAATCAAAGTGGTGTCGAGAAAAATGCCCTTTATGCGAATTTATCCTGGAACTTTTACGGGGCTGATGTGGGGCTGTCTGCTGCTGTCCAGAGCGGTAAAAATGCAGAAGTGGTTTCCCTGTCTTTGGGAGAATTTTCCCTCGACTGGGGACATTCCGAGAGAGGATTTACTTCCTACGGGTTTGGGGAAGGAGAGAGGGACCTCGGACTTCTTGCAAAACCCAAGTTTTCCGGTGTTTCTTTTTTGAGGCTTTCTTACAGTTTTGCGGCAAGTCCTTTCAAGGTAAAAACCTATCTGCTGGAGCTTAACTCTCCGGAAGGAACCGAGGTGGGCGGAGAGGTTAGCTATCCGTTTCTTTACGGTGACTTGTTTCTGAGGGGAGCGAAATCGGGAAAAGATTACCTGATAATGGCCGGTTACCGTTGGGGATTGAAGAATAGGCTTTCTTGCGGTAGTTGGAAGGTAGAAAACTTCTTTTCCCTTTCGGGAGAGTACACCGATATGCCCGTCAGGGAGTACGTTCCGCAGGCCGGTTACGAGGGATGGGAAAAGGCGAGACACGCGGGTTTCTGGCATACGACTTACAGGATATCCCTTCAAAGGGAAGGAATTAACGTAAAAGTGGCCACAGGTCCGAGTTCAAAAAGGGACTATATAGTTTGGGGCAATACGGCAGAGGAGTTCAAATATCAGAGGAAACACGGGAAGCTGTGGCATTTGGAGGAGCTTTACTATTCCCGGTCTTCCTGGCAATTGGGAATTAAGACGTATTCTTTTCCGGGATACTTTGAGGATGAGATGGCCGGTCTTTTTGTTCAATCAAAAGGCGTTTCGGCTGCTCTCGCTACCGACGATGACGATCCAGATGAAAGGGCACTTTACGCTCTTTTGGGTTTTTCAAGGAAGCCGTTTAGTGTTAATTACGTTGCGAGGAGTAAAAACGGAAGCAGAGTGTCAACCCTGTCCGTTTCTGTCTTTACCGGATATTTTGGACTGAACCTGCTTAAACAAAGCGGAAGCGGTTGGGGAGCGAGGATTGATCTTTCGAAACGGGTTTGCGGAGGAAAGTTAAATCTTGCCTATGCGCTTTACTCTAACAGCTTCAAAACCTTTAATCTCAAGGAGTATTACAGGAATACGGGTCTTACGGTTAGACCCTCGGAGAGGGATATCAGGATAAAAGAGCTTTCCTATGATAGGGATCTCCGGTTAGGTTGGAAAAAACTAAAGAAGTTGTCTCCTTCTGTTAGAATTTTTTACAGGAACTTCCGCAGGTATTCCGGCAGTTACATTACAGATGAGGGCGGTGTAACTTTTTCGATAAAGCCGGGAAAATGTTGTAGCCTTTCGGTAACCGGTGCTTTAGGGGCAGGAGATACCTTCTACGAGGGTCTTACTTTCTCTGTTGTCTGGTAGTGTATAATCTCTCGCCGTTGAGAGGTAGTGGATGAAAATGGAGGTTAATAGAGATTTACTATCATTGGTAGATTTTGGGAAATCGGGAGGGCTTGTTCCCGTTATAGTCCAGGATGAGAGGACGGGTGAAGTTTTGATGCTGGCTTATGTGAATGAGGAGGCTTTGAAGAAAACCTTAGAGACCGGTTATGCTCACTATTACTCCCGTTCGAGGAAGAGTTTGTGGAAAAAGGGAGAGACTTCGGGGAACATTCAAAAGGTTAAAAGGGTTCTTCTTGATTGTGATGGCGATACCCTCCTTTACGTCGTAGAACAAAAGGGTGTTGCTTGTCATACTGGACAGTACAGTTGCTTTTTTAGAACAATTGCCGAGAGGAAAGATGAGTAGTTTGTGCCGGGTTCTTGAATCCCTCTACAAGATTGTGGAGAGAAGAAGGGAGGAATTGCCGGAGGATTCCTATACTGCGAAGCTCTTTAGGAGCGGAGAGGATAGGATACTCCAGAAAGTAGGGGAAGAAGCAGTAGAGACAATACTGGCTTTGAAGTCGGGTAAGAAGGAAGAGGCTGTTTACGAAACTGCCGACCTTCTCTATCACCTCCTCGTTGCCCTCGTGGATAAGGGGATAACCCTTGAAGAGATTGCTCATGAGCTTGAAAGGAGAATGAAGTAGTGGGCAGTCTGGGGAATTTATATAAGTGAGGGAACTTGAAACTTCCCCGAGGAGCTTTTCGAAAATGCCCTCGGGGCGGTAATTTTGAGATATATGGAGAAAAATTAACGGCAGACCATCGGACCTAACGGCTTTCCACCTAATAGGTGGAAATGTAAGTGGTAGATTTCCTGTCCGCCGTCCCTGTTGCAGTTAACCAAAACCCTGTAACCGCTTTGAGCTATTCCCAGTTCTTCTGCAATTTTTTTTATAACGAGAAAGATGTGGCCTATAAGTTCTTTGTGTTTTTCTTCCAGGTCATTTAGAGTTTCTATGTGTTCTTTGGGGATTACAAGAATGTGAATCGGGGCTTGCGGATTTATGTCGTGGAATGCCATAACCTTTTCGTCTTCGTATACTACTTTAGCGGGAAGCTCTCCCTTAACTATCTTGCAGAAGACGCACATCGCTCTCCTCCTTTTTTTCTTTCAAGTTTAACAAATTCTTCGGCTGCAACGGCGGAAATCTCGTAACCCGAGATATAGTAAGTCCATCCATTAACGGCAACCGAGGAAAAGGCCAGTTTCTTACCGTTAAGTTCCAAGAAACCGGTAAACCACTCGCATCTTCCTTCCGGAAAACTGATTTCCGAAAGAGTACCTGTTTTCCCTCCTATTTTAAGTTCTGGGAACTTGTAGGAAAGTCTCTTGAAGTATCTCTTATCAGAGACTGTTCCAACTTTCGGCGTTAGAAGCATCATCTTTTTGAGTTTGTCGGCAGTATCTTTTGATATAACCTTTCTGAGGATTTTAGGTTCAAACCTGAAAATTTCTTTTCCCTGTTTTAAGTCAAAGACCGACTCTACGATGAAGGGTTTCATCATTATTCCGCCACTTTCAATAGTTTGGGCTATTACGGCTTGATGGAAAGGACTTGTTGTAACGTCGCCTAACCCGGCTGCTGTTGCTGCCAGTTCGTAGTCGTCGAGGGGTTCCCTCAGAATTCCCCACGGGAAGTTATAGATGCGGCTGTTGAAACCGAACCGTTTTGCGTATTCCAAAAGAACGGCCTTTCCTAAAAGTCTTCCGAGGTTTCCGAAGAAAGGGTTTGCGGAAGTTGCGAATGACCTGTCAAATACCCTTTCTCTTCTGTAAGAACTGTTAAGCCAGACGTAGGGAGAACAAGAATCTCCAAGCCCTCCACACTGGAGGACTGTTTTCGAATCAGCAAGGCTTTTATCAAGAGCAGCAGCGGCGGTTATTATTTTAAAGGTTGAGGCTGTAGGGTAGGAGTTTTTTAGCGTAAGGTCCGGAACGTCGGTGCTTGATACGGCAGCCATGACTTTTCCTGTTTCCGGGTCTATGGCAACATAGGCACCGTACTTGACCTTAAACTTCTTAAAAATCTTTTTAACCGCATTCTGAAAATCCGGCCTTACGGTGAAAGTTACCAAGTACCTGCCTTCCCTCAGGGTAAACTTATCTCCGTTTCTAACTGCCTTTTTAAAAAGTCTGTACTGAAACCGGAAGTCATTCTTTATTCTTTCGATGAATGGATTTGTCCGGTTGTTTTCCTTAAACAGAGCTTTTTCTTTTCTGTTTGCCTCCTCTCTGCCGAAAGTTATTCCGATAAGTAGCCCCAGGAAAAGCAGGGGCAGGAGGAAAAGGGGCTTTTTGAGTTTCAAGTTCTCCTCCTACCCTTTTTTGGTCTTGGCTTCTCTAACATTTCCGGTTTCTGGATCGTATTCAATCCTTGGGAAGAGAATTCCTCCCTTTTCCAGTTCCGCCTCCGGTTCCATTCCTCCCCAGGAGGAGAATTCCTTAATCCTCCACTCATTTACCGGCTTTTTTATTTTTAGAAGTGAGGCCATCTTTTCCGCGGAGTTTGGCATATAGGGATAAAGGAGGGCGGTTATAAACCTCAGGGATTCCACCATGTTGTAAAGGACGGTATCCAGCTCTTCATCCCTTCCTTCTTTCCTCAGCGTCCAGGGAGCCCTTCTGTCTATATAGAAGTTTACAAATGAAACAAACTGCCAGATTTCATCTAAGGCCTTTGAAAGCTCTCCTTTGGGGATTAACTCAATAACCTTCTCGACGGTTGCATTTGCTTTTCTCTTTATTTTTGCGTCAAGTTCGTCAAATTCCCCTTTTGGAGCAGGGAGTTTGCTTCCCCTGTACTTTTTTAGCATGGAGAGCGTTCTGTTAAACAGGTTTCCTAAGTCGTTGGCAAGTTCTCCGTTAATTCTCTGGACGAGCTTCTCAAAGCTAAAGTCTCCATCAAGTCCGAAGGAAACCTCCCTGAACATGAAGAACCTGAACTGATCAACGCCAAACTTCTCGGCAACCTCAAAGGGATTTATGACGTTTCTTTTTGACTTGCTCATTTTTTCACCGTTTACAGTCCACCACCCGTGGGCAAAGACCCTTTTTGGAACGGGAAGTCCTGCAGACATCAGGAAGGCGGGCCAGTAAACGGCGTGGAACCTCAGGATATCCTTACCGACAAGGTGGAGATCTGCGGGCCAGTAACGGTTAAGCCTTTCCTCGTCATCGGGATAGCCTACGGCCGTTAAATAGTTGGTAAGGGCATCGAACCAGACGTAGATAACGTGTTTTTCGTTTATCGGCACGGGAATTCCCCAGGAAAAGCTTGTCCGACTTATAGATAAGTCCTTAAGGCCTTGTTTGACAAAATTTACTACTTCATTTCTCCTGAACTCGGGAGCTATGAAGTCCGGATTTTCTTCGTATAACTTAAGGAGCTTCTCCTGGTACTTACTGAGCCTGAAGAAGTAGCTCTCCTCCTTAACTTTTGTAACTTCTCTGCCGCAGGCAGGACAGAGCTTCCCTTCCAGCAGATCCTTTTCCGTGTAGTACGTCTCACAGGGAATGCAGTACCATCCCTCGTACTCTCCCAGGTAGATGTCTCCGTTCTCGTAGCATTTCATAAAAATGTGCTGGACAGCCTTAACGTGGTCGGGGTCTGTTGTCCTTATGAACCGGTCGTAAGAGATGTTCAGCAGTTTCCAGAGATCTTTAAATACGGGGACGAGTGAATCAACAAACTCCTTTGGGGACATACCTTTTTTCTCTGCGGCCTGTTGTATTTTCTGGCCGTGTTCGTCTGTTCCCGTTAAGAAAAAAACGTCCCTGCCCAGGAATCGGTTAAACCTGGCAATTATGTCGGCGGCTACGGTAGTGTAAGCGTGGCCTATGTGGGGTTTATCATTTACGTAGTAGATGGGAGTAGTGACGTAGAACTTCCCCATAAAGGAGCCTCCTGAAAAGTTTAGTTACCGAGGAAAATTATAGGAAAAGGGCGGAAGGCCGCCCGAAGTTTAAACCGGAACGTTAAATTCCCTGAGGACTTCGTTAAGGGAAGTTTTCTTGTCGGTTGACTCCTTCCTTTTTCCGATTATAAGGGCGCATGGAATGTGGTATTCACCTGCGGGGAATTTCTTCACCCTTGTTCCCGGTATGACGACGCTCCTTGCGGGAATTCTCCCCCTGTACTCTACCGGCTCGTCGCCGGTTACATCGATGATCTTTGTGGACGCTGTTATGACTACGCCTGCACCGAGGACTGCTTCTTCCTCGATTATTGCCCCTTCGACTATTATGCATCTTGATCCTATGAAGCAGTTGTCCTCTATTATTACGGGAGTAGCGTTGGGGGGTTCGAGAACTCCTCCAATTCCCACGCCTCCGGAGAGGTGAACGTTTCTTCCGATTTGCGCGCAAGAACCGACCGTAGCCCATGTATCAACCATCGTTCCGGAGCCGACATAGGCACCTATGTTGACGTAGGAGGGCATGAGGATGGCGCCCGGTTCAATGTATGAACCGTACCTGGCCGTGGCCGGAGGAACCACCCTTACTCCTAACTTTTCCCATCCCTTCTTGAGGGGAATTTTGTCGTAGTACTCAAAAGGTCCTACTTCCATAACTTTCATCTGTGAAATGGGGAAGAACAGGAGAATTGCCTTCTTTACCCAGTCGTTAACCTTCCAGTTGCCCACGCTTATCCTTTCGGCAACCCTCAATTTCCCCTTATCGATGAGATCAACAGTCTCCCTTACGGCTTCGGCATACTTTTTCTCCTTCAAAAGTTCCCTGTTTTCCCATGCTTCTTCTATCATCTGTTTCAGCTCTTCCATGTTACCTCCTATAGTTCAAATTTTGCGTAAACTGGGGCGTGGTCGGAAGGAAGAACGTTTCCCTTTTTTCTCCTTGCCTCAACGTCAATGTCGCACTCAGTGCACCTTTCAAGGAGGGGTTTTGTAGCAAATATATAGTCAATTCTCAAGCCCCTGTTTCTGGTGAAAGCTCCGGTTTCGATGTCCCACCAGGTGAACTGAACCCTTTGAGGATTTTTCTCCCTGAAAAGATCGTAGAGACCGAAGGAAAGAAGTTCCTTCATTGCCTCCCGTTCTTCTTCCATGAACCCTGGCCTTCCTTTCCATATCATCGGGTCGTAAACGTCCTTATCCTCAAGGGCTACGTTAAAGTCTCCGGCAACTATAACGGAGTCTTCGGGGGAAAAGTTTTCTTCGAGGAAAAGTTTAAGTTTCGTTAGGAAATAAATCTTGTAGGCGTGTCTTTCCGTTCCCTTTTCTCCTCCTCTGGGAACGTAAACGTTGATTAGAGAGAATTCTTTAAACCTGACGGTTATGATCCGCTTTTCGTCTTCCTCCCCGTCAGGCCATCCTTTTAAAACCTCCATAGGTTTTAGCCTTGTACAGGTTGCAACGCCGTTGTAGGCCTTTTGCCCGTGCACGGAGCAGGAATAGCCGATTGAAGAAAATGATGAGTAGGGATAAAGCTCTTCTTCCACTTTTATTTCCTGAATAGCTAAAGCATCTACTGAGTTTTCTTTGAGCCATTTAATAACAAGCTTTTCTCTTACCCTTATAGAGTTGACGTTCCAGGTTGCTACCGTTATCACTTCTCCAGTCCTTTAAAGTTGTTGGCAAGGAGTACTCCAGCTACTTCAATTTCTGAAGCTATTCTGTCGAGCTTTTTCTGAAAGAGGTTGTATGCAACGATTGCCGGGATTGCGACTACAAGTCCGAAAATTGTTGTAAGGAGTGCCTCTGCTATTCCTGCCGAAAGTTGCTGTGGATTTCCGATTGACGTTCCCCCCATGGTGAGGACCCCGAAGATCTTAACCATGCCGAGGACTGTTCCTAAGAGTCCCAGAAGGGGAGAAACTGCTGCTATTGTTGAAAGGAGGGCGAGTCCCCTCTCCAGTGTTGAAAAAGACCTTCTTGCCACGACTTCGAATGCGTTTAAAAAGTTTTCTCTGGTGGGCTCTCCGAGGTTTTTCAGGGCTTCCATAACTACTGTGGTAAGGAAGTTCTTCCTTTTTTTACACAGCTCAACGGCGTCTGCCAGGTCTCCCTGAGACAGGAAGGTTATGAGCAGTCTTAGGTCTTCTTTTGGGACGATCCTTCCCATCCTGAGCGTTAATATCTTCTCTATTATTATTGCCGTTGAAACTATTGAGAATAGCAGAAGTATGTAGCCCACTATTCCCGACTTATTGATTATCTCAAGTCCTTCCATTTTCCTCTCCCCCTATCTTCCTGGCGAATATTAGGTAAGCCGTGTGGGCAGGCATTCTGTCTTCCGGTCGGAACCTGTCCGGTACTGTCTTATACTTCCTGAGGAGCAGTTCGGAGACTTCAACGTCAATGAAAGGCAATTTCTCCATAGCTTTCAGGGTTTCTATTACCTGGTTGGCGGTTGGGACGAGAATTCCCATCATTCTTCCCACTTTTAAAGCCTCGTAAGCCCTGTCAAGGTAGAGCCAGGGTTCCCTTACGTCCAGGAATAGAGCATCGACATCCTTTTCGTCAAAGCCTTCGGCAATATCCCTGTGCTTTACCTCTACTCTTTTCTCAAGTCCGACTTTTCTGAGGTTGGAGAGGGCGTTTTTTATAAATTCCTCCCTCCTTTCGTAGGATATAACCTTTCCTTCCGGGCCGACTGCCTGGGCAAATACGGCAGTCATAGCTCCGCTGCCTATTCCGCTTTCAACGACCGTATCCCCGGGCTTAACGTCTAGCCTTAAGAGTATGTAGGCGGCATCCTTTGGGTAAACGATCTGTGTAAGCCTGTTAAGTTTGTACATTATGAAGTCGTAGAGCGTGCAAGGGAGGAGCAGGTATTTGAATCCTTTATGGGTTTCAACTTCTGATCCGTAGGGAATGCCTGTGAGATCTGAAAGCTTAATCCTTCCCCTGTCGGTATTGAACTCCCCTTTTGTGACGGATAGGTTGATAAAGTACTTCTTGTTCTTCTCCCTATCGTAAAGAATTACTGTGTCTGTTTCTTTAACCTTGGTCATTTTTCCTCTCTTTAGAGAGCTTAACAATTAGGAGGGTCTGTCCCCTGTATACGACTCCTCTCCTGAGACTGTTAAGTTCTTTTATCAGTTTCGGTTCAACGCCGAACTTCTTCGCTATATAGGAGACCCTTTCAGCTCTTCTGGGTACGTAAATGTATACTTTCGAGGAACTTACGTATTTTAAGAAATCCTTTCTTTTAAAGTGTTTGGAAGGAACGTAAACGTAATAGCCGGCTGGCACGATGCCCCTTTTGAATGTTCTGTTGAACCTTTTCAGGAGGGGATATGAGATTGAAAGCTTTTTTGAAATTCTCCTGAGGTAGGTTCTGGAAACAACTTTTACTTTTATAAGGTTCTCACTCGGTTCTTTTTTAAGAAGGCCGCTCTTCTTAATAACGTTCAGGACTGCGTAAAACTTGGGGACGTAGTTTAGTGTTTCGTCCGGGAGCTTCGTTAAGTCCCAAAATTCATCTGCTCCCAGCTTTTTCAACCTGTTTTCAATTCTGCCCGGTCCTGCATTGTAGGCGGCAATAGCTAAATCCCACCTGTTGAAGAGGCTGTAAAGGTACTTGAGGTATCTTGCTGCTGCCCTTGTGGATTTTTCCAAATCAAACCTTTCGTCTATGTATCGGTTAACCTTTAAACCGTATTTCCGGGCTGTTGCGGGCATAAGTTGCCACAGGCCTGCGGCTCCGGCTTTTGAGACTGCATCGGGGTTGCCGTTGCTTTCAACTACGGCAAGTAAAGCAAGGTCTTCGGGAAGTCCTTCTTCTTTAAAAATCTTCTTTACAGTAGGATAGAAGAGTTTAAAGTTGTCAACATAGGAGAAAAGCTTGAGCCTGTTCCACCTGTTTCGGTAATAGGAGCGCCAGAACTGAAAAGAGGGTTCGTTCCAAGGGATGTCGAGGTATACTGATGAGTCCCCGCATTTTTCCTTTGTTATGCAGGAAAGGAGAGCTGCTGACTCCTTCTTAACGGTACTGTAAATCTCACCAGCCTGTGCCGTGAGGAGGCACAGGGCCAGTAGGGGTTTAAGCATTGTTCATAACCTCTTCGGGCATGTCAAAGTTTGAATATACTTCCTGAACGTCATCAAGGTCTTCAAGAGCTTCAAGAAGCTTCAACACTTTCTGAGCGGTTTCCCCTTCTACCCTCGTGGTTGTTGTTGGGATAAGGTCGAGTTTTGCCTCTTCAACCTCAATGCCCGCGTCAATCAGCCCTTTCCTTACATCCTCAAGCTCCGACGGTTCGGTGTAGACTACAAATTTTTCATCTTCCCTTACAACATCCTCTGCACCGGCCTCAATTGCCGCCATCATGACTGTCTCTTCATCAAACTTATCTGCAGGAACTGTTATTACGCCTTTCCTTTCAAACATCCATGAGACGCACCCGGATGTCCCCAGGTTACCGCCGTGTTTGGAGAAGGCGTGCCTTACCTCGGATGCAGTCCTGTTCCTGTTGTCGGTTAAACATTTTACGATTATTGCGACACCGCCGGGTCCATACCCTTCGTAAGTGACTTCTTCGTAGGACTCCCCTGCAATCTCCCCAGTTCCTCTCTTTATTGCCCTTTCTATGTTTTCTTTGGGCATGTTGAACTTCCTGGCTCTCTCTATTGCTGCCCTCAGCCTCGGATTTGATTCAGGGTCTCCCCCGCCTTCCCTCGCGGCAACAGTAATTTCGCGAGCAAGTTTCGTGTAAATTTTCCCCCTCTTTGCATCCTGAGCTGCCTTTCTATGTCTAATGTTTGCCCACTTTGAGTGTCCGGCCATCCCTTTACCTCCTTAAAAGTTTCATGGAGAAATTTAAGGCTCTATTCCGGTGAAGACTAACTTACCGTGTTTTACTCCTTTTAGGGAGATAAGCTTATCTGCCAGAGCTTTGATTTCCTTTGCTTTCCCTTTAACGGCAATCGTTTCAAGGCAGTGGTGGTGATCTATGTGGATATGCATGGTTGATATGATGTTCTCAAGGTAACTGTGTTCAATTTCCGTTATCTTTTCGGCAAGTTCCCTTTTGTGGTGGTCGTAGACAATTGTAAGAGTTCCGAAAACTTCACTCTCTTCGTCCACGCTTTCTTCTATGAGCGCTGCCCTTATCAAATCCCTTATGGCTTCGGAACGGCTGACATAACCCTTCCTTTCCAGGAAGGAATCAAATTTTTCCAGAAGCTTTTCGTCTATTGAAACGGCGAACCTTACTACTCTTCCCATTTCTTGAACCTCTTAAACTCCCTTATTTTAAAGGGAACTCCGAGCTTTTCGGATAGTTCTTTGAAGCTCTTCTCGTCAAAGCCCGGGTACCTGACCGCTGTAATCTGGACGTTAAATCCCTTTTCCTTTACGTCTTTTATGAACTTTAACAATGAGTTCCAGCTTTTCTCCCCGAACTTTGGCTTGACAATCCTGCGGTATTCCTCCGGAGTTCCTGCATTAACGCTGATGCTGAATGAATCAACGATTCCTTTAAGCTCGTCTAATATATCTTCTCTACCTGTTATTAAGTATCCCAGTCCGCAGGTATCAACCCTAACCGGTGTTTCCTTTGAGAACTTCTTGATCCACTCGGCTACTTTTTTAAGCTCTTCGAACCTCTCAAAAGGCTCCCCGTAGCCGCAGAAAACTATTTCTTCGTATACTCCGGGATTTTTAATCCTGTACATGTACTCTTCGGCTATCGGTTCTCTTGAAAGTTTCAGTTTGTAACCGAGTATGAAGTCCTCGTATCCCCTGAAGCAGAACTTACAGTTACACGGACATTTTGTTGTAAGGTTAATGTAAAGCCTGTTTCCTACTTGATATACCAATTTTTCTTTTGATTCCTCACTGCTTAAGGGAAGGTTAAAGAGCCTTTTAGCGTTGACTGATGTGATCCTGTCTATGTCAGAGAACTTTAAACCCAGGAACTCTGCAATTGCCCTTGCTGTGTAAGCAACGAATATTGGCTTATTCCTCTTACCCCTTACCGGCTGGGGGGCAAGGTATGGGGAATCTGTTTCAATGAGCAACCTGGAAGAGGGTACGTACTTGAGCGTTTCTCTGAGGGATGAGTTCTTCGGGTAGGTAACTATCCCGGAATAAGAAATGAACAATCCCGTGTCAAGTGCTGCTTCTAAAAGCTCTTTCTCTCCGCTGAAGCAGTGGACTACTCCTTTAACGCCTTCAAAGTGCTTCCTTATAAAATCTGCCATCTCTTTTGCTGCGTTTCTCGTGTGGATAATGACGGGAAGCTTAAGTTCCTTGGCAGCTTCTACCTGCATTTCAAAAATCTCATACTGCTTTTCCTTTGGTGAGAGGTTCCTGTAGAAATCGAGGCCGGCTTCTCCTACTGCAACGACTTTGGGGCTTTTGGCGAGGTTTATTAGTTTATCGTAGTCCTTTTCAGAGTAGTTTTTTGCTTCGTGAGGGTGTATTCCGACAGTGGCAAAGATGTTCTTTGAGTTTTCGGCAAGGCTGATCGCTTTTCTGCTGTCTTCAAGGTCACAGCCAACGGTTATAACGGCTTCCAGTTTTTCTTCGCATTCTTTTATGACTTCTTCCCTATCTTCGTCAAACTGCGGAAAGTGAAGGTGAGCGTGGGTATCTATCACTCTTCCCTCCACTTGAGGATAGAGTCAAAACCTTTCCTCTTGAGTTCTCTCTTAACTGAAAGAGCTTCCTCCTGTGAATCAAAATATCCCACCACTACCCTTGTCCTGTCATCGAAGAACTCTGTTTTTGCATCAAACCCCTTTGCTTTAAGCTCCGATGCAAACCTTACAGCATTTGACCTGTTTCTGAAAACGCCGACCTGAAGGTAGTAAACTTTCTTGGGAACAACTTCGTTTGTAGAAGGTGTAGCTTCTTCTTCTTGAGTGGTATTTGAGGATTCAGCGCTCTTTTCCGTTACATTTTCACCAGATGTGGCGTTTTCTTCGGCGGTTTCTGCCGTGGCGTTTGTCAGACTTTCGCTGTTTTTCTCTGATTCCTTAGCTTCCGGTTTTTCCTCTTTCGTTACTTTCTCCTTTTCTTCTCCGACTACCTTATTTTCTACCTGTGGCTGGGGTCTTGAAACGGGATTGACTTTCAGCAGTGCTTTAAGAAGCCGTTTCTTTTCAACTTCGCAGATCTGCTTTTCCTCCTTTTTGCCCGCCTGCTTTCCTATGTAGTACCCGACGCCGTAGGAGAAAATTACAACTACGACGGCAATTGCCGCCAAAATCAGGTTAAGTTTCCTATCCCCTTCCATCACATCCTCCTCGGTGCGTTTACGTTAAGTATTCCAAGTCCTATTTCTATTACCCTTCTGATTCCTTCTATCAGGAAAAGCCTTGATTCGGTCAGTTCCTTGTTCTCTTCGTTGACGACCCTGTGCTTGTTGTAGAACCTGTGGAGGGCGGAGGCAAGTTCGATAAGGTAGTAAGTGAGCCTGTGGGGTTCCCTTTTAAGAGCGGCTTCTTGAAGCTCGTACCTGAGCATGTAAGAGCGGAGAATCAGTTCTCTCTCTTCTTCTGAACTCAGGAGGTTTAGGTTTTCCTTTGAGGGCTTGAATCCCCTTTCCTCGGCTTTATCCAGAATGCTGCATAGGCGGGCATGGGCGTACTGAACGTAGTATACGGGGTTTTCACTCTTTGTGGAGATGGCCAGGTCAAGGTCAAAGTCGAGGGGCGTATCGTGACGTTTTAAGAGGAAAAAGAACCTTACAGCGTCAACTCCAACTTCTTCCATTAACCACCTTAAAGTAACGAAGTTTCCTGCCCTTTTTGACATTTTAACTTCTTTTCCTTCCTTGAAAAGCTTTACCATTTGAATGAGCACCACCTCAAGCCAGTCCGGATCTTTCCCGAGGGCTTGAATGGCCGCCTTAACCCTCTGTATATACCCGTGGTGGTCGGCGCCCCAGATGTCAATGCCTCTATCGTAACCCCTTTCAATTTTGTCGTAGTGGTAAGCTATGTCGGAGGCGAAGTAGGTGTATTCTCCGTTTGAGCGCCTTACTACCCTGTCCTTGTCGTCCCCGAAAAGGGTTGTCTTGAGCCACAGGGCACCTTCCTTTTCATAAAGGAAGCCCTTTCCCTTTAGGATCTCAAGGACTTTTTCTACTTTGCCGCTTTCGTACAGGCTTTTCTCGCTAAACCAGTTGTCGAATTCGACGCGGAGTTCTTTTAGGTCTGATTCTATTTCCTTTAGAAGCTCTTCCTTACCGAACTCGGCACAGATTTCTATGGCATTTTTTGGCGGAACTGATAGGATATCCCTTCTCTTGCTTAAAAGCTTAACTGCCAGTTCTTTTATGTACTCTCCTTTATAACAGTCCCTGCACTCCTCTTTTTCGTCGACGGCATCTGAGCCAATAACTCCGGAGCTTATCAGCTCTTTTAAGGTTTCTTTCGGATTACCGCCCGAGGCTTCAACTGCTTTTAAGAAAATGGAAAGTCCCAGGAGCTTAATCTGCCTTCCTGCGTCGTTTATGTAGAACTCCCTTTCGGGTTTGTATCCTGTAAGTTTCATGATCCTGTAAAGCACATCGCCTACGACTGCTCCCCTTCCGTGTCCGACGTGAAGGGGACCGGTGGGATTTGCTGAGACATACTCAAGGAGGACCCTTTCGCCTTTCCCGATGTTGGAGATGAAAAAGTCCGTTTCTACAACTTCCCGTAAGAGTTGGCTGTAAAGCTCCTGGCTGAAGGTAAAGTTTATGAACCCTCCTCCTGCTACTTCTACCTTTTCAAACTCTTTGAATGACCTTAGCTTGTTGGCCAGCTCTTCTGCAATTTGCTTGGGGGATTTTCTGAGATCCCTGGCCAGCAGGAATGCGACATTTGTTGCTAAATCTCCGAATTCCTTTCTCTTTGGCTTCTCGAAAGAAGCTCTTTCAACGCTTTGATTTACTGCTTCTCCGTAAAGTTCCCTGAGAACTGCTTTGACCCTTTCCCTTACAAATTCCTTCATCGGTATCTCCTTGGTTAGTTGAAAGCTCCACGGAAATTATCCTAAAACTGAAGGGTTAAGTTAAGGCCTGAAGAGTTCTCTATAATCTCCTTCACTATTTATATCTGGAGGTGAAATTGAAAGGACGTTTTGTCCTTTTCATCGTTTCGGGTGTTATTGTAGGTTTTCTTTTCGGCGGTTTCCTGCCGGGTCTTTCCTTAAAGCTCTCCTTTATCGGTGAGCTGTTTGTGAATGCCTTGAAAATGGTGGTTCTGCCCCTGATCGTTGTCTCAATAGCCAACGCCATTTTAAATATGGAGACGATAAAGCAGTTTCAGTTGGTAGGTCTAAAGGCCCTTTTCTACTACACGATGACAACTGCTCTTGCTGTTGCAACCGGGCTTGCCGTTGTTTACTTCCTGAGACCGGGAGTTGGAGTTAGCTTTGCCCCGCAGGGGAAAGTCGGTAAGGATGTTTCCTTTAGCCTTCACGACCTTATAGTTTCCCTGATTCCGCAGAACTTCTTTAAAGCCCTTGCCGAGTTTGATGTTCTTCCGGTGATTGTTGCGACGGTGCTTTTTTCCTTGGCAGTTTTGGCTGTTGAGTGGAAGGAAGAGCTTACGGTTAAAAGGATTCTGTCAGAGCTGGACGTTAGTATTTTGAAGTTAACGGATTGGATTATAGGCTTTGCGCCGCTGGGTATTGCCTCGCTGATTGCTGCAAAAGTTGCTGCAATGGGAGGAGCGGAAGCAATTCTCCCTATAGTGAAGTCCCTTTCAAAGTATATGGGAGCAGTTCTTCTGGGTCTGGCCGTTCATGCTTTTTTAACCCTTCCGCTTATTTACCTGATCTTTGTCGGGAAAAATCCCTATGAGTATATAGGGAAAGTGAAAGAGGTTTTGATTACTGCTTTTGCGACGGCCTCGTCCTCTGCAACCCTCCCTGTGACGATGAAAAGGGTCATTGAGGCGGGAGTGAGGAGGGAAGTTGCCGAGTTTGTCCTTCCTCTCGGAGCAACAGTTAACATGGACGGAACGGCCCTCTACGAGGCGGTGGCTGCGGTTTTCCTTGCGCAGTGTTATGGAATAGATCTGGGGTTTTCTCAGTACTTGACAATTTTCTTTACTGCAACCTTGGCGGCCGTTGGGGCAGCCGGGATACCGGAGGCCGGACTGGTAACTATGGTGCTTGTTCTTGAATCTGTGGGGATTCCGACGGAGGGAATCGGAATAATACTGGCAGTGGATTGGTTCCTTGATAGATGTAGGACTGCTGTTAACGTTCTCGGTGATACAATCGGTGCTGCAGTTATAGCAAAGAAAATGGAGGTCTGAATGTTAGGGTTTCTCCTCGACCTTGAAGGTACGTTGGTAAAAGATAAGAGCTATACTCCTTTTGAAGAAGCCCTGAAGTTTACGGAGCTTTTGGACGAAAGGGGTATTCCCTGGATAGTTGCTACGAATAACTCAACCGAAAAGCCGGGGAGGCTTATAGAAATCCTGAGGGAAAAGGGATTTAACGTTAATGAGAAGAAGCTTTTAAGTCCTTCCCTTCTTGCAAGGGATTTTTTAAAGAGGGAAGGTGTTAACTCGATCTATTTTATGGGAACCGATAGCGTTAAGGAGTTCTTTAAAGAGGAGGGCTTTGAGGTCAGGAATGACCACAATGTCGATGCGGTTGTTGTCGGGAGGGACAAGGAAATTAACTACGCTAAGCTTAAAACAGCAACTTCGGCTCTTGTCCTCAATAACGCAAAACTTTTTTCTTTTCATATGAACCGTCTAATTCTTGACCCTGACGGTTTGGTAGGCCCGAGCGTGGGGGCAATTACAGCGGCTCTTTCCTACGCTGCGAACAAAACTGCGGTTTCGCTCGGTAAACCGTCGAAAGAATACTTTAGTAGGGCGTTTGAACTTCTCGGAATTAAAGAGCCCGAAAGGGTTTACATGATCAGTGACGATCCCTTTACCGATCTTGCAGAAGGGAAGAAAGTTGTAGGCTTTAAGACGGTATTTGTTCTCAGCGGTAAGTATAAGGATACTTCAGTCCTCAATGGGATACCCCGGGAATTTCACCCCGATTTTACCTTTAACAACATAGGAGAGTGTATAAAGCTTATAGGAGAAAAGGAGTGAGGGTGGTCAACAGGATAAAAACTTACATGGAGCTGATAAAAGTAGAGCACACGATTTTTGCCCTGCCCTTTGCTCTTACGGCTGCTTTAATGGCAGCAAAAGGATTTCCTCCCCTTTACCAGGTTTTCTGGATAGTTGTTGCCCTTTTTGGAGCCAGGACGGCGGCAATGGCACTGAACCGGGCGATAGATGCCGAGATCGACGCGAGGAACCCGAGAACAGCTGGCAGGCATATACCGAGGGGACTGGTTAGGAAAGGGGAAGCTTTTGTATTGGCAATTATCGGCTTTGCACTGATGATATTCGCGGCCTACAAGTTAAATCCCTTAGCCTTTAAGCTTTCCCCTTTGGCAGTGCTGATCCTATCTATCTATTCATTTACCAAAAGGTTTACTTCCCTGTGCCACGTTGTCCTCGGAATTGCGGTGGCCTTAGCCCCTCTTGGAGCTTGGATTGCCGTGGAAGGTCGGTTTGACTTTACTGCTCTCATTCTCTCGGCTGCTGTTGCATTCTGGGTGGCAGGCTTTGATATTATCTACGCCCTTCAGGATGTGGAGTTTGACAGAAGGGAAGGTATATACTCTATCCCTGCCAAGTTCGGGGAGGATAATGCCCTTTTTATCTCCAGGTTTTTCCATCTCCTTACCCTTATCGGCCTCATCTGGGCCGGAATAAGGGTCGGAATGGGGTTTTTTTACTACCTCGGCCTGTTTCTTTCTGCTCTTTTGATGCTCAAGGAGCACAGGCTCGTTTCAAGAGATAGGGATAAGGTGGCTTTTGCTTTTTTTAACATGAACGGTTATATATCTGTGACCGTTTTCCTCTTTACCCTTCTTGATTTCCTGTGGAGGAGATATTGGGGCTTTTAAAGTATACCGTCTCCCTCCTTGTAATTACGGATCCCATCTTTGCTGCTCTAATGGTGGCGGGGATGGTTTCAGCTGAGAAAGTCAGACGCGTTGCCTTTAAAAGTTCTATGACAGTTCTAATCTCCTCGGCGGTTACCGTTTTAACGGGGGATAGTCTTTTAAAGCTGATGGGTGTGAATATTTACAGCATAAAGATTTTCGGCGGACTTATACTTCTGCACATGGCGTTTCAGATGCTTCAAGCCCATCCGCCAAAGACCAAGCATACTGATGAAGAGAGTCAGGCCGCGGCTTCGAAGGAGGATATATCGGTAATTCCTATAGGAATTCCCATACTCTTCGGCCCCGGAGCTTTCACTACCCTGCTTATATTCAGGGAGGAGTCAAGGGGAAACCTGTTTCAGTTTGGCGAGCTGGCAGTTGCAATTCTCCTGACCGTAGTCGTTATATACTTAACTTTGCTTAACTCAGCGGCTATTTCGAGAAGGCTTGGAACTACCGGGATGAACGTTACAGTCAGAGTATTTGGCCTTTTCGTCGGTGCTTTGGGAGCTCAGTTCGTTGTTGACGGAGTTAAACACCTTTGGGTTCAGGGGTGAGGTATGAAGGTTTGCATTCAGAGAGTGTTATCGGGAAAGGTAGAGGTTCTCGGAGAGATTGTGGGGGAAATAGGTCAGGGAATTGTTGCTTTAGTTGGTTTTGAGAAGGGCGATTTAAAGTCCTACGTTGATAAGATGGCTTCGAAGGTGGTTAACCTCAGGATTTTTGAGGATGCTTCCGGGAAGATGAACCTTTCACTGAAGGATATAAACGGAGAGCTTCTCGTCGTCCCCAACTTTACCCTGGCGGCGGACTGTAAAAAAGGAAGGAGGCCGAGCTTCCAGTCCTCGGAAGATCCCACAAAGGCTGAAGAGATGTTCAACAGGTTTGTGGAGAAATGCAGGGAAGAGGGAGTGACGACAAAGACGGGAATGTTCGGTGCCGATATGAAGGTCTATATCGTTAACGACGGTCCGGTAACTTTTATTCTTACCAATGAGGAACTGTGATGAAGGGGGCGGTAGAGTATCTTCCGTGGTTAAAAGTGGAGTTGGTAGTAGCCGTTCTTTTCTTTGCTCTATCTCTTGCTTCTCTGTGGAGCAGAAAGCTTTTTAGAAAAGTGCTTATAAAGTTTTTCATGAGGGATAAGAGGCTTTCAAGGGAGGAAAAGCTCTTTATCAGCCTTTCAAGCTGGCTTTCTTACTTCCTGTTTTTCCTCTTTCTTAACCTCTCGGTGGCTCAGTTTTCCATTCCACCTAAAGTTTCAAAGTTCATTAGTCTAATTTTCTTCATAATCTATACGGTTATATTGACCGTTATTTCAATAAGGCTTGTAGATCTCTTTCTTGAGAAAATTTCACAGAGCGTTAAGAAAAAGGTTGCTCCTGGGGAAGCTCCCCTGGTTGATACTTATTACTCGATGATTTCAAAGATAGTAAATGTTTTTGTGGTTCTCATAGCCGCCATAGCGATTCTTGACAGATTGGGATTTAACGTTACTTCTCTTGTGGCCTCTTTGGGAGTTGGTTCTCTTGCCGTCGGCCTTGCGGCAAAGGATACGATAAAGAACTTTATATCGGGTATTCTCCTGGTAACGGACAAGCAGTTCAGGATAGGTGATAGGGTTTACATAAAGGATATTGATGTTGAGGGGTACGTGTACGACATAGGCCTCAGAACGACAAGGATAATTACGATTTCTGGTAATAACCTCATAACAGTTCCCAACTCAAAGCTTACAGAGGGAATTATAGAAAATGCCCTCTATCCGGATCCGAAAGTAAAGGATTCTGTAGAAGTGGGTGTTGCCTACGGTTCTGACCTTGAAAAGGTGAAGACCCTGTTGCTTAAAGCTACCGAGGGGATAGAGGGTATTTTGAGAAATCCTCCTCCTTCAGTTTACTTTGTCCGGTTCGGGGATAGCGCCCTTCTATTTAAGCTAATTTACTACGTTGAAAAGAAAGATCTGGCTTATGGGATAAAGTCCCGACTTCACGAAAGGATCAAGGAGCTTTTCGAGAAAGAAGGCGTGGAAATTCCCTTCTCTCAGAACGACGTATGGTTTAGAAATCCCGTAAAGGTGGAGGTTAATGGAGCTTTTCAGCGTAAAGATGAGGAGCAGTAGGGAGGAGGAACACATTTCGGGTGCTGAGACCATCGTTGATAGGGCCGAGCTCGTAGAAGTTGTTGGCTCATTTGTGAAAAGGGCTTTAAACCATACCAAAGGGGAACCTGACTTTATAAACGTAAAAATAGAAAAACTTAAGGAAAAACCTTTAGAGCTTGTAGCCCTGCCGGTTTATGATCTCATGACTCCGGTCGACGAGGAGACATTACGGAAGCTTTTCGGCCTTATGGGTTTCCCTAATGAAAGGGGAATTGAACTCTACAGGGAAATTCTCAGAGGAGCGGCTCCCGGCGGGAAAGTTATGAGAGGGGCGATGCTGGTAAAGCTGCCTTTCGGAGAGAGGGTGGAGCCGGATAGAGAAAGGGGAGTACGAGTTTCTACCGTAGGTATCGTGAAGGAAGCCGAGGAAAGGCTGAAAAAGCTGGCAGGAGATAGATATACGGAGAACTTAAGGGATGCGTTGGTGCTGGCAACAAAAGTTCTTAATCATCCGGCAGTTTTAGGAGAGCTTTGCGTGTCCGATGATCCCAACTACACAATCGGTTACGTTACTGTAAAAGGGCTCGGTTATGTGAGGTTAAGGGGGATAAAGGAGAAAGGGCTGAGGAAAGGAGGAAGGGTTTTCTTCCTCAAGGAAAACTGCGATGTGGAAGAGTTGATAAACTACCTCGAAAAGAAACCCGTTATCATAAAGGAAGTTTCTTCCTACTCTTCGGTTGTTGATGTTAGGGAACTCCTTTCCTCTCCCATGAGGTAGTCTCCGCACTTAAAAGTTCCTTCGACTGAAGCTCCCTTTTCTATTGAAAGTTCCTTGGCAAGAACTTCCCCTTTAACTTTAGCCGTTGACATTATTTCTACCGAGTCTGCCTTCAGGTCTCCTTCAAGCTTTCCCATCAGAACGACCTTGCTTGCCTGGACTTTTCCCTTAACTACCGCGGTAGATCCGAAAATGATAGTGTCACCCGTAACATCCCCGAGGACTTCGCCGTCGATTCTGATTTTCCCTTCCGACTTTAAATTCCCTTCAATTTTAAGCCCCTGGGCCAAGATGCTCTTAACCTCGGTGTTATTCTCCTCTTTTTTCCTTAACATGATAGGGAGCCTCCATGAAGATTTCTGGGTTTACAAATTTCCTGCCCACCTTTATTGCATAGTGAAGGTGAGGGCCGGTGCTCCTTCCCGAATTTCCCATTATTCCTATTATTTCTCCCCGTGTAACCTTTTCTCCCTTCCTGACGAGGACTCTTGCCAGGTGTCCGTAAAATGTCCGGATGCCGTCCTTATGTTTCACTTCTACGCACTTACCCAAGAGGCCGCACCAGCCGGCCTTTATTACGGTGCCGTCACCGGTTACCCTTATCGGTGTTCCCCAGTGGTTGGCTATGTCAACTCCGAGGTGAAACTCGAGCCTTCCGGTTATGGGATTTCTTCTGAGGCCAAAAGGAGAAGTTTCCCTGCCGACTGTCGGGTATCCTATGGGGACGCTTTTCAGTTTGATGATGTATCCGTCTATGCTTCCCACGAGGGAGTCAAAGTCAACTTCTTCTGAAGTAAGGATTGATTCTAAGGGAATAGCAAGACCTCCTTCTCCGGAACCCTCTTTGAGGAGCCCCACTCTTTTCATAAGAGTATCTATTATCTCAATTCTCTTGGCAAGCTCCTCCACGGTTTCCTTCTGTTTTTTCCTGAGTAGAGAGACTTGCCCCCTGAGTTCCTCGTTCTGTTTTTCCAGCAGTGCGAGCCGTTTCTTAAGTTCTTCTGTTCTCTTCCTTGATTCCTTTAGTGACGGTAGGATGGAGAAGAAACTGTAAGTAAAGAAAAGAAGCATTGACAGTGCGGCGGTAAAAAGACCCGAAGCAATAAGCAGTCCCTTTTTTGAGACGGAAAAACGCTTATAGTCGCCGAGTTCGTTCTCTATTACGATCAGCTGGATCCTGTCCTTTTTCCTGTCTTCCATCCTTACTTTCCTATGCAGAATCGGGAAAAGATTATATCAAGCATGTCCTCAGTTGTCACGAAGCCGACGATTTTCCCCAGGTTTTCCAGAGCTTCATCTATGTCCATTGAAAGAAATTCGGGGGACTCAAAACCGGAGGAGAGAGAGTCTATGGCGCGTTTTATCGCTTCCGCTGCTTTCTGCAATAGCTCTCTGTGCCTTTCACTGGTAATGATTACCTCACCGCCGGAGACGACCGAGTCAGGATCTAAAAGGAGAAGCCTGGAAATCTCGCCTGCAAGTTCATCTATCCCTTTTTTCCTTTTTGCGGATACTTCAACGCAACCTGCAAATTCCTTAACCCGATTACACCGGACTTTCAGCCCGAGGTCCGACTTATTCAGGACGAGAATGACGTTACCCTTTTCTTTCAGGAGTTCCTCTATTTTCCTGTCTTCTTCGGTGAAACCGACGGAACCGTCAATTACGAAGAGGACTACGTCTGACTCTTTGAGGCTTTTGAGGCTTCTCTCTATTCCTATCCTTTCAACGGTATCGGCGGATTCCCTTATTCCCGCCGTATCGATTAGCCTGAGCGGTAACCCTTTAAATGTTACCGTTTCCTCTATGATATCCCTCGTTGTTCCCGGGATTTCCGTTACTATCGCCCTTTCTTCTTCCAGAATAGCATTGAGGAGTGAGGACTTACCGACGTTCGGCCTTCCGATTATGGCAACTTTGATTCCTTCCTTTATGAGTTTTCCTTCTCTGTAGCTCTCGATCAGTTTTTCGATCTCTGAAAGTACATTTTCCAGTTTTTCCCTGACGTGTCCTGATTCAACAATCTCAACGTCCTCTTCGGGAAAGTCCACGGCTGCTTCAATGTACGCCTTTATTTCCAGAAGTCGATCCCTGAGTTCCTTGATCTTTTTAGAAAGGTCTCCCTCGAGCTGTTTAAGGGCGAGTTTTGCAGAAGTTTCGGTGGTTGCTTCAATGAGCTGGTTTATCGCTTCGGCCTGGACGAGGTCGATTTTTCCGTTGAGGAAAGCCCTCATTGTGAACTCGCCCGGTTCGGCAAGCCTTGCTCCGAGCCTGAGAACTTCCCTGAGTATTTTCCTGATGACGACTATTCCGCCGTGGCTGTGTATTTCAACTACATCTTCTCCGGTGAAAGTTTTCGGAGCTTTCATGTATACGGCAAGGACTTCGTCGACGGGTTCTCCGGAAGAATCAACGAAGATGCCGTAACGGAGCTTCCTATCTTCAAACTCTTCCACTTTTTTGCCGCTTTTTGTCCTGAAGGCCTTTTTGAGTATCGGCAGAGCGTCTTTTCCGGAAATCCTTACTATGCCTATTGCTCCCCTTCCGATAGGTGTGCCTATGGCGGCTATGGTGTCCTCGCACAAGTAGTCCTTCAACTTTTCCTCCCGTTCCTGTTATACTTTCAGGGAAATTTAAGCCCGGGAAGGTCTCCATGTGCGGAATTGTCGGCTATACGGGAAAGGATGATGCAAAAAGGATCATAGTTGACGGACTTAAGAGGCTGGAGTACAGGGGATATGATTCTGCCGGTATTGCCCTGCTGGTTGACGGAAAGCTGGTGGTTTTGAAGAAGAAGGGAAAGATCAGAGAACTCGAGTCTGAAGTTACCTGTCTTGATTTAGTTTCTCATACCGGGATAGGTCATACCCGCTGGGCAACTCACGGACACCCGACAGAAGAAAATGCCCATCCTCATACGGACTGCAGAGGAGAGATTGCCGTTGTTCACAACGGCGTTATAGAGAACTATATGACTTTAAAGGAGGAGCTTCTCCGGAAAGGGCACCGTTTTAAGTCGGACACGGATACCGAGGTCGTGGCACACTTAATCGAGGAAGAAAGGAATGTCTGCAGTGATTTCTTTGAAGCTTTCCTAAGGGCTGTTAGGAAGCTTAAGGGTTCCTATGCCTTGGCTGTTATAACGACGGAGAGTCCGGACAAGGTTTTCATTGCCCGAAAGGACAGTCCTTTGGTAGTCGGTCTCGGGGACGGAGAAAATTTCGTGGCTTCCGATATTCCCGCTTTCCTTCCCTATACCAACAGGGTTATTTTCCTCGAGGACTTTGAGGCCGGTATAGTGGAAAGTGACTGTGTTACAGTTACCGATTTTAACGGAGAAAGGAAGGAGAAGAAGCCTGTAACGGTTCCTTGGAGCCTTGCTCAGGCCGAGAAGGCCGGATATAAGCACTTTATGCTAAAGGAGATATTTGAGCAGCCGCGGGCGATAGCCGATACTATCAGCGGAAATCTTCCCTGGCTGAGGGGAGAGTCGGAAATAGAGGGATTGGAGCTTGACGGGATAAAGAGAATTCAAATAGTTGCCTGCGGCACCTCTTACCACGCTGGGCTTGTAGGAAAGTTCTACTTTGAAAACCTGACCCGTATACCTACGGAGGTTGACTATGCATCGGAGTATAGGTACAGGAATCCTGTGGTTGATGAGAATACCCTTGTCGTATCTATAACCCAATCGGGGGAAACGGCTGATACCCTGGCCGCCATGAGGCTGGCTAAAGAAAAAGGTGCGAGGTTGTTAACGATCTGTAACGTGATCGGTTCAACGGCTACGAGGGAAGCTGATGCTGTCCTTTATACGTATGCTGGTCCCGAAATCAGCGTTGCCTCTACCAAAGCCTTTACCACTCAGCTGACGGTTCTCCTGATGCTTTCCATTTTCCTCGCGAAGGTTACTGGAAGGGATGAGGGAACGGAGGACTTGCTTTCACAACTTCTTCAGATTCCTTCAAAGGTAGAAGAGTTCCTGAGGTTAGAGAAAGAGTCTGAAAGGGTAAAGAAGATAGCCCTGGATCTCTACAGGGTTAAGAATATGCTTTACCTGGGCAGGCATGTGAACTATCCCATAGCCCTTGAAGGAGCTTTAAAATTAAAAGAGATTTCTTACATTCACGCTGAAGGTTATCCCGCCGGAGAAATGAAGCACGGTCCTATAGCCTTGATTGATGAAACGGTTCCGGTTGTGGTAGTCGCCACGAAGGGGAGGGTTTACGAGAAGGTTCTTTCAAACCTTGAAGAGGTTAAGTCGAGGAAAGGGAAGGTCGTTGCGGTTACTAACGAGGGGTGTAGGGAGGTTAAAGAAAAATCGGAGTTCGTTATAGAAGTTCCGGAGGTTGAAGAGTTTATATCTCCGATAGTAAACGTGATTCCCCTTCAGCTATTTGCTTACTACATAGCTGATTTCCTCGGTTACGACGTTGATCAACCCAGAAACCTTGCCAAAAGCGTGACGGTGGAGTAGTGATGGAAACGGCCATTCTCCTTATTTCCTGTCCCGATAGGAAGGGAATACTGGCGAGAATTACGAGCTTCATTGCCGAAAACGGCGGTAACATCCTTCACGCCGACCAGCATATAGATTTCCAAAAAGAAATTTTCTTTATGAGAATTGAGTGGACTTTGGACGGCTTTAAGATTCCTAAGGATAGGATAGAAGAAGCCTTTTCCCCCATTGCCCGTGAGTTCTCTATGAACTATCAGCTCCACTTCAGTTCGGAAGTGCAGAACGTTGCCATTTTTGTTTCCAGGTACGATCACTGCCTTTATGAGCTGCTTTACAGGTTTAAGGCCGGGGAGCTTAAAGGAAATCTGAAGTTTGTGGTAAGCAATCATACGGATCTTCGGTCGGTTGTTGAAATGTTCGGGGTTCCCTTCTACTATTTTCCGAAAACGAAGGAGAATAAGCTTGAGATTGAGGAGAAGGAAATTGAACTGCTGAAGGGAGAAGGGATAGACCTTATAGTCCTGGCAAGGTATATGCAGATACTCAGTGAAAGGTTTGTAAATGAGTTCAGGAACAGGATTATAAATATCCACCATTCCTTCCTTCCCGCTTTTGTCGGTGCGAAACCTTACCAAAGGGCTTATGAGAGGGGAGTGAAGATAATCGGGGCGACGAGCCACTACGTAACGGAGGAGCTTGATCAGGGGCCCATTATTGAGCAGGATGTTGTCAGGGTAAGCCACAGGGATACGGTGGATGACCTCATCAGGAAGGGAAGGGACCTCGAGAAGATAGTTCTGGCAAGGGCTGTCAGGTGGCACCTTGAGAACAAAATTCTGGTCTACGACAATAAGACCGTGATTTTTGATTAATCGGAGTATCCCCGAGGAATCTTCAGACCTATCCTTTTTACCAGCAGGAAGAGTGACAGGGCGGGGACGAAGGTGAACTGAAAGACCATTACTGAGAGAATTGCAAACTGGATTACGGCTGCTTTTAGCGGAAGAACTCCTGCAATTAAGAGGCCGACCATAACTCCCGGGATATGGACAATTCCCGCAGAACGGAGCATGTCCCTTATAGGAACGGTTATGTCGTCTATCAGCTGTCTGAATATGAACTTGAATATCTCGATATCGGAAGCTCCGAGAGCGGCCATTCCGAGGATTATTTCCTCAAGATCGAGCAGCCTTGTCCTGAAGTATTTGAAGGCGAGGGATAAGCTCCTCATTCCTGCAGCCGTTACTATTCCGGCAAGGGGTATTACGCTGTTGGCTTTGGGCTTTAGGATTCCTGCCAGCCAGAGGAGGAGCAGGCTGAAGGAGGATATCAGGGAGATGGAGAGGAATACTACTAAGAATGTTGAAACTTTTGGGTACCCGCTTACTCTGAACCTTCTAAAAGCTATGAGGGAGCCGTTTACGTAGAAGAAGATAACAAATAGGACATTTATGAGCGGGTGTTTGAAGTTCAAGAAAAAGAGGATTGCAAATCCTATAAGTATGAGCTGAAGAAGGGAGAGAAGGGAGGAGGTGAGAATTTCCCTCCACATTCCCACCGAGAACTTCCTGTCAAAGAGAACGACTGCAAGGATGAACAGGTAAGAAATAACTACCACCAGCAGGTAGTGTTTCATCAGCAGATCCTTGGTAAGGGGTCTTCCTCCAGGAGTTCAAGCCTTCTCTCCCCGCCGACTGATGTAACGAGCGTAACTCCCTCCCCTTCCGTTACCTCTCCGATTACAGAGGCATTCTTTCCTAAGGGATGGGAGTGAAGGATTTTTAAGACCTCTTCAGCGTGTTCTTCCGAGACGACAATAACTGCTTTTCCCTCGTTTGCAAGGTATAGGGGATCGTAACCCAGCATTTCGCAGACAAACTGTACTTGTTCCCTTACGGGAATTTTGTCCTGGTAGAGCCTCACTCCGAGGTTACTGGCTTCGGAAAACTCAATCAGGACTGTTGCTATTCCTCCCCTTGTAGGATCCCTCATCCACCGGAGTCCTTCAACGTTAAAAAGGGGAACGAGAAGTGAGGAGAGGGGGGCACAGTCGCTCTCAACCCCTGTTTCCACTTCAAATCCTTCCCTCGCAATTGAAATTGCGATTCCGTGGTCTCCCACGTAACCTGTTACGATGATAACGTCACCGGGCTTTGCATGCTCTGGGGAGAGTTCCCTTTCCAGGTATCCTACTCCCGTTGTATTGATGTAAACACCGTCGCAGCTTCCCTTTTCCACGACTTTTGTATCTCCGGCAACTATTGAAACTCCTGCTTCCTTGGCCGTTTCGGCCATTGAGGATACTATTGATTCAAGTTCTTCTATGGGGAGTCCCTCTTCAAGGATAAAACCGGCGGAAATAAACTTGGGAACTGCCCCGCTTACGGTAAGGTCGTTGACCGTTCCGGAAATTGCCAGCTTTCCGATGTTTCCTCCGGGGAAGAACCGGGGCCTTACTACGTAGGAATCTGTCGTGATTGCGATTTTGCGGTGTCCGGGGAGGTAAGTTGAATCCTGAAGGGACTTTAACTCGGGGAAATCAAAGTGCTTTAAAAACAGGTTTTCTATTAATTCTTTTGTTAGTCTACCGCCGCTTCCGTGACCTATTTCTACCTTTTTCACTGGAGACCTCCGAAAACTGCAAGGAAAGGTGCTACGGCAATTGTGCTGTCAAGTCTATCAAAAACACCGCCGTGTCCTGGGATTAGGTTCCCTGAATCTTTAACTCCGGCTCTCCTCTTGAGAAAGCTTTCCATAAGGTCTCCGAGCTGGGCTATTACAGTAAGTGTAAGGAGCGTTACGATCTCTGCTATGTTTCCTTCAAGTATGCCGATTTTCTGTCCCAGGATGTAGGAGATGAGTACGCCCCCGATAGAACCGCCGATAGCTCCTTCTACTGTCTTTTTGGGGCTTATCTGCGGCAGTAGCTTCTTCCTTCCGAAGTATTTCCCGACCAGGTAGGCGAACGTGTCCGTAGACCAGACAATGCTGAGGAGCAGCAGGAAGTAGGGTTTTGAAAGCTTACCTATAGATATAAATCCCATAATTATGTAAATAAAAACTCCCGTAAAAGTCCAAAAGACTTCCGGAACTTTTCCTTCGGAAATCAGGAAGTAGGCAAACAGGAAGACGGCTGCTGCTGTCGGGATTAATAGGTAAAGAGAGGAAAAGGATACTCCTGCGTAGTAAAGGAGTGAGAAGAGGATTACGGATGCAACAGGTATGGTGTTTAGCTTGAACATCTGGAGGACTTCGTTGAGGACGGCAGTCCCCAGCAGGTAAACGAGGGCGATGTAAATGTTCTGGGGAGAGATAACCATAAGTAGGGCGTATATGAGTACGATTGATGCGCCTATGAGCCGCTTTCTCATTTTATCCCACCGAACCGCCTTTCCCGGCGGGAGAAATCCTCAAGGGCTACTCTGAACTCGTCAACCGTAAAGTCCGGCCACAGGGTTTCTGTAAACCAAAGCTCGGTGTATGCTGACTGCCACAGGAGGAAGTTTGAGATGCGAAGCTCTCCGCTTGTTCTTATAAGGAGGTCGAGGTCGGGCAGTTCGGGAATGTAGAGGTACTTCCTGATGGTGCTCTCATCAAATTCCTTTATGCCGTCTGCAACTGCCCTGTTAACAGCATCTATTATCTCCTGCTTCCCTCCGTAGTTAACGGCAAAAACGGCTGTCATGCTCCTGCAGTGTGCAGTTTTTTCCTCTATCAATTTAAAGCCTTCCTGGAGGTAGTCGGGAAGTTCCCATAGCCTTCCCATTGCCCTGAACTTGACATCATTTTCTAAGAAGAGCTGAAGTTTCTCCTTTACGTACTCATACATCAGGTTAAAGAGGAATTCCACTTCCTCTTTCGGCCTTCTCCAGTTTTCCGTCGAGAAGGCATATAGGGAAAGATACTTTATACCCATCTCCTTTGCAGCTACAACTATCCTTTCTGTTACCTTGGCTCCCTCCCTGTGTCCTTCGATCCTTGGAAGTCCTCTTTTCCTGGCCCACCTGCCGTTCCCATCCATTATTATTCCTACGTGGATGGGTAAGTTAGTTCTTTTCATTCCCTCTCCCGTTGTTCCTTAGGTAATCTATGAAGTTGGCAAGCTCCTTCACTTTTCCTACCAGCATAAAGTGAATGCCTTTGCCGAATTCATAGATGCCTTTTGCAAGGTCAACGACGTACTCCCAGCCGTAGCGAGCCGGATCACTTGACCTTTCCAACCCTTCTACTAAGGAATCTGGAACTGAGGTCGGGTTCAGCTTCTTCATGAAGTTTGCCATCTTGAGGCTCTTTATCGGTAAAAGGCCTATTATAGGGTAAGCACCTGTAGAAGAGATGAGTTCCGATACTTCCTCTGCAAGCTTTATGTCGTATATTGGCTGGGTCTGGATAAACCTCGCTCCTGCCTTAACCTTTTTCTCAAGTTTCCACACTTGAAGTGTTTCTGGACCTGCGAAGGGATTGAAGACTGCTCCGATACAGAAGTTTGTTCTTGCGTCGATTTCCTTTCCGTTCATCAGACAACCTCTGTTTAACGAAGAGGCAAGCTCGATAAGCTGGACTGAATCAAGGTCGAAGACCGGTTTTGCGTCGGGCTGATCCCCGAGTGTTGTAAAGTCGCCGGTCATGAGGCAAATATTCCTTATCCCCAGTGCGGCTGCTCCCAGTAGGTCGGACTGGAGGGCTATTCTATTCCTATCCCTGCACGTTAGCTGGAGAACAGGTTCAAAACCTTCTTTGAGCAACAAGTGGGACATAACGAGGGAAGACATTCTGACCATAGACCTTTGACAGTCTGTAACGTTGAAGGCATCGACTTTTCCCTTAAGTGGTTTCAGGCCTGATAGGACTTTGTGGTAATCGATTCCCCTCGGTGGAGCGACCTCTGCAGTTATTACGAATTTTCCTTTAGATAGCTTCTCGCAAAGCGTCAACTCCTGCCCTCCAGGTTCAGCTCCCGCGGGTAGATACAGGATCTGTGGTCCTTTGGAGGCATGGTTTTCCTCAGCTTCTCAATCTCTCCGATCTCTTCCATTCGGGAGGCGATTTTATACCAGATGCAGGGTATTGACGGATCAACTTCACACTTCCCGGCTATTGCCCCGCCACAGGGACCGTTAACAAGCGATTTAGGGCACCTTGCTATGGGGCAAATCCCTCCCGTTTCTGATATCACGCACTCACCGCAGGCTATGCAGTATTCATCAAAATGTTTTCCCTCCCTTTCGACGCCGATGAACAGCGTAGAAACGCCTGTTAGCACCGGGATGGAGACGTGTTCTGCTATCAGCTGGGTTCCGGCTCCGCATGCAAGGGAAAGGATAACGTCCGAATTCCTCCCGGCTTCCCTGAGAACATCCTTTGATGTTAGCCTTTCAAGGATGCAGGTTCCCCCGGGGCTTTTTACACCAGACACTTTTATTCCCTTTGATTCCAAAAATCCTGCAACCCTGTAAGCCTCTCTTAGTCCTCCGTTTTTACAGCGGGCAGAGCCGAGCTGACAGCCGAAGATAAAAACTTTGCCGTATCCGCTGACTTCTCTGAGAATGTCCTCTAAGGGCTTCAGCCTGACGACTACCAAGTCGGCCTCCGGTTTTACATGTAGACCTTTACGCTTGCGCTTCTTCTAAGCTTATCGATATAGTCCTTTAGGGCTTTCTGGAATTTCTCCATGTAAAGTTTCTGTTTAATCTTATTCCTGTCACACACTCCCTTCTCTTCCGACTTAACGTAAACTATGTAGTAACCGTTATCCGTTTTAATGAGTTTGTAGGAGCCGGGTTTCATGCCCCATACAGCCCTGTCAAGTGGTTCTATAAGGGAACCTTTGGTAACTTTTCCCAAGTATCCGCCGTTAGAGGCTGTTCCCCTGTCTTCAGAAAGCTCCCTTGCCACTTTTTCGAAGGGAATTCCTTGTGATAGGAGCGTCATCGCTTTTTCGGCTTTTTCCTGGCTTTTTGTATAGATAAAGAAGACATCCCTCAAAGGCTTGCTCTCCACCTTGCGACAGTACTTTTCAACGTCTATACCGGTAACTTCTACTTTTGACTTGACTTCCCTGTCTATGAGCTTTGCAACCATCAACTGTTCCCTCAGCTTTTCCTTAACGTCCGATAGGCTCATTCCCTCTTTTTTCAAGGCCTTCTCAAACTCACTTTTTTCCTTGAAGCCGAGCCTTTTCATTAAGTCCTTTAGTGCTCTCTCCACTTCCTTGTCACTGACTTTTATTCCCTTGCTCTCCGCCTCTGTAAGGAGGATTTCCCTCTCTATTAACCTGTCCCTTGCAACTTTAAGGTCGGGGATTCCGTTTTCTTTTGCGTACTCAACTACCTCACTGTAGAGGACGGGTTTTCCGTTGACGACGGCTGCTATGTAGTCAACGACTTTAGCCTGAGAGGGAAAGGAAAAAAGAAGAGTCAGAAGAACTACCAGTCTTATCATGATTCCTCCTACTTTGATAGGAGTTCTATTTTTGAATTCTTTTCAAGTTTTGATATGTAAGCCTCTATGGCTTTTTGAGCTTCTCGAGATCTCTTTTCCTGCTCGAGGGCTTGTTTAATTATCGGTTTCAAACTCTCAAATGGTACCGGTTTGCCGTTTGGGGCGACGAACTTATCCTTGTTCTTCTCGTAGTATTCCCTGACTTCCTTTTCGGTAACTTTTACCTGAGGAACTTTCACGTGCTTCTTGAGAAGTGCCTGGATGTAGAGCTTCTTTTTCAGCAACTCGAGGTTTTCCAGGACTTCGGGATCTTTGTCTATACCCTCTTTCAGGGCTTGCTGGTAAAGAATTTCGGCATCTATCATGTTCTTAAGCATTTGTTGCCTGAACTCTTTGTTGTTCTTAAGGTTCCGGTAGTTTGCCGGAAGTTTTGAAATTTCCTTGTTGAGCTGGGATTCTGTTATCTCCTTTCCGTTAACCTTTGCCAGGACTTTGTCGGAAGCTTTAGCCTGGAAGGTCATTGCCGCGAGGGCCAGTGGTAAAATGAGTAGTGTCTTTTTCATAAAATCCTCCGGTTCAGTTTTGTAAGGTAAACTTAAACTCCTCCTCCGGAATTTGCAAAAGGAAAAGCCGAGCATATTTTATCCAGCGAAATTTTGCCAATCTTATCACAGAGAGGAGAATGAAGAGGAGAATAAACCTAAGTGAGGTTACGGTAAAAGAGCCGATAAAGGTAGATACGGAGATACAGCCTTCCATACTGGAGCTTCCGGAAGGAGAGGTAATTCCGGCTTCTCCTTTTAAGCTTCACGTGGAGGTAAGGAAAAAATCCGTCGGCTATGAGGTTTCCGGTAGGATTGAAGGAGAAGTTGAACTCAGGTGCAGCAGGTGTCTTAAAAGGTTCAGTGAGAGAATTAATAAAGACTTCTGTTATGAGATTATGCCCACTTCGGAACTTACCGGTGGTGAGATAAAGAAAGGCGACCTTGATGTAAAATTCTCCGACGAAAGCATTCTGGATCTTGCCGAGGTAGTTCAGGAGCAGATACTCTTGAACCTTCCCGTAAAGCCTATCTGCGGTGAGGAGTGCCGAGAGGTGAGTTTTAGCGTTGGAGAAGCTCCGGTTGAGAGCAGTGGAGACGACAGGTGGAGTAAGCTTAAAGAACTTCGCGATAAATTAAGGGAAAAGGAGAAGTGAGATGGCGGTTCCAAAGAGAAAAGTTTCAAGAACGAGAAGGGACAAAAGGAGAACTCACTGGAAGGCAAAGAAGCCAGCCATTTCCGTATGTCCCAATTGCCAGAGTCCCAAACTTCCTCACAGGGTTTGTAAGTACTGCGGCTTCTACAAAGGGAAGACCGTAGTAGAGGTTGAAGCGTAAATGAGGATTGTCCTTGATGCCATGGGGGGCGATTTTGCTCCCCGGGTTCCCGTAATGGGAGCCGTACAGGCTGTGAAGGATTTTGACGTCAGCGTCGTGCTTGTCGGCGATGAGGCTGTTATCAAAAAAGAACTTTCAAAATACAGCTATCCGCCGGATAGGATAAAAATCCTCCACGCTCCTCAAACTATTTCTATGGAAGAGCAGCCCTCGAGGGCTTTAAAGAAAAAGGATTCTTCTGTTCACAAAGGGATTGAGCTGGTTAAGAACGGTGAGGCAGATGCTTTTGTCAGTGCCGGTAATACCGGTGCTGTTATGGCTGTTTCCCTATTTACTGCCGGAAGACTCAAGGGAGTTGAAAGGCCGGCAATTTCGACGATACTTCCGAACCTTACCGGTTATACCTTCCTTCTCGATGTGGGAGCCAACGTTGATTGTAAACCCCATCATCTCCTTCAGTTTGCCATAATGGGAAGTGCCTATGCGAAGTATGTTTTAAAGGAGGATAATCCAAAAGTTGGTCTGCTTAACATAGGTGAGGAGGAAGGAAAGGGAAACGAGCTTGCTAAGGAAGCTTACAAGCTGTTGAGTAAGGCAAAGGAAAAAGGATTGAACTTCGTCGGGAATGCCGAAGGTAGGGATATATACTCGGGGAAATTTGATGTTATAGTCTGCGACGGTTTTGTAGGAAACGTTGCCCTTAAGCTCAGTGAGAGCCTCGCCAAGATCCTTGCAAAGATTCTAAAAGAGGAAATAGATAAACACTTTATTTCAAGGATAGGTGCTTTAACCCTTAAACCTGCTATAAAGGGCTTTAAAAAGAGGATTGATTATGCCGAGTGGGGAGGAGCACCCCTGCTGGGAGTAAAAGTTCCGGTTATAATTTCTCACGGAAGCTCTAATGCGAAGGCAATAAAAAATGCCGTAAGAATAGCTGCAGAGTTTGCAAAAAGCAAGCTTAACGAACACATAGTTGAAGATCTGGAGAGGTTTGGGAAGGCAGATGGGGATTAAAATCGTTTCTACTGGTTCTTACGTTCCTGATAGAGTTCTCACCAACTTTGACCTTGAAAAGATTGTTGATACCTCCGATGAGTGGATAACTACGCGAACTGGTATAAGGGAAAGGAGAATCAGTGAAGGAGAAACGACTTCCGATATGGCGACGGAAGCGTCTCTTAAGGCCTTAAAAGGTAAGAATCCTGATGAAATTGAACTTATAGTAGTTGCAACTGCTACTCCCGATGCCTTTTTCCCTTCTACCGCCTGTAAGGTTCAGTCAAAACTTGAGAACAGGAAGGCAGTGGCTTTCGATATTTCCGCGGCTTGTACGGGTTTTATTTATGCCCTTTACACCGCCGATTCCATAATGAGATCTAAGGGAATAAAAAAAGCTCTTGTAATAGGAGCTGAACGGTTTTCGAAGATAGTAAACTGGAAAGATAGAACGACCTGCATACTGTTTGGTGACGGTGCCGGGGCGGTTGTCCTTAAAGAGAGCGAGGAAGAGGGAATACTTGGTTTTGATCTTGGAGCCGACGGGAGTTTCGGAAATCTTCTCTACGTGCCTTCGGTTGGTTCAAATGAGGAGTATCCTTTTTACGTTAGAATGAGGGGAAATGAGGTCTTCAAAGTTGCCGTTAGGACAATGGTTGAGTCGGCAAAGCGTGTTCTGGAGAAAACCTCCCTTTCTCCGAAAGATATTGATCTTTTGATTCCCCACCAGGCAAACGTTAGGATAATTAACGCAGTTGCAGAAAGGTTGGGGATAGAGGCTTCAAAGGTTTTTGTGAACCTCGACAGGTACGGTAATACGAGTGCTGCCTCTATACCGATAGCTCTCGATGAGGCTTTAAGGAAAGGATTGGTAAGAGAAGGAAGCACAGTTCTGATGGTAGCTTTCGGCGGTGGTTTTACGTGGGGTTCCTGCGTTGTCAGGCTTTAGGGGATAAACAGGTATTGTCTGGAGGGAGATTATGATAAGAACCAGAATTTGCGACATCCTCGGGATTGAGTATCCGATTCTTCAAGGGGGAATGGCCTGGATTGCCGATGCTGAGCTTGCAGCGGCCGTTTCGAATGCAGGGGGATTGGGAATAATCGCCGGTGGAAGCAGGTCTGCAGAGGAACTTCGTCAGGAAATAAGGAAGTGTAAGGAGCTAACCGACAAGCCCTTTGGCGTTAATGTTATGCTGATGATGCCTAATGCCGAAGAAATAATACAAGTCTGTCTTGATGAGGAAGTTCCGGTAGTAACGACGGGAGCCGGAAATCCCGGGAAGTACATTCCTGCCTTTAAAGAAAAAGGGATGAAAGTTATTCCGGTAGTTGCGAGTGATGCCCTTGCAAAAAGGATGGAGAGGATCGGTGTTGATGCCGTTATTGCGGAAGGAATGGAAGCGGGAGGTCATATAGGTAAGTTAACGACAATGGTTCTTATTCCTTCAATTGTTAGGGCGGTGAGCATTCCTGTGATAGCTGCCGGAGGAATAGCCCTCGGAGAGCAAGCGGCGGCTGCTTTTGCCCTCGGAGCAGAAGGTATTCAAGTGGGAACGAGGTTCTTGGCTGCCAAGGAGTGTAACGTTCATCCTAAATATAAAGAAAAAGTGCTTAAAGCCCGTTTCAATCAGGTTACCGTTACCGGGATAACGACGGGCCATCCTGTAAGGCTCCTTGAGAACAAACTCACCAAGAAGTTTGCTGAGCTTGAGTTTTCGGGAGCTTCAAAAGAGGAACTGGAAGAACTTGGTAGGGGTAGACTCCGCCTTGCAGCAGAACAGGGGGATGTCGAGTGGGGATCTGTTATGGCCGGACAGGTTGTTGGTTATGTTAACAAGGAAGAAACGGCGGAAGAGATAATAAAAGACATAATGGAAGGTGCCGAGAAAACTTTGAAAAACCTCTGTAACCGGTTTTTTGAGTAAGTTGAAACTTGATTAGAAGAGAGGAATAACGGATGAGGATTCTTGAAGGAAAGCTTTCGGCCGAGGGTGCAAAGTTCGCAATAGCCGTTAGCAGGTTTAACTCGTTTATAACCGAACGGTTGCTTGAAGGTGCTCTTGACTGCATACGCAGGCACGGGGGAAAAGAGGAAGATATAACTGTTGTTAAGGTTCCCGGAGCTTTTGAGCTTCCCCTCATTGCCAAGAAACTTGCCGAGAGAGACTATGACGCTGTTATCGTTTTAGGGGCTGTAATAAGGGGAGAAACTCCCCACTTTGACTACGTTGCTGCTGAAGTGAGCAAGGGAGTTTCTGCCGTTTCCCTTGAAACGGGAAAGCCTGTCATATTTGGCGTTCTTACTACCGATACGGTAGAGCAGGCCATAGATAGGGCTGGGGCTAAGGCCGGAAACAAAGGATGGGAGGCAGCTCTTGCCGCAATAGAGATGGTTAACCTCCTCAAGGAGGGAGGATTTTAATGGGTCTTACAAACAAAGATAAGAGGAGGGCGAGGGAGCACGCCTACCTCCTTATGTACCAGTATGATCTTTCGGGACTTCCTCCGGAGGAAGTGTTGAGGAACTATTGGGAAGAGGTAAGGGAGAAGGAAGAAGTAAAGGATCTTGCTGTAAGGCTTTTTAAGGGTACCATCGATAACCTGGAAAAGGTAGATAGAGAAATATCAAAGCACCTTAAGAAAGGGTGGTATATCGAAAGGCTCCTTCCGATGGACAGGTCGATACTGAGGGTTTCAACTTATGAGCTGATGATGGAGGATGTGTCTCCGCCCGAAGCTGTTATAAATGATGCCGTCAGTCTTTCAAAAGAGTACGGAGAAGATGCTAAGTCGCCGGCTTTTATTAATGCAGTTCTCGATAGTGTAAAGAGAGATGTCAAAAATATCTAAAGTCGGTCTTCTGGCAGGAAAGGGAGATCTTCCGGTTGAATTTCTGAAGTCTGCGAAGGGAAAAGGTGTTCCTGTAACGCTGTTTGCCCTTGAAGGAGTAACCGAAAAGAGAGCGGCAGAACTCTCGGAAGAAACCGTCTGGATAAAGCCTTTTAGACTTGGTAAGTTCTTGAAAGAATTGGAAAGAAGTGGTGTGGAAGAGATTTTTATCCTCGGAAAAGTAGAACACAGATCTGCCCTTCTTCCCACCGGTTTTGACCTAAAAGCCCTGAAGTTTCTCCTTTCACTTCCCGACAGGAAGCCGGAAACTCTGATAGGAGGCATTATTGAGGAAATAGAGAAGCTCGGAGTAAAAGTCTCTTCTCCTGTTTCTTATCTGAAACACCTTCTCCTGTCCCCCGGAACCCTATTCGGTAAAAGACCGGACAGGAAGGTTGAGGAAAGCTTCCTTTACGGGATGAAAGTTGCGAGGACTGTGGCTTCCCTTGATGTTGGCCAAACCGTTGTTGTAAAGGAAGGAAGTGTAATTGCTGTTGAAGGAATTGAAGGAACGGATGCGTGTATTGAAAGGGGAGCCAGGCTTTCCGGCGGTGGTTTTATAGTTTGCAAGGCGGCAAGGGAACATCAGGATATGAGGATTGATGTTCCGACAGTGGGGATGGAGACTGTAAGGTTGATTAAAAAGCTGGGAGGAAAAGGCCTCGTTGTCGAGGCCGGTAGGACTTTTGTCCTCAACAGGAAGCAAATAGAGGAGTTTTGTTCCAGAACCGATTTCTTCTTCCTTGCCCTTTAAAGCATTTCTTCGATTAGAACCCTGATTTCCCTCTCTGAAGGGATTCTCGGAAGGTGTCCCATTAAAAACTTTTTCTCCATCGTCAGGGAAACAAACTGGGCTATGTCGTATTCCTTTACCCCAAACTGGGAAAGTTTCGAAGGGATGCCGACGAAAGAGAGGAGGTCGAAGAGTTCCTCCGAAAACTCCTTCCACCCCGAAAGTCCTAAATACTCGGAAAGTTCTTCAAGGGCTGATGAGGCGGAGAGACCGTAAAACTTCAGTACTGGCAGTAGGAAAACTCCGTTTGCAATTCCGTGAGGAACTTTGTAGAGAACTCCGAGTATGTGAGCCAGTGTGTGGACTAAGCCAGCTCCTGCATCCGTTATAGCCATTCCTCCGAGGAGACTTGCCAGCATCATTCCTTCTCTTGCCTGTAAGTCTTTGGGATTTCCGTAAGCTCTCGGCAGGAACCGGAATACCAGTTTTATGGCTTTCATCGAGTAGAGTTTGGAAATGGGGGTAGCCCTCTTTGAAAGCAGTGATTCAATCGCGTGGGTAAGGGCATCCACTCCCGTGCTTGCTGTCAGTATGGGGGACATCGTAACTGTAAGCTCCGGATCATCAATTGCAAGTACGGGAAAGAGGTGTCTTGATATGAGCGGTGCTTTTCTGACCTTTTCAAAGTCGGTAAGAACGGCGTAAGGGGTTACCTCGGAGCCTGAGCCGGCGGTTGTTGGAATGGCTATGAGCGGAACTCCCGGATTTTTAAAGGCTTCGGGAACTCCTATAAACTCGGTAATATCTCCTTCATTTTTGAGCATAACCGAAATTACCTTTGCAACATCTATGGGGCTTCCCCCTCCGATTGCAACTAAAAGTGTTGGGTCAAATTCTTTTACCTCTTCTATTAGTGAAAGGGCATTTTCAACTGTTGGGTCCGGGATTACGGAACTGAAAACGGCAACCTTTCCCTTTAGCTGATTTTTTACTTCCTCGACGTATCCCAGAGAAACGGCTGATCCCGTACATATTACGGCTGTTCTCCTTGCATCTAAGTTAAGAGATTCAACTTCTTCATATAGTTTCTTGATGCTTTTCCTTCCGAATATGACTTTGGTCGGCATGTGATGCTTTAAGAAAGTCATGCTCTCCTCCTGAAAATCCTTTAAAGACTATGATACACTTTCTTTAAGTATTGAAAACGGGGTGAAATATGAAAGTGGCAGAGTTCCACAGGATGTGTCCTAACTGTGAAGGCCTTATTTCTGATGAAAGGTTGAAAGCAGGGCTTCCCTGTGAAAAGTGTCTTGAAAGGGCTTTGGAGTTCAGGAATCGGAAAGAGATCTGTTTACGTCTTGAAGAAGGCGGAAAACTCAAGGAATTTAGTAAGCTCTGTGAGATTGATGCTTTTGTAGAAAAATATTCTGAGTTTTTTAAGGAAAAAACGGGATTTACTCCTTGGTCGTTGCAGGTTACTTGGGCAAAGAGAGTGGCTCTTAGGAAATCCTTTACGATGATTGCCCCTACCGGGGTCGGTAAAACCACCTGGGGGCTTGTCACAGCAGCTTTTCTTGATGGCAGGGTCTATATCCTTGTCCCCACGCGCCTTCTCGTTCTCCAAACAGTTGAAAGGCTTAAGGCTTTTACTGACAAGAAGATAGTTGCTTACACCGGAAAGAAAAAAGAGAAAGAGGTAATAAAGGAAGGAAAATTCGACATTCTTGTGACTACTACCAACTTTCTTTACAGGAATTTTGACATTATTCCGAAGCCTTTTAACTTCGTTTTTGTTGATGATGTGGATTCCCTTTTGAAGAGTGCTAGAAATGTTGATAAGGTGATAATGCTTCTCGGTTTTGATGAGAAGGACTTGGAACTTGCAAACAGAGTTCTTGAAATAAAGAGCCGCCTTGCCAGGCTTGGGGAAAAAGCGGACAAAAGGTTAATCGATAGACTCAGAAAATACGAGTCCATACTTGAAGCCAAGCGGGAAAAGATGGAAAACGTTCTCGTTGTTTCCTCGGCCACATCTCAGCCGAAGTCAAGGAGGGTGAAGCTTTTTAGAGAGCTTCTCGGCTTTGAGGTTGGTAAGTCAGCAACAGCCCTGAGGAACGTTGAGGACATTTTAGTAGGAACAGACAAGCCTTACCTTGAGAGAGCTGTTGAGTTTATCAAGCACTACGGTAAAGGTGTTTTTGTCTTTATCTCCGCTGACATGGGGAAGGAATTTGTTGATGAGGTCGTCCGGAAACTTAACGCTTCTGGCATACCTTCTGTTTCCTATGAAGAGTTTACTCCAGAAAAACAGAAGGAATTTATTGAGGGAAAAATATGGGCTGCAGTTGGAATAGCCAGTTACAGGAATCCCTTGGCGAGGGGAATAGACCTGCCTCAGGCTGTCAGGTATGCCGTTTTCTTGGGCGTGCCCAAAATGGAGTTTAGCGTAAAGCTTACCCTCTCTCCTGTTAAGCTTTTCGGACTTCTTCTTACCCTCAGAGAGCTTTTCTCCGATGAGGAACAGGTAAAGGTTATTACCTACATAACTTACTTAAAGCGGTATTTGAGCCTAAAGGAGGAACTCCTTGATAGATATCCTGCAGTGAAGAAAAAGCTTGAAGAGATAAAAGCTTTTCTGGAGGAGCACTTAAACAATGAGGAATTTATAGAGAGGATAAGGCGCTCGGATACGGTGTCCCTTAAGGAAGAGGGAGATGAGCTTTACGTTGTTGTCGGAGATGCTGCTGGTTACATACAGGCTTCGGGAAGGACTTCAAGGATGTTTGCGGGAGGCCTTACGAAAGGTGTCGCCATAATGTTTGTTGATGACATAAAGGCATTTAACTCTTTAAGGAAAAGGGTTTTGGTTTTCTTAGAGGATGTTAACTTTAAGGTTTTGGATGTTGATAGGGGAAAGGAACTGGCAGAGAGGTTGGGATTACCCCTTATTAGCGAGAATGATCTGGAAACTGTCTTTAAGGTTGTAGATAAAGACAGGGAAAGGGTAAGGGAGATACTATCTGGGGAAATCAGGGTAGAGACTAAAAGCCTTGTAAGGACTGGACTTGTCGTAGTTGAATCTCCTAACAAGGCTAGGACAATAGCCAACTTTTTCGGTAAACCTGTAAGGAGGAGGATAAAGGATATCGATGCTTACGAAATTAACCTCGGAAACAGGCTTCTTTTGCTTACTGCTTCAAAAGGGCATGTCTTTGACTTAACCGTTAGGGATGGTAAATGGGGAGTCAAGGAGGAAAAGGGCAGGTTTATTCCCGTTTACGATACGATAAAGTACTGCACGAAGTGTAACGAGCAGACTACAGAACCTTTTTGTTCGAAATGTAAAGGAAAGCCGGACATTGATAAGATATCTGTGGTGGAGGCCTTAAGGGAACTCGGCCTTGAGATAGATGAGGTTCTTATTGCCAGTGATCCCGATACAGAGGGAGAAAAGATTGGCTGGGACGTAGGGGTTGTCCTCAAACCTTATCAGATGAAAATGAGGAGGATGGAGTTTCACGAAGTTACCAAGTGGGCTTTTTTGGAGGCTTTGGAAAATCCCAGAGAGGTAGATGAGAATCTTGTTAAGGCACAGATAGTCAGGAGGGTGGCTGATAGGTGGGTTGGTTTTTCGCTGAGCCAACACCTCTGGAGAGTTTTCGGTAAACATTGGCTATCTGCCGGCAGGGTTCAAACTCCTGTCCTCGGATGGGTGATAGAGAGGTATGATCAGAGTAAGCAAAAGGTTGGTATAGTATCGGTAGATACGGAGGTCGGTAAGTTTTCCTTTCGTATAGAGGACTTACGACTTTTCAACTCCCTCATTCCGGATAAGGTAAAGGTAAAAGTTGAAGGATTTGGAGTGAAAGAGAAAAATCCCCATCCGCCCTTTAACACGGGGGAACTTCTCCGTGAAGCTAACGCCGTTTTAGGACTTTCTGCCGAAGAGGTTATGAACTTAGCTCAGGAGCTTTTCGAGAACGGTTTTATAACCTACCACAGAACTGATTCTACGAGGGTTTCAACTGTCGGGATGGGAGTTGCTAAAGAATACATAACTGAGAGGTTTGGACCCGAATTTGTAAAGCTGAGGCCGTGGGGAGAGGGAGGTGCTCACGAGTGTATAAGACCTACAAGACCTGTTGATTCGGAGGGTTTGAGGACGCTCGTTTCTGTTTCCGGTTCTACATCAAGAATGACAGAAAATCATTACAATCTCTATGATTTAATTTTCAAAAGATTTATAGCTTCCCAGATGGTACCGGCAAAGGTCAGAAGCGTTACTTTGAAAATTAAGCTGCTTCCGGCAGACGTTGAGGTTGAAGAAGAGAGGATTGTTGAAGTAGTAGAGCCGGGCTGGAGCCTCCTCATTCCTTTAAAGGTCGAACCTTTGGGCTTTGAACCGAAAGAAGGAGAGACTTACTACTTTGAAGTTGTTTCTTACAGGAAAAGGAGGGTTCCTAAAGTCCTTCCTTATACTCAGGGAGAACTTGTTGAAGAGATGAGGAAGAGGAGAATAGGGAGACCTTCAACTTACGCAAAGATCGTGGAAACTCTGCTCGACAGGGGGTACGTTGTTGAGAAAAACCGCAGGCTTTACCCGACAGCTATGGGCAGGAAAGTCTACGGTTATCTGGTCGATAAGTTTCCAGAGTATACGTCCGAAGAGTTTACGAGGAGGCTGGAAGAATTAATGGATATGGTGGAGGAAGGGAAAGCCGATTATCAGGAGATAATCAGGGGTTTAAAACCGGTCCTTAAGTTTGCCGGGATTAACATTTAACAGGACTGTTTCGGGTTTTAAGTAACCTTTAGAGACTTTACCGACTCCTATGAAGCCTTTGGGAGAAAAAATTTTGTAAACCCCTTCTTCTAAGTCGGACTTAATCTTGGCGCCGTTTCTAAACATTTTCGCTTCCCTTTCATCAAGGCTGAGGGAAGGAAAGGGGAGGATTTTCTCTATCGGTACCAGGAATTTTTCCACGCCTTTCTTTTTCAACTCCTCAATCGTTACTGCTTCTTCAACTGAAATATTCCCGATCCTTGTTCTTCTCAGCTCTGCCACAACAGCATCACAGCCGAGGGCTTTTCCTATGTCGTGAATGAGGGATCTCACGTAAGTTCCCGAAGAGCAACATACTTCTAATGTAAAATCGGGATACTCGAAGTGAGTGAGGTTTATGGAGTACACTTTGACAGTCCTTGCTTTAATTTCAAAAAACTCTCCTTGCCTAGCAAGCTCATAGGCTCTTTTTCCCTTTATCCTTACTGCTGAGAAGGGAGGGGGCACTTGGGATATTTCCCCTTTAAAGTCTTGAATTACCCTCTCAATGTCTTCCTTTTTTATCTCGGGACATTCTATTTCTTTAACATTACCGTCGATGTCGTAAGTGTCCGAGGATAATCCCAACCTGCCCCTTACGAAGTAACACTTGTCCTGTTTTATGAGGTATCTGGAAAACCGCGTTGCCTTTCCGACTGCCAGGATGAGTAGACCCGTGGCGAGAGGATCGAGAGTTCCCGTATGTCCAACCTTTACCTTCTTCGGCAGGAGTTTCCGAACCTGCTCAACTACCCCGTGGGACGTTATCCCTGCCGGTTTATCTATTACAAGGAATCCATTTATATCCTTCAATGTTACTCTACTTTTTCTCCCTTGCTGTTCATGATTTCGGGTGTGATAAATATCAGGAGTTTCTTCTTGCTGTAGTTTTCGACCTTGCTCCTAAATAGCCATCCCAGTAGAGGGATTCTTGAAAGCCCGGGAACGGATGTGTTTGAAACGTGCTTCTCCTTTTCGTATATGCCGCCGATAACAACGGTTTCTCCGTTTCTAACAATAACTTTTGACTTTGCATTCCTCGTATTAATGGCCGGCTCGTTGCTGCCGGTTACTGCAACGTAATCGTAGTTTGGCGAATCTTTTCTGACTTCCAGATCAAGGATTATTCTTCCGTCCTTCGTTATGTGGGGTTTAACTTTAAGGATTAGGGATGCCTTTTTGAATTCTATGTTGTAACTCGTTGCCCCTCCGGATCCAACTGTAGATTCTGTGTAAGGAATTTCTACACCCTGTTCGATAGAGGCTTCCTGATTATCCAGAGTCATGATTTTCGGGCTTGAAATGACTTGAGCATCTCCGTCGAGCTGAAGTGCTTTAAGTGCAAGTTCTACTCTCATGGTTTGGGATTTATTCAGTATGCCAAGAGCGAGGGTTGAGTCGGTAACCGGTAGATCAAAAACATTTAGTTTGTCAGGGTCAAGTAGCTGTGAGTATTCGGATATGTTATATCCGTAACTACCTCCTATGTAAGGGGCGTGGGTGTCGTGGCCTATTTTATTGAGAACACTTATGTACCAGGAAAATCCGAGTTCCTTTTCGGCGCTCGATGAGACCTCTACTAATTTGGCCTTTACCATTACCTGTTTTGCGGGTTTATCTATCTTCTTTACGAGGGCTAGAATCTGTCTGTAGTGGTTTTCCGTAACCTTGAGTATTAGGGAGTTCGTTGAAGAGTTAACGGTAACTTTTTCTCTTGACTGTTTTTTACCTCCTGAGTATACGATTTCCGTTATGTTTTTAGCGACTTCATTGGCGTCGACGTAGTTAAGTGGGAGTATGTAGGTTTTAACAGGCTCGAGAGCTTCTTCTTTAGATATATCCTCTTTTTTAAGAATTCTTATATACTCTGGAGTTTCTACGTAGGTTAATCCGAGGGGATCTAGGACAGCTTTTAGGGCATCTTTCCAATAAATTGGAGTTTTAAAGTCTACGTCAACTTTTCCTGAAACGTTGGGGTTGAATACGACGTTAACGCCTGCGATGCTGGCAATAGCCTTAACTACGGAGCGAACATCTGCGTTAGTAAACTTAAGGGCTACTTTCGGTTCCTCCTTGGATACTCTCAGTTTTCCTTCTGCTTTACCTTTTTTAACTCCTGCTATCTTAAGAGTTATTCTCTTTCCTGAACTTGTTACCTCTATCGCTTTCACATTGTTTCCCAGCAATACTTCTATTTTACCTCCTTCCGGTGAGTTTCCGAAGGAAACTTCCTTAATAAATAGAGAAGGGGGGCGGAACTTACCGTTTTCTATGTAAAGTCTTTTTGTAAAAATTAAAAGCTTGTTGCCGGATTTTTCGTAGGATATCTCGGGAATCGGTTCGGGAAATTCTATTTGAACGAGTTCCCCTTTAACCGTTCTGTTTACAAAAATTTTCGGTTTCAAAAACTTGTTGGAATACACTTTAATATCAAATGTTCCATCCAACGATTTGACTTTTAAAAAACCTTCTTTGCTGAGGAGCAGTTTAACTT